>WNFE01013566.1_pt1 | contig 10420 bp, 7 predicted proteins | sample 5400451 | NCBI WGS metagenome assembly WNFE01 (sample SAMN13153344, study PRJNA577476) | soil metagenome | isolation source: 200 cm saprolite under Douglas fir tree site 2 hole 2 | place: USA:California | collected 2015-04-18 | reverse complement strand
CGATGTTTCAGATGCTTGGCGTGTTTGCCGAGTTCGAGCGTGGGATCATTCGCGAACGAGTAAACGCGGGTCTTGCTCGCGCTAGGGCGAAAGGTACGAAGTTGGGCCGGCGTCGGGTTAAGCCCTCGGTCGAGGCGCGCATACTGGAGTTGAGAGCCAACGGAGACGGCATTCTCAAGATCGGCAGAACTCTCGGCGTCGGCACCAGCGTGGTGCAGCGGGTTTTCAAACAAGAGCCGTGGCAATCTTGATAGGATATAATTCGACTGACGCCGCTGTCCTGGTACAGACCCTGCGCGATCTGGAAGCAAATGCGGCATAAAGTCGGTGGCGGAAGACCGCGCGCAGCCCAGCGTCAGTTTCTCGCGCCTGGGCTGGTCCGAAACAAGATCGGACAAGACTCAGTGTAACCTTGCACATATGAGGATCGGATGGCCAAAAAAGACGAACCGCTCGGCTTTGATATCCTGGAACGCGCGGATACCCTGTTTGATGGCATCTCCGATTTGACCCTATTGGTCTTAAAAGCCCATTTATTGTTGGAGGAAGAACTATATAACCAATTGCGTCGGCTCTTTCCCAACCCTGAGCACTACGACAGGCTAAATCTTCGTTTTATTCAAAATATTATGCTTGCGCGGGCGTTTTGCATCCGAAGAACGGATGAGGGCGAACCTGTTGAACACGTCGAGTTATGCTGGGATGCGCTGGAAGCGCTCAACACTTTTCGAAATAGACTCGCCCATCATTTGCAGCCTGGAGATGTCCAGAACCTTCTGGCTCGCTTGCAGCTGACACAACCGCAACCTCTATCAATGGAAGATCCAGACTTAGTAAGGAAACTCAATATTCCAATTGGATTTCTGCTCCAATTTGTGTCGAGCTTGATTGCCTTTAGCAGCTTCGATATCTCCGTGCATCCGCTTGCTGAGGCCGGACCAAATAACTGGGGGCAGCAGGGGCGATAAGCGGAGGTACCCACTTGGTGAGGCGCGGCGCGTGGTGCAGAGCAGCTATGGGCCTTGGCCGTGTAAAAACGCCCTCCCCGGGGAAGTCGGTGAGAAGCCAGGACCAGGTTCGGTTTGTTTGTTACCCCTGTCGATCAGGCGGGTCATTCGAAAGACTGTGGCTGTTAGACCGCTTGTCCACACCCACTTTACAAAAAGTGCTCTCGCCGTCTCCTGACAACCTGAACCTGTGGTAGCTTCGCAACTAACGCAATCGGGAGTGAGGCGTCATTTCATGAGCGCTCCTAAAGACCCAGTTTTTGGTCCCGCCTGGCAAGGCTGGGAGAGCTACAATCAGTTTTCTCACTCCGTCAAAACGGACTTGCGATACGTACGATCGACATCCGCAAGTCAGTTTCTCGACGAGGTTCGCGCGTCCTGCCCAAGCCGTGAACAAATCATTCCTGCTGGCAAGAGTTTTTGGCGAGCGCGCCTTGGTTGCGAGAGCATGGAGGTCGAGCAAATAGACGACGGTCTTACCGTAGTGCATGAAGAAGATATGCCCTTCGGCGCGAAAGCAATGAAGCCAATTGAGCTGCTGCCGCTGTGAAGCGCGAGTATGGCGGTAAGCCAACCAAGCGGGAGCGCGCCCTAGCCATCAAGCTGCTGATTGACAAGTTCGACGTTGCGCTTTCCGACATCGAGGCCGCATCGTAACACCCGCGATCGGCAGTGGCTCGCCTCTGTTTCAACAGCCATGGTCCTGACGCTGCGCTATGCTGGCGCGCCTGTTAGGCCGTCGGATACCGGCAATCCCCCTAGCGGCGTTGGTCGGTGGCCGCGCCGTCAAAATCCCCGGCGCTGTTTTTGTTTGAACAGCGCATGCCAACCTTCAGTGGAGCGGGACCGTAGAACTACGGCTGTGAGCCAGTTCACACATGCCGCGAGCTGGGTAGGTTAACGTCAAGTGTGGCTGGCTAAATGAGCGCCGCCGTGTGGCCGACTAATCCGGCCGTTTTCGTTGTTACAGACCATGAAACGATTCTGCGGCGGCGCGAGGTCATTTTCTCGGTCCACGAAGAAGACCTTAGGACGTGCTTACAAATGCACAATGATCAGACAACGGAGTATGATCATGTTGTCATTCATCAACTTCTTTTACCGCGAATACTGTCGCGCAATGATGATCGAAATGCGCAAGTATCATGTCACTGGTGTATGAGCGCCCATGGAGATCAGAAGCGGATTGCGCTATACTGTTTCACTCATGCATCGGCGAGCAGCGTGGGCGGCACAGTGATGCCGAGGGCCTTCGCGGAGATTGATAACCAGCTCGAATTTGGTCGGCTGCACAATCGGCAAGTCGGCGGCTTAGCGCCTTTTGAGGATTTTTTCCGCGTACAGTCCAATCTGCAGGATCGCAATCACCCGCAAAAACCCAGCCCAGCCCCGCGCCTCCTTGTGTTCGCTGCGACAAAAGCGCTCTTGTGCAAGACGCGTTTGGAAACCTTGCCGAATGAAAGTATAATTCGGACGTGAGTATTGGGGAAATTTGCCTACAGAAATTGCAACCTGCAACACATCTGGAGGAAGCCATGAGGTGTAATCGCAATTCATCATGGATCTTGGAGCGTGCGCGTGTAGTGCTTGCTTTGGCAGTCCCGGTGGCCGCTGTCCCAGCCACGGCGCAGGACTCAGGTCAATCGTTCGGAGATTTTGCGGCGACGGCATTGAAGGTAAGCACAGCGAGCACTAATACGGAGAGCTCCTAATCGCGGAAAGGGGATTTATTCTTCCTATAACCCACGACGGGATCCGCGCATGTCGATCGCTGACCATGACGCCATCAGCCTCACTGTCCTGCGGCAAGACGGCAACCTTGCGGCGTCTCTGACCGATACCAGGTTGATCGCCAAATTTGCGCATTGCGCGTTGCCCGAAGCGCTGCTGCGGGATCTGCAGCGCGACGTGCAGGAACTGCTGGCCTGCTGCGCGGACAGCGGTCTGGGGAAAGTACTGCGCACCGTCGCCTCTGCACGGGTGCGCACGCTGGGAGAGCGGATCTTCGACACCCTGCTGCCCGAGCCGGTCGGCAGTTTTCTGCGCGGCAGCCCAGCGCGAATGGTTTCGCTGCAACTCGACGCAGCCTTGGCTTGGGCTCCGTGGGAACTCGCCTTCGACGGCGAGAGTTTCTTCGGTGAGAAGTTCGCGGTTTGTCGACAGATCGTTGCTGATGACCAAGCCCCGCACCGAGAGCCTCCGCTACCCAATCGCGGCGCGCTTAATGTGCTGATTTTGGCGGACGAGGTGCCGCATGCGGCCGGTGAATCCGCGGCGCAACGTCTGATCAACCGGCTACGCATGGTCGAGGGACTCGAGGTCACTGGTGCGAATGCCATCGATTTGCGACGTGACGACCTGCTCGCCCTGATCGGCGAAAGCCACGTCGTTCACTACGTGGGCCCGGTGAACGGCAGCTCCCCTCTCGCCGGTAGGGGCGCCTGGTGGCGCGAGGGGGTGCTTCTCGACGCGCGCTGGATGGCATCGCTGCCGGCAGGTCCGCCATTGCTGATATCGCAGAACACGGCGCCCCCGGGGTTAACGGTGCAGCCAAGCGCCAACCGAGCACTCGCCGCGAGCGCGTGCAGGCGCGGTCTGAGCATCCTGGTCTGCGAGTCGGACCGTGAGAATGACGATGGCCTCGAGTTCCTGCTCGCGGTGTATCGGCAACTGGCTCACGGCGCCGCGCTCGGCGAATCCATTCGCGCGGCGCGATCAGAGCTGCACCAGCGTTCCAGCGTCGCCGATGTGGCCAGACTCCAGGCGGAATTGTACGGCGATGGCCGCCTGGTCATCTTCGTCAAGGACATGAGTTCGCGCGTTGGGGACAATCTGCGCCAAGTCACGGTCATGTCGTTCGATCTTGTCGGATCGACGCGGCTGCTTGCGACGCTGGGCGCCGAGAGATACAGCGAAGTCCTTGCCGAGTATCACAAACACTGCAAACAGATCGTCGCGGGCTGCGGTGGCGCGTCCGACGACCCGCAGGGCGACGACGGAATAATGTGCTACTTTGGATTTCCCGTCGCCCGCGAGGACGCTGCCAGCCGGGCGGTGCGTGCCGGCTTGAAGATCATCGATGCGGTACGCGGGCTCGGCTTGAGCGTGCGGATCGGCATCTCGACCGGGCAGCTCGTGGTTCGGGACGGCCAGCCTGTCGGATCGGCGATCCACTTTGCCGCTCGCTTGCAATCAATCGCGGTGCCCGGAACGCTGGTCGTCGCCGAATCCACGCGGCGGATCGTCAAGGAGCGCTTCCGTTTCGAGCCCCTCGAGAACGAACCGCTTCTGAAGGGATTCGATCAGCCCGGGCCGCTTTTCCGGGTTCTCGGTTTGGCACAGACTGACGGTCCGAACGACGCGGGCGCCAGCGTTGCTTTGCCAGGAATAACACCGTTCGTCGGACGCAGTCGCGAATTGCACGCCCTCGAAGAGCATTGGGTCGCAGCGCAATCTGGTAGGTTGCGGTTGGTCCGGATCGTTGGCGATGCCGGGATTGGCAAATCGCGCTTGGTACGCGAATTCAAGCACGCGCTTGTGGGCCGGGGCCATGAAGCGTTCGAATGCCGTTGCACTCCCGACCATACTCACAGCGCGTTCCATCCGATTGTCGAGTGGCTGCGCAAGCAACTGCGAATATTCGACGGTGATTGTCCCGACCTCGTACTCGAAAAGATCGCTGAATTCGCCGCGCCGGCGGGAATCGACGGCGCGGTTCCATTGCTGGCGGATTTGCTATCGGTGCCGATCGAGTCGCGTCACCCGGTTCTGGACCACTCCGCCGAGCGACGACGGCAGCTAACCCTGTCCGTGCTGGTCGCGCTTTCGCGGCTGCATCTTCAGAGCTCTCCTGCCTGTCTGATCGTCGACGATATTCATTGGATCGACCCATCGACCGAAGAATTTCTTAACCAGCTTGCGGTTGACGCACAGGCACTACCCCTGCTGCTGCTGGTCACCGCGCGCTCGGACAGCGAAGTCAAATGGCGCCCGGGCTGTGCCGCGCACGAGACCGAACTGCGCGGCCTGTCGCCTGAAGCATCGCGAATGCTGATCCTGAGTACTTGCGGCGAGACACGGCTTCCGAGCGAAGTGGTGCACCTCCTGGCAGCGCGCGCCGATGGCGTTCCTCTGTTCATCGAGGAATCGACAAGGATGGTTGTCGAGCTGAATGCCGGACTGTCAGGCGGCACGCTGTCGGCAGCGACGCTCGCAGTTCCGACGACTATTCTTGACTTGCTGACCGCGCGCCTCGACCGGCTCGGCGACGCCAAGCAGATCGCCCAGATCGGCGGCACGATCGGACGCGAGTTTCCGCTGACGCTGCTGCAAGCGGTTCTGGCTCACGAGAGCTCGCCGTTTCAAGCGCGCGACCTGTCGGCTCAATTGACCACGCTCATCCGCTCCGGCATGCTGATCTGCCTCGGCGAAGGAGATGACGTCCGCTATGCCTTCAAGCATGCGCTTATGCGCGATGCGGCCTACCGCTCTCTGCTCGACCGAGACCGGACTCGGCTTCATCGCGTCATCGCATTCGTCGTCAATGCGCAATTCCGCAGCCTCGCGGAAAGCCAGCCGGAATTGCTGGCGTTCCACTTTACCGAGGCCGGCATCGACGCCGACGCGCTGCGCTATTGGGAAAGGGCCGCGCGGCAGGCGGCTTCACGTTCGGCACACGTCGAAGCGATCAATCACGTGGCCAGCGCGCTGGCGGTGCTGACGCGCGTTCCGCGCGACAAGAACCGCGATCGCGTCGAGTTGCGTCTGCAGCTCTTGCTGGCCACGCGGCTGATCGCCACCGAAGGGTACGGAGCCGATCGCGTCGAGCGCGTCTACGTCCGCGCGATGGAGCTCGCCAATGCGCTCGAGGACGAGGCCGCGCTAATGAAGGTCTTGCTCGGGCTCGAGGGATACCACTTCATGCGCGCCGACTTCGCCAAGGCGCGTGCGATTGCCTTCGACGCCGGCGCCAGGGCGCAGAACAGCGCCGATGCGATCCACCGGGTCCAGTCGAAATGGGCGATAGCCAATATCCTCTGCCACCAGGGCGAAATGGAGACGTCCGTGCGCCAGATGGACGACTGCCGTGCCGAGTACGATCAGATCGACCATCAGCCCAGCGCGGTGCAAGACCCGGGCGTCATGTGCCTGTGCTATTCGGCGTGGGCGCTGTGGCAGCTGGGATTTCCGGATCAGGCCCTGCAGCGCGTGCTTGCCGTGGTTGATAGGGCCGAGCACCTGAAGCACAAATTCAGCATTGGTGAGGCTTACGGTTTTCGCGCGGCGATTCAGCACTTCCGGGGCGAGAACGAGGCGGCGCTGCAGAGCGCTGAACGTGCGATCGAGGTCTGCGAAGACTGCGGCTTCGTTGTATGGCTCGCGCCTGTGGGCCGGTACCGGCGCGGTAGTGACAACGCCGTTTTATCTGGCGCTGAGGGCCGAAGGCCTCGCCCTGGATGGCCGCGCTGACGAAGGGCTGGCGTTGCTCGAGCACGCGCTGGCGATCATCAATCGCGGCGGTGAACGGTATTACGAATCCGAAGTCCGCCGTTTGATCGGACGGTTGATCATGCAAGGCGCTGCAAGAGCAGGACTCGATCGCAGCGCCGAGGCTGAATCGTGGCTTCGCGAAGCCCATGACTGCGCGCAGTCGCGAAAGCTGCGATCGCTGGGTTTGCGCTGCGCGATCAGCCTGGCGGACCTGTGGCTCTCGCACGGCCGACGTTCGGAAGCTATCGAGGTGCTGGAGCCTGCCTATCACTCGATTGGAGAAGGCGCGGGTACGCGCGATCTTGTCAGGGCGCGCGAACTGCTGGCCGCGGTAAGGCGAGAACAGGTGGTCCACTGACTGGCAACTTGCGGGATTTGTTCAGCGCACATCGGGAGAAGCGTATGCGCAAGCTCGAAGCGTTTTGCAAGGAAGACAACGAGATCAAGAAGAACGGGATGCTGTTCGATTGGTTGAGGGATGACCAGGAGCGTGCGCAGCTGTACGCCGAATTGCGCAACAAGGGCTTTCCCGTTCTGCAATTCAAGAGCCTGCTGCGATCGAACAACCGCGCCGAGTGGCCGAACCAGGACGTCTATCTGCTTTCGAAAAAAGAGCACATCGAAATGGCGCTCAAGCACGGGAGCGTCAAACCGTATCAAGAGCTCGACAGCGGCGGCCGGTTCATTCTCGGAATGGAAAGCGGAGACGCTCATACCACGCAGAACCGGATTGCGGTAAGCGCGTTAAAATTCCCACAGGAAGAGATCGAAGAGTGCGCCAAGAGAGCCTTTAAACGTGCGTCGGTGCTACCCCTGAAGAATCCTCGTTTCAATCTGGCGACTGACCTGGCCGAGCAGGCCGCGCTCCGTTTCACCGAACTTCTGTTCGGCTTTGGCGACCTGGCATATCCGTACCTGCAAGGGGCGATGAAAGTGGCCTACGCCCATCTGGTGTTTCAGATCATCGGCCGCCATTTCGTCTCGGATTCAGGGCTGCCGCCCACGGATACGCCGGAGGCGAAGGAAGTAAAAGAGAGGCTGAAGTTCGAGATTCGGAACGCCCCCACCAACCACGATAAGCGACCCGGTGAGCCGGAGAGAACCGTTATCGAGCGTCTCCTCTGCGACTACAAGGACCCTCGCAGCGAGGAGTTGGCTATTGTGGCGCTCGGCTTGATCGCGGGCACGATCGGCAATGTCTGCGCGGCGGTTTCAATTGCGATTGCAGACTTCTTTGCCGACCGAGGCAAGCGACCGCCGCTGATCGACGAGGCGCGGCTGGCGGCGCGGAGCCCGGATGGGCGGTATCTGACAGAACTCATCGAAGGCGCGCTCGTGCGCAACCCGCCTGCGCCATTTTTGACCCGTACGTCTACCCACGAGAGCACGGGATTCAAAGTCAGGAACGATCGCGGCGAACCCATACCTAAAGGAGCCCACCTCATCCTGGCACTGGGCGCCGCTGCGGACCCTGCCTACATTTTCGGTGGTTCGGATCCATCGGATTATTCGCACCACTGCATCGGCCAGCATCTCGCTTGGCCACTGACCCTGGAAATCGTCCGGCAGGTGCTCTTGCTTCCCGGGTTGAGTCAGGTCATCGACCCCGTCAGCGGCAAACCGGAAAAGCTGAAAAAGCGCTGGGGCGCCATCTGCTACAGCTACCCTATGCAGTTCCAACGCGATCGGCGTCTGAACCTGCATCCGCTTCATCTGGTCCTGCCGATCAAGGAGCCGGTCAAGAAAAATGCCGAAAAACTGTTGTAACTGATGCAAGTCGGCGCTGCTTTGGTCGAAGAAGCGCTGGAAAAGAATAAGCACGTGCACTCGGCGTATTTCATGCTGGCGGAAAACGAAACACACCTGGCGATGATGACGGTCTACGACGGCGACCTCGACGCCTACGTCGAGCACTTTGCTATCGATGTCGGGTTGTTTGACGAGCAGCTCAAATACCTCGAGGGCGCACCGCCGACTCCGACCCGTTTGCATCCGAAGGAGTTTGTCAATTGGATCAAACAGCACAACCGGGGGGAGAAGCCTTTCGGCGGCTATTTCTACAGCGCCTATCCGACCACCACCGTCGCTGATGTCGTGAACGCAACGGGGAAAACGTCATGAGCGCCGAGTGCAACGAAGAGAGAAAGCGGCAAGTGCAACGGCTGGCGCTGCGCGGCTACGACTTTGACTACAGCTGTCATCTTGTGCTCGAGGTCGAAGACGCGTCCCACGCGCGCAAGTTTCTCGGCAGCGTGCTGCGGGAGCAGGGCTGCGTGACCTTCGGCGAACGCGACGGCAAAGGCGGCGGCGAAGACGATCGCGAGCCCGCCGTGAGTATCGGATTTACGTATCGGGGCCTTCAGGCGCTGGGCGTGCCGGATCGTTATCTGAACGAACTGCGGGTCAAAGCCCCTGCGTTCTGTGAAGGGGCACCGGCCCGCGCGGCGCTCCGCCTCGGCGATGCCGGACCAAGCGCGGCCGAGCGATGGGAGCCGATGTTCGCTTTCGATCGCGCTCACGTGCTGATCTCGATCCATGGTCCAAACGGAGGCGCCGTCGACTCGATGCGCAAGCAGTTGGCCGCCACGGCGGGTGCGCGCCCGGGCTTCGAAGGCTGGGAAGCAGGTATGTTGCCGGCCAAGCATCTAACCAACGACAAGAGGAACCGCACGGTTCATTTCGGCTTTCGCGACAACCTCGCCCGGCCGCGAATTGTCGAAGAGCGATTCGAGCCTCACAAGCTGCGCCACCGTGCCGGCGAGCTGGTACTCGGTTATTTGAACGACGCGGAATTCAACCGCTGGGATGACGGCCTTGGGGCCCGCGAGGTCGCGCAGTTCTTTCGCAATGGCAGCTTCGCCGTGCTGCGCAAGATCGAACAGAACGAGGAAGCTTTCAACAACTACCTGGAGCAGCAGGCCTGCGACCTTGGCGTGACGAAGGACTATCTGAAAGCGAAGCTCTGCGGACGCTGGCCGAACGGCGCGCGGATCATGCCTGGGGACTCGCCCGAGCGGCAGCCGATCGCACGGCTCCCAGACGAGGATTTCGACTTCACGGACGACAAGGAGGGCTTCGGCTGCCCGTTCGGCGCACACATCCGCCGCACCAACCCGCGCAAGGATTCGATTGCACCTCCGCGGCTGCGCCCACTGTTTCGCCGCGGCATGCCTTATGGTCCGAAATACTGCGACAAAACGAAGCACGAGGAACGTGGCCTGGTCGGTCTCTTCTTCTGCGCCAGCATCGAAGACCAGTTCGAGACCGTGATGTCCGAATGGGTCGAGAAGAAACCGATGGGACCGCGGCATCTCGGCAACGCGAAGGATCCGCTGGTTGGCCACCATGACGAAGAGACCTTCTTTCACATTCCGGAGAAGGACGGTGCCGGCATCAAACTCACCAGCTTCAAGCCGTTCGTGACGGCGCGCGGAACGTTGTATGCGCTGTTCCCGAGCCTCTCGGCGTTGCACGAGATCGCGCGGATGGAGTCGGCCGCTTCGCTAGGGGCGCAACCGGATGACGCGAAGCGTCAATCCGGCGCGCCACGCGTGGGAGACGGCACCAGGCCAGAGCACGGCACAGCGGAGATGGAAACCTACACGGCGCCGAACGATCGCTTCTGCGACATCGTGATGGAAGGGGGCGTCACGAGTGGAATCATCTATGCGTCCGCTGTGGCGGACCTGGCGAAGTCCTATCGCTTCAGCAGTATCGGCGGCAGTTCGATCGGCGCTTTCGCCGCCGCGCTGACCGCAGCCGCCGAGTACAGTCGACGGCGCGGCTCAAACGTCGGCTTCAAGTTGATGGAGAACCTGCCGACCGTACTCGCCGAGGAAGACGACCAGAACGAAACGCGCCTGTTGCGCATGTTCAGGCCGCAGGATGGAACACGCCGATTGTTCAGGATCTTCCTCGCTTCG
>WNFE01008794.1_pt1 | contig 10420 bp, 4 predicted proteins | sample 5400451 | NCBI WGS metagenome assembly WNFE01 (sample SAMN13153344, study PRJNA577476) | soil metagenome | isolation source: 200 cm saprolite under Douglas fir tree site 2 hole 2 | place: USA:California | collected 2015-04-18 | reverse complement strand
CATGGAAGGCGTGTTTTCTTTTTTTCTCGAGTCCAGTTTCCTGGGACTGTTTCTTTTTGGTGAAAAGAAACTGGGACGCATCGGCCACTGGTGGTCGGCATTTCTTGTGTGCCTGGGCTCCTGGCTCTCCGGCTACTTTATCGTGGCGACCAATGCTTGGATGCAATATCCGACCGGCCATCGCGTGGACTCCCACGGACAAATCGAACTCACCAGCTTCGGGTCGCTGCTGATCAATAAATGGGTGCTCTGGCAATACGCGCACACCATGCTGGGCGCGGTGCAAACAGGCTGCTTCGTGATGGCCGCCGTGGGCGCATTTTATTTGCTGACCAAGCGCCACGAGTCTTACGGGAGAACCTTCGTCAAAGGCGGCGTGTTGGTTGGCGCAGTGGCCGCAATCCTGCAACTCTTTCCAACGGGAGATGCCCAAGGAAAATTGATCGCGGATCACCAGCCTGTCACGCTCGCGGCCATGGAAGGTCTGTTTGAAACACAAAGAGGCGCGCCGCTGGTCATCCTCGGCCAGCCAGATGTCCAAAAACGGCGGCTCGACAATCCGCTTCAAATTCCCAGCATGCTCAGTTTTCTTACCTATCAGCAATGGACCGCGAATGTTCGCGGCCTCGATGCGTTCCCGCAAGACCAATGGCCGGATATGATCGCGCTGCTGTACTACAGCTATCACGTCATGGTCGGGCTCGGCACAATTTTTATTGCGGTGATGGTCTTGGCTGCGTTGATGCTGTGGCGCCGCAAACTCTACGACTCCCGCATTATGCTCTGGGCGCTAATGCTTTGCGTTCCGCTGCCGTACATCGCGAATACCGCGGGGTGGATGACCGCGGAGCTCGGGCGTCAACCCTGGCTCATCTATGGTTTGATGCGCACCTCGCACGGAGTCTCGCCGCGGGTTGGTGCGGGCAATGCGTGGTTCACGCTAATCGGATTCATGGGCCTGTACACCGTGCTGGGCATCCTCTGGTTGTTTCTCGTGTATCGCGAGATCGAGGACGGACCCGAGCCCGATGATTCTTTGCACAGCGAGCCTGCGGTCGCCATCGCCGCGGATTGAGGAGCGCGCATGGGAACGATCTGGTTTTGCCTGGTCGCCATCATGATCACGGTATACGTCCTGCTCGACGGCTTCGATCTCGGCGCCGGTGCAATCCATCTTCTGGTGGCGAAGACAGACGCAGAGCGGCGGCAGGTCTTGGCTTCGGTCGGACCTGTCTGGGACGGCAACGAGGTGTGGCTCATCGCGGGCGGTGGCACGCTTTATTTTGCCTTTCCCGCCCTCTATGCCGGCGGATTCAGCGGATTCTATTTGCCGCTGATGATTGTTCTGTGGCTGCTGATCCTGCGTGGAACCTCGATAGAGTTTCGTAATCACATCATCAGCAGAGTGTGGGACCCGTTCTGGGATTTTCTGTTTTGCGTCTCGAGCTTGCTCCTAGCCATTTTCTTTGGCGCCGCACTGGCCAACGTCGTGCGCGGCGTTCCGCTCGACGCCAGCGGGTATTTCTTCGAGCCGCTGTGGACGGACTTTCGGCTGGGTGAACAAACGGGAATTCTGGACTGGTACACGATTTTGGTGAGCGTGCTGGCTCTGCTCGTCCTGGTGATGCATGGCGCTCTGTGGGTAAGGATGAAGACTACCGGTCCGGTGAACAAGCGCTCCGCGAAACTTGCCGCTAACTCATGGTGGGGTGTCCTTATTCTGACTGCGGCGGTGACTGCGATCACCTTCGGGATTCAGCCGCAAGTGAAAGAAAATTTCATCACCTGGCCGTGGGGATTTGTTTTCCCGCTGCTGGCCGTGGCGGGAATTGCCGGCGTGCGCTTCGAATTGGTGAAGCGCGACGAGCGCAAAGCCTTCTTCGCCTCTTGCGCGTACTTGACGGGGATGTTGACGAGCGTCGTCTTCGGCCTGTATCCGCTAGTTCTCCCCGCGCGGAATCCTGTTTATTCGTTGACAGTTGCGAACGCCAAAGCCGCAGATTACGGGCTCAAGGTTGGCGCGGTGTGGTGGACGATTGGCATCCTGCTCGCAACCGGATACTTCACCTACGTCTATCGCTCCTTCGGCGGCAAAGTCGTGGTCGCGAAGGACCAGACCTATCACTGAGCCTGAACGGCGGCGCAGAACGGTCCGTTCGACGAATACACATTCTTGTACGAGAACTATCTTGTGTGTATGCTCAAAAGTTGATGGGAACTAAGCTACTCATCGCAGTTCTTGCGCTGACGCTGTCGGGGGCCAATTCCGATCTTGGCTCGATGTGCGCCGCTTCTTGCATGTCATCTGTGCCTGTTCATCACCAGGTGGAGTCGCAGCCAGGCCCCATAATCATCAACCATCATGTCCATGCTCATCATAAGGGCACGGAGTGCGGGGAGTGTCCGGCTAAGTCCGGGAACGGCTTGAACCAGAAGGCCGATTGCACCAGTTTGGTTCAAATTGAGGCGCTCAGGGAAGGTTCCTTTTCTCTTGAGGCACCGAGCAGAGTCGCTCAGTTCAATGTTGCCGGTACGTCTGCCGGGGGCCCGTCGTTAGCCGGTGATCGCGAGCGATCTTTGGTCTTTTGCGCTTCTCATGCAATCAGAAGTTCCAATCCACGGCCCCCTCTGTACGTCCGTCTGAATTCGGTGCATATCACAACCAATTCCATTTTCGAATTCCGTTGTTCGAGCGTGAAAGGAAAAAAGATGGGTAGCAGACGTGGTTTTTTGCAGAATGTTCTCGCGGGAGCGGGAATTTTCGCTTCCGCGAAGGTGCTGTCCGCGCAAGAGATGCAAATGCCTGGAGACATGCCCGGCATGAAGATGAAAGCGAAGAAGGAAACCGCGCATGACCACGACTCTTCGGTGCTTGCAGAGACGCCGGATGTACCTGACCTTCCGTTCCGCATGGATGGCAATGTAAAGGAATTCCATCTCATCGCCGAGCCCGTAAAACAGGAAATTGTCCCGGGCCGAACTGTAGATCTGTGGGGTTACAACGGAAGCGCGCCGGGACCCACGATTCAAGTGAACCAAGGCGATCGCGTTCGCGTCATCGTGGACAACCACCTCCCTGAAGCAACGTCGATGCACTGGCACGGCTTCGAGGTCCCCGTCGAGATGGATGGCGCACCGGGATCAAGCCAAGACCCGATCGCACCCGGTGGCAGATTCGTCTACGAATTCACTCTCCACCAGGAAGGAACGTATTTCTACCACTCCCACATGGCCATGCAGGAAATGATGGGAATGATCGGTGCGTTCGTGATGCACCCGAGGAATACTTACAAACCGCGCGTCGACAGAGACTTCGTCATCATTCTCCAGGAGTACGCCATCTTGCCGAATATCACCGTTCCGAACTCGATGAATATGGAGTTCAACTGGCTCACATTCAACGGTAGATCGGGGCCTGCGACGACTCCCTTGATTGTGCGGCACGGTGAACGCGTACGGATTCGCCTGATCAACCTCGGCATGGACCACCATCCGATCCACCTCCACGGCCACCAGTTTGTAGTCACGGGAACAGAAGGAGGGCGACAACCGGAATCGACCTGGGGCCCAGGGAACACGGTGCTCGTCGGTGTGGCGCAATCGCGCGACATCGAATTTGTCGCAAACAATCCCGGCGACTGGATGCTGCACTGCCATCTTCCTCACCACATGATGAACCAGATGTCGTCGATGGTCGGCCCCATGTCACGCCGAAATGGAATGCCCGCGGGGCTCGACATGGAGCGAGGCATGGGAATGCTGCGACAAGGAAGTGCGACGTCCGAGGAGAACGGTCCGAGCCTAGGTCGAGGATTGGGCGTCGGTTCGACAGCGGAACAAACCATGTCCAATTCTCCGCTGAAAGCCGGGAATCCGATGCAGCATCCAGACATGCCCGGAATGCAGCGGCAAGGGATGCAGATGGGCAAGCCCGATGTGAGCAAGGATGCGAATTCCGTGCCGGGCTTTCCGCAGGACGCCTTCATGGAAGGTCCCATGATGGCGATGGATCAGATGGTCGACAAACCGGAAAACTTCGGCCTGCGTCCCGGCTGGAGCGGTTTCATGGCCGGAATGATGACGTTCGTACGCGTACTGCCTGAAGCCAAGTACGACCAAATCACGGAGCTTCGAAAAAAGCAGGGCAATAAGCCAATGAAGATGGAAATGCCGGGGATGGAGGACAAAGATGAATAACCTGACTGCGCCGGCGAAGTATATGAAAGTGAGGGTCAAAACCGTGTCGTCACTCCATTGTGTAACACCATTCCTACTCTGCTTTTGCTGGGGTTTCCTGTTCGCCTTGCCGGGCCGAGCGCAAACTCCAGCCTCCGGGCAGAAGACGATCACACTCGAAGAACTGCAACAGATGGCCTTGCAGAACAACCCGACATTCGCGCAATCGGCCGCCAACATCCAAGCGGCGGAAGGCAGGAAGAAGCAGGCGGGACTCTACCCGAACCCAACGGTCGGCTACCAGGGCGAACAGATCCGAGGCGGGTCGTTTCACGGGGGCGAGCAAGGGTTTTTCATTCAGCAGGACATCGTGCTGGGTGGAAAGCTCGGCCTGAATCGAAAGATCTTTGACCAGGAGCTGAAACAGGCACAAACGGAAGACGAGGAACAAAAACTGCGCGTCGTTACAAACGTGCGGATGTCCTATATCCAAGCGCTGGCTGCCCAGCAGACGCTGGAGTTGCGGCAAAACCTCAGCAAGCTTGCCGACGATGCCGTCGAGACCTCCCATCAACTCGCGAATGTCGGCCAAGCGGACGCTCCCGACGTGCTCGAATCGGAAGTGGAAGCGCAGCAGGCACAACTCGCGGTCACCATGGCCGAACAGAACCAGCAGCGGGTTTGGAAAGCACTGGCGGCCGTCGTGGGGAATCCGCGGCTTCCCTTGATGAAGCTCGAAGGAAAACTCGAGGACACTCCGCCGGTCAATGCGGATGAACTGGTGGAGAAGCTCGTCAACGAGAGTCCAGCCGTAAGAATCGCCGAACTGGGCGTCAAACGAGCCGAAGCAGCCTTGGTCCGGGAAAAGCGGGAATCCATTCCCGACCTGCAGCTTCGCGGTGGCATGGAGCAAAATCGCGAGTTGTTGTCCGCGCCTAGCGGGAAAGCCGTGGGACTGCAGGGCTTTGCCGACGTGGGGTTGAGGATTCCCATTTTCAACCGCAACCAGGGAAACATTGCCGCCGCTAAGGCTGATGGAGAGAGGGCGAAACGCGAAGTGGAGCGCGTGAGGCTCCTTTTGCGGGAGCGAGCGGCAAGCGTCGTCCAGAACTATACCTTCTCGCGGACCGCGGTCGACCGCTACAAGAACCAGATGATACCGAGGGCGCAAAAGGCGTACGAGATGTACACCAAGAAATACCAAGAGATGGCTGCGGCTTACCCGCAAGTCCTCATCGCCCAGAGAACCCTGATGCAGCTGGAAGTCTCCTACATCAATGCGCTGGAGAGCTTCGCGACCAGTTCGCTTTCTCTGCAGTCCTACTTGCTCACGGACGGACTCGAATCTCCTTCGCAGCCAGGCGGCATGGACAAGCCAGTGCGTGAGGTCAACATCCCGCTCCAGATGAGCGCAAGCCCCCAGTAAAGGTGACCACATGAGAAAACGCTTTGAAGCGGCGGCCCTTAGGCACCAACCGTTTCTTCCCTAACTCCCCTTGCCAGCCACGGGTGGCAAGTGCGAAACACTAGTACCGCGGTCACGTTGACCTACAGAAAATTTGCTGCGTACTGTCAAATTAGGCGTATCCGTGTGCGCAGGCCGCACCCGTGGGGAGCCGCTACCGTACTGCGGATACAAGAGTTAAAGGAAAAGGCGTTTCCCTTTCATGTCTGACGTACCGATGACGACGCTTGCGAAGGCCGGACGTTACGAAATTGTCGGCGAACTCGGTCGCGGCGCAATGGGTGTCGTCTACAAAGCCACCGACCCTGTCATCGGGCGCACCGTGGCGGTCAAAACCATCAAACTCAGCGCCGAAGGCACCGGCCTCACCCGCCCCGAGCTTCTCGCACGCTTTCAGACAGAAGCGCGTGCTGCGGGTCTGCTGACCCACCCCAACATTGTCGTCGTTTTCGACGCCGGAGAGGAAGACGGCCTCTACTACATCACGATGGAACTTGTCGAAGGCCGCAGCCTGCAGGCGCTCCTCGACGACGGTCATTCGTTTCCTTTGCCGCGTGTTCTGCGCATCATGGAGCAAGCCTGCAGCGCCCTCCAGTTTGCCCACGAGCGCAACGTCGTGCATCGCGACATTAAGCCCGCGAACCTGATGCTCACCGGCGATGACACTGTCAAGGTCACCGACTTCGGCACCGCCAAAATCCTGCAATTTGGCACCGTGCAACAGACCGCGCACGTCATGGGCACGCCCAGCTATATGTCGCCCGAGCAAGTCAAAGGTCGCGCTGTCGATGGACGCAGCGACATCTTCTCGCTCGGCGTCATGCTGTACGAAATGGTCACCGGCGAAAAGCCTTTCCCCGGTCAAAACATCACCACCGTAATCTACAAAATCGTGAACGAGGAACCCGTCCCGCCGAAGCAAGTGGATCCTTCGATTCACCCAGGGATCAGTGCCGTGGTCATGCGCGCACTGGCAAAAGATCCCGACACGCGCTATCAGACCTGCCGTGAAATGCTCGAAGACCTGCGCAACTACCGCTCGCTCAGCGCAGCGCCCGGCAATCCTCACTCCACGATGGTCATGAGCCCCGACGTAAACGCCACCACGGCCATGGGTCCCGCGGGACTGCGTGGAGTGCATAGTGACGATACTGCCGCAGTCGCTCGCTCCTTGTCTGACCGCGCCGCGAATCCAGGTCAGACGCCCGTTCTTCGCCGCACCGGAGCCTTGCCGCCCGTTGCGGAGCCCAAACCCAAGAAAAGCGTGTTCGGTACCATTCTCGTCGCCCTTCTGCTGCTCGGCGTCATTGGCTACTGCGCTGTCAAACTTCGTCCCATCTACGATGACGTTCGCCAGCAGCGTCGTCCTGGCGCTTCGTCCGCCAGCGAGGCGGGCTCGCCGCCAACGGCAACCGATCCGGCCGGTACGGAGGGCGATGCCTCAAGTAACGGTGGCACGGAATCGTCGTCAGACAATTCAGACGCCGCCGCCCCGGATGCAAAACCGCAGGACGCCATCGCGCCGTCCACTCCTCCGGTGCTGGACGTTAAGTCCGCGCACCTCGAGAAACCGCCGGCCAGGAAATCCGAGTCCGTCCTTAGCACAAAAGCAGCGGAGTACAAAGGCCGCATCGAAGAAGCCATCTCCGAACAAGGGCTGGGTTCTCGCGCCAACGTGCAGGGAGTTGGCAATACGCTGACGCTTTCCGGCAAACTGCGCCCGGCAGAGCATGGAGCGCTGCTCAAGTTTCTGCGCGACGCGCCTCCGAGCGTCCACCTGATTGACCACATCGAGTATGACGATGCACCTGCAGCGGCTGCTGCCAGCGCAAATGCAAACTCCGGCGGCGCGGGCGGCCATCCGGTTCCCCGTCCGGGATTCGGCGCCATTCACGTCGTGACCGATGTCATCGGCGCCGCAGCTATGCTGCATGGGCCGTCGGGCCGCGTGGTCAGCCAGTGCCTCACGCCGTGCAGCTTCAACGATCTCACGCCCGACCGCTATAGCCTGGAGGTAAAGAAGGATGGCTATCAGCCCGTGCAGACCGCTTTACAAGTGAAGCAAGGTAGCGTCGCGGACCAGAAACTCTCTCTCGAATCGCTGGCCAAGGGCTTGTACATCACCAGCGATCCGCCTGGCGCCGACGTTTTCATCAATGGCGCCAAGCAGTCGGGTCAAACTCCGGTGACTCTGCCTCTGGCCGCCGGACAGTACAATCTCGTCCTGCGCATGCAAGGTTACGATCCTTACGTTGGCAGCGTGCAAGTCAAGGAAAACGTCCAAACCCAGCTCAATACCAAGCTCAATGAGCGCTCCCACATTCACATCGCCTGGGCGCAGGTGGAAAGCGATCCCGCCGGCGCCGAAATCTTCATTGACGGAAACTCCACCGGCTCAGTCACTCCGGCTCGCGTCGAGATGCCCGCCGGAACACATACCGTGACGCTTAAGCTAAGCGGCTATCGACCAGCCAAGCGCATGGTGTCTGCCACCGAGGGCGGCACCGCCTCCATCACCGAAACTCTAAGGAAGTAGGGATCTTTACCCGCGCAGAGCACCCATGCCGCTACCTGTTTCGTTACATTTTGTAACGGACGACAGTTTGTGGTCCTAGTACTACAAGCCTATCTCGCTAGAAACAAAGCCCTTGGGGTCTCCAGCATGAGGCAGGGAGCGTGCTGGTATTAGATAGACTTACCCTGCCCGCGGGGCGGCAGATTCGGTCGGTTAGCCCGCCGAGACACTCAAGGAGACCTTTGGTCTTACTCGCCGCAGTTCCGGTGGAAAAGGAGAGGCGCACTTCGCGCCCCAACCTCGGTCCGCAGCTTCAAGTTGCCAGATCCGAAGCCCTCGCCATCCTGCCACAAACCGAGCCGCTGCTGCTCGACCTCATTCGCTCTCTTCGCGAGCTTCACTTCCTGCTGCGTTCAGCGCGTCTCTATGACCGGCAGCACCCGCGCCTTCTGCAGAGCCTTGATGGCGCGTACGAGTCCCTGCGCTCCGTCGCCGCCAACATGAACGGCCTCGAAATTCGCGTCGAGCGCAGCGGGCTTGTCGTGCCGAAACTCAACGACGCTCCGCTCCCTGACGTGCGCGGCGATCTCTTCGCTCTCACCAAGGATCTTCAGCGCGCCGGAATTTACAACCTCGTTTTCGCTCCCAAATTCCATGTAGGCGAACTGGACACGCTAGCCCAACTTGCCAAGGCATCATTGCTAAAATCAGGGCAACCTACAAAGCAACAAGCGCTGGCCTGGTGGCCGGCAAATCTTAGGGAGCATCGCGTGGAAGGCATTGCCGTAAACACGGAGGCTGAGCGCAAGGTCGATACTGTGCTGGCCAGCCTAATCGCGGCGCTGGTCGCCTACGGTGGCCACTCGCCGCGCGAAGCCCTCGAATCACCAATCGAGATCCCGGAAATCGACGATCTAGAGGCCACGTTGCGCCTATTGGCCCGCCTGACGCCTCCGCTCGAGGCGGCCCGCAACATCTCCCCGGAAGAGGCCGCCCGCGCCATCCATGGCGCCATGGAAGAAGCCAGCCGTGAAACGGTGCGCTTACTGCTCAGCGCTGTCACGCAATATCCACCGCGCGACGCCGAGCGCCCGCAACCATATCTTCTACGCTTATCCGAAAGCTTGATCTTCGAATTTCTAGGCCCGGAATTTTCTGCCGGGACGCTCAAGCCCCCCGGCCTGCGTCCGACGTTCCATCGTCTCGCGGAAGTGCTCGTCACTGCCGGCGGCTACACTGGTCCCCACGCCTCTGCACACTTATCGTCCTTTGCGTCCACCTGGGCCGCCGACACGCATCGCGAAAAGCTGATTGAGAAATTCTGGCTCGAGCTTCCGCCTCGCGAAAAATCCGCGGTATTGCGCGGCTCGGATGTTTGGTGCGTTCCCATTGTCGCGCTTAAGCAAAATCTCGGCCAGCTTGCAACGTCCGGCGCCGACGCACCGCGCCGCGAAGCCCGCAACATCCTGCTGAATTACGCGCGGCGCATCGACAGCACAGAAGCTGCCGTCAGGCGCCCCGTCGCTGCCGGCCTCAATGAGCTTGCCCCCATCATCGAATCGCTCTGGCCCAATCAGGTTCCCGAGGACCTGAGCCGCGGCGCGCTCAAGGCGCTCGAGAAGGAAACCACGCCGGAAACTGCCGCTCTGCTCGCGGCTTTCCTGGAAAATCTCGGGCGCGTCGCCGTGACTCGCGGCGACTACGCTGGTTTTGAATACATTCTCGATGCGCTCGAAAAAGCGCCGCACGATGTCGCCCACGATCATATTTCCGCGCTCGCGCATCGCCTTGTCGCGCAGGACCGCTGGCTCCTCCTGGTCGACGCTTCGCTCGCCAATCGCGCGCTGGATCCCGTTCTCCCGCGTCTTTTGCACCGCGATCCTGACCGCCTTCTCGATCGCTTGACTTTGCTGCTTACTGAACCCCACAGCGCCGAGTTCCTCCCCGCCATGGCCCGCCTCGTGCGCACCATCGGAGTTCCGGTTCTGAATTTGCTGGAGACTCGCTTGTACGAAGCGCGCCGCCAGCGCGTTAGCGCCGCCATCAAGCTTCTTGCCGCCGCCGACGCCGATCGCCTCCTCCGCGGTTTTGCGCGCGCGCTTGCCAGTTGGGAGTGGAACCTCCAGGATCTAGCCGTCAGCGAACTGGCTCGTCCCGCCAACGCCGCATCCGCGCAAAGCGCCGCCTTCGTCTTTTCTGCCGTGCTTGCGGACGCGCATCCCTTGGTCGTGCCCATGATGATCGACCAGATCGGCCTCGCTCAG
>WNFE01004491.1_pt1 | contig 10422 bp, 8 predicted proteins | sample 5400451 | NCBI WGS metagenome assembly WNFE01 (sample SAMN13153344, study PRJNA577476) | soil metagenome | isolation source: 200 cm saprolite under Douglas fir tree site 2 hole 2 | place: USA:California | collected 2015-04-18 | reverse complement strand
CAGAACCTGCCCACTGGTGGGATTGTCGAGGCCAGCGATGATGCCGAGCAACGTACTTTTGCCTGAGCCTGATGGGCCGGAGATGGAGATGAATTCGCCGCTCATGATCTGAAAGCTGATGCCTTTGAGGATGTCGATGCGTTCACGACCGAGTGGAAGACTTTTAGTGATGTTGCGTACGTCCATGACGATGGTCATATCTATATCTCTTTGCTCAGCTAGACAAAAGTCCTAAAGCCCCTGCATTGGGAAGCAGGTGCTTCTTCGTAGTTACGTCATTATATCAGCAAGGATACATACCTTCTATGATAAAGCAACTATCGAAACCAGATTACGTAAATTAGGAATAAGCAGTGGGATATGCAAGACGGGGCAATTATGCTATACTTGCAGGCAACACACGGTTAGGATAGCGAAGCTTGACCAACTGCGTCCTACTTACTTATGAGCGTACATTGTGTATGCTAAACTCTTTCTAGAGCGAGGGGAAACACTACTTATGCGTCGAGAAACACTCACACTCCTCCTGTTTATTATTCTTTTAGCTGCCAGTTCAGCCTACATTAACTGGCCGACTGATCCTCATTGGAGCGTTCTTGGTATCAGTTTTCCACACCCTGCTATCAAGCAGGGACTCGATTTACAGGGTGGGGTGCGAGTCCTGCTGGTGCCTGACCCTGCTCAACACTACAGCCAGGATACGATCCAGAAAGAGATCGATGGCGTACGAGGCCAAATCGAGACTCGTGTCAATGGCGGTCTGGGTGTCAACGAGCCAAACATCTACGTACAGAAAAGTAACGGGCAGTATGGCATCGTCGTTGAGCTACCGGGATTTACCAGCGGTAACCAGTTCCAGGCCATCAACTCGCTGTTGAAGACAGGCAACCTGGAGTTTTGGAGCACCGGTCCCCAGCCTGTTCCACTCGGTGCAGACTTCGACCCGACCCAGTTTACCCAGTACAACCCAAGTGGGCCCGAATTCACCGGTAAAGACCTGGATGCCACACAGGTCAGCGTAAGTACTGACCAGGCGGGTCGGCCTGATATCGTCTTTGAGATGAAGGGTGATGCTATTGGGCGCTTCGGCCAATTCACACAGCGGAATATAGGCCAATACCTGACCGTCACCCTTGATCGCAAGGTCATTGAGTCTGCCGTCATCCAGAGTACCATCACCGGCCAGGGCGAGATTACAGGCAATTTCACTACTGACAGTGCCAAACAGATTGTCACGGTGCTGCAATATGGTGCGTTGCCTATTGTGCTGACGATCGCCAGCGAAGAAACGGTCGGGCCAACGCTTGGGCAGGACTCGATAGCGAAAAGCTATATTGCCGCGGCAATCGGCCTGGGCCTGGTGATCCTCTTTATGTTGCTGTACTACCGGCTGCCGGGTTTGCTGGCCGACATTGCACTGCTCCTGTACGCGAGTTTGACCTTTGCGATCTTCAAAGTGCTGGGGGTTACGCTCTCACTGGCAGGTATCGCGGGTTTCATCCTCTCGATTGGTATGGCGGTAGATGCTAACGTACTCATTTTTGAACGCGTCAAAGAGGAGTTACGTGCGGGAAGATCGCTCTCCGCAGCTATTGATGTTGGTTGGAAACGTGCATGGCCATCGATTAGAGACTCTAATATCTCTACACTGATCACCTGTGCCGTACTGTTCTACTTTGGTAGCAATTTTGGAGCAAGTATCATCGTTGGTTTCGCCACTACCCTTTTCCTGGGCGTACTAATTAGTATGTTTACCGCGATTACCGTTACACGCACCTTCCTGAACTTGTTGGTGCCGACAGGTGCTGTTAGTCATCCCGCATTGTTTGGGCTTCCTGCTGGCTCTATTGCCACTGTATCCCTGGCACGCCGGAATAGCACTGTGTAAGTGTAGAGGAGTACGTTGTGTTCAATCTTGTAGGAAAACGCTACTTGTTTCTGATTATATCGCTGGTGGTCATCCTTCCCGGCACGGTCTCGCTGTTGACGAAAGGCCTCAACGTCGGTATCGACTTCATAGGTGGGACGAATATCGAGTTTCGCCCAGACCGGAACATCAGCATAACGGCCATGCAAAACGTGCTTAAGCCGCTCAACCTGAGCAACTTGCAGGTGATCACCGGGGCTGACTTGAATCTGCCGGGCAACGGAACTGTCTGGGCACGCTTGAATACGCAAATTGATACGAATGTGCAGGCAACGATCACCAATGATCTGCACAATGCGTATGGCTCTCAGCTCAATGTCAACTTCGATGATCTGTCTATAGGTGGGAAGACCGCCACGGTCGTGACGATCACGAAGTTTAATCAGACTCCGAAGATCGCTGACATTGAGAAGACCCTGGCTAAGCTGCCTGATACGAGCAATCCCGCAAAAGGACCACCAACTGCTGCTGTAACGCCAACGCCGACAGCAATTGCTACAGGCACACCCAACGCTGTTACTTCGGGAACTCCTACTGCGACGGGGACGCCTAAGGCGAGTGCGACAACGACAGTGGGGAAGGGCACGCCAACCCCTGTAGCTTCACCAACGGCGGTGCCGACGACGACGGCAAACACCAATCCTGCCAACATTCCGGTCAATTATACGGATGTGCGCCAGGGGACGACGACTGAGACGGTTACCCTGCTGACCCTTTCCGTGGTGACTCCGGCAGACTTGCTCAAGCTCGAATCGACACTTCTTAATGATGGCAACCTCAATGTACAGGTGTTGGATAATGCATCGGTGACCGGTTCGGTGGCGGCACAGACGACACAAAATGCGTTCCTGGCCGTCCTGGCGGCTTCCGTTTTGATCCTGCTGTACATCCGGTTCTCGTTCCGTAAAGTGGCAAAGCCCTGGCGTTATGGTACTTGTGCCATTATTGCGCTGTTACACGACGTACTGGTGGTGCTCGGTGTCTTCTCAATTCTGGGCTGGACGCTGCACATCCAGATCAATGCGCTGTTCATCACTGCTTTGTTGACGGTGGTCGGTTTCTCGGTGCATGATACGATTGTGGTCTTCGACCGCATCCGTGAGAACATGCAGCGCCGTACAACCGAGTCGTTCGAGCAGGTGGTGAATGCAAGCCTGGTGCAGACGCTGGCACGTTCGCTGAATACGTCACTGACCGTGCTGATCACGCTGAGTGCGCTGACGCTTTTCGGTGGCGTTACGATTCGTGAGTTTACGCTGGCGCTGCTGATCGGTATCTTTAGTGGTACCTACTCGTCGATCTTCAATGCCAGTATGTTGCTGGTGATCTGGGAGAAGGGCGAACTGGGTACCAAGTACCTGAGCCGTGACCGAGACCGCACTCCGCAAGGTGGTCGCGAAGCGCGTGAGTTGGCACGCACTCGCGGGTAATAACCAGCTAGCACAGGGCACCGCATGCCCCAGGGCGACCGCAAGGGTCGCCCCTACCCGGTCGTGTATGGTAGGGGCGACCCTTGCGGTCGCCCTGGGGGCAGGGCGAGGCCAATTTCGACCATCCTTAACTTGACGCTTATTGGGCGACCCTTGCGGTCGCCCTGGTTATTTGGCTGTTTTACCAGGTTGCACTATTTGATTGGAGAGGTTATGTTAACAGGATTGGATCACATTATCATCGGTGTAACTAGTTTGGAACAGGCGACAACGACCTTCAGCCAGAAGCTGGGATTGGCGGTGACCGGGGGAGGAGTTCATCCCTTTGGTGGCACTGCGAACCGTGTGGTTGTGATTGGCGATACGTATCTGGAATTGATAACGGTTCGCACACCGGTAGAAGCGCAAGGGAGCATGGTGGAGCGGCTGGCGAAGGGGGATGGGTACTTGAATTTTGCGCTCTCCTCTGATGATATTGAGGCTGATAGTGTTGCTATGCGCAGCCGGGGTGTTGCGGTGATCGGGCCAACGGCGGGACAACTGAAGTCGCCGGATGGGCGTACGCGTGGCTGGTCGCGCATAGACGTTGAGCGTGCGGACCTGACCCAGCACTATCCTTTTGTGATCCAGCATGATAGTCTGGGCGAAGAACGTCGCTTCCGCCTGGCCGGCTGGACTACACCGCCAGCGCATACGTTGGGTGTTGTTAAGGTGCTAAGTGCAACTATTGCTGTGGCGGACCTGGAAGAGGCTACGCAGCGTTTTCAGCATGTCTACGGTTTGCAGCCGTCGGAGCCGTTTACGGGCGAAGCTGATGGCTGGGAGGCTATGCTGGTGTCATTTCCACTTGGGGAAAGTGGGCAGAGTTTTGAGCTAGCGGAGCCTTTGCCATTCTCCATCGACGCAGGGGTGAGTAGTAGCGACTTGCCTGGAGCAGGGGCACTGACCAGGTACCTGCAGCAGTTTGGTGAGAGCCTTTGCCGTGTGACGCTGGCGGTAGACGACCTGGCTGAGTCACGACGCTTTCTGGATGAGCATGAGGTAACGTATACATTCCGGGATGATACGAGTACAGAACATCCGGTGCTGTGGATTCATGCTCACGAGGCGTGTGGGGCGGCGATGGTGTTGCATGAGGTTACCCCCTAATTTTGCAGGACCAGGCGGAGTTTGTGTTTGAAGACTTTTTCGAAGAGGTCGGCTTTTTCATACGCGTGTTCCAGTTCGGCGTCGAGGTCGGCCAGGGGGCGTGTCCATAGGGCGATGGCCCAGACTTTGTCGTCACAGAGTTCGGTTTCGGCGGCGAGGTGTAAGACACGTCCGTCGTGGCTGTAGTCGAGAGCGTCGGCGATGCGTAGCAGTGCTGCGAGGGCAGAGACGCGCTTGCGAGCACTACGGCTTAATGAGGCAAATTCTGCATGGGATGTGCTAGGCAGCGCACGCCGGTGGTAGCGTGCAATACAGGCGATTTCGTGGCGCTCCTGGTCGGTAAAATCGGGCAAGGGTGTTTCGTTTATAAGGCGAAATGAGTGTTTATGGTGGCGGCGGGCCTGAATCATCATGCCTGTGTTGTGCAGGAATGCTGCACGCTCAAGCAGGCGTTGTGAATCTGCATCCAAGCGATGCAGGGGTTGTGTGGCTGTAAAAAGTTCGAGGGAGAGACGCGCTACATGGCGGGCATGAGGCCAGTCTTCTACGAGTAACCCGCCGCTGAGGTGTAGTTCTTCGCTGGTTGGCTGGGAAAGTTGCCACCATTCTAATTCTTCGATTGAGGATGGTGCCATGCCTTGTTTCCTTCCTTTTTAGGTATCCAGAATGCTTAGAAGCTCGGAGCGAAAGTCACGTGCCTGCAATTGGTGCCAATGCCGGCGAAAGGTAGTAATTTGCTCTTCTCGTCTCTGCTGCTGCTTGAGTAACAACTGCTCCAGTCCACGACGTTGTTCAGCGGTGGGGGCAGCTGCCGGGTCTAGCAGGTTAGTCAGGAGTTCCGGTGGGAGCTCGAATTGTTCATGTTGCTGCTTTGCCTCCGCTAAAGCTTCTTTATAGATTGCTCCACCTTCAGAGCTACTCAGGCGATATTGCAGCAATGCGATCATGACGTCACTGTCATGGAGCGCACCGAGTTCTTCTTGTATGCGCTCTAATTCTTGGACGAAGGGTTTGCACGCTTCGGGCAGTACGTCCTCGAAGATTTCAAGTGTGTAGCGTAGTCGCTTTGCGCCGATACGCAGGTTGTGCAGTTCTCGCTCATGGGAAGGGCTATCTACATACCTTTCCCATTGGTACATTTCCTCAAGTCGTACTTTGGCGATGATACGTGCATTATTGCCGGTCGGAGCCTGGACGTCAAGTCCCTGGATGGGTCTGGCTTTTGCCATGGTGTGACACTTCTTCCTGAATGCACGATGTGACCTGTTTGCGCAACGCTTTCTGGTCCAGTTTTGCAAAGAAATCTTCAAGCGCCTTTTGCTTTTGCTGGCGGTAGACGTCCAGGCGCTGAATCAGCCATTGTATACCTGCACGTTCCTCGGCGGGCGCCTGTTCGAGTCGTACATGCAATCCCTGCAACATGACGTCTGTATCACGTGCATCGCCCAGCAGGTCGGCTATCTTTTTAATGTGGCGATAGGTTTTCTTAAATTGTTTGGGCTCACAGCAGGACTCAAAGGCATCCAGTGTGGCACGCAGGCGGCGTGTGGCAACCCTCATTTTATGCACTGCTTCGATATCTTCATGCTTGAGGACTTCACCGGTCCAGGCGAGTAGTTTGTCGACGCGGTCTTCGAGCATGCGTTTTCCGGTATCAATGAATGCGGGCTGAACGGACGCGGGCGACGACAAGGGTCCCCTCCCCGCCTCCCCTCCACCCCCGCCTCTACGGGAAATTGGCTCGTAGGGATGAAGAGCTTGTTGGATGCTTGCGTTTTCGTAATAGTTTGAGGTGGAATCTTCTTCATTGACACGCTCTAACCAGTTTTCGCCAAAACGTTCGTAGGCGAGCAGGACACCCTCACGAATGCCATGTGGGCTGACGGAAATCTCACCTAGGTTGAGGCGGGACATGACCGTTCGTATGATTAACGCTCCGGCAGGTAAAATACGTGCGCGGGCGAGGGGTTGCCCATAGCGCTGGGAGATTTCTTCGGCGGTGAGAGCGGCCATTAAACCTTCGCAATGCATGAGGTCATCGTATGTGAGTTTGCTACTGGTTGGGTCCAGTCTGAAGGCCCGGCGAGCAAGGAGTAGAAGTGAGTTGGCGCTGCCACCGGTTACGATAAGGGTGGAAGACTGCCATTTTATGCGTATGCCTGCGAGGTAGGTCTGGAGGAAGGTCTGAGCGACGGCCAGGTCATCGAGTGTTGGTGGATTCGTGGAGAGATAGCGGTCGTGTAACCAGCCGGAACCGATGGGAAGGGAGATGCGCCAGTCGATACGCATGTTTTTTGCTGTGACGAGTTCCATGCTGCCGCCACCCAGGTCCATGACGCCCAGTCGTCTGGGTGAATCTGGTTCTCTGCTTACTTCGTAGGTTGCGCCGTAGAAGGTGAGTGTGGCTTCGGCGGTACCACTGATAAGATGAACGAGGAGACCGGTCTGGTGTTGTATGTGCTCGAGGAACTGCTGGCTATTGTGTGCCTGGCGAATGGCTTCAGTAGCGACAACGAGTATTGGTTCGGCGTTGTGCTGCCGGGCCAGGGCCTCGAACTTGCGCAAGGTAGCGACGGTGGCATCACATTTCTCGGGTGAGATTACGCCTGTGGTAGTGACGCTTTCGCCGATACGAACGAGTTCGAGCTGGTCTTCGACGATGTCGAGGTCGTCGGGCTTACAGCGGGCGACGACGATATGTATTGTGTTGCTACCAATATCAATGGCGGCTCGCATAGGTGGTGACGATGACTGCTCCTGCATGGGAGATTGACTCCTATGGATTGGTGATTTGGAATGTTGCTATCATTATAACATGTTCTGATAGTTTGGTGTCCAACAGCTCCCCCTTGCGATCGTCAAGCCGGACGCCACATAAAATCTGAACCTCACTCGTTATAACAGAAAAAACTCTTGACAGGCGATGAGGGATGCGGTAATATGGGGCCTGTCCTCACGAGAGAGGATTTGAGCCGAAGTGGTGAAATTGGTAGACACGCAACGTTCAGGGCGTTGTGCCCGCACGGGCATGGGGGTTCGAGTCCCCCCTTCGGCATGCCGAACATTTTACTCGCACCCCAGTATAGCTCAAGCGAGGCTAGAAGCGGCTTGAGCTATACTGGGGTTATTTCTCGTCTTGACAGCAATCTAACAGCAAATCTTTCTCATTAAGAATCCTCCCGTTCAACATATCTTTCCAGACGTCAGGCCTCCAGTCAGTACTAGCGCGACTCCTTAACTGGCACATCTGTTCAGGAAACAGACATGTTAAGAATGAGAGAGCAATCAGATGGACAATGCTCTCACGCCACAGCAACGGCACGTTCCTCATCTTCGCGAAAGGGCAGCTCATGCAGGAAACCCTCTTCTGGTTTCCCACCTCAGTTACATTAGGGCAATTTCAGTTTGACAGAAACCTTCCAGAGAGGTAGCTTGTATCTAGAAGCTGTAGCAGTTTCCGAAAGATGCATCTTTCAGCCAGAAAGGAAATGAGCTTGAGAACACCTGTCTCCTATATTGTTTGGACCCGCCTACATCGCATTACAGGACCCACTCCCTGTGCAGAAGATGCACTCCTGGTTGCGGGGCATGTGACGTGCCACCCTGCGTTGCTCTCTTAAACGCCGCTAACGCTCGCTCTGTTGCTTCGCCAACAGCTGGAGCATGATCGACATTAAGCACCCCCATTCTTTCGCCTCTCTCAAAACGGGCATCGAGTTCTCGCAAGATCTCTACAGGTAAGGCAGCTAAGGGGATCTCCGTTTGGTACAACCAGAGGGCTAGCCCAAGCTCTTTGATGAGCGGGTCCGTTGCATCCTCCTGTTTCCAGATCACGACAACATACCAATGCCCCAGTTGGTACAGTTGATGAACCAATACCTGAAGCGGAGATGTTTTCAGCTTTCCTCGTACGGAACGATAGCATGCCTGCGCTTCTCGCTGACTGGTAGGCTCCTTCCCGTCCTTCCGCGCTCCAAAATGGAGTACGAAGCACTCTTTCCCTTTCAGTGGACATATCTCAGTTGCATGAGACTGCCAACAAAGCATGCATATCTCGCTTGGCGCTTCCTGGCTGTGAGTGTGTTGTCTATTCCTCATGGTATTTCCTTACCTGGCTTTCTTTTCACTGAAAGTGGAGGGCTCCACTGAAGAGAATAGGCGTCGCGCTTCAGTCAGAGCCTGAGTGAACTGAGTTGCGACATCCTTTTCCCGATACAGAATCTTTTCTCCCTCTTCGAGCCTCCGTCCAAATCGGAACAGACCATCTTCTTGCTCTGCCTGCGTTACATGAGGAAGCGAGTGCGGAGGCGGCAAAAATGCTATCCCCAAAGGGTAGGGGATATGAAATGCAAAGCGCATGTCTGGACGCACGTCTGCCACTATCTCGAGCGAGTAGAGGGAGTAATAATCAAGCTCAATGGTGACATTACAGCCGGGGCAGGCTTTGATTTCTTTGGTGTGGGCGACATAGAAATCCCGCTTGCCTTCGTAAAATCCTTGCTTCATGCTCTGGTAATGATCATCGCAGAGGGACAAGGTGATCTTGTCAGCCTGATCTGGCCTATAAAACGCAATACGTGCATACGACGAATTCGCCAGCACCGAGAGAGCCTCGTCTTTCCTTGCATACCAACGCTCTCGCTGCTGCTCATAGAGCGCCTGGTACTTGACCGCTTTGATTCCTTTCACGTGATTTTCCTTCGCCCACCTCGATACCCACATCGTCCAATAGGCGAGACGAAAAATCGCGGCAAGTTCTGGAAACTCATGCTGTTCCCACTCGCTGAACACGCTTTCCACCATTGCAAATTCGTTCTGCCGGGCCTGTTTGTTTTGTACTCTCCTCGAGGATGCCTTCTGCGCTCCCGTTTTTCTGCGCATGGCTACCAATGCAGCATGCTCGGCCCGCCACCCTTCTATGTCTTCCTGGGTCAGACGTTGGATACTTCTCCGATCGAAGACCGGATAGACCAGTTCCCTGCCCGACTTGAAGACGCTTCTGGTCGTTAGGGGAGTCAGCTTACCATCAGCAAGCCACCGTTTCCGTTCGGTTGTTGAGCATCCAAGGAGCGTTTCCAGTTCCCAGGGCTCGACCGCCAGCTCTTGTGCAAACACGTCAAAGAATCGTGCTTTCGCGCGTTGATCCGCTTCCAGTAGCGTACGCAGTCGTTGCACCAGGGCAGCTTTAGGCTCATTCGTCTTCGTTGGCAGACCAAGAAAGGCACAGATCTGCACCTTGGAAAGAAGAGTAGAGAGGCGTTCGGGAACTTTGATGGTATCCCCTAAAGGAAGATCCGTCGCTGTCTCTGCTTGTTCCTCAACCTGTTTGAGCGCTACCATCCAGGATGGTTCTGCCAGCTCGGATGAGCAGGTCTCGGAAATATCGGCTCGATGTCGTATCTCAAGGAGCGCTTCGTACTGCGCCATAGCATGTGACCAGAGGGTCAGCAGATCGTGCACTGCTTGCTCTGCGTCTTCGGCCAGGATGTTTTTCAGGATGGTCTCATCTTTTCCTGTGCGAAAGCACATCGCCTGGTACGGGGATCGGGAGAGGTAGTATTCTGCCAGCCGAGTCAGTTGTGCCTGCAGATCAGGGGTGGCAGCAAGCGTGGGCCAGGGATCGCTCCTCCAGAGCCTCCCCTGTGCTTCCAATCCTTTACCGACAGGTCCGGTGTCGGCGATGACGGTTGCACGTGCTCCTTGTAATTCCACCGTGATTGCCGGGTAAAGTGCTTGCTTGCACCAATGGCGAAAATAGTCGGTTGCCAGTTTCGGCGTTTCAGGTGTCACAAGGAGGTAGCCCCGTTGCTCGGCCTGTCTGACGAGGTACCGCACGAGTTCTTGGCGTTGTGCTTTGTTTGCTTCACCCTGCCGCGGTCTCTCTTTCTTCTGCATTGTTACCCCTTTTTCTCTGTA
>WNFE01005029.1_pt1 | contig 10428 bp, 11 predicted proteins | sample 5400451 | NCBI WGS metagenome assembly WNFE01 (sample SAMN13153344, study PRJNA577476) | soil metagenome | isolation source: 200 cm saprolite under Douglas fir tree site 2 hole 2 | place: USA:California | collected 2015-04-18 | reverse complement strand
TGTCCGCCGCCTTTGATTTTAGGCGTTGTGAATCCCAAGTCGTATCCATGCCTTGTTGTTGCTGCCCGGCATCTGCGAGAGTCTCCGAACTAAGAATCAACTCAAAGGCAGCGGGCAAGAGTGTCCGCCCCACAGAGGCCTTCGACTTCGTTCAGGGCACGCTCTTCGCAAGCTCAAGATGACGCCTTGCATAGGAGGCAGAAGCCCAAACTGAGCCGCCACTCTTTTTTTGGCAGTGTCCTAAATTAGGACACGCCTTTTTTTCGTGAAAGATGCCGCCAGCCCTCCACAGGTCTATAATCACGAGTTTGTCCGGTGATCTGTGCGCGTCCTTCTACTTAGCGACATTCATAGCAACCTCGAAGCGCTAGAAGCATGCCTTGCGGCGGCTCCGCCGCATGATATGGTCGTCAACCTGGGCGATGTCGTCGGTTACGGCGCCAGCCCCAACGAGGTGATTGAGCGCTCGCGCGGCCTAGGGAACATCTTTGTACGCGGGAACCACGACAAGGCAGCCAGCGGGGCGATGGAACTGAAAGACTTCAATCCCATTGCCGGACTGGCGGCCCTGTGGACCCGCGATCAACTCACTCCAGAAAACCTGAAATGGCTGCGAGCCCTGCCCCAGGGCCCAGTGCAGGTCAGCGAACTGCCCGGCATACAGTTTGTTCACGGTTCTCCCGTGGATGAAGACGAATACGTGGTCACCCTGCGCGACGCCATCGAGCCGCTGCTGATCTCTGGCGCACCCTTGACATTTTTCGGACACACTCATCTGCAGGGAAGTTTCTCCTCGAACAGTGTGGCCAGCGACTACCTTCGCCCGCAGTACAACACCGTGGGACAGGGCGAGAGCACGGAGTTCCCTCTCAAAGACAGCATGCGTTACCTGATTAATCCGGGTTCGGTCGGCCAGCCTCGCGACGGCGACTGGCGAGCCGCGTTTGCCGTGTTTGATTCGACCGCCCGCGTGGTCACCTTCTGCCGCGTTCCTTACAATCTGAAGCAGGCCCAGGAGCGCATCCTGACCGCGAACCTGCCCCAGCGGTTGGCCACGCGCCTGGCCGCCGGCAGATAAAAAGACGGAGGCGATCTGGGGCTTCTTCAAGAAGCACAACCGGTAGCTCGGCCCCCGTGTGGGGCGGACACTCTTGTCCGCCGCCTTTGAAGTTGATTTTAGGTTTGGGATTAGTGCAGTTCCTGTGTGGCGACATAGGGACCTTGCAATTACTACAGAAGATCCAAATCAAAAGTGGCGGACAAGAGTGTCCGCCCCACAAGTGAGGATGTAAACTTTTGCCATGCCCTCATATCCGTCGCGCAGTCTGTTTTCCTCGCCGCACGCCAAGACTCCCGAGCACTACCTGATCGCTCACAGCGACGGCGGCGCCCGCGGCAATCCCGGGCCGGCGGGCTACGGAGTCGTCATCCAGGATGAAGCTGGACGAAAAGTTGCCGCGCTCAGCGAGTATCTCGGTCATCGAACCAACAATTTTGCCGAGTATCAGGGCCTGATCGCGGCGCTGGAGTACGCGATCGAGCACGGACACAAAGCGCTCAAGGTAGTGAGCGACTCGGAACTGCTGGTGCGCCAGATCAAAGGCGTCTACAAGGTCAAGAATGCGACACTGCAGGAACTCCACGCCCGCGCGAAACAATTGATCGCGCAACTGGACTGGTTCTCCATCGATCATGCCCTGCGCGAACATAATCGCGAGGCGGACGAACTGGCCAACCAGGCCATGGACAAGGGCACAGGCCGTGTAGCTACCACAACCCGTGTGGCCGCGGGCGACTCGCCCGCGACCGTTTCCGTCACGCCACAAGAGTTCGAGGGAATCGTGAACGGCGGCGCAATCAAACTGATCAACGGCAAGTTGCCGGAAGGCACCCGGGTGCGAGTGCGAGTGAAGAAGTGACGCTGCGGGGCCAATTCGATGCACGTGTAGAACTGCCAGATCCCCTTCGACTTTGTTGGGGCTGGTTTCGTTCGTCCCAGAAGGACGCCTGAGAATAGCCCGGCGTTTCAACGCCGGGTCGATTGCCCCCATGGTTTCCCGTCCCGTAGGGGACGGCTGAAATGCCAAATACGGCGTTAGGAGTTTGTTTCAGGTGTGCCCACGGCACGCGTATTACCTTGTCAGCCCACCCACCACTGAAGTGGCGGGCTACTATCAAAGGTCTCTCCAGGACCGTCAAGCGCCATCTTGCCGTATGAAATTCCTGCCGCTCGCATCCCTAGTCCATCGATTCACTCTTCCAGTGAAGTATGGTCGTGCACAATCTTCCACCCTTCAGGAAACTGTCGAAACACCAGCGTGAACAATCCATGTGGCGTCTTGCCATCTGACATAGTCAGCTTCCAGCTGCCTCGAACAAAAGCCGCGTCCGGAGCAAGTGCCTCGATCTTCAAATCGGAAAATTCCAGCTTCCCCATCTCGCGACCCTCGCCCTGATAGGTCTTGCGATAGCGCTCGAGCGTGGCCTGCCAGCCGGAAGTCCTCTTCGTGCCAAAGAAAGTCAGCTCGGGCGAGTTCCAGTAGCCTGACATGAAGGCTTCGAGGTCGTGGTGGTTCCAGGCGGCCTGCTGTTGTTGCAGCACCTGTTGAATGGGTGAGTCTTGCGCGGCAAGCGGAGCGAGCAGAGCGAGTAGCAGGAAAATGATCCGCATGGGTTTCTCCTGAAGCAGTCTCGCATAAGAGCGGAGTTCGGAAAATCCCAGATGCGCTTAGAGCAACCTAGATTGTAGGCGTCCTTCGACTTCGCAACTCGATTCGCGACGCGAATCGAATTGATACGCTCAGAATGACAGGGGCGTGATTGTTACGCGCGGCCTTTTTTGGCCGCGGCTGCCGCCAGAGTTCCAGCCTTTTCCCACGGACGCTTCGGGCGCTCGGCTTTAGGCTTGTCCCGATCCTTGATGCGATCATACTGGTACGATTCGCTCACCGTGCCCAGTGACTCGTTGTACAGGCTGGGCAACCCCAGGCCTTCCTTCAATTCTTCGGTGAATTGCTGCAGCGCTTTCAGATGGTCTGCCGTGGCCGGAACTTCGGTCTTGGCGGTTTTCAGAAACTGCTGGTAGCCGCGATTGACCAGCTTGGAAATCTCGCTCCCGATCAAATATCCGGGATGAGCAAAAATCTTCACCCCATCGTCCCCGTCTTTTTGAATGGCGGCGGAGACGTTGTATTTTCTCAGAAAGACGCGGCCCTGCATTCCCGGCGCTTCGATCAGATCGAATCCGTGATCGCGCAGCCAGCTCAGCGCTTCTTCATAACCTCGCTGCTCTACCTTGGTTGTCATTCGTCTTGGGTTTCCAATCCCTTCTACGTCCTTGATCTCTTCAATCAGATGCACAATTGCGGGAAAGAGTGCATTTCCGCATCTTCGCTGGATCTTATCTGGATCCAGCCAGCCTCTTTTATAATCGAATGAATCGTTGCGAAAGCGTTAATTCGCCCGCCGAATACATTACGATAGTCACGAGCTGAGCCAAACTCTATGGGGCCATTGTCACCAGGACGAACGGAAATGCCTGATTCTTCGACGCCTGCGCGCACTCGAGCCGAGGCGCGTTCAGTTGCAAGTCCACTCGGCCGCCGCAGCCTCGAACTGATCGGCAACACTCCTCTGTTGCGCTTGGAGCGCTTGACTCGCGATCTGCCCGGCATCGAGCTTCTCGGCAAAGCCGAGTGGTTCAACCCCGGCGGATCCGTGAAGGACCGTGCCGCTTCAAACATCGTGGCCCAGGCCCGCGCCAGCGGCAAATTCGGGCCGGGCAAGACTCTGCTCGACTCCACCAGCGGAAACACCGGAATCGCCTACGCCATGATCGCCGCCGCCGAAGGTTTCCCGGTGACGCTCTGCATGCCAGAGAATGTTTCGGTCGAGCGCAAGCGCATCCTGCATGCCTATGGCGCCAACATTGTCTACACCGATCCGGGCGACGGGTCCGACGGCGCCATTCGTGCCGCGCGCGAACTCTTTGCCAAAGACCCGGGCAAATACTTTTATGCCGATCAGTATTCCAACGACGCCAACTGGCAGGCTCACTACCATGGCACAGCCAACGAAATCTGGCAACAAACAGAAGGGCACGTCACGCATTTCGTTTCCATGATGGGAACCAGCGGAACCTTCATGGGAACGACACGGCGTCTGAAAGAACTGAATCCTGTGATTCGCTGCATTTCGCTCCAGCCCGACTCGCCCTTCCACGGCATCGAAGGCGCAAAGCACATGGCCAGCGCCATCGTTCCTAAAATTTACGATGTGTCGCTGGCAGACCAGGATATCGGTATCTCAACCGAAGACGCTTACAAGATGGCCATTCGCCTGGCCCGCGAAGAAGGACTGTTGGTCGGCATCTCAGCCGCGGCGGCGGTAGTGGGATGCTTGCAGGTCGCACGTCAGTTGGGCAAAGGCGAACGCGCCGTGTTCGTGACCATCCTCTGCGATTCTGGCGACAAGTATTTGAGTGAGAGGTTCTGGGAGGAAGGCTGAGATTGCAACACTGAGGCACGGAGACACGGAGAAGAAGGCCAGGCACGACACCTACGCGTACTATTTGTCATTCCGACGATGAGCGCAGCGAAGAGGAGGAATCTGCTTTGTGCCGACGCTGAGAAAAAAGCAGATTCCTCGCGCGTGCCGCGCTTCGAAATGACAGGTGGCTAGTTGATGCAATCAACCAAGAGTTTTCTCTGTGGCTCTGTGTCTCCGTGGTGAATTGAGTTCCATGCTGAATATTCGACGCAAAGACTACGAAGCTCTCAGGCACCACGGCGAGGAGACCTATCCCCACGAATGCTGTGGCGTTTTGCTCGGCCAGATGGATGAAGACGGCATTCGCACCGTAACCTCGATCGCCCGTGCCGGCAATACGCGCACCGATTCCGCCCACAACCGCTACAACATCGATCCGAAGGAGTTGATCCGCATTCAGCGTGAAGGCCGCGGGCGCGGCGAAGACATCATCGGCTTCTATCACTCGCATCCCGACCATCCCGCGCGCTGGTCACAAACCGATTTCGCCGAAGCGCACTGGTTCAGCTGCTCCTACGTGATCACCAGCGTGGAGATGGGTAAGGCCGTGCTGACGAATTCGTTTGAACTGACGGGAAGCGATGAGAACAATAAGAAGCTCGAAGATGAGAAGGTCGAAGTAGTCTAAGGGTGTGTGGGGCGGACACTCTTGTCCGCCGCCTTTGCCTTTGTTTTTTCTTGTTGCAAGACACGTTCCCCTATGTGACCAAACTGAACTGTAGATTCCAAACCTGAACATCAACTTCAAAGGCGGCGGACAAGAGTGTCCGCCCCACATAGGCAGGCCTGCTGAATCGTGCACCCCTCCTGTGGCATCATGTATAGCCTATGCCCAAGATCCAAATCCCAACCCCCTTGCGCCAATACGCCGGCAAACAGCCTGCTGTTGAAGTCAAGGCTGGAACCATCGGCGAGGCCCTTTCCGACCTCGTCGCCAAGCACCCTGACCTACGCCGCCACCTCTACACCGACGACGGCAAGCTGCGCGCCTTCGTGAACGTGTATCTCAACGACGAGGATGTCCGCTACCTGCAAAAGGACGCCACGGCGGTCAAGGACAGTGATAGTATTTCGATTGTGCCCTCCATTGCGGGAGGCCTGAATTGATCGCACAGTTGCCGGATTCTAGGATTGTCGAATTGAGATCCAAGCTCACATCCCGCTGTTGTTGTCCCTCCTGTCGATAGCTGTAATCCGTCAATTCGTAAATCCGAAAAGTCTTCAATTCCAAGAGGTTTTTATGGCCACAACACTTGAAGTCAAACCCGAAGCCGCAACTCTCAGCAACGACGAGATTCAGCGCTACTCGCGCCACCTGATCATGCCCGAGGTCGGCATGGAGGGACAGCTCAAGTTGAAAGCCGCCCGGGTGCTTTGCATCGGCGCTGGTGGATTGGGTTCACCGCTGGCGCTGTATCTGGGCGCGGCCGGCGTGGGCACGCTGGGCATCGTGGACTTCGATGTGGTCGACTACACCAACCTGCAGCGCCAGATCATCCACTCCACCGCCGATGTGGGCCGTAAGAAACTGGACTCCGCCGCCGAAAAGCTGAAGGCGATCAATCCCTTCCTGAACATCCGGAAGTTTGACACCCGGCTCTCCAGCGAAAACGCGCTCGAGATTTTTCGCGAATTCGACATCATCGCCGACGGCACGGACAACTTTCCCACCCGGTATCTGGTGAACGACGCCTGCGTGCTTACCGGCAAGCCCAATGTCTATGGATCGATTTTCCGTTTCGAAGGCCAAGCCAGCGTGTTCGCGACGAAAGAAGGCCCGTGCTATCGCTGCCTGTATCCCGAGCCACCACCGCCGGGTCTGGTGCCTTCGTGTGCCGAGGGCGGCGTGCTGGGCATTCTGCCGGGACTGGTGGGCGTGATGCAGGCTACGGAAGTCATCAAACTCATTCTGGGCAAGGGCGAGTCGCTGATTGGCCGTCTGTTGTTGATTGATGCCCTGGACATGAAGTTCCGCGAACTCAAGCTGCGCAAGAATCCCGATTGCCCGGCCTGTGGCACCCATCCGACCATTACGAAGCTGATAGACTACAACGAATTTTGTGGAATTCGAGGTGAGGAGAAACCTGTGCAAACAGCAGAAGCAGTTGGAGAGATTCAGGTGGAAGAACTAAAGAAGCGGCTCGACGCTGGCGAAAACTTGTTCGTCCTCGATGTGCGCGAGCCTCACGAATATCAGATCTGCAACATCGGCGGACATCTGATTCCGCTCGGCGACCTGCCCAAACGGGTGAACGAACTGGACTCCAGCCAGGAGATCGTGGCCCATTGCCGCTCCGGCGTGCGCAGCGCCAAAGCGGTGGACTTCCTCCGCCAGGCCGGATTCAAGAAAGTTCACAACCTGGCCGGCGGGATCCTGGCCTGGGCCGACCGCGTCGACCCCAAAATGCCAAAGTACTAATTTGGTGTCGTGTGGGGCGCTCGGCAGCTTATAGCACTCCGAGCCCAGCTTCTGGCTCACAGCCCTAGCCAGCATTCACCACCGGACATCTCGCCCAATGCCCGCCGGAAACTTCCGCTAGGGCCGGCAAAGCCCGCGCACATTCCTCCACCCGAAATCCGCAACGCGGTTCAAAGGGGCACCCCGCCGGAACCAAATGTAGCGGTGGTACCGTCCCTTCAATCGTCTCCAGAGGCTGGTCACGATCGGTCCTCAAAGTAGGCACAGCATTGAGTAAGCCGCGGGTATAGGGATGTGCAGCGGCGTGGAATATGTCGTGCTTCGAGCCCAGTTCCACCAGGTTGCCGGCATACATGACAGCCACCCGGTCGGCAACCTGCGAAACCACCGCCAGATCGTGCGAAATAAAAAGCATGGTCAAGCCGAACTTCACCCGCAATTCAGCCAGCAGCTCGAGAATTTGCGCCTGGATGGTTACATCGAGCGCGGTGGTGGGCTCGTCAGCGATCAGCAGCTTGGGTCGATTGACGATGGCCATGGCGATCATCACGCGCTGCCGCATGCCGCCCGAAAGCTGGTGCGGATAATCCCGCGCCCGGCGTTCGGAATCGGCGATGCCAACTTCTTTCATCGCCGTGACCGCCCGGCTCGAGGCGTCGTTTTTCGTGACGTTTTTCTTTTCAGCCGGGCAATGCGCAAGGACGGCTTCGGCAATCTGGTCGCCCACCCGCATCACCGGGTTTAGTGCGGTCATCGGCTCCTGGAAAATCATAGACAGTTGCGACCCGCGCAAAGGCCGCATCGCGGCATCGGATAACCGCAGCAGATCACAGCTGCCGTCCCCGTCACCAAACCGGATCTCGCCACTGGCCCGCGCCTGGGGCGGAAGGAGCCGCATCAATGCAAGCGAAGTAACAGATTTTCCGGAACCAGATTCGCCCACCAGCCCCAAGACTTCGCCGGGTGCGATCGAGAAGCTGAGATCGCGAACCGCCGTCAGCGCGACGGGAGCAGCCAGCCCTCCACCATTGCTTGGGCGAGGAAATACGACGGTCAAATTCCGGACATCCAGCAGATCAGCCACGTCGATATGTTAGCAGCGTGGGTCTTTCAGGATCATGGACAATCGTCAGGTGATGACCTCCGTGCAACCGCGGGCCGCTATTTCTTTGTTTGCTGGGTGGCCTGTGCTATAAGTCTCGCGAATGACGAGCCTTCGCCAAGGATCGATCCGTCTATTTCGCCTCGCGGGAGTTGATGTATTCCTGCACTGGTCCTGGTTTGCTGGTGGCAGCATTTGAAATCAATGGCCGGGCCGGAACCTATTCCTCTATCACTTGGAACGTTCTCGAATATCTGGCGCTGTTTCTCATCGTGATGCTTCATGAATATGGCCACGCACTGGCCTGCCGCCAGGTTGGAGGGACGGCAGATCAGATCGTGCTTTGGCCTATGGGCGGGGTGGCATACGTGGACCCACCGCCCCGCCCAGGGGCCATGCTCTGGAGCATCGCTGCCGGGCCGCTGGTGAATGCAGTCCTGCTTCCACTCCTGTCTGTACTTGGCTGGTTGAGCCGATCGTTGGGCTGGGCGCAGGCGATGCCCAATGCCCACGCACTGCTGCGCGCAGTCTGGTTCATCAACTTGGGCTTGCTGATGTTCAACATCCTGCCAATCTATCCCCTGGATGGCGGCCAAATTCTTCGATCGCTGCTGTGGTTCGTGGTGGGACGCGCCCGCAGCCTGATGGTGGCCACGATCATTGGATTGTTCGGCGCGGCCGGATTCGTCGTCCTTGCCGTTTGGACGCAATCGCCCTGGCTTGGCATTCTCTCCGTGTTCACCGTGATGAATTGTTGGAGGGGCCTGCGCCAGGCGCAAGCGTTGTCGCGTTTAGCAAAGTTGCTGCGGCGCGAATGGTTTGCCTGTCCCAGGTGCAGGACAGCCCCACCCGTCGGAGACTTCTGGAAGTGCTCGCGGTGCGGCCAGCCATTCGACACGTTCCAAACACAAGCCGTTTGTCCGCACTGCGCGACCCGGTTTGCCGTCACCAAGTGTTTGGACTGCGGCGGACTACATGCCATCAGCGAATGGACTGTTCCTTACCTTGTACCTTCAAAGGTCTAGCTGGGGGTCCTTACCGCTGTGTTGACGCCAGGACTGCAGGCTTGATCCCCTACTGCCCCAAAATCAGCGGCAATCCATTCTTGCTATTGCCGATCACCACAACTTTGGAATTTGTACTTTTGGCCAGGCTCTCGGTCGCCTCGATGCCCTTCCACTCGAGCAGCTGCGGGCTGATCCCCTGGGCCACAATCTGCTGGAAGTCTCGAATTCCTGCCGCCTCAATCCGCTTACGCTGCGCCTCCTGCGTTTCTTTCTGCAGCCGGAAATTCATGGCGAGAGCTTCCTGTTCGGCCTGCTGCTTGGATTCGATCGACGACTTCAATGTCGCCGGCAACTGGATGTCACGCAAGAGCACGCTCTCCACAAGGATTCCACGCTCACCGAGTTTGTCACTCAGTTGGGTGTAAATCTGCTTGGCCACCGCTTCTCGTTCGCCGGTATAGAGCGCGTTGGCGGAGTGTGACGCTGTCGATTCGCGAATCGCCGCCCGCAGATTCGGTTCCACCAGCACAGCCATATAGTTCGGACCAATTTTCTGGTACACCTCAGCCGCCTTTTCGGGATTGAGATGGTAGATCAGCGACGTATCCAGATTCATCACCAGCCCTTCGCTTGAAGGCACGCTCGCGGATTCCTTGATCTCCTGGGTGCGAATCGACAGCTCATTGTTTCCGGTCACCCGCCCAAACAGCGTGAGCACTCCGACGTGGCCCGAATCCACCCGAACCACGGAGGCAAACACCGCAATCACCAGCAGAAAGGCGGCCAAAGCAATTCCGAACAGCCGGAACGCGGAACCGGAATTCGCGTCAATCACCCGTCCGCGAGCGTCATTGAAGATCGTCATAGGATTTTTCTCCCCTGCGCCGATTGTATATGCCAACTAGCCCTGCGGCAGAGCCTTGTGGAGCTTGTGAAGCCATGTGGGGACGGGTCGGAGCTTGCCCTGAGCGAAGTCGAAGGGACCCGTCCGGGCCGAGCAAGGCTCGGCAGGCCTTGTTTCGCGGACATTCCCCACTGTGCAGCAACAATCAAACCCGCACTCCAATTGATTTCTCCAGAAATTTTCACAAGCGAAAAGTTGTGCGAAGAAAAGGGTTCATCGCTCTTCCCGGAACAAACTCCTCGAAAATTCCGCGAAAACCACTTGCCTCTCAACCGCACGAAATCAATTGCACCGGCTCCCTGCACCAAATCCGGTCACCCGCCCAAACAGCGTGAGCACTCCGACGTGGCCCGAATCCACCCGAACCACGGAGGCAAACACCGCAATCACCAGCAGAAAGGCGGCCAAAGCAATTCCGAACAGCCGGAACGCGGAACCGGAATTCGCG
>WNFE01004485.1_pt1 | contig 10429 bp, 11 predicted proteins | sample 5400451 | NCBI WGS metagenome assembly WNFE01 (sample SAMN13153344, study PRJNA577476) | soil metagenome | isolation source: 200 cm saprolite under Douglas fir tree site 2 hole 2 | place: USA:California | collected 2015-04-18 | reverse complement strand
AGCGCGACTGGGCGACCTCGAACCCCCACGCCCAGCAACGCACCCCGATGACCGTCGAGGACCACCACAACTCCCGTTGGATCGCGGAGCCGTTCCGGCTCTTCGACTGTGGCCTCGTGTCGAACGGAGGCGTCGCCGTCATCGTGACGTCGGCCGAGCGTGCCGCCGATCTCCGTCAACCACCGGTACACCTCTGGGGATGGGGGCAAGGCCATCCTGGCTACCCGATGGAGCGCGGCAGCGAATTCGGGCTCACCTCGGGCGCGGTGCAGTCTTCGCGTGCGGCGTACACGATGGCCGGCATCACCAGCACCGACATCGACGTCGCCGAGATCTATGACTGCTTCACCTTCACGGTCATCCTCTCGCTCGAGGACTACGGCTTCTGCGCCAAGGGCGACGGCGGCCCCTTCGCGGCGTCAGGCGCGCTCGGACGCGGCGGCAGCCTTCCCACCAACACCGGCGGCGGGCAGCTCTCCTCGTTCTACATGTGGGGCATGACGCCGCTGTCGGAAGGCGTGATCCAAGTGCGCGGACAAGGCGGCCAACGCCAGGTGGGCCGGCACGACATCGTGCTGGTGAGCGGGAACGGCGGCATCCTCGATCACCACTCGACGCTCGTGCTCGGGGCGCACCCCCGGAACTCACGTGGTTGACGCGATCCGCGACCACGAGTCGGCCGAGTTCTTCGACGGCACCGCACGGGGCGAGCTCATGATCAAGCGCTGCGTTGACTGTGACCACGACAGCCGTCCGACCGCCCTCGCGTGCCCCGCGTGTTGGGGATCCCGATTCAACTGGGTGTCCGCGAGCGGAAATGCAACCCTCGTGAGCTGGGTCGTCACCCACGTGCGCTCGTCGAGCACCGGCGAGTCCGCCGTCTCCGAGCCGATTGGGATCGTCGAACTCGACGAAGGGCCGTGGCTCCACGCGCGACTCACCGAGCTCGACCCGACGCGCGCGGCCGTGGGCATGCCGCTCGAGGTCATATTCCTACAGGCCGGTGAGGAGAAGATTCCCGCGTTCCGGCCGCGCCGTTAGAAGCGGATGTGCAGAGTCTTGAACGCGCGCGCCCACGGAGAGCAGTGGCGTTCCGCGCTCACGACGTCGTACTCCGGAATTCGGGCGAGAAGCTCCTCGAACGCCACCCGCGCTTCGAGGCGCGCCAACGACGCCCCGAGGCAGTAGTGCAAGCCGTGACCGAACGCCAGGTGGCGGTCGATCTTCCGGCTCACGTCGAAGCGCTCCGGGTCGTCGAACTCGCGTTCGTCGAGATTGGCGGCGGCCCAGACGAGGTTGACGGCCGCACCGGCCGGGATCGTGACACCGTGCAGCTCGACCTCCCGCGTGGTGCGGCGGAACAGCACCTGGGCCGGCGGCTCCAAACGCAGCATCTCCTCGATCGCGTTCGCCAACAGCGCGGGATCGCGTACGAGTGATGCCCGTTGCTGCGGGTGGCGGGCGAGAAGGTCGACACCGTTGCCGATGAGGCTGGTCGTCGTGTCGTTGCCGCCGACGATCAGGATGAAACAGAAGCCCAGGAGCTCTTCGTCGCTGAGACGCCGGCCATCGATCTCGGCATCGAGTAGCGCACTCATGAGATCGTCCTGACGCTCTCGACGCCGCGCGTCGAGCAGCTCCACGAAGAGCGTGTAGATGTTGGTGATGTGCTCGGAGCCGTCGGCGGGGTCGTGGAATTCGATCAACTGCTCGCTCCACGAACGGAACCGCTCGACGTAATCGTCCGGTACCCCGATCATCTTGGCGATCACCAGACTCGGCAGTGGAGCCGCGAGGGACGGGACGATGTCTACCGCGCCACGATTCGCGAAGTCATCGATCAGCCCGCGGGTGATCTCGCGCACTCGGGGCTCGAGCTCGGCGACCCGGCGCGGGGTGAACGCACGCGAGACGAGTGCGCGCAGCTCGTCGTGACGCGGCGGGTCCATGAAAACGATCATCGGCATCAGCCCTTCGACCGGGTCGGTGCCATCGGACGAGAACGTGTCGGGATCATGGGCGGCGCGCAACACGTCGTCGAAGCGGGACAACGTGTAGACCAGCTGTCCCTGCTGCTTGCTCCGATACACCGGGAATTCGTCGCGGAGTCGCCGGTAGACGTCGTGCGAGACGTCCTGGAAGTCGGCAGCCAGTGGTTCGTACAGCCCTTCGACCACGGTCATCTCGTGCCCTCCGGATCATTCGCTCGTCTCAGCAGGATGCCATGAAACGTCACCTGGGTGATTCAGCGACAGGGACCCGGTCGTTCGACGGCCCGCGGGCGAGCATCTCGGAGTTGGGGTACCTCTGTGGCACCGTTCTCCGAGATGCTCGAGAGATCCTCGAAACAACTCTCTTTCAAACGGCCTTGCGGTAGCGCGCAATCGCGATCGGCGCGCAGATCGCGACGATACCGACGATCCAGGCGAACGCCTTCAACACGAGCGACGTGGTAGGCCCACCGATGCACAAGGCGCGTGCCGCGTCGATCACGACCGACACCGGTTGGTTCGTCGCCCACCCCTGCAGCCATCCGGGCATCGTACGAACGGGCACGAAGGCTGAGGATGCGAAGATCATCGGTGCCACGATCGGAAACGACACTGCTTGTGCGGTCTCCGCGTTGCGCACGGTGAGACCGACGATGGCGAAGATCCACGACAGCGCGTAGGCGAACCCGAGGATGATGACCACCGCGCCTGCCGCTCCGAGCAGATTGGTGTGGACGCGCCAGTCGATGAAATAGCCGACGAGGCACATCAGGAGGATCACGAAGAGATTGCGGATCACGTCGGCAGTCGTACGGCCGACGAGCACCGCTGATCGCGCCATCGGCAGCGACCGGAAACGGTCGATGAGACCCTTGCCGAGATCTTCGGCCAGACCGATGCCGGTAGTGAGCGCGCCGAAGACAACGGTCTGCACGAAGATCCCGGGCATCAGGTAATCGACGTACGGGACGTTGCCCGGGAGGCTGGGGCCGATCGCGCCGCCGAAGACATAGCGGAACATCAGCACGAAGATCACCGGCTGAACGGTCGCGAACACGAGCAACTGAGGGTTGCGGCGAATGTTCATCAGGTTGCGCCACGTCATGGTGAGCGCGTCACCGACGACGTGCGCACGATTCGTACGCGGCGCGAGCGATACGGGTGCGGGTGCCGTGGTGGCCGTCATGGGGACCTCCGTAGGTGCCGGCGCCGCGCGCCTTCAGAAGCGTCTTCCGCACTCCCGTCGACGGTCGTATGGCCGGTGAGCTCGAGGAACACGTCGTCGAGCGTGGGCTCGCGCAGCACCATCGAGGCCGGTTCGAGATAGGCGCCGTCGAGAAAGCGAACGGATTCGAGCATCGCGGTGGCGCCGTTGCCATCGATGATGTTGACGCGAACCATCTTGCCATCACGCGTCACTGCTCCCACCGGCCCGAGCAATTCCGCCGCGGAGGTCGCGCCGGCTTCGTCGCGTAGGCCAATCTCGATCACCGTCGCGCCGAGCCGCGCCTTGAGCTCGGCCGCCGTTCCCTCCGCGATCACCATGCCATGGTCGATGACGACGATGCGGTTGGCGAGACGATCGGCCTCTTCGAGGTACTGGGTGGTGAGCAGCACCGTGGTTCCGCCTGACACCAGGTTCTCGATCACCGCCCAGAGCTCGGCCCGACCTTGGGGATCAAGCCCGGCGGTGGGTTCGTCGAGGAACAGCACTGGCGGCTCATGGACCAGCGCCGCGGCGAGATCGAGACGTCGGCGCATCCCCCCCGAGTAGGTGCGAGTGATCCGATCGGCCGCATCCAGGAGCGCGAAGCCGTCGAGCAGCTCCTCGCTGCGCCGATTGATGGCAGCTCGAGTCATGTGGGCAAGTCGGCCCACCAGGCGGAGGTTCTCGCGCGCGGTCAGATTCTCGTCGATGGCGGCGTACTGGCCGGCGAGACCGATCGACGCGCGAACGCGTTGCGGATCGACGCGCACATCGACGCCGAGCACGCGGGCGATGCCGGCGTCGGGGCGGAGCAAGGTCGCGAGGACCCTCACCGCGGTGGTTTTGCCGGCGCCGTTGGGGCCGAGCAACCCGAGCACCCTCCCTGCGGGCACTTCGAACGACACACTCTTCAGCGCCTCGAGCTCGCCGAAATGCTTGCAGATCCCGTCGGCGAGGATCGCCGACTCGCCGTTAACGACCGTGCTCAAGTGATCGCGCCGACGATCATGGCGCCCGGCCCGTACCGTGTTCCGAAATGTCGGTTCGACCCACCGCTCGACGCTAACCGGCGGGGCACGAAAAGTACCACCGGTGAGTAACCGACGCGGTGCCGGTATGGTCAGAGCCCCATGCAACTTCTTTCCGGACTGCGCGTCGTCGAAGGTTCAGCATTCGTCGCGGCACCGCTCGGAGGGTTGACGCTGGCCCAACTCGGCGCCGACGTCATCCGCTTCGACACCATCGGAGGCGGTCTCGACTATCGCCGCTGGCCCATCACCGAAGACGGGGTCAGCCTCTACTGGGCGGGTCTCAACAAGGGCAAGCGTTCGGTCGCGATCGACCTGTCCCGTCCCGAGGGCCGCGAGCTGGCGACCGCGCTCATCACTGCACCCGACGACGACGCGGGCGTGTTCTTGTCGAACTTCCCCGCCTCCGGTTGGCTGGCCGACGACCGGCTACGCGCCCGTCGACCCGATCTCGTGTACCTGAACATCGTCGGCAATCCCGACGAGAGCACCGCCGTCGATTACACGGTGAACGCGGCATCGGGCATCGCCACCGCAACCGGGCCCGTCGGCTCACTGTTCCCGGTGAACCACGCGCTCCCGGCCTGGGACATGGCGACCGGGCTCAACGCGGTGATCGGCATCCTCGCCGCCGAACGGCGCCGCCGCATCACGGGTGAAGGCCAACTGGTAAAGCTGTCGCTCGCCGACGTCGCATTCACCATGGTCGCCAATCTCGGGTTCCTCGCGCAGGCGCAAGTGACGCACGCCAACCGTCCGCCATTGGGTAACGACATGTATGGCGCCTTCGGGCGCGATTTCGCGACGCGCGACGGACGCCGCGTCATGATCGTCGCCATCAGCCTCAATCAGTGGCACACCCTGGTGCGTGCCACCGGTATCGAAGAGCACCTCCCAGCGATGGAGCGCGCGTTCGACGCCGACTTCACCAAGGAAGAGGACCGTTATCGCGGGCGCGACGCGATCGCGGCATTGCTTACGCCTTGGTTCGAGGCGCGATCGCTCGACGAGGTGCGCAAGGCGCTCGACGAACACGGCGTGTGCTGGGGGCCCTACCAGACCTTCACACAGCTTCTCGACGACGACTGGCGCGCATCTGCGGAGAACCCTGTCTTCGGCGAGGTTGACCATCCTGGCATCGGCTCGCTGCTCACGCCGGCATCGCCGCTGCGCTTCCCCACCGAACCCCCGGTCGCGCCGGCGCCGGCGCCGCTGCTGGGAATGCACACCGACGAGGTACTCCAAGAGGTGCTGGGCCTGTCGCCTATCGAAGTGGCGCGGATGCACGACGACGGTCTCGTCGCGTCGGCAGTACCAAGCTCGTGAGTGGCTCCACTGACGCGAGCAAACCGACACTCGCCGACACGGGGTTCGAGCCAGAGTCAGACGCGGCGATCGGCGACGATCACGCCCGGCGGCTCGCCGCCTGTCTCGACATCGACACTCGGATCCTCGACGCGGGCGAGCTGCCGATGCTCTGGCACTGGGCGTGCTTCCTCCCGCTCGTGACAGCCGCCGAGCTCGGCCCCGACGGTCACTCGCGTCGCCGTCCGGAGATGGACGCGTTTCCCCAACGTATGTGGGTGGGTGGCCGCGTTCGAGGCGAACGGGCGCTGCAGCTCGGCCTCAACGCCGAACGGATCAGTCGCCTCGCGCGCGCAGAGCCCAAGGAGGGATCCACTGGACGGTTCTGGTTGCTGACGGTCGCACACACCATCAGCCAAGCCGGCGCCGTGTGCGTCGAAGAGGAACAAGACCTCGTGCTGCGCAAGGCGTCGGCAGTGGCGATGCCCGGAGACGATCGCGACGACCCGCCCGGAGACGAGTGGGTCGAGGAGCGCCACGCTGATCCGGTGCTCCTCTTCCGCTTCTCCGCCTCGACCGCCAATGCGCATCGGATCCATTACGACCATCCGTATGCGACGAACGTCGAGGGCTATCCCGACCTCGTCGTGCACGGCCCGCTCACCGCGCTCCTGCTCGCCGACTTCGCCCGCCGCCACCACGGCGAAGCGGTACACGAGATCGCCTTCCGCGCTCATATGCCGCACTTCGCCAACCGGCGATTCTGGCTCGCCGGCCACCCGACCGACGACGGCATCGAGACCGCCGCGGTGCGCGCCGATCACGCCGTTGCCATGACCCTCACCGCCCGGTAGCGACGGCGTGAGCGGCTTGGCGTACGACGCGGCCGGCGACGGCGATCCGCCCCTGCTGTTCATACACGGGTGGTGCTGCAATCGAAGTTTCTTCGCTCCGCAGTTCGAGCACTTCTCCACCGCGCATCGAGTCGTCACGATCGACCTGCCCGGGCACGGCGAAAGCGCGCCACTCGTCGAGTGCACCATCGAAGCGCTCGCCGCTCAGGTCGCAGCCCGTGCCCAAAGCCTTGGCCTCGGACCGAGCGTCGTCGTCGGCCACAGCCTGGGCGCGATGATCGCGCTCGCACTGACCCAGGAGGCACCGGACCTCGTCCGCGCGGTGGTGATGGTCGATCCTCCACCATTGCGCAACGAGGTCTGGAAACGCCTGGCCGCTCGGCTGGTGCCCTCACTCCAGGGACCAGACGGTCCCGCGGGCCGTCGACACTTCATCGACCAGATGTTCCTGCCCACTGACGACCCATCGCGGCGCGCTCGAATCGTCGAGACCATGTGCGCGGTACCGAACGACGTCGCAATCCCGATGGTGGACGCGATGGCCACGTTCGATTCGGTCCCGGCCGTCCGCGCGTGCGCCGTGCCCATTCTCGTGATCGGATCCGCGGTGCCCGCCAACAGCTCGTCCTTCCTGCTCGAGGCCAATCCAGCCGTCACGATTGGGCAGACGGTCGGGGCAGGGCACTTCCACCAGCTCGAAGTACCCGAGCAGGTGAACCCGATGATCGAGCGCTTCCTGTCGGTCATGGCCCGGAGCGCACCCGCGTCACCGTGACTGCCTGCTCATCCGTTCGACACATCGGAGAGTGCATCCCGATAACGCCGGAGCGCCACCCCGGACCAGACGAGCTCCACGACGCCGAACGGCCACGCCCCCGACAGGAATCCGTAGACACTGGAGAGCACGCATCCCAGCGCGAAACCGAGCACGAATCGCCGCCCACGGCTCTCCGCCGCGTACATGACCATCATGAACGTGACCGCGCAGACGCCATAGATGGTGACGGCCATTGCTCAGAGGATACGACGGCGATCTTTCGTCGGCTCGGCTCCGTGCCGGAGTGGGAGCCGAGCGTCAGGCGTCGCGTCGCACGAGCGCGAGGGTTGCCATCACGAGGACGACGCTGACGGTGACAAGCAGGACCACGAGGCCCTGGCCGGGCGACAGCAGGTCGGTGGATGGTCGTACGGCAAACACGGCGCGGCCCGCGTTGATGGGCAGCAGCTTGCCGACGTCGGTGTTCCATGGCGACGGCAACGCTTCGGTGAGAGCCGGCAGCACGAGCACGAGGCCGAAGAGGGTGGCGATGGCGCCCGCGGTCCGTCGCAGGAGGGTGCCGAGGCCCAGACCCAGTAGCCCGACCAGCGTGAGGTAGGTGCCCGCGCCGACGACCGCGCGCAGGATGCCCGGATCCGAGAGCGAGACGTTCGCATGCTTGCTGGACAGGATGCTCTGGCCGATCGAGAAGGCCACGAAGCACGCGATGGTGGAGACCACGAAGGCGACGACGGTGAACGTCGCGGCCTTGGCGAACAGCACCAGCGGCCGATTCGGAATGGCCGCGAAGGTCGTTCGGATCATTCCGGTCGTGTACTCGGAGCTGATCACGAGTACGCCGAGCACCCCGATCGCCAGCTGTGCGAGGAACACTCCCCGCAGGCTGATCGTGGTGGGGTCGAGTGAGAGACGCTCTCGGGCTGAGAGATCGTTCCAACGGCTGACGCGGGCAATGGTGATCAACGCGCCGATCCCGACAGTGGCGACAACGGCGACGAAGAGCGTCCACACGGTGGAACGCACGGAACGGAGCTTCGTGGCTTCCGACGCCAGCGCGGCGCGTACGGCGCCCCCGACTGGGGGTCAAAGACGCGGGTCGAGGGGTTGCGTCACGTTGATGGGCGTCACCGCGCGGCCTCGGCGGTGCTCATGGCCTCACCGTGGAACTCCACGCTTTCGCTGGTGAGCTCGAAGAACGTCTCCTCCAGGGATGCTTTCTCTGGTGTGAGCTCGTGCAGCACGATTCCATGGTGAGCGGCGACTTCCCCGATGACCGCGGCGCCGAGTTCTTTCACGACCAACACACCTTCCGTGTCACCGTCGACGCTCGCTCCCTGGGCTTGGAGCAGCATGGTGAGACGCGCCGCCTCGGGGGAACTCACTCGCACCCGGCCCGCGCCCCGAGACAAGAGATCGGCGATCGGCTCGTCGGCGATCAACTTCCCGCGGCCGATCACGATGAGATGATCGGCGGTGAGTGCCATCTCGCTCATGAGATGGCTCGACACGAACACGGTCCGACCATCGTCGGCCAATGAGCGGAAGAGGTTGCGGATCCAGACGATCCCCTCGGGGTCGAGCCCGTTGACCGGCTCATCGAACATCAGGACTTGCGGGTCGCCCAGCAGTGCCGCCGCGATGCCGAGCCGTTGGCTCATACCCAGCGAGAACGTGCCGACTCGCCGTCGGCTGACGTCACCGAGCCCAACCAGTTCGAGTACCTCGTCGACGCGGCGACCCGCAATGCGGTTCGACTGCGCCCGGCACAACAGGTGCTCGCGGGCACGGCGGCCGCCGTGCACCGACTTGGCGTCGAGCAGCGCCCCGATCTCGTAGAGCGGAAAGCGGTAGTCGGCGTAGGGCTTTCCTGCGACCGTGACGACGCCCGAGTTCGGTCGGTCGAGTCCGAGTACGAGTCGCATGGTCGTGGTCTTCCCGGCTCCGTTCGGTCCGAGGAACCCCGTCACCCTCCCCGGCTGCACGTCGAAGCTGAGCCCATCGACCGCCAGCGTTGCTCCGTAATGCTTCGTCAGACCCCGCGCCTCGATCACGGCGCCTCGATCACGGCGCCTCGATCACGAACACCGACCGCGACTCGAGCCGCACACCCGCAGCAGGTGGGTGGGGTCCACGGTCTCCATCGGCTTCCTCTCGGGAACGGTCCTTCAGCCGGAAGCTAGTGATCGTTTTCTGAGAGTTCCCTGTGGGGTCAGTCGGCGACGCTGATCGTCATCGGCTACTGAGGCCGAACTCCTCGCCGCCGGAGTCCGGACCTTTACGGCGAGACCACCAGTGCCGACGCGAGGTCCGGGCGTCGGCGGCGTCGAGTGCGCGGAGCGCCTCGGGTTCCGCGTGTTCGACAATGGCTTCGGCGTCGGCGAGGACGCCTTCGATGGCGTCAGGGTCCGCGTCGGGCTCGGCCTCGACGGATGGCCGCGCAAGTTCTGCCGTCTCGAAGGTGCGATCGATCACGGACCGCTCGTAGTGCGAACAGCCGTCGGGGCATCGCCACGGCTGCTCCGGCGCAAGGCCCAGCACGCAGTAGCGGGCCGTCTCGCCGCTGTCGTAGCGTCGGCTCTCGAAATGACGGCAGTCCTCGCGCATCGGCACCCACCGAGTCTTGCACCCGAGCCACGATCAGTCGCGTCGCGCCGAGCACCGATGAGTTGCGCACGCAGCGCTCGTCGAAGCAGAGGCGTGATTCCCCCGGACCAAAGGAGCAGCCATGTCCAACCGTGACCATGCCCCCATCGGATCGCCGTGCTGGGCCGATCTGTGGACCTCCGACGTCGAAGGCAGCCGCAGGTTCTACGGCGAGCTCTTCGGGTGGGAGGCCGAGGAGCCGAGCCCGGAGTTCGGCGGCTACTTCACGTTCACCCGCAACGGAACCCCTGTGGCCGGCGCCATGGGCGACATGGGCGACATGCCGGCCGACAACTCCTGGAAGATCTACCTGGACACCGACGACATCGCCAAGACCCTCCAGGTGGCCGAAGCCGAGGGCGCCCAGATCATCTCCCCCGCTATGGCGGTCGCCGATCTCGGTACCCAGGCGGTGCTCATCGACCCGACGGGAGCCCTCCATGGTGTTTGGCAGCCTGGAACTTTCCCGGGTTTCACCGTGTTGGGTGAGCACGGCGCGCCGAGCTGGTTCGAGTTGCACACCCGGGACTACCCCACCGCGGTCGCCTTCTACCGATCGGTGTACCACTGGGACACCAACGAGGTCGGGGACAGCGACGAGTTCCGCTACACGGTCATGCGCG
>WNFE01004481.1_pt1 | contig 10431 bp, 9 predicted proteins | sample 5400451 | NCBI WGS metagenome assembly WNFE01 (sample SAMN13153344, study PRJNA577476) | soil metagenome | isolation source: 200 cm saprolite under Douglas fir tree site 2 hole 2 | place: USA:California | collected 2015-04-18 | reverse complement strand
ACCCCATTCTTTCTCGCCGCTTCAGCCATCTGCTCAGTCTCCTTAACCGGACAGCGAATATCATTCTGGCCGGCAAGTAGTAGAAGCGGAGCCCGGATCCTGTCAGCGAAGAATAACGGCGAGCGGTCTCGCCAGAGGTCGCGGTCTTCGACCGGGTCGCCCATCAGCCATTCGTCATTCTTTTGCAGAACAGGGTCTTCGTTCTCGTGGGCTGTGAACCAGTTGGCGAGCGGGACAATGCTTACTCCCGCTGCCCATATGTCTGGGTATTTTGTCAACGCCATTAGTGTCAGGTATCCTCCCCAGGACCCGCCCGTTATCGCGATACGGTTAGGATCTACGTAACCCGTAGTTTTGAGATAGTCTACTGCTGAGACTAGGTCTTTGAGGTCTCCTCCGCCAGCATCCTTTCTAAGCGACTCGGTGAATTCGCGGCCGAAGCCGGTCGAACCGCGGAAGTTGGGCGCGATGACTAGGTAGCCTTGGCTTGTGTAATATTGAATGTTGGGAAACCAGCTGTTGAAATGTTCCCACTGGGGTCCGCCGTGGGAGAGGACGATTGCCGGATGGGAATGATCGGCCTTAATGTTCGCGGGGACGTAAAGGAAGCTGGCTATTGGCGTCTGGTCAAAAGATGGATAGACGACGAGCTGGGGGTTGACGAAATTCTCCCGATGAAGACCACCGACCAGAGAGTCAGTGATCTGTTTCAAGGTTCGAGCTTTGAGGTCATAGACCCAGATGTCGTGTGGACTATCGCCTGACGCGTGGATAATCGCGAGGCGCTTCCCGTCCGGCGAGAATCTCGCGGCACGGACGACTCCCTGTGTTGGTGGAATCTCTTCTTCCTCCCCATTGAGATTTCGAAGGAGGAGTCTCAGGTTACCGGCCTCATTCACGACATAGGCGAACCGGTCTTCCGTCGGGGACACGTCCACTAGCTGGCTGTCCCAGTCTTGCAAGGTCAGCCATTGAAACTCGGGTCCCTGCTTCAGTTCGAGCAGAGCGACAGCGTCTATTCCCCGATCGTTTGCGTTGCTAGTAACGTAGACCCGTTTACCATCTCGGGTCCAGCCTCCGGTTATCGTAGTTGACTTGTCGTCAATCGGGGCAAGCATTGTCTCGTTCCCCGTCTCAAGATCATAGACGCTTGCACCGGTATATTGATAGTTCCGGGTTCTTGTCAGTGCGAGCTTGCGACCGTCCGGGCTGTACTCGAGAGACTCGCAGTCGCCAGCCTCGTGTCCGATTATCTTCTTGATCGTTCCCTTGTCCGGGTCAAAGTGAAAAACGGGATATGTGCCCGGACCATCACGCTCTCCGGCGAAAACGAGCGATCTTCCGTCAGGCGACCACTTCGCGTCCCGGTATCCTACCTTGTCAGTGTTTGTGATGTTGCGGATCGTGAATTCTGTAAGATCCAAGAGGTAGAGGTTCGGCTTCTCGTCCCCCTGAATATCCTGCGCGTAAAGGAGAAATCGACCGTCTGGAGATGGCTCCTGAAGAAGGGTTCTCTCGTCGCTTACTGTTAGTTGTACGGGCCAGCCGCGGTTGCTAGGGACTGCCCAGATGTTGTAGCGGCCTGTTATGTTCGTGTCGAAGTAGAGATGCTCACCGTCTATTGACCATTGCACGCTGAGTATCGCACGTGTGTGATACAGCGTGTCAATGTCCAGCGGGCGATGACTCGGATTGGATAAGCTGGTAACTGTCCCACTTGCCAGTTTTGTAGCGGGTGTAGAAATCAATGGGGGACCACCGGGACCTGGAGTTTAGAAGCCTGATAGGACGAAGTTGCTACGTAACGTTGTCGAGAAGGGCACCTCTACCACTCCGCCGAACAAGACAACATTGGCAGTGAATATGACGTCGAGCCGATACGAGCCATTAGCGCGGACTCCTTGATCGATTGAGAGGTAGATATTATGAGTCCGGCCTCCAATTCCGCCACTGATGTCCGTCCGTCCCAGATCTATCGTCTGATTCGAAGGATTCGTCAATGTCATAGTTAGAGTGATGTTTGTTGTGCCCCCATTGCTCGAAACGCTAGAGTCCGAAGTTCTGACCATTCCCTGTGTTCGGATACTCAAATAATACTCCCATGCAGTGACTACTTGGCTTGTTAGTCTGAGGCTGCTCGTCGACGTAGACCCAGTAGTGTCGTCAAAGCTCATGATTTCTAGGGGAACCCTGTAGCTTCCGGCCAATGCGATGGGTGTGACCACAACCGCGATTACCGCTATTGCGATTATAGCGAGTATGAGCCTCTTCCTAGACCTTGCTTTAGGTGCGGCATCTGCCATGTCTTCTTCAAACTCCCCCGCTCGAAAAACAATGAGTATTAGATTTTGTTACTGTTCCCAAACTCGACGAGTAGATGGTCCGTTTAGAGCGTGTACGCATGAACAGTCTATCTTTTATCGGTGGCTTGCAATTTCCCTACTGAGCTTTCTTGGGAATTCCGATTCTGGTTTCTAGATTAGACAAGCTCGAAGAGCAGGTCTTTCACCACGTCTTCGAGCTGAATCCTAGACAAGCGGTAATTCTGGGCTTACATGATTATGATGGATTTTTGCCGGATCTTTCAGCCGATCGGCTTAAGGAATGGGCGGAGAAGGCGGCCGGACTGCTTGAGCGGATCAAAGGTGAATTTCATGAACTCGACAAGGAAGGACGGCAAGACGCGCAATCTATGGAAACTATGCTCGAGAGAACCCTGTTCGAGATACAAGATCTCCGTGCGTATTCTACTCGGCCGACCATCTATGCGCTGCAGCTGAGTGCTACTCCTTACGTCTCCCGTGAGTATGCGCCTGTCGATGCTAGGATAAGCGCGGTGAACAAGCATCTCCGCACCATCCCCGGGTTTCTAGATCAAGCGTCGAGAGATCTTGACGGAACCTTAGCAGACCCGATTGTCGAGGTCGCGATAAAACAGACTCAAGGCGTCATACGGGACCTTGACGGAGACGCGGCCCGAGAAGCTGCAAAAGCGAACGTGGCAATCCGAGAAGAGTTCGAACGGTCGAAGGCTGAGGCTGTAATCTCGATGGTTGAGTTCATCGAGGCACTCCATGAGGAGCATAAGACCTCGATGGATTTTGCGCTCGGAAGAGATCGTTTCCAGAAACTACTCTGGGTCAATGATAGAATCAGCCAACCAGTCGAAGAAGTGTTAGAGCTGGCTATTCGCGACCTAGAAGCAAACACGAAAGCGTTGAGTGAGGTTACTGAGAGAATTAGGCCCGGCGCGAAGGTCTCGACGATTCTTGAAGAGATTCAGGAAGACCATCCAACAGCCAAGTTGCTGCTTGATGATGCGGCTGAAGGATTACACGATCTAGAACGTTGGCTGAGGGAGAGAGAGCTTGTTCGTATTCCTCCTGGGACCCGGGTCCGCGTGGTTCCCACTCCGTCCCATATGCGGACCACGACTACCGCGGCGATGTCGTCGCCAGGGCCGTTCGAGAAGGAAGGCGTAGAAGGATTGTACTATGTGACTCCTCCAGAGGAGGGATGGGACGCGAAGAGAACAGAGGAATGGCTTCGCCATCTGAACCGTGTGACGTTGAAGGAGATTGCGATTCACGAAGTCTGGCCGGGACACTACACGCACCGTGTTTTCCAGAAAGAGTTTGGAACCTCGATGACTCGGAAGGCTTACTGGAACTACGCGTTCGGTGAAGGCTGGGCACACTACTGCGAAGAGATGATGCTGGACGAAGGATATGGGGTTGAACGACTCCGGTTTATTCAGTTGAAGGAGGCGTTGTTGAGGGACTGCAGGTTCATTGTCTCTTTCAAGATGCATACGCAAGGAATGACACTAGATCAGGCCCGACAGTTCATCATGAAGAATGCCCTAATGGAAACGGGACCCGCGGAACGTGAGGCCTTGCGCGGAACATTCGACCACTCCTACTACGGCTATACTCTAGGAAAGTTGTTCATCAAGAAGGCGCGTGAACGATTCTTCCACGCTCATCCAGACGAGCCGATCAGAACGTTCCACGACAAGTTGCTAAGTCTAGGAGGCGCACCTGTGGGCCGCCTAGAATCACTCATCACCTAGGCGTTTCTGCACTGGCTTGTTGAAGAGTCTGTAAGCGTATGCGCCGATAATGTATCGCAGTGTAAACCACGAGTAGCGCTGCAGCAATTACGACAATGATTGCCAGTATCACCAACGAGGGATCCGCAGCATTTGCAGCAGGCTTGGCTGGAAGGTCGTACGTGTAGATCGCGTCGGGCGTGGTGAAGTAGAGTTTGTTGTTGGGTCCTAGTTCGACGGCGATGATTCCGCCCCGTGCATTGTAGAGCTGGGTCATTGATAGAACCGAGCCGGTTGCATTGAGCTGAAGCTGAACTAGGTTTCCGGTGGTGTATTCGCCGAAAATGTAGCTGTTCGGAGCGACCGCGGCTATGCCGGTGGGTGTGACGATCTGTTTGAAGTCGACAGTCGCCTCGATGAAGCGAGGGTCGTTACAGATAGCCAGGCATGTCGGCCAGCCGTAATTGGCGCCTTTCACGATGATTAGGATCTTGTCATCGCTGCTCGGTCCAGCCATGGTCGCAACGAGACGATTGTTCGACGAGTCGAAGTAGAAGCCGAAACTGTTCCGTATTCCCCACGCATAGTCCAAACTTCCAGCAGTCGGATTGTCGCTGGGAACTGATCCATCCGGGTTCATCCGGAGCATCTTCCCAGTCATTGAACTCTGATTCTGAGCTTGCTGGTCCTGATGGAATTCGCCGACCATCGCGTACAAATTGCCGTCCGGTCCAAATTTGATGTAGCCACCATTGTGATAGACGGTATTCGGTGCGCTGCTCGTCACATCGAAGATGTCTCTGGGACTGGTGCCAGTGTTGCTGTTATCGGTGTAGCGGACGATGTGGCCGTGGGTGAAGGACCCGCTGTCGCGGTATGTGTAATACACGTAGACGTAGTTGTTCGATGAGAAGGCAGGGTCGAGGGCTATGCCTAGAAGTCCGGCCTCGCTGGTGTTGAAGATCGGATTGACCGTGGTAAAGGGGGTAGGAAGAAGTGTTCCATTCGGCTGAATTATTCGGATGTTGCCGGTATTCTTTTCCGTGAAGAAGATGCGACCGTCCGGGGCGAACCTTAGCGAGACGGGAAAGTTGAGGCCGGTAAGAAGAGCGTTGACGGGGGAGACCGCGTGGGCCGGTGGAAATATGGCTGGGCTGAGGAACAAGAGACCCAGAAGGGTAGTCATCCAGACTACGTTGTGAGATTGGTGGCTGGTCGGAGTCACGAATCACTCTCTCACGGCTGAGTCGCCCCTTCAACTCTATCGATTAAATACCCTAGTGAAAAGAGTCGCTATGGATCTGAAATGACTCGTAAGGAATGGCAGAAGAAAAAGAAGAAAATGTCCGGCAGAGAAGGTCCGAAGAAGGGCAAGGTTCGCTAGAAGCTTCTGGTGCTTAAGAGAATTCGAAGAACGGGAAGTATCCTATTTTGGACATTAGTGTGTGTCACGATAATGCTCTGTTATGGGCTGAGTGTCAATAGCGCTTCTCGCTGATCTCCATCGCGTCCTTCGTAGTCTCCGAGAACTCTAACAGAGTATCAACCGTCCGGCTCCGGTACCTTCCGGTGTTCCGGACATAGTGCAGATAGTTCTGCATCTGGTCCTGAAACACTCCGACATTGTCGGCGACTACTACGCTTCCCTGATGCAGCTTGTCCTCGACCGCTTTCAGATAGTCGAGATACTGGGTCTTCTCGGCGTCCAGGAAAACTAGGTCGAAGGGTCCCGGAAGCTTCCAGAGAATCTCCTTCGCGTCTCCCTTGATGACCTTGATCTGGTCCTCTAGCTTGGCACGTTCGACGTTCTGCTCGGTTATGCGGGCGTGTTCCGGGTTCTTCTCGACAGTTGTGATTTCTGCTTTAGCCGGGCTGTTCTTAGCAATGAGGATAGCCGAATACCCGTAGAGGGAGCCTACTTCGAGGATCTTCCGCGGCTTGAGCTTCGCAACAACCTCAGCGATTATCCGTCCCTTAACCGGGCCGATGGACGGGATGAAGGAGCGTTTGCCCATCTCCTCAATCTCCCGCAATACAGTCTCCGCGGGGTCTAGGGTTTGCTTCGACGGCGGCATCGGTTCTAGGGGGAAGGTACTGATAATTGAGCCAATCGGTACGGTCCCGACAACGCTCTACACGGGAAAAGGACCTGTCCTGACAATCATGGAGAAGGAAACTTCTCGCGACAAGAAACCATTCTATGGAGCTCTTTCTGAAACTCGCCTGGTCAGTTATCTTTTCTTTTTCTGCTAACTATTGTTTTCCTGTTATCTTTTTCTCGACACCCCCGAGGGTATGTCTGATCAAAAAACTCCTTCACACTTTATCGAAATTCTCGCCGCAGAAATCGCCCGGAACAAGCCCTAATCAGCAATCCGGAAGCGTGTTTCATATGATGCCCAGTTCACGCTTGCACTATCCCACCAGTACGCTATTTGAAAAACGCTGATTCGGCTGTTCTATGCGAGAAACCGGTAATCTCGCCAGGAAAGGTTCCAGCCAGCGGAGGACCCCTTCCTAGAATTTACAAAAAAATTCTTTCCCGCGACACAAAACTCGCAGTTGGGAGTGAATTAACAAAGAGTAACCCTCCCTTGGCTTCACAGAGGAAATCGCAGACTCTTCTATTTCCCACTTGACAGGCGCAGAACTAGCCCTGATCCGGAATCGGGGCACGCAATTTCTGACCTCCGAGATCTTCACGCTTGATGACCCGGAGAAATCCACCCTTGTAAAATGCTTGGCTTGCCCGTTCTAAGCCCTAAACCAGAAGACCCACCCAGAACAGTTTCAGCTGGCGAGAGGCCTCTAGAAAAAAGGGGGGTAGGAAGTATTTTCTCACGACACGGATGCGGTATCATGAATACACCCTTGCCTAGGTCTTGCGACTTTTCAAGCTTTTCAATCCTCGAATCTTGTCACTCATCATCCGCCGCTTATCTAGCCGCTCATCTATTCGGAGACTAGACGAGATCCGTCTTGCACCCATTGAACGCAGTGCGCGGTGTGAAACCTCAACCGCCTCAAGTATGGTCCCGATACTCTCAGCCTCTAAAACACTCGACATGGGAGTAACATCAACTGTCAATCCGGGAATCCCCGACATCGCCCGTACCGCGGCTTTAACGTACCGGCCGACACTCGTCCCCATTCCTATAGGATGAATGCTGAACTCAGCGACGAGAACAATCCGTCTTTTTGCCTTCGGCTGCACAGAAAACCGATAAGCAACGGAGGAGAGTTTAGTCTTTACGGACTAGCTGACCAGCCGGTTCTCGCGAACGCCCGGCTTCTGCCTCAGACCATGAGACTCTTCATACTTCGAGGTCTTGTCGATATCAAGCTCCATCAGCTGCACCGTCGCCTTTTTGATTATTCCGAAGATCTCCTCTAGCTCCCGCTGCTCAAAATCTTTCAGCGACAGGTTTCCGATCCACTGCATCCACCCTTGCATACTCTTCGCTAGAGTAGAGCAGCAGAGGCCTATCCCATACACAATGTCTAGCCTGTCTCTCGGGTCTAGATCGGAGATGCGTTTCACTCTATTCCGGGCTTCTTCAACCCACGACTTCGGTTCATCAGACAATTCCATATTTTGTTTTCACACTCTCTTTTTGGACTAGCGACCCGCCGCAACCGGCCCTAACGATGCCAGAACCGACCTACAAGTGATCGCGTTAAGAATCCACTCAAGAGTCAATATTAACGTTACCAGAACCTCTTGGGGCAGATAACTAGTAACAAAATCGGCTAGATTGCGTGTTTAACGCTAGGTTCGCGTAACAGCAGTCGCTTGACGAAACTCACATGACTCGCAGTCGTGCAAGCCTCTTCCTCAGGACCTTGGGCCTTGCGCCAAATGTGGTGTGGCAGAAACATCTGCAAGTCCCTCGCTGACCCTCGCCGTATTGCCCATAACATTCCGGCGGCGAGGCATTCTCTTCATTAGTTCAGCTTGCCAAGGACCTCTTGTGATAATGGTAGGTTGCGCCTGACTTGATGGTGGGAACCAGGATCTTTTCAGCCGATTGACTCGGAGGATTATGTTCCCTGATAAGCCCTGTCTGACGAGTGGTCCTGGATGCAGGATCAAACGACGTCGTTCATCCTTGGAGTAGATCTTGTACCCGGAGAGTTCTCCAACTCTCCTTGCAAATGTAAGCAAGCTTACTAGAGGGAGGCGGCTCCTGCCATTTGATCGCCCGAGAAAAAGATAGGGCACATCCTCATTGAAACCGATTTCTGCTTCATCATTTCGTCTCGCAACCCTTTCTGTTCGTAGAAACCGCGCTATGCCACTAAGAGTGTCCTGCAACAGATTCGTTCGTCCCGATCGCCATACATTCTCTACAAACTGCATCACACCCGCTCCCGTAATTGAGTAAACCGTCCGGTCTTTCTTGATCCATCCACTCTGCTCTAAACCTTGGAGGATTTTTCTCATGACACGGCGCAGTCGCGCGGTCTTGTAAGACAAAAGCTGGTTGAGCTTCTCTTCGTCAAGATGCCCCTCTGCCTCGTCGTTCCAGATGGCAGCAAGCAAAGCGGCCAGGATGGTCTCCCTAGCTTCTCCCCAAGCCCTCCGCACAGGAACTAACTCTCACGGTTTTCGAAGTAGGTTAGTTACTATTTACCGCTTCGCAAGCCTTCACACCACCATGACTCAGCCTCAACGGTCCGAGTTTGTCACGTTTAAGCTAAAGGCGCGAGACAAGCGCCTTGCACGGGAATTAGCCGAAAACCGCGGCGAAGACATCTCAAGCCTCTGCCGACGCTTGCTCTTAGCTGAACTGGCGCGCGCGTCTCTTCTCCCGTCATCACAGGCCAGGATATTGAGAGGAGTTACGGATCGGTGAATCCCAACAGAGACATTACAGTATCGAGATCCGAGGTCAAAAAAATTCTCCGCGAGATTCGTAGAGTCAAGCGAGAACTGACAAAGATAGCTGCGGAGAAATACAGGTGAAATGAGAATCAAGAGGGCCGCGCGTTGCCGCACGCGGCCGTTTAGCTCAGGCCGAACGTATGCCGCTGTTCAGAGGCGAGAGCCAAATGAGTAGTGTAGCTTCCGAGAATAAAAAAGTTGAGGAAGCCGTCTCTCTCGACCTCCACGCACTGACTAGTAACCATGTTAGAGCATCACTTGCAGTACCTATCAGGTTCGACGATGGTCGCACTACAGTTCCAACACTTGAGCTTCTTGGACCGCGGCCCAACGGAACCAACTTCGTAGACATCGGTAGCCTCGAATTAGAAGCCCTTGCTGAAGGGATCAGCGTTGCGTGTCCAGCCGTCAAGAGAGTTCTGGGAACGTCGCCTCTGATGCAGGTTACGTCATCTTCCACATCAACTCAGCTTCGACCATCGCCGACTCCAACACCTTCCTCGTCGTCTTCTTCGACACCGCCTAAGTCCAAAGATGCTGCGCCAGTAGCTTCTCAATCATCTACGCCGCCGCCTGCACCACTAGCCTCGTCGACAAATAACGCGACGCAACCAACCTCGCCAACTCCTCTGTCCTCTTCGACTCCGGTTACTGATTCCAGAGAGATCGCGGTGGCGACCTTGCGCGATCAGACTAAGGGTGGCCAATATTGTCTCGGCGATGATGTACCATCGTTGGTGCGTCAGCTACTAAGGACACCAAAGAATACTCTCGACCTCGACGGTTATGTTTACAGGCTATGGACTGGCAGCGATGGGAATCATCGTGTTACACGCTGGGCTCACCGGGGGGCTAAACCATGAGCACGAATGCGCCGCTACCAAAGACAAGTACGATCTTCGAGACCGACTATCAGGCCCAGGAGATTATCGACGGCGAACTATGGATCCAACTGCGAGACGGACGCTGGGGCACCTTCGGACCTGGCAAGCCTCGGACTGGGTCATGTACCTATTGTAGACATACGAAGAACGACTCCTGCTTCAGACCTAATGAGACACTTGAAAGCCACGAGTCCCGATGCTCAGGTCTGAGCCTCTGTCCAGCAACTCGACCCATGTGGTGTGGTCGACATCACTACTTTGAGCCCGATCAACATTGGGGCGTCACAAAGAAAGCTCTCTGTGTCAAGTGTTACGCGAAAAAATACGTGAGCTTCGGACTGACAGTCAAACCACTCGATGAGCCACGTCAATGTGAAGACTGTGGGGGCCAAGCGACAGAGATTGTACTCTTGGCGACGGATCCGTACACGTCGCTCGTAGACTGTGAAATCTTCTCCCCATTTGACGAGGGACTCTTCAGGGTCTCTGGTTTTCTTGGACTACCGGGGACCAAGGTACAGTTCTTCCATGCTCTCCGCGTGGAAGCCGATCGTAGGGTAAGGTTGTCGCGAATAAAGGAGTAAGATCACAATGGCAGCCAAGAACACCGA
>WNFE01004478.1_pt1 | contig 10436 bp, 9 predicted proteins | sample 5400451 | NCBI WGS metagenome assembly WNFE01 (sample SAMN13153344, study PRJNA577476) | soil metagenome | isolation source: 200 cm saprolite under Douglas fir tree site 2 hole 2 | place: USA:California | collected 2015-04-18 | reverse complement strand
TTATCAGGGGCGCGGCTACGGCCAGCTCATTCTGGATGAGCTCGAAGCCCGTGCCCGCGCTCTAGGCTATCAGACCCTGCATCTCGACACCTCCATCCTCCAGCTTCCGGCCCAGAGGCTCTACGAGAAAAACGGCTTTCGCGAAGTGGGCCGGGATAGGTACCAGGGTCTGGAAGTGATTTTGTATGAGAAGCAATTGAGTGAGAAGCAGAAGGAATCGAGCCCGGCATTGTAATCACGCTCAATTTTCAGGTGGATTTATGTATCAGAGGTGGCAAGGTTATAGTCATACAGAAGGTGATATCCTGACAGGAGGTCATATCAGATGATTGCACGCTTGTGGAGAGGCTGGACAACGCTTGAGAACGCCAATACCTACGAGAAATTGCTCCGAGAGCGAGTTCTTCCTGGCCTCCAGCGGATCGATGGTTATCGAGGCGGTTACATCTTGCGACAAGAGGGAAGCGATGAGGTCGAATTTGTGGTGATGAACCTGTTTGACTCGTTGGAGGCTGTGCAAGCATTTGCTGGACCTGATTACACTGTTCCCGTCTTTGAGCCAGAAGCCAGGCAGCTTCTCGCCAAAGTTGAGCCAGTGGCACGCCATTATGAGGTCAAAACTACACCGTAGTGCGACTAGAAGAGCTGCCATCCCATTATTGATCGACCAGGTTAAACCAGCTCTCACCATGATTTAAGAGTACCAGGCAGCAGAAAGGCGGCATGGCTATGCGGAACATACTAACACCCTCCTGGTTCTCGCCTTCCCGGCTATTTCCTATGCTCTTGCTCGTCATGTTGGTCATCCTCGCAGCCTGTGGCATCGCTCCGCCCCCGCCGGATAAGACCGTTTATATCGTTTCTGAAACGGGGACCGTCTATGCAGTGAAGGGTACAGATGGGTCAATGCTTTGGCAGCATCATATGGCAGGTGACAATGGCAGCGTTTGGGGTGCCTCTTCGGGACTGGCATTGGTCAATGGAATAATCTATACGAGTTCGAGTGTGGATGGAGGCTATGTCTACGCGTTTAGAGCCAGAGATGGCATGGTATTATGGCACACCCGCATCCATCCTGAAGGAACTCCCTCCGCTCCAGTGCTGGTCAATGGTGTGATATATGTAGCTGTTGCTGATCCTTCCCTTACCAGCTCAAATGTGTATGCGTTAAAGGCTGCTGACGGGGCAGTTCTCTGGCATTCCCACATCAAAGGATGTGGCTCATCGCCAACGGTCGTCAATAACACGCTCTACCTCAGTGCAGATGTATGTTCTTCTCCACCAGATGTTGCGCAGCAGGGGTATGTGTATGCACTGGATGCCAGCAGCGGGTCGCTGCGCTGGCGCTATCAAGCGGTCGATTCCTTCATTTCACAGGTAGTCGTGCTCAATAATATTGCCTATGCCGATGAGATCAGCGGCACTATCGACGCAATCCATGCCAACAATGGCTCTCTGCTCTGGCAGCATCGTGTTCAGAGGCGGCAACTATCGGCTGTAGCAGGCGTGAATGATTCCCTCTATGTGAGTGCGGCTGGCTTTCTTTATGCATTCCGCGCAAGCGATGGGGCGCAGCTCTGGAAGGTACACGTGGGAGACCACGGACCATATGAACCAACAGTCATAGGAAATACCATCTATGCCGCATCGCCTCTTGAAGAGAATATCTATGCGCTCCAAACCCGGGATGGGGCATCTCTCTGGACTTATCAGGCGCAGAACTACTTCGCAGGAGCTGAACCCATTGTCGTGGATGGCGTTCTCTACTTTAGCATGAACGATGGTGCTATCTATGCGCTCACGAGCAATGATGGCGCCCAGATCTACCGTTACGATACTCCCGGCCGAAAACTCGTCACATCTTCGTCTCTCGCCGTCGGACCGTGAACAAGCAGTTCTTATATCGTTTGCTTGCTTAATACTTCCAACTCTCAACTTAGCGCTTGAAACCCACATCGATACCAGATGGCCAGGGGAATGCGGGTGCGTTGCATTTTTGGGCATGACAGGGGCAAGCCCTGGTCCCTCGATAAATCGGGGACCTACTACTATAGACGGCCAGAGGCGCTCCCAGCGTGGTATAGTAGTGGCACCCCTTGCGGGTGCCATGAGAACGAACGGGTGCCATGAGAATGAACGGGTGCCATGCCAGCCACATCGCTCTCCAAGCAAAAAAATGAAACACACCTGGCGATGCGACCCATTCGACCCGCCAACAAGCAGCGTGATATACTGGGCATACCGGCAGGTTTTTCTCGCTAGAAAGAGGAGCGTTTTGAAGAACAAAGAGAGCGCCAGGCAGCCAACGGAACGCAAACGTCAGGATGACGGATTCAAAAAGTACCGGGGCTTACAACTGCGTATGACCATCTCATATGTGGCCGTATCCGTTGCCACCGCGCTGCTGCTGGAACTCCTGCTCCTCGCCATATTCTTTTTTGTCATCTTACGCCTTCCTTTCGTAGACTCGAATACGCTGAAGGCCGCGCAGCAGATCGCGCATACCTACGCGCTGGAAGCGGCTGTCCAGGCGAAAGGAGGCAATCTTGACCCTCGCTCCACCTTTCAGCCTGGTCAGCCCTCTTCGCTTGTCTTACCAGGAGCAGACTCCACGGAGAGCGTCCCCTACACCGCGACGCGCTCCTCTTCTCCCCAGACGACCGCGTTTGCGCTGTTGATTGCCCCCAACGGCCAGGTCCTCGCCAGTTCTTACCCGGCGCTCTATCCCGCCTTAACGCCCGCCGCCCGCTTACTGCCGGACCAGGCACAGCTCATTCGTGGTGCCCTGGCGGGGAAAGCAGGAAACATGATCAGGATTACGGCGCAAGGTCACGTGCTCTCAGCCGTCCAGCCAGTCTTGAACCGGGAAAACAAACCGGTAGGCGCGATCTATCTACAGATGCCGCCAGCATTCAATCCCAATGGCAATATCTTCTCGTTCGTGCAGTTCTGGCTCTTTACCGCGCTGTTCTGGCTCCTCCTGACAGCTCCTATCGGTGCCATCTTCGGCGTACTGACCACGCGGAGGCTGGTGCGCCGCATTCACCGCCTGGTGAATGCCACAGGACAGTTCGCCAGCGGCGACTACTCGCAGCGGGTAGCGGCTACGAAACGCGATGAAGTCGGACAGTTGGAACAGCAATTCAATACGATGGCGCAGCAACTGTTAGAGAGCATAGAGCAGCAAAAAACACTCGTTGAGCAGCACGCGCGCCAGGAAGAACGCGCCCGCATCGAACAGGAATTGCATACTGCTCAGCTTATCCAGCTCTCCCTCCTACCCAAAGAGCGGCCCACACTTCCCGGATGGCGCATCGCCACCTACTACCAGGCGGCCAGAGAGGTCGGGGGGGACCTGTACGACTTCCTGCCATTCGAAGATGGCCGGTTGGGGCTGGTGATCGGCGATGTCACGGACAAGGGTATGCCTGCCGCCCTGGTGATGGCCAGCACCCGCAGCATGCTGCGCGCCGCGGCGCAGGCAACGGACTCGCCGGGCGAAGTCCTGGCGCGGGTCAACGATCTGCTCTACGCCGATATTCCAGAAAAGATGTTCGTCACCTGCTTCTACGCCATCCTCGATCCGGTCGGCGGCAGGCTCCGCTACGCCAACGCGGGACACGATCTCCCGTACCGCCAGCATGCGGGTTCGGCGTGCGAACTGCGCGCGACCGGTATGCCCCTCGGCCTGATGCCTGGCATGCGCTATGAAGAACAGGAAGTGGTCCTCGCCCGCGATGAAAACATCCTGTTCTACACCGACGGCCTGGTAGAGGCGCATAACTCCGGGCGCGAGATGTTCGGCTTTCCTCGTCTCCAGACCTTGCTCGCTGGGCACTCCGGCGGGGCATCTCTCATCGACTTCTTGCTGGCCGAACTCAAATACTTCACCGGCGAAGAGTGGGAGCAAGAGGACGACATGACCCTGCTGACATTGCAAAGAACGCCCTGACATCTTCTCATCAATCAGATAGATGACTTTGCAGGCTCATTGATAACCATCGATGAACAGTGTCGTCAATGCTATATACTACGCCATTCTGAGGTGTCGTCTATTCGAATTCATGGCGTATTTCTCCCAGATAACTTGCCCGTATCGGCTTGAGAGGCGCTTTCAGCCGATTGGTCTCTCGCATAAACTGGCGAGGCATCTTATCTCATCTATTCAACGCTATTCAGAAGCGATGAAACGACCAATTTTTCTCATATAAATTGGTGCGTGCCGCCTGGAATTCGCTCCTGGAGAAGCATCCTTTTTCTCTCGCATACATTGGCGCGAAGCTGAATAAAGAGTCGACTTACAGGCAAAGCAAGCTTCCATTGCTCAGTGCCAAAGCTACGCCAGTTTATCGAGAAAACTGATCCTCTGAATGCCCTTGGCTGCATGGCACGTTTTCGGAGAAACCCGCGCCGAATTCCTGATACATGACACGCGCTTCGCGCTGCGTCTGGTTTCTCAGCGTTGATCTGGTGAAAAGCTGGGAAGAAAGGAAGCTTCTGGAGCAGTCCCACGCCCGGAGAGCTGTTTTTGCAAATAGGCCAGTTTCTCCGGGTTCAGCAGAGCATAGATCTCCTGAATGCCCACGGCGCTCAGGGTCAGGCTGATGACCCCGGCCAGCCTGCCCTCGTCCCACAACAAGACGGCCGGGCTGCCATTGATCTCGGCCAGGGTCTCGGTCAGAGGTCGCTGATTTTTGTGCGTCACGCTCAACCAGAAGCGCGCCACGGCGAGCTTTCCATGAATAGGCTTGAGGTTCGTCTGCACTTTGCCGCCACCATCCGACCAGGAGACGGTATCCTGAGCCAGGATGCTAGTCAGAGCCGCCATGTCCCCGGCCTGACTGGCGGAAAGAAAACTGAGCACAAGCTGGCGCTGGCGCTGCGGCTCCGGCTCGAAACGCACGCGTTTGTCCTGCAACGCCTGCCCGGCCCGATGAAAGATCTGGCGGCAATTGGTCGGGCTTTTCGAGAGCATCACCCCGATTTCGCTAAATGGGTACTCAAAGACTTCATGCAGGAGAAAAACGGCGCGCTCTGGCGGGCTGAGAGCCTCGAGCAGGCGTAAAAAGGCCAGTGAAAGCGTTTCTTGTTGCTCAAGGGCGGCGAGAGGAAACCCACCGTCCTCCGAGGTGAGGATCGGTTCGGGCAACCAATCTCCCATATACTGTTCGCGGGCGACACGAGCCGATTTCAGATAATTCAGCGCCAGATTGGTAATGATCGTGGTGAGATACGCCTTCAAGGAAACGATCTCCGAGCTTTCGATCGCCTGATAGCGCAGATAGGTCTCCTGCACCAGATCCTCCGCGTCACTCGCGCTGCCCGTCATTCGATAGGCAATGGAAAAGAGCAGCACACGATAGTGCTCAAACGCTTCTCCCTGGTTCCCCTTTCGCATGGCTTCGTCCATCGCTCATCTTTCTCCTTCTCCCTTATTGTAAGCCCAGAGCAGGACAGAAAACAACCAGAGGGGTGTCACATTTGCCCGTGCTCTCTTGTCTTCTGTACGAGCCTCTCTCGAGAGAGGCATGTAAAGTACAGAGAAACACGAGAGGAAAGATTATGCAACATATTCTGGTGACCGGCGGCGCGGGAAGACTGGGCCGCCTGGTGGTGAAGCAATTGAGCGCGGCAGGCTATCCCGTGCGTGGGATGAGTCGACGAGCCAGTCCAGGAGAGGATTGGCCGGGCGCGGAGTGGGTGCAGGCTGATCTGGAGACTGGTGCGGGCCTGACTGAGGCAGTCCAGGGCATTGATGTGGTAGTCCATGCCGCCACCGGTGGGAACCGCCATACCTGGCAAATCGATGTCGAAGGCACGCGCCGTCTGCTGGAGGCTGCCCGCGAGGCGGGTGTCTCGCATGTGGTCTTCATGTCGATTGTGGGCATTGATACGGTCCCGTATGCCGTCGGAAAAGCCAAGCTCGCCTGCGAAGACCTCATTGTGCACAGCGGTCTCCCCTGGTCCATCCTCAGGGCGACCCAGTTTCATTACGGTATCGATGTCATGCTGCACATGCTGACCAGGCTCCCCCTGGTTGCGCTGGTGCCGACGGACCTGCTGCTCCAACCCATTGCCGAGGAGGAAGTGGCCCGACGTCTCTGTGAGATCGTGCAGGCTGGCCCATCCGGTCGCCTACCGGATATGGGCGGCCCGCAGGTCTACACCTCTGGAGAGCTGGCGCGGAGCTGGTTGAGGCAACGGGGAATGCACCGTGCCATTCTCCCGATCTTCCTGCCTGGCAAAACCGCTAGCGGCATGCGCCAGGGTGGTAATACCTGCCCCCAACAGGCGACAGGCACCGTCAGATGGGAAGCATGGCTACAGCAACACGAGAGGACACATCAAATCGGATGACGTCCGCGCGCCTTTCCGGCACAATCCAGCGTGAGGTGAGCAGGCAGCACTCGGTGTTCTTCTCACACGAGAAGAGCCGTCCCGGTTCAATGGTATCCTACCATCAAAAAACACATACGGGCCTTCAGCACAAGCACCTGAAGACCCTGGAGGAGAGGAATCATGCAAGCACGAATGAGTCAAAACCCGGTGATGATCGTTCCTGACGCCCTGCAGGCCCTACAGACCCTGAGGAAGTCTGCGGAACAGGGCGCCGTGCCATCGGGGACGATCGGCCTTGTCCAACTGCGCGCGAGCCAGATCAATGGCTGTAGCGCCTGCGTTGATCAACACTGTCGCCTCCTCAAGGAGGCAGGCGAAACAGACGAGCGCCTCTTCGTCGTGGCGGCCTGGCGGGATGCCCCCTACTTCACCGACGCCGAACGCGCCGCCCTGGCGCTCGCCGAGGCCGTCACCCGTATAGCCGATAAGGCGGACCCGGTCCCAGACTCGATCTGGGAGGAGGCCGCCCGGCACTACGACGAGCAGGGACTGGCGGTCTTGATCCTCATGATCGCCACAGCCAACCTCTTCAACCGCCTCCATGTCACCATCAGGCAGGTGGCAGGCAGCCAAAGTTGGTAGCTCCTGATCCCAGGTGCGCACGCGCCGGGGGAGAACCGTACCCTCGGAGTCCTCTTTCCCATTCAGAAGCTCGCGTAGGGCATCGGCTTTGTCCTATCAAGCCATCGACGCGGGAGAAAACCTGCTCTGGCGCGGCCCCAGACAATCCCCAAAAGGGTAACTGAATGGATGTCTCCCCGCAACGGAGGAGCGTGAGAGATGTTCTTCTGCTGCCGGGAAACGTGAAATCGTGATCATAAACACATCAATACATCTGAGGGAACGAAGTTTTTGACACGCATGGAAGAGATTTCTCTTTTCGTCAGCAAGGTTGCAGAAAACCGTAATGTGGCGCTTCTCGCATATATCTTGGCGTTGGGCCAAAAAAGTGCGCAAAAGAGATGAGCTATGAATGTCTTGATACAAGAAAATGTTGTCACGCCAGATTGTGTGAGAAAGGCAGTTGGCTCAAAGCACAGAGCCTCGTGGTAGATTATATGATAAACCCACGCAGGATATACGATAAATGACATGAGGGTATCAGCTTCTGCCACGAGCGTTCCAGTCGTATTCCATGTAGCGCGCCGTCTGCGCAGCCACCTGCTCACCAAAGAGGCGAGAGACGACATGCAGGCTCATATCAATGCCAGCGGAGACCCCCGCCGAGGTGATGATATGCCCCTCGTCGACGATACGCGTATCCGCCAGCATTTCTACCGCAGGGTAGCGTTGGCGCATCATCTCAATGGCAGTCCAGTGCGTGGTGGCCCGGTGCTGGTTCAGCAGCCCACGCTCGGCAAGCAGGAAAGCCCCGGTGCAGACGCTGGTGGTCAGCCTGGTCTGCTGATCCTGCTGGCCAATCCACCCCAGCACACGGGGATTAGAGAGTTCGCGGAATACGTCCCCCCCAGGCACCACAAGGATATCCAATGGTGGGTGATTCTCTATGGTGGCCCCAGGCTTGACCAGCAACCCTCCTCCGCAGGTGATGATCCTGTCTTCTTCGGCAATGGTCACGACCTGAAAGAGCTGACGATGCTCGCCGGGTTCGCCTACTGAGCTGGCTGCGGCAAACACCTCAAACGGGCCACAAAAATCCAGCACCTCGACATCATCAAAAATGAGGATACCAACGGTAAGTCTACCTTCCTGGTTCATCGGTTTGCTTCCTTTCTCCTTCATGGGTGACGCTCCAAATTGTACTTAATAACAATATTGACAATCGCGTATTGTTATGATAACATAGTAGGACAATCAATCAGCTTTTGTCAAGAGTAAACTCCTCATTTTCAAGCGGGCAGCAGGTACAGGCGCCTGAAGAGGGAGAAAAAGCGTCATGGACTGTGCAACCATTCAAATAAAGCACGATATCCCTACTCCTCTCTATCAGCAGATTGCTGACCAGATCACACGGGCAGTCGAGCAGGAGGCATTGAAGCCAGGGGAGAAATTACCCCCTATCCGCCGGCTGGCGGACATGCTGGGGGTCAGTCCCATTACGGTCACGCAGGCGTATCAAGCCTTAGCCCGGGCCGGAGTGGCAGGCGGCCAGATTGGCCGAGGGACATTCATATTGCCTGCGCCTGTGTTGACACAGGCAAGCGTGCGCGCGCGTCTCCCTCAACCGACCTTTGCCTCTATTGAGGAAGGAATCGTGTCTTCTGTTGCTACTCAAGGGATACATGAAGGATGGACGATGACCCTGGCACGCCGTGCGCGTACTCCGCGTTCCGTGGCATGGGGGCAGGTCTTTCGGCGTCTCCTGCGCGGTAGGTCTGAGCGGGCATTGATCGACTTTTCGAGTGGCAATCCTGAGGCTTCGCTGTTTTCGCTGGCCCACTGGCAGCAGATTATGGAGCAGGCCGGGAGGTCGTTGGATCAAGAGAGCCGAGAACAAGAAGACATGGCGGCGTTCCAGTACGGTCCGGCGATGGGTGATGCTGCTCTGCGCTCATTTCTCACCAGCTACCTGCAACGCTTTGGTCTGTATGTCACCACAGACGATATTCTGCTTACCAGCGGGACACAACAGGGACTCGACCTGGTGGCCAGAACCTTTTTTGAGCCAGGGGACAATGTGTATATGGAGCAGTTCAGCTATATTGCTGCCCTGGATATTTTTGAGCAATATGGCGTCCAGGTGCAGCCCGTTCCCCTGGACGAAGATGGCCTACAAGTGGAGGCATTCGAGCGCCTGTTGGGTGCGCCGCAGAATCGTCCTCGTTGGCTCTACACAATCCCCACTGCTCAAAGCCCAACAGGGATAAGCATGACGGTAGAACGGCGGCGCAGGCTGGGTGAATTGGCCCGCACGTATAATGTGCTGATGATTGAGGATGACGCCTTCAACGAATTGTCCTATGAGAGGGGAATGCCTGCGCCTGCCATCTGGAGCTTTGCTCCCGCAGGACGAGTCATCTATGTGAAAAGTTTTAGCAAAACGACCTTTCCCGCCGTGCGCCTGGGCTGCATCGTGGCTGCCCCAGAGATTCTTTCCTGCCTGGCAGAGAAGAAAGGACTCGTTGACCGGGCAACATCGCTCTTGGTCGCGCGCTCCGTCCTGATTTATCTTAGTTCGCCTGCTTATGAGCGCAATCTGGAGCAGATGCGAACGGTCTATCGCCAACGCCGGGACGTGTTGCTGGCTGCACTGGAGCGTGAACTGGGCCCATTGGGTTGCCATTGGTCCCGCCCCCTTGCCGGTTTCAGCCTGCTTGTCACGTTACCGGCATCTCTAGAGGAGATGGAGGTCGTCGAGGAGGCGGTAGCCCAGGGAGTCCTTGTGGCTCCTGGCCGCTTTTTTGCGCCCACAGTCGTCGGTACACGCGACAACACATTGCGCCTCACATTTGCTGATAAGTCGCCTGAACAGCTCGAGGAGGCGGCGCATCGCCTTGCGCTGGCGTTGCGCACGCTGTTACAACGAGGAGGACAGAGCGCATATCCTTCCCTCCGCTTGACCACAGATGTGTAAGGGAGGGCATGGCATCACCCTCATCCTTCCTGAACGTGGGACAGATCAGGGAGACAGCTCACGAGACTCCCGCAGCAGGCAGAAACTTGCCCTGCTGGAGCGCAACAAGTGAACGGAGCGCGATACCACCTATGAACAAGGTAATCGCTGCAAGCACCACGTAGCCCAGGACGGCCGCCCCTGCGAATTGCACAAGGTGGATCCAGCGCAGCGCGTACGCGGCAGTCGCTGCGTACGAGAAGGTAAAGGACCAGAAGCCTGGAGAGAACTTCAGCTTGAAGTAGAGCGGAGCCAGGCGCAGCTGCACGAGCGCCATTAGCACTGTATAACCGGCGAGCACGTAAGCCAACAGGTCAATCCTTCCGCCAGTGAGTACAAAGTAGGCATTACCCGCTATCACCGGCGGTACGATTACGATCGCCAGCGTGGGAATAAGTGCCGCCGGAAGACCAGGGCGCAAGTACAGCCGGTTGAGGATGATCGCACCGAGCATCAGCCAGGT
>WNFE01028505.1_pt1 | contig 10437 bp, 9 predicted proteins | sample 5400451 | NCBI WGS metagenome assembly WNFE01 (sample SAMN13153344, study PRJNA577476) | soil metagenome | isolation source: 200 cm saprolite under Douglas fir tree site 2 hole 2 | place: USA:California | collected 2015-04-18 | reverse complement strand
TTATGCCGGCGGCGCCTCCCGCAGACGTACAGCCGGCCCCTGCGCCAGCGCCCCCTCCCCAGCCGGGGGCAGCGAGCATGATCGTGACGCAGAGTCCGGCGCCGGGACAAAAGATTCTGGCGGGCAATGCGGTGAATTTTGAGGTGCGGTAGTTAATTTCGCTCGATGATTGCGGCGAAGAAGCCATCACAGAGATGAACGCCAGGAAGAGTTCTTAGGTAGGGGCCGCTCACCAAAGAATCGAGATCTTTCCAGGCGAGCTCGTCCGATCGCTGTAACTGATCCAGGTGCGGGCGGCAATCGATTAGTTTGAACTCGCGCGCTTCCGCGAGAATCGTTTCCACCACGACTTCATTCTCCTCTCGCTCCAGCGAGCATGTGGAATAGACGAGCCGTCCGCCGGGAGCGAGGTGGGCGAGAGCGGATTTCAGAATTGCAGCCTGCCGCGATTGGAGATCGAAGAAGTCCTCCAGTTGTAGGCGCCACTTGATTTCCGGATTGCGGGCGAGGGTGCCGGTGCCGGAACAGGGAACGTCGGCCAAAATGCGATCGAATCCGGGATTGAGGGGCAAATGGCGGGCATCGGCGGCAAGCACGCGAACGTTGGGCGAGTCAGTTAGTTCACGTAACAGACGCGCGCGGTGAGGATGCAGGTCGGTGGCAAAAACCTTCGCCTGCGGATTTCGTCGTGCGAGGAATTGCGTCTTGCTGCCCGGTGCGGCGCAGCAATCCAGAATTTTTTCGCCTCGACCCACAAGAAGAGCGACTAGTTGCGAAGCTTCGTCCTGGATGGAGGCGCGGCCCTCACGATACGCTCGCGTCTTGGTGACGTCGCCTGAGCGGACGCGGCGCGCGCGGGTCAGCAGCTGGCCCGGGGAGAGTTGAATGCCGTCGTGAGCGAGTTCGTCGGCGGTCAGGTCATCTTGGACGTGAATGGCGGTGGCGGGCACCGTCTGGTCGTGGGTGCATATCTGCCGCGCTGCTGCCAAACCGTAGCGCTCAGTCCAGCGGGCAACCAGCCAGTCGGGATGCGCCGAGTTTGCGACCAGCGTTTTTTCATCGATGGCGTCTTGCATCCCGGTGACAACGTCTGGCTGGTTTGCGCTGGCTTTGCGGAGCACAGCATTCACGAATGGCGCAGCGGAGCGCTTCCGGGCAGTTTTCGCCAGTTCCACGGTCTCAAAGATGGCCGCGCGCGCCGGGACTCGGGAGAGGAACATCAGTTGGTACATCCCGAGGCGCAGGGCGGTTAGAACCTCGAGGTCGAGGCGCTCTAATTTTTGCGACGATGCGGCGGCCAGTCTTTGGTCCAGCACGGAACGCCACCGGAGAACACCCATCACCAGTTCGGTGGCCAATCCGTGATCGGCGGGGGAGAGTTTGGCGTTGCGATCCGAGTGTAGTAGTTCGGAGGCGTAGGAGTTGTCGCGCTCCACCCTGAGCAGAATTTCGAAGGCGGCGGCGCGGGCGGGAGTGACGGGCATGGGGATTGTGGGCGAAAACCTGTGCCATCCCTGTGGAATCTGTGCCACAACTGTTCTTTCGCCCCTTCGGGGCTGAATCGCCTACCATTTTTTCCCACGGCTTGCGCCGTGGGCTGTAATCTTGCGCCGCTTCGCGGCTTCAGTTATCTACCATTGCTAGCCAAAGCCTATTCTCCCAGTTTCTCGCCCGGTTGTGGATGGTAGCCGTTGATGAAGTCACGCGCTGACATGCGGCGTTTGCCTTCGGGCTGAAGCTCGATCAGTTCGAGCGCGGTCTTCTTTCCGCAGCCGGCGAGGAGGCGCGTTGGCTCGGCGGAGATTTGCCCGGGTTTCAAATCAACCGCCTGATCGATGGGACGCGCACGATGGACTTGAAGATGGCGTTGGCGAAACAGTGTGTGGGCACCTGGCCACGGCTGAAATCCGCGGAGCCGATTGTGGATTTCAATCGCCGTACGCTGGAAGTCGATGCGGCCATCTTCTTTGGTCAGGATCGGGGCAAGAGTAGCTTTCGAATCGTCTTGCGGAATTGGACGAGTCTGGCCCCTCTCGAGTCCGCGGAGTGTTTCGACCATCAGGTCGGCGCCCACAGCGGCTAGTTTCGGGGCCAGGGTCTCGGCGGTGTCGTCGGGTGCAATTGGAAATTCTCGCTGCATCAAAGTGTCGCCGGTGTCGAGGCCCGCGTCAATGCGCATGGTGGTGACGCCGGTGACGGATTCTCCCTGAGCGATTGCCCACTGGATCGGCGCGGCGCCGCGGTACTTCGGTAGCAGAGATGCGTGCAGGTTGAGATTGCCAAGACGCGGGAGATCAAGCATCCAACGGGGGATGATGCGGCCGTAGCCGACGACAATGATCGCGTCCGGGCGGAGGGCAGAAAGCTGCCGGCGGAATTCGTCGTTGTTTTTGATTTTGTCAGGCTGGGTGATGGGAAGTCCGAGGCGGGTGGCTGTCTCTTTGACAGCGGAGAAGGCCAAGACCATTCCGCGGCCGCGCGGGCGGTCCGGCTGCGTGACTACCAGCGGCATAGAATAGCCGGCCTCGACCAGCTTCTCGAGGGTCGGGACGGCAAAGCGCGGGGTGCCGCAGAAGATGAGAATCATTTCAGGTCACAGATGGCTGCGAGCGTCGAGCTACGAGCTTCGGGCCACCCCTACAGGCCACACGGCGACAGGTCAGGACAGAGCTGGCTTGCACTGTCATCCGATCGTGCAATGGTTGCTCGAGGCTCGTAGCTCGAAGCCCAAGGCCCTCCTACCACTCTCCTGCCTTCGCCAGTTTCTTAATCTTGCGCTTGATCAGATCGCGTTTCAGTGCGCTGATGTGCGAAATGTAGAGTTTGCCGTTCAGGTGGTCGGTTTCGTGCAGGAGGGCGCGCGCCAGCAAGTCTTCGCCGCTGTGTTCGAAGAATTCTCCGGTCAGATCCTGGGCGCGAATTGTCACTGTCTTGGCGCGGGTAACTTCTTCACGGAATTCGGGAATGCTCAGGCAGCCTTCCGTCCCGCGCTGCCGGCCTTCTTTTTTTATGATCTCGGGATTGATCAAGACCAGCTTGGCCCGCGGATCGTCCTTGAACGTGACATCGACCACCGCCACTCGTTTCGAAATCCCGATCTGCGGAGCTGCGAGTCCGACGCCATGGGCTGCGTACATGGACTCGAACATGTCCTCGACCAGCTTCTTGAGGTCTTCGTCAAAACTGCTGATAGGTTCTGAGGGCTTCTCCAGCACCGGGTCGCCAAATTTTACGATGGGATGAATCATCTTCGCGGTTCAGTAGTTTTTCAGTTGTTCGAGATAGCCTTGAAAATTACGTTTCGTCTCTTTCAGCGAGTCACCGCCGAACTTGTCGAGTGCGCAGCGGGCGAGCGCGAGTGCCACCATGGCTTCGCCGGCAACGCCGGCCGCCGGCACCACGCAGACATCGGACCGTTCGTAGGCCGCCTTCACGGGTTCGCGGGTGGCGAAGTCCACCGACCGCAGCGGCCGTCGCAGAGTCGAGATCGGCTTTAAATAACCGCGCACGCGGATCTCCTGGCCATTGGAAACGCCACCCTCGATGCCTCCGGCGTTGTTGCGCGTGCGAGTGAAACCTGTGGGCAGTGACTCTTTCCGATAACCGATTTCATCATGCACAGCCGATCCCGGCGAGTGCGCTGCCTGAATGCCGCTTCCGATCTCCACAGCCTTTACGGCTTGAAGGGACATCACCGCGCCTGCCAGGAGCGAGTCGAGTCGCTCATCCCACTGCGCGTAGGTGCCGAGTCCGGGAGGAACATTGTGCGCCACCACTTCGAAGACGCCGCCAACCGAATCACCCGTTCGCAGAACCTTGTCTACTTCCTCTTTCATGCGCTGTTCGGCATCGGGGTCGGCGCAGCTCAAAAGTATTTCATCCTTGCGAGAAACTTCCTCGACTCTCTCCCACGCAATCTCGCGATCAGCAATGGACGTGGCTCCGACAGCAATCACGTGGCTCAGAACTTCGATCCCCAATTCTCGCAAAAACAGTTTGGCCAATGCGCCAATGGCCACGCGGGCGGCGGATTCCCGCGCTGATGCGCGCTCCAAAACGTAGCGGGCTTCGGGAAAATCGTACTTCAGAGCTCCCGCGAGATCAGCGTGTCCGGGGCGCGGGGATGCGACGCGCTTGTGCTTTTCCGGATCGCCCGTTTCCACCGGCAGCGCCTCTTTCCAGTTCTGCCAGTCGCGATTCTGGAGCATGATCGCGATCGGGGAGCCGATCGTCTTGCCATGACGGACACCCGAGAGGATGTGAGCGGTATCGCGCTCGATCTTCATGCGACCGCCCCGGCCATACCCCTGCTGGCGGCGCCAGAGTTCGCGATCCACGAATTCCTGATCGACGGCCAGCCCAGCGGGCAGCCCCGAGAGAAAGGCGACCAGGGCCGGCATTGTAAATGAAAGAGGAAAAATTCAGTTTTTCGGTCGATTTTGTGTCGATGTCCGCGCGGGAGCAGGTACAATTAAAGACTACATTTTAGAGTGGGAGTAGCAGAAAGTCCTGCTTCCGGCTCCAGCGTGCCGCTCCGTCTGACTGTCGCCGCGAGGAGTTGGTAGTGTTTCCCACGAAGTCCGGTCAGTTCAGCCTCGAAGGCAGCGAGCGAATCCGCTGCGTCATTGCCGACGACCACACGCTGCTGCGCGATGGCGTGCGCCGATTGCTGGAAGACGCTCCGGATTTTGCAGTGGTGGGGGAAGCCGGGGATGCCAGCGAAGCACTGAAGCAGGTTATCGAGCATCGTCCAGACATCGTTCTGCTCGACATCTCCATGCCGGGCATGTCGTCGTTCGAAGCGGCACGGCTGATTGAGGAACACTGCACCGGCACACGCATCGTCTATCTCACGATGCATGAGGATGAGGAATACCTGACGCAGGCGCTACGCTCGGGAGCAAGCGGTTACCTGCTGAAAGATACTCCAGCACCGCACCTGCTCCAGGCGCTGCGAAGCGTCCACCGCGGTGAACAGTCGTTGAGTCCTCGCGTGCTGCGCCAACTGGAGAATGTCAGCGATGGAAGGCACCCGGCGCGAGTGCGCCCCAGCCGAACGACACTGACTCCGCGGGAGCGCGAAGTGATGAAGTTCCTGGCTGAAGGCTATACCGTCGGCCAGTTGGGCGTGAGCGTCAAGACCGTCGAGGCGCACAAATTTAATCTGATGCGCAAGCTCGACATCCACAACAAAGCGCAACTGGTGACGGTGGCGATCCGGAAAAAGATCGTCAGCCCACCGGTTCCGATGTAGGTCCCGCCTTCTGAATACAAGCAGAACATCTTCGATCCGACGGACTCTTTTCTTAGTCGCCCTGGCCTGCACAGCGATTGCTTTCTGTTTCGTGCGGAGTCCCAAGGAACCCTTGCGTTATCCCTCCAGGGGCTATGAACTCTATAGTTGGGAGGCGCCGAAGGGAGTTTGGAATTTCAGCCTCTTGCCCAGTCCCAGCGGCGTGAACCTGCGGGCTGAGGATGTCTTCAACAAGACTGTCCTCGTGCGCGGAGTAAGCGCACTCAACCAGAGAATATCGAAGTTACCTGTTGGGGCGACGATCTTCTGGCTCGATCGGATATTGCCTGAGACAGCCCCCAAGACCAAAAAAAGTGAAAGACTCACCTATCCTCCAACGAACATCATCGAGCAAGTTCGCCGATACGCTGACACACGTCACGTCGAAGTCCAGGTGTTGAGAACGGAGTGGGACAAGGGTCCCGTCAAAACCAAGTTGCCACCTCAGTGATTCACACAGTCACCGATAGTGCCGCGAGGGTCGCGACATCTGGGACCACGAGATCCGGCTTTCCACTCGCGACGCGGACCGCGCCTACTCCCGGACGTGCTGACCTACGGTTTACCCATACTGTACCGATGCCGAGTGATTGCGCTGGAATGACATCGTGATACACGCTCTGCCCCGCGTGGAGCAGGTGCGATGGCTCGACTGCCAGTGACTGTAAGGCCAAGCGAAAATTATTGAGCGATGGTTTGTAGCTGCGCGCCTGCTGCGCGGTAATCACTGCCGCGAATTCCACTCCCAGATGTTTGCGCGTTGCGGCGAAGAGATCGTCGTCAATGTTCGAAATCACAGCCAATCGATAGCGCTGTTCAAGTTTTTGAAGCGCGGCCGCGGTATCGGGAAAAGACGGCCACGCAGGGACTGACTCGTGCAGGGAGCGCAACTCGGCGGGAGTGGGGCGGAATCCGCGCCTGCGCTTCAAATTCGCCGTAGAGTTCGAGGATGCGAGCGTCCGGAAGGGTCTGTCCGTGAGCAGCGAGGACACTCCGAAGCACGGGGAGAATGCCGGCCTCCCAGTCGATCAGGGTGCCGTAGCAGTCGAACGTGATGGTGCTGAAAGCAGAAAAATCCATGGGCGATTCAGGTGCGAATCCACGGCACCAAGGAGTGAAGAGAGACGCGGCACGCCGCGTCTCTACGTTGGATTTATTTCAGTTCCGATTTATTTCAGCTCCAGGGGAGCTTCCAGTTTGAAGCTTACTGCGGACTCGGCGGGAAGGACTACGTCTTTGTTCCCTGTAAATGCCGATCCGGCACCACCCGCGCCCGCTCCGGCCACTGCTCCGATGGCGGCGCCCTTGCCGCCGCCCGCCAGACCGCCGATGATCGCCCCAAGTCCGGCGCCGCCACCAGTCAGCACCGCGGTTCTCTTGCCCTTGCCTTTTGCCGAGCGTGTGACGGCCGAAGTGTCGATCGAGTGCTCCACTCCGTTCACCTTGATTGAGTTCAGCTTGATCTGCAACACCGCTCCACCCTTAAATCTGCCCAGGGCCTTGGCGTCGGTGACCGTGCCGCGAGCCTCGGCACCGGCGGGAATCACGGTGTCGCCACCCACTGCCACCGGCGCAACCAGGGTGGCGGTAAACGACTGACCCGGACTGCTGATCTTGGATCCCAACGCTTCTCCCAGGCGCACAGTCAGTGTGGTTCCGGCGGGCACTACCACCACCACCTTAGCTGCACGGGCGCGAGTGGAACTGGCCGTGCTTCCGCTGTCGCCGCCTGACGGCGCGTTCTGATCGGCGGTGTTAGCGGCCGAGTCGGTAGCCGGTTTGTTCGAGCAGGCCACCAATGCGAAGAGAAGAGAACATGCGATGAGTGACAACAAAGCACGGGAACGCATAGATGCCTCCAAACTCTAAATTCCGGACGCCAAGACTCTATCGGAAGAGGCCAGCATGTGCAATCCGCGAAGGTACCTAGAAGCAGTCAGAATCTTGCCGGGCGAGGGATCGTTCCGGCGACGGCCGGCTCAGTCTTTCCCTCGTGCTCGCCAAAGGGATCGGCGGCCTGCTGTTGTGTTGAAGATTGAACGGGTTCCGATTCCGGTTCGGGCGGCGCAGGCACAACCGGATTCTCCGCGGCTTCCGGCCGAAGGAATTTCGCGGAATTCAAGAGCGGTCGGCCCATCGATGGGTTATAGCTGGTCCAGGGGCCGTCGAGTTGGGCCTCACGTTCGAAATGCGCCCGCATGGCTTCCATCTTTGAATCGAGATCGTCGAGGTAATGGAGCATGAGCGCTTCGGGAAACATGGGTAGTTTGGGCGATCCGAACTCGTACTGTCCGTGATGGCTGATGATGAGATGTTCGAGCAGGGTTTTGAGATCGGCGGGGAAGCCGGGCACTTGGTTGAGCTTGGCCTGGAGCATTTCCAGTTCGATGATCATGTGGCCGAGCAATTGGCCGCGCGTGCTGTAGGAAAACGACCGGTTGTAGGTCAGTTCGTGGATCTTGCCGACGTCGTGCAGGAACGCGCCCGTCAGGAGAAGATCGCGGTTGACCTGCGGATAATTCCGGCAGAGGAGGTCGCAAGAACGGAACAGCGAAACTACGTGATCGAGCAAGCCGCCGATGTAGGCATGGTGCAAGGTCTTGGCGGCGGGCGCGATGCGGTAGCGCTCCACAATCTCCGGATCGGCCAGGAACAGTTCCACCAGCGACTTCAGGTGCTGGTTCTCGAAGGTGCCGACGAAGGCCGTGAGAGTCTGCCAGAGTTCGTCAATGTCCTTGGAGGTCTTGGGCAGGTAATCGGAGAAATCTACTTCTGCGTCCTGCATGCGACGCAGTTTGTGGATGGTGAGTTGGAAACGATTCTTGTATTTATTGATGAGACCTTTGATCTTGAGGAAGTCGTCCTGCTCGAAGACGTCGATGAATTCCTCGACGTTGTCCCACATCTTGGCTTCGATCTGGCCGGTTCGGTCTCCCAGAGTGAGCGCCAGATAGGGCTCGCCCGTCTTCTTGGGCTTCACCTGCTTGGATACGACCACGAAGCTGGAAGTGATGACTTTGTTTTCCTGTTGGGAACAATCGCGGATGAAGAACTCTTTCATGAGCCTCAGATCTGGGAGAATGAGCGTTTGGCCAGGGTCAGCGCCTACACAAGTCTAACCGTAGAGACGCGGCTTGCTGCGTCTCCCACAGCATCGGATCACGGCCGAGAAACGGAGACGCGGCAAGCCGCGTCTCTACGATTGGACTCTTTCGGTCCGTAGAGCTGACGCCGCGCCCCTTCAAAGCAAACCAACCTCAACTAGAATACGCCTAGCTTCTTCTTCTTTTTTAGGTTCTTGGCGGAGGCTTCTTTGGCGGTCGTCTCGACCGGCTTGGTCTGTTTTGCGCTGGCGCCAGCGTCAATGTAGCCGGGCTTGATGTCGATGAAGGCCTCTTCCCGCAGCTTGGTCAGGTATGCTCGGAGGGCGGGCTGAAGTTTCTGCATGTACAGCGCATCCTGAATGCGCGGCTCGACTTCTTTCAAGGTGGGAACGCCTGCCATCTGATGCTCGGCAACTTTCAGAATGACAAAGCCCTGCTTGGTGCGGATCACGTCTGTCACTTCCCCAGCCTTTAAGGCGAAGACCCGGTCTTCGAGTTCCTTGGCGAGGACTCCGCGCTTGAAGTAGCTGAGATCTCCGCCCTGCGCGGCGGATGGGCCGTCCGATTGCTTCTTCGCCAGATCCTCAAAACTCGCACCTTTACGAATCTGGTCTAGCAGGTCCTGGGCTTTGGCTTGGGCTACCGCCAGCGCAGCGTCCGTCTCGGCCTGGGAGGGTGCGGGCGGCGTGCCGCCTGCCACAGGTGTGGGGGCGGGCGCGGGTGCCGGAGCGGCCGCCGCCTTGGGCGCGACCAGAATCTCGCTCAGACGAATCTGTTCGGGTTGCTGCATGTCCGCCTGGTGTTCTTCGTAGAATTTCTTGACCTCGTCTTTGTTGAGGGTCATGTGCGAACCCACTTCTTGTCCAATGACCCTTTGGGTGATGATCCCATTGCGCGTGTTCTGCTTGAATTCCTCGTAGGAAATTCCCTGGGCCTCGGCCGCCTTTTCGAGTTCTTCCATCGACTGCAAGTTCATCTGCTTGCGCATTTCGTCGAGGCGCTTGATCAGTTCGGTGTCGCCGGTAACGCCCAGGTCCTTGCCCTTTTGCAGAAGGAGTTGCTGGTCGATCAGGTCGCGGAGAATGTCGCGCTGCTTTTCCGCGACGATCCGGTCGGCTCCTGATGGGTTTTGTTGTTGCGCTTCCTGTTTGAGCTGGTCGCGACTGCGAGCGTATTCCGTACGCGTAATAATCTCGTTATTAACGCGGGCGATAATCTCTTCGACTACGGTATCGGCCGGCAGGAGGGCCGGCAACAACACTGTGGTAGCAAATGCCAGCAGTACACAAAGTCTCGTCTTCATGATGGGGCTCACTAAACCTGGGCAAAACCTGGAGATTCTGATTTGTCCTATTTTACCCTGCGGACTAAAGGAGGCCAAGTTGATTGGCCCTTAATTGGCGCGTACCAGGGTGAGAGCGGTCACATCGTTATGCTTCGGAACGCTGCAAATGAAGCTCTGCAACTGTTCCAGGATGCCGCGGGAGAGGTCGGTCGCAGAAGGGGGTTTGGTCCCCATGACATGCTTGACGCCGGCCAGCCCAAATTCCTCGTCCGAGCACTGTGCCTCCACTACGCCACGTGAAACCACCGCTATGGAGCCTTCGGGTCCCAGGCCAACGATTCGTGCATCGGTCGGCGACAGAGAGAAAAGCCCGAGGGGCAGGCCGGTCGCGGGCAGTTCCTCGATGCTGGATTGGTCGCACAGCAGGCCCGGAGTGTGGCCGGCGTTCACGTAGCAAACAGTGCCCAGTTCCTCGTTGTAGCAGCCTGCGAAGGCCGGACAGCTGCGCACGCCCCCGGCCGCCCGCATGATTTCGAGATTCAACCGACGTGCCAGTTCAACCATGACTTCCGCTTCATTCAGTTCCGGATCGGAGAAAAGTTCCGCACCGGCCGCACGGAAACAGGACTGCGCTGCGGTGAGGATGGGGCGGCTGTTGTCCCGCTTGCCGGCAAGGTCCAGCAATCCAAACAGAAGCCGATGGGGGCTCACCCGGGCGAATTCGTAGAAGTCTCCGCCTGCCTGTCCCGAAAAAT
>WNFE01004475.1_pt1 | contig 10437 bp, 10 predicted proteins | sample 5400451 | NCBI WGS metagenome assembly WNFE01 (sample SAMN13153344, study PRJNA577476) | soil metagenome | isolation source: 200 cm saprolite under Douglas fir tree site 2 hole 2 | place: USA:California | collected 2015-04-18 | reverse complement strand
AGACCTGAGCCTTGTGCGCGAGGCGAACCGCCTGGCCGACGAAATAGCCGGTCGCTGGTCCGCGCTGCACTACCTGGTACACAGCGCGGGCGTCGTCCGCGGTCGCCGTGAACTGACCGCTGAGGGCATCGAATCAAACTTCGCGATCAACTACCTGAGTTGGTTCGTACTGACCGAGCGGCTGCTTCCGCTCCTGGAGGCCGTCGGCCAGCCAGACAAGGCCGCCCGGATCATGATCGTTAGCGGGGCCGCGCAGAATGGGACAATCCACTTCGATGATGTGAACCTCACGGCGAACTTCACCACCCTACGGGCGGTCTGGCAGTTCTGTCAGGCCAACGACGTGTTCACTGTCGAGCTAGCACGCCGACTGGCGGAGACCGATGGGGACCCTCGCGTTACGATCACGAGTCTCAAACTTGGCGTCGTCAAGACGAACATCCGTCGGGAGTTCCCGCGGTGGATGCAGTGGCTCGTGCCGTTGGTGTTCGACCCGCTGCTCGGGCAGACGCCGCAGGAGGCGGCTGAGTCGGCCTTGAGGCTGCTGCTAGTCGAGGACCTTGAAGGGGTGACAGGAGTTCTGTTCTCGAAGATCAAAACGTTGAAGCAAGTCATGCCGCCCGCCCGCGTGCGTAACCCGCAGGAGGGCAGACGGCTATGGGAGCTGAGTGAACGCCTGACAATGAAAGGACTGGCTCTCGCAGCGGAGGCCGCTTGGTAGGCCGTTGCCCTTAGTGAGGGCTCCTGGGTGATGGAAGGAATCACCCTCCTTCTCGGTTCCAGCCCACATTCCGCAGAAGGGTTGACGAAAAAAGGGAATTTGGGTAAGGTAAGAAAAAACGGAACAGAGGACTAGCGGGCCCTGGTGATTACCCAGAAGTCAAAGCAGGATGAGGGAAAGGACGACAAGCAGCAAAAGTGAGAATGGCACACCATCCTCCTCAGGATGGTGTGCCATCAAGCTTCATAGGGATTGTGGCCGATCAGGCAGGTACATATCTAAACTCCATTCACAATGCAGAGCAGAGATACGCATGCCTCTTGCCATCTCGATCCGTCTTAGATGTTCTTCGCAGCATCAGGAAAATCCCTTCTGCTCTCTTCCACTGGCCATTCAGCGTCTTCTCTGCTGGGAGGCCGCCTTGGTAAGAGATAGTTTTTCCCTTCCCAATGAACGTTGCCAGATCTGTCGGGATCATACCAGATGAACGTAAACTCATTTACCTCAGGATCCAGCAAAAAAGCTTCCCAGACGCCCGAGGAGACTTCTTGTAAAGACATATCATACATCCGAATCCATTTCCCCGCACGGTTGACACCTGCATGGACCATTCCAGGTCCCTTCACCCGAATCAGTACTGGCCGGTGGTTTTCGGCTTCCTGAAGCGGGTGCTCAAACGTCCAGAGCTGAGATTGTTCGCGTTGCGTTGCGGTTCCGGCAGCCTCGATCGCCTGCTGTGTCGCATGGTGAGCGAATTGTATTGCTCGCTGCGTCGCATGCACTCCCTCCTGATAATAGGCGAACGGAATGCGGAGGACGTTCAGGTAGACATCTAGCGTCGCATTCATCAATCTGTGGAAAGCCTCTTGCTGCTTGGGAAGCTGTGGCACCCACTGATCCATCAGGTGACGAGCATTCTCCGTCTGGCTCTCCACAGCTTCTCTCCCAATCAGCAAAAGGTTCTGGGCAAATTTCAGGTTGCGGTCCTGGGTAGCAACGAAATGATCCGCCACGGCCTGATTCGTATCATGAAGGGAATCGACTAGATCCCATGATGCTTCGTTAATTCGGGTATCTGCCATTGTTTTTCTCCTTGTCTCTTCCGCAGTCGCAGATACGACTGCACTACCTACCTCACCATTCTCTGATGTCTTCACTGACAATGAGCAGAGTTCGCAGCAAGCATACCCCGTTGTACACACTTGCCAATCAGGAGCAGGCATTCGCTAGAAAGTCTCTGCCAGCTTCTTATTCTTCCTTCTCTTCCCATGGTCAACTCGTGGAAAATCAGCAAGCTGCCCCTTTCATCCGGTAAGGATCCCGAGATTTTGTCCACACGCGCAAGAAGCCTTCGCTGTCACCGAAATAGCTACTACCTCGTATCGTTTCGGTCGTCAGATGGGTCTCCCTGGATAGGGCGAGCCTGCATTACTCCTTGCGTGATGTAATGAGGTCTCATAGGCTTGATGTTCCTTTCACATCCATCTAATCACGCACGGGGGATCCTTTCGAGTGTTTACACGTATGCGCTTCAAAAGAAGATACACAAAATGCGTTTATAAGAGATTGAGACAATGCCCGCGAGATACTCTACCTGTACTTCGTGGGAGAAGGAGAACCCATCCCGGCGCAGACATTCCCGGCGTGCCGCTCTCTACTGACATCACCAGCTGCCTGGTTATCGAGGACCTGGCAAGAACGTCGTTTCGCCTACCTCAGCATCCCTCAACACGCGGCGCAGATTGCTTAGCGCTGCCTGTAAACGCTTTTTGAGAGTGTTTTCTGATATCTGCAACCCTTGAGATATTTCTGGGAGCGTCATTCCTTGATAGTAGTGGAGGGCGATGACATTTTGCTGCTTCGCAGGCAATTTCTCTACTGCTTGCGCCAGATCCCAACTGCGCTCCATGCAACCCTTGGCATAATCTGCTATCTGGGAGGCTAGAGAAGTTTCTTGCTCGGAAAATGATTGATAGAGAAACATCGTAGACCGTGCGAGTTGCCGCTTGAAGCTAATACACTGATTGACAACAATGCGCAACAACCAGGGGCGCAGCGCTCCCGTTTCGCGCAAGCTGGGGAGATGTTGCCATGCCTGGATGAGCGCGTTTTGTACAGCGTCCTCCGCAATATCTCGATCTTTTACAATACGGTACGCGGTACGTAGCATCAGCCCACTGTAGCGGTCGAAGATATCATCAAAAGCGCCTTTATCCCCCCGCAGCGCGCGAGCTACTAGTATGCGTTGTTCGGACATCCCATCAGCATTCACCTTTTCTTGCTGTTCAACAGCCGATTCTGTAAACTCGCTCTCCATCAACTCAGAAAAACGGACTGTCGGCTCGTAAGTGATAAGCGCGGCCATACTTACTGTCACCTTCTATTTATCTTGTACAAACTATATACAAACATATAACATACATTATACGAAATAGAGGGGCGTGCCGACTCATGATTTTGATATTTTGCGAAGGAATAATGGTAAAGGGAGCAAGAGATTGGCTAGAAGACAATTTACAGCCTGCTTCTTACCCAGGTTTCGATCCGCACGCATCTTAAACAGAAGAAGATGAAAAGCTTGATTGCAGCAAGGGTCGTCAGTATGACCCATAGCCTTAACAAATATCACGCAAAGCGTAGACTTTGCATGCTCACTATGCTATGGTTGCCTTAATATCAAATCAATACCTCACGTTGAAAATTCGCCATGAGGTATTGGAAAACAATCGGGAGAGTGGATCATTGTGCGAGAAAAGCCTACTGAGTGGCCAGACCTGGAGCATTACGCTGATGTGCCTCTATTCAATACGAGGGCTGTGGCACAGAAGACAGGGATCGCTGCTCCAACGTTGAGGGCATGGGAGCGCCGCTATGCGATCCTCACGCCGGAACGCGCTCAGAATGATTATCGTTTGTACTCAGAGCGTGATATCGCTATCATCCGCTGGCTCAAAGATCGCGTTGATACAGGCATGTCGATCAGCCAGGCCATCGCCCTCTTTCGCCATCTTGAGGAAGAACATAACCAACTACATCGAAAGGATTTGCCTCCAGAGAGTACTTCACATTCTCAGGTGTTGGTATCAAACCTCGCTGTGGGTAAACACGAAACGATTGCTAAGGGTGACGAGCAAGGGAAAGATGTGACGTATAACATGCGTTTCGTGCGAGGGCGTTTGCTTGATGCCTTCAACAGCCTCGACGAAGCTACGGCCGACCGATTTATGGCCTCGATGTTGGCAATCTACCCGATCGAGCAAGTCTGCGCTGAACTCATTACGCCGACGCTATGGGAGATTGGACAACGTTGGGAGCAGGGACTGATAACTGTTTCAGTGGAACACTTTGCCAGCGCCTTCTTCCACGGCTGGCTGACCAATCTGCTCCACGCCATGCCTACCAGTAATACGGACCCCTTGGTGATTGCCTGCTGCGCTCCTGGCGAGTTACACGAGTTGGCACCGCTCATGTTATCGCTGCTTTTACGACGAGCTGGATTGCGTGTTGCCTACCTGGGTCAGAGTATTGAAACTGAGAGTCTCTTGCAGACAGTCAGGCAATTGTCTCCCGCGCTTATCTGTGTCTCTGTGACACTCGTTTCCTCTCTAGAAGCGGTGACCGAACTGGGACAGAAGTTACTCGAGCTACCTTCTCCGCGTCCTGCATTGATCTTCGGCGGACAGGCGTTTGAGCAGCGCGCTGATCTCATTGCAGGAGTTCCTGGCGTTTATGTCGATGGAGATATGCAGACCATCATCGCCCAACTAAGACGAATGGCCTTGCAACAAGCCGAGGATAAACAGTAGGTCAGTTTAGTTTGGCCTCAGCAGAGAGGGAGTCTGCCTTACTTATACCTTCAGGACGCTTTGATGTGCAAAGGTGGGTAAGAGTTTATCTGATAAAAAGCACTTCTCTTGTGAAACTCTTTTTTCCTCTAGAACGTGATACAGGATGATCTCATGCATTAATCATCACGAATTTGGAACGCAGGATACTTCTATGATAGGGAGTATGGAACCTCTTTATGTCAGACACTGCCTCAGAGAAACAGCGAGCATTAAAACAAGCTGAACAAGTATTAAAAGAAAGTGAGCGGCTTTTTCGTGCGGTGTGGGAATATGCATCAGATGCTATGGCACTCTCCACACCTGATGGAACCGTCTTTGCCGCCAATCCAGCGTATTTTCACCTCTATGGCTTTCCACAAGAAGAAGTCATCGGGAAACACTTTTCCATCATCTTCCCCGAGGAACAGCGCAAAGCGGCCCATGAGCTTTACGACTATTTTTTCCAGAGTCTAATCCTCGGCCCTCCGTTTGTTGGTCCCATTCGCAGAGCCGATGGCACCGAGCGCTTCGTTGAATCCCGTTATAACTTTATTTCACACCACGGCCAAAGAATAGCCATGCTTTCTATCATCCGCGATATTACTGAGCGGAAAAGGGTAGAAGAGGCATTATGGGTGAGTGAGGAAAAGCTGCGCATAGCCCTGGAAGTCGGCCATATGGACTCCTGGGACTGGGACATCGAGTCCAACACCATGCGCTGGTCTGCTCAGCTAGATGCGCCCTTTGGCCTTGTCGGAGGCAGCTTCGGCGTTAGCTACGAAACCTTCATGGAACTGGTTCATCCCCAAGACCGCACCCTGGTTGACCAGGAGATGAGACGTGCTCTTGAAGAGGGAACTGACTTCAAAGTTGAATTTCGCGCTGGGTTAGTCGATGGCGCGGTACGCTGGAAGAGGATCCAGGGCCAGGTTCTTTACGATGAAGCAGGTAAACCGATACGTATGATAGGCATCAGTATGGACGTTCCTCAAGGCAGGCAGGTCGAAGAAGCACGCTAGAGAAGCCAACGTTAACTGCCTTCATTACCGACAGCGTGCGAATATACATTTCGTAACACATCGCCAATCAAATCTGCTTAGGCAAATGCTCTTCTGCCAATGTGCGCCCTCTGGCACTCAAGGCATCCAGACAGAGGATGCCGCTGTCGACTTCGTGGGTCCCGAGGCTTTTGGTCTTGCGATTCCAGCCCAACTCTCGTTCAGCTCGGCTGGCTCCGCCAGGCCCCAGTTCTTTGACGATGCGAGCCATAAAGACACGGCGGGCACTCCCTTTGAGTTGCTTGGCGGTGTCCATCAACACGCTCTTGAGCGAGTCCGTCAGTTCCATGCTTTCCCTCCAGACTGTTCTTCTTTCGAGTATAGCACAGTCTGTTGGGTAATTTAATCTTTTTGCTTCCCTTACACATGCCACAAGAGACGCAATTATTACCCGCTCTGGTAGGATCCATCGTCTCAATTCATAGGCTCCCGAAAAACGGGAAGGAGCTGATGTAAACAGATCAGTATAAGTTGAAAGGATACCATTTCATGGCAACAAGAGTAGGTACCGCTAGAGATACCGCCCAGGGCGCACAGGCGCAATACTTCCGCGTGACCGACCAGGTTCCTGAAGAGGTCTGGTATTGGGCAGCTCTCGGGTCTATCATTGTCTCAGCAAGTCTGTTTTTGATGGGCAAGCGCGAATGGAGCATTTTCGTAGGCCAGTGGCCTCCGACCTTCCTTCTCTTCGGCCTGTTCCACAAGATTCTGCGCCCTTCAAAGTAGTAGCCCCTGTTCACCAACAGCCCAGTAATCTCAGTGCGGTTCACTGGAGAGGCTGGTTAAATTCCATGAACTCTGGGGTTCAGGAGAGAACGACACGAGGAGTGAGAGCTCGTGGTCGGGGGTTCATCGTCAGAAACGTTCCGTCGTGCGTCCTCAATAGCCGCGCACCCGTCTCCGCGTCACAGCTTGCATGCCGTCAATCGCGAGCGCGCGCATAGAGGGAGCACGCAGGAGCGTAATGAAATCCGGCACAATTGCCGGACCGTGCGCTCGATTTTCATCGTCAGTGTGTCTGCATGCGGACACACTCCTTGAGAAAGGTAGACTATTACTATGGTGCAAAACTGGGGCCAGGCCATTCTCAATGCCCTGTCCAACGCCTTAAATCTCGTGCTCACCTTCATTCCGCGACTGCTTGGCTTTCTCGTCATTCTGCTCGTCGGATGGCTCATTGCCACGCTCGTCAGCAAAGCGCTGACCCTGCTCCTGCGCAAAGTCGGCTTTGACCGCATGTCCGAGCGCATCGGCCTCACTCGCTTCGAACAGCGCATGGGGGTGAAGATGGATTCCGCCGGCATCTTGGGAAAAATTGTGTTCTGGTTCATTCTGCTCATTTTCCTGGTGCCTGCCGCCGACGCGCTGGGAGTTCCAGCCGTCAGTAGTATCCTCAACCAGATGGTGGCCTATATCCCCAACGTCTTCGTCGCGATCCTGGTGCTCTTTTTGGGCGCCCTTGCGGGAACGGTGGTGGCGGACCTCGTGCGCGGAGCGACGGCGAGCGCCAGGATGGGCAACCCCAACCTGTTTGCGAACATCGCGCGCTTTGCCATCATCGGCTTTGCCGCGCTGATCGCCCTGGAGCAGTTGCAGATCGCCCCTGCGCTCATTAATGAGCTGTTCGGGGCCATTGTCGCCGCTGTTGCCATTGCCTTCGCCCTGGCCTTTGGACTGGGAGGGCAGGAGACGGCGCGCAGGTGGCTCAATCGCGGGGAAAGCACGGTCAGTTCGGCTGCCTCACAGCTCAAGGAGCAACAGCCGACCGCCGATGGCCAGTCATCGACGCAACCACAGCGGATGCGCCAGTTTCGCTAGTCTGGTTCGCGCAATGCTGTCCCTCAACTGTCCCTCAACTGTCGCTCACATTTTTGTCACAATGAAGTAGTACACACACAAGGAGAACATACATGACAACAACCAATCGTTCAACTGTCGTCGGAGTCTTCTCAGACGATGCACAAGCCCAGCAGGCCATCAATGCCTTACGGCAAGTGGGTTTCAGCGATGATCAGATCAGCTATGCGCGGCATGGGACCTCCTCGGGCGGCTTTCTTGCCGGTCTCAAGAGCTTTTTTACCGGGGAAGAACACACAAAGGGTGGAGCCTACGATGACCTGGTCGGGATGGGGATGCCCGAGGAAGACGCGCGCTCTTATCAGCGTGAGTATGAGGCAGGTCGCAGCATTGTGGCGGTGACGGGTGGAAGCAGCATGCAAGAGGCCTCTACTCTACTCTCGCAGTACGGAGGGTACGGTGCCAGTCGCGGTATCGACCGCACAACCGGACAAACCGGAGTTAATACGGATGAGGCGAGACGCCTCCAACTGCGTGAAGAGCAGTTGCAAGTGTACAAGCAGCCCGTCCAGACCGGGGAAGTTGGTATTCGCAAAGAGGTCGTCACCGAGCAACAGACTCTTGATGTCCCCGTGACTCACGAGGAAGTCTACATCGAGCGCCGCGCTGGCTCTGGTCAGGTCTCTGATACGCCCGTTGGCGAGGGCGAGGCCCTCCGCGTTCCCGTGAGCGCGGAACAGGTCAATGTCAGCAAGCAGACCGTGGAGACGAGAGAAGTCTCCGCTGGCAAGCGCGCGGTACAGGAGACCCGGCGGGTCACCGATACTGTTCGCCACGAAGAGGCACGCATCGAGCGTCAGGGCGATGCGACCGTCGAAGGGGATGATACTGGCGTGCAGGGTCAGTAGCCGTCGTTGGACCACCGTGGGAAGCAGCATGTGGAGCGTTTCACTGCTGCTTCCCCTCCTATGGTTACAAGCAGGAGGGCAGCGACCTCTTGCAAGCGGTATCCCTTTACAGTACTTTGATTACATGAGAGAAAAGGAGTTAAGAATATGTGGCCGTTCGATCAGAATAACCAACAGATGTACCAACAGTATGCCAGTGCCTGGGATCAAGGCACGTACGGGCAACTGCCTGAACAGGAAGTACAACAACACTACCAACAATTCGTGCAGAATGCTCCCCAACCGATGGTCGAGCAGGTGCATCAGCAGTACTACGAGCAGATGCCCCAACAACAACGAGGCAGCCTTATGCAGGGCCTGATGGGAGCCTTAACCCAGCACGGGTATGATCCTCAGCAGGCAGGCATTCAGAACACCAATCCCTATACGATGTCACCTGGCGAGGCAGCACGCATGACTGGCTACGCACAACAGCAAAATCCTGACCTGCTGCATCAAATCATGGGGCCGGGAGGCCCACTGGGGAGCACCGGGGCAAAGATGGCTGTCGCGGGGATTGCCGCGCTTGCCGCCAAGAATCTGCTTGGCGGCGGGAAATTGGGCGGCATAAATTTGTAAACTGACCGGAAGGTACTCAACGAGTGTAGGGGCGAGGCGACCATCGATGGGGACGGCACTGGCGTACCGGGCCGGGAGAACTCGTTGAAACATACGAGAGATGCAGCTGGGTGAAGCGTTTCACCTCTGCCCCCTTTCAGTGTGTCCGCTTTTCATATATCTTCTCAAAGGAGAGAGCTCATGGCAACGACTGAAAATCCGCTCGCGGTCGGCGTCTTTCGAGACCGCGCCCTCGCGGAACAGACCGTAGAGGCACTGCGGCAGGAGGGATTTCGAGATGACGAGATCAGGCTGTGGGGCCAGGGAGCCTCTGCGGGCGGTTTCCTCGGGACCCTTAGGAGCAAGTGGTCGGAGCAAGGAACGGAGGCGGGAAGTATCTCCGGCTCCCTCGTGGAGCTGGGAGAACCCCAGGAGGATGCGGACTACTACCAGCACGAGGCTGAGGCAGGCCGCTCAGTCGTCGCCGTTCGCTCGTATGGTCACCGGCAGGAGGCCAGTGACATCCTGTACCGCGCAGGCGCCTACACTGCGCAGACCAGCCTGAACCACGGTCTGCACACCGTCCCGCTGCGCGAGGAGGTTCTCACAGCACAGAAACAGCCCGTGGAGATCGGTGAGGTCTTCATACGCAAAGAGGTCGTCGCCGAAGAAAGGACGATCACGGCTGCGGTTCAGCGCGAGGAAATCGTCATAGAGCGCCGCCCGTTGAGCACTCACTCCAATAGTTTGTTATGAGTGCCATGCTAAATCTCCTCTGGCTGCTTGTCCAGTCTAGGGGAGATTCGGCAGTTCTCATCCGCGCCACCTTCCCTCTCTAATTATCCCTCAACAGCGCATCATTCTCCAAGTGCTGGTGACCCCTTCGGAAGTGATGGATAACCAACCCATGCGCGATCTCGTTTCCCGCACTTGCTTTCGCTGGAAACTGCGGCCTCGCCATGTGACGGGAGATACGAAGTATGGCACCACCGACAACATCGTGGCGCTCGAACGGGAGCACATCCATGCCTACGTCCCCATCGCTGATCTGACCCAGCGTACGCCCTTCTTTCGTCAAGAGGTCTTCCAGTATGATGCACAGCGCGATGTGTACGTCTGTCCAGTCGGCAAGGAGTTGCATTTTTGTCAGCGGCAAACCACCGAGCGCTCTCGACGCTATCGCGCACGAGCCAAAGACTGCAATCCCTGTCCGCTCAAAGCCAACTATACTACCAGTAAGCAGGGACGTAGCCTCTGCCGCAGTGTCGATGAGACCTATCTGGATCGAGTGCGTGCCTATCATCACACGGAAGCCTACAAGAAGGCGCTGCGCAAGCGCCAAGTCTGGGTGGAGCCGTTATTTGCCGAGGCCAAAGACTGGCATGGCATGAGACGGTTCCGCCTGCGATGGCTGTGGCGGGTCAACAGCGAGGCGCTGCTGATCGCCGCTGGACAAAATCCCAAACGCTTACTGAAAAAGCGAGGCTGGGGACGCCGTCCGTTCCCAGCAGAGGCCTTGTGTGCCTTCT
>WNFE01004474.1_pt1 | contig 10437 bp, 8 predicted proteins | sample 5400451 | NCBI WGS metagenome assembly WNFE01 (sample SAMN13153344, study PRJNA577476) | soil metagenome | isolation source: 200 cm saprolite under Douglas fir tree site 2 hole 2 | place: USA:California | collected 2015-04-18 | reverse complement strand
GAGCGTCGCCTTGCCCGTTCATTCCTATGATCTCATCCTGTGTCTGGGCGTGTTGGCTCATGTGGCGCCGCCAGGTGCTGTAATCAGCAAGATGGCCTCGCTGTTACAGCCCAATGGGAGTATGATCGTCCAGAACACCGATGAGCAGCATCCCCTCAGCTATATGAAGCACCTGTACTCGCTCCTGCGCAACAGGCTGCTCCCGGCTCAAAACCGTTCTCATCGATCCTACCCCTTAAATCGACTGGGTGGGACAGCGCTGCTAGAACACTTCAAGCACCAGGGACAGGCACTTGCGGCGACTTACCGCTACAACATGCCCTTTCCTGGCATGGGGAGGGTCTTGAGCGACGATGAAAGGTATCGATTTATCAGAAAGATCTATGGGACGACTGCCAGGAATACCTGTGGGTGGTTAGGGTGCGAATGTATCTATCATTTTCAATACCTTGAGACGACCGGGGGGTAATCATGGTATTACTGGCCAAAGCAAAGCACTTCTTCACCTGTTAGGCACGCTTTACCAACTCTAAAGTATTGACAAAAACCCTCGAGTCTGATATAATCTTTAGCGTACTAAATTTTAGTACGCTAAAGATTAGCTTTTGGATAAAAAACTATGGAAATTCACTCAGAAGACTATCTTGGATATTGGCTTTTCTACGCTCAACGCAGTGTAGCTTATGCCTTCTATGAAGCTTTGAAAGCGTGCTGTTTGGAGCATAAGAAGCCATATGTTGTTACTCCTCCTCAATGGGGTGTACTAATTCTGCTTATTGAGCAGGATGGGCAAACGATAGGCACATTGAGTCAGAAGCGCGCGATCGATGCACCTACGATGACGGGCATTGTGAGGCGGCTTGAACAGAATGGTTTGGTCGAGCGTAGACACGACCGTGAGGACCGTCGGCTGGTGATGGTGTATCTTACCGCTGAGGGACGGGATATCATGCAGTACTTGCCTGACGCGACCAGGGCATTCAATGAGATCATGGTACAGGGCATCTCTAAAGCTGAGCAGCGCGATATGCTGGCAAAACTACAGAAGATCATTGCCAATCTCTCTGCGGTAGGCCCTGGTACCGGGGATCGCTTTGGTATACTCCCAGATTTTATGCAGTTGGACCAGGGGTATATAGAAAAGAGATAGAGCAGTGCCTCTTGGAAGTAGACCCAGAAAACCTGGGCACTGAGAAAGAAGGAAGTCTTTGAGTAAAGATATTACGCAGGCAGCACCAGCATTAAAGCAACGATCTGATACGGAGGGCCCTGCAATAGAAGTGAAAGATCTTTGTAAGACTTTTGGGACGTTTCGGGCAGTAGATCACCTCTCGCTTAGTGTACAGCAGGGGGAGATTTTTGGGCTGCTGGGACCGAACGGGTCAGGTAAAACGACCACCATCAACATGATCAGCGGCTTGAGCGTCCCAACCAGTGGCGAGGTACGGGTGATGGGCAAGGACGTTCGGCACAATGCACGGCAGGTCCGTCAGATTCTCGGTTCGGTGCCCCAGGAGACGGCACTCTATGAAGAGCTTTCAGCCTGGGCGAACATGGATTTTCACGCTGATCTCTTCGGCGTCCCACGCAAGGAAAAGCACGAGCGCATTACCAAGTTGCTTGAACTCGTGCAACTGCTGGATCGTAAGGATTCGCGAGTTGGAACCTTCTCCGGTGGCATGAAGCGTCGGCTGGCACTTGCACGCGCATTGCTCCACGATCCTCAACTGATCTATCTCGACGAGCCGACATTAGGAGTGGACGTGCAAGCCAGGCGTGCAATCTGGGACTACGTCCTTTCGCTGCGAGACCAGGGCAAGACTGTCTTGATTACCACCAACTACCTGGAAGAGGCGCAGGCGCTTTGCGAGCGTCTGGCCATTATCGATCATGGCAAACTCATCGCGGTCGATACTCCTGAACACCTCAAACAGACCTATGGCGGCAGCATCATCGAAGTGGAAACCGCGCCACCAGTCAAGGATACGGCTGCATTACGCGCACTAATGGGCGTCAATGACGTGATGCAAGAGGGAACCCACCTTAAGATTACCGTGCAGGGTACCAGCAACATCGTGGCGCAGGTTATCACTCTTCTTTCTCAAGAGGGAGAAATCAAAGATATTGCCATCCGCGAACCCAACCTTGACGAGATTTTCCTGCTGCTGACAGGTACAGCGCTGCGCGATTAGAAGGAGGAATAACATGTATCAGGAACCTTCCTACACCTTGCGAGTCATCTGGGCCTGCATGAAAAAGGACATCATGAGCGCCTTAAACGGCTTTCAACCCCATTGTTTCTGATATCATACACCCAGTAGGCCGCAGTATCACCAGAGGGGATTTCCCATCCATATTGTTGAAAGAGTTGCCAATCAGCAAGTGATAGACGGGGATCAGTAATCCCACTGGTGTTAAGACTGGTACAGCGCATAACCCCTAACTGATAGGCTAACTGCACAATCCCCTGCCATGTCCTGGCCGGAAAGCGTTGATACAGTTCTGCTCTATCTGCCAGAGGATAGAGGCGTATCAGGTCGGCCTCATCCTCTGTACTCCACTGTTGATGCACTCCTGCCGCTCTGTACAGATAGCAGATATCTACCTGATAAAACGGGTCATCCCATACGATGGTCAGGGTAAGAAAGTGTGCTGAGTATTTATCCAGTGAGATCGTATCACAGGCCAACTTGATAAACTGCTTCGAGTACAGGAAATCTTTCACTGCCTTCATCCGAGCAAGGTTTTCCTGTATACGAGCAAGATGCGACTCCTCGGCCTGGGCCGATTGTTTCATATGCTCAAGATCAGCGATATGAGCGGATATCTCAAGGAGATCAGCATTGTATTGTTGCAGCGTTGCCACATCGGCAGTAGCGCCTACTGCTCTGATATAAGCCTGGATACCTTCCCGCTCCCTATGATACCTTGCTATCTGCTCATCCACTGACACCAGGGCCGTGGTATGTTGCTGCTTGAGCCGCTTTGAGAGTTCATGGAAAAAATTCTCTCTATCAATTTCGTCCATCCTGTCACACAGTCGAGCCTTAAACAGTGCATCGACAAAGGTGACATCGACCATAAGCGTATTGCTCCTCTGAGGATGTCCAGGGCGTTGCTCTGCTACTCTATAGCGACCCCCGCCAATATTTACCAGACCGAGGGGAGATGTGAGTAGACCACGTAGTAACCCCTCACTATTCTGTTTAGAAACGGGTGTCCAGGTTGTACCATGTAGGCGATCTGTGTTCGGTAGGCCGTCTAAGGTCTCAAACGACAGGCGAGTAAAGGCATACTCCCAATCACTAAACGGTACAATAGCATCATGGTTCACTACTGGTGCCCCATCTGGCCCTACTAGTAGTGAACCATCAACTTTCCAATAACCAACATACTCAACGGCGGTGAGGAGATGGAACAGCGCTACTCTTGAGATATGATATCCCCCTGGTACTCTCTTGAGGCGCAGCGTATTAAGCGGTGATACCCATTCTTCAAAGTCGGGGAATACCAAGGGCATGCGTGCCACCTCGTTCGCCAGTACATTGAATTGGCCGCCTAACTCTCTGAAGCGGCCATACAGCTTGCGTGCTACCTCAGCATGAGGCACATATTCAAGGTACTTCCCATAGGTCTTGCTGCTCTTGTCTCTATCCACAATGAAGCCTGGGGTAAGTGATCTCCCATCATACTCACCACGCAAGGATTTTTTCTTTCTGGCCTCCCTGGTGAGTTTAGCCCGCTGCTCATTCTCTATAGCCGCAAAACGTGCCAGCAAGGTAAACATGGAGATATCGTTCTCGTTATTGAAGTCATAGGTCTTATCGGGCAACATCACCAATACATCATACTTCGCGCAGGTTTCCATAAAGACACTCACCTGTACACCATGCTGATCTCTGAATAGCCGACTCACAGAGTAAGCTCCAACAGCCTTACAGGTGCCTGCTTTAATATCAGTCATTGTTTCCTGTAACTCTGAGCGTCGGTCAATCCTCAGAGCGCCAGAGACACCTTTTTTCCCACCACCAGCAATCCTGATGGTGATAATATCCTCACTCCATCCCTGACTGATAAAGCGCTGCCGGGCATCTTCAATTTGAAGCCGTAACGACTCTTCGTGCTCTTCAATTTGAGCGGTTGTACTCTGCCTAGCAATGATAGCCAGAGGTCTATCAGAGAGCTTGCTTTCTGGCTGCTCTATCACTGTCCGTGGCCGCAATTGTCGGTATTTAGTGTCTCTCATGGTCTTTTATCCGCCTTTCGATAAATGACATATACCGCAATAAGAAGTCGTATAGCTTCGACACTTCTTCGGGTGATAAGCACTGCTTATTTGTAGCGTCAGTACAGAGATGCACCTGACCGTTAAATATCAGCAATACTCTATCGCGAGGTTCAGAAACCTTGAGTCATGTCACGGCAGGAATCAGATCGGCTTGACAAAGGCTCGTTTCGTCCCGATGCTCCCTGAGTGGAAAGCTCAAACCTGCTGATTATTGCTGTAGAAGAAATAGCCCCCCATGCTATTATATTGGGGTCGTCCTCATTAAATTCAACGCGACCGTCTAGCCTTCACTCGAGATCACGGTCAAAATCGAGATTCTCTGTTTTTAAGGGGTCAAAGAAAGTAAACTCATCTTCTATATTATGGTATTCTTCTTGCTCTTCTTCATATGTCTTAGCAAGAGTTGCCCTCAATGCCTCTCGTGCTTTCTCTCCCGTCGCATAATATAGAGGTAGCCAGTCCTCAGCATAGCGTCTGACTTCAGTATACCGCTTTTTTATGGCCTTATATATCAGTGCTCCGAGATGAGGAAATCTTTCCTCTTCTTCTTCAAATTCAGTCATTCCACTCTGTTTCAGGACAGGGAAAACCCTGCGCATTAAGACTCCTTGGCTATTAGGTAAAAAACGAATAACGGCTTGGTAATCATTCTCAACACGCTTCGCTGCTGGAATATCGCTTTCCTTGAGAGCATCTTCTAGTTTCATTGCTTTCGTCTCTCTTCGTCAATTTGAACGCCCAATATTTGTCTCTTGTGCCTCGACCTTTGGTCTATACTCATTAATTTTCTCTCTCACTTGCCTCAATGTTTCAGGCGTTTGAAGCGCAATTCCTCCGTTTGGGGTGCTAATGGCTTCTCCTAAGACGCCCTTGAAGTAATCTTCGACGACTTGTTTCCACTCGAGTGCCTTCTGCCAGAAGTAGGAGAGGTTAGTGAAAGGAGCCTGCTTTTCGCTGAGCTCTTGGATGAATTTAGCCGGTTCCCCAGGCTGAGACGAAAGCAAGCCATCGACGATATTAAGGTAATTGAATACCATATATTTTGCCACCTCTGGTGTTCGGAACCTGTTCGTTATATCTTTTGCCCATAATTCAAGTACCCAGGGAGGATTGACATTGGCTATACTGAGCGTCAATTCGATGATGTTATCAGCTAGCTCTTGCATCTGTTCAAGTTCACTATTCAACTGAGCAAGTTGCTGTTCCTGCTTTTCGACCTTTTTCTTTGTGCCGTCAGCAGGTCATCCACCTGTACGTTGATGACATCTTTTAGCTTCTCGAAGAGGCCTTCAACTTGCTTATTCACGCGCTTATCTAGCTCGGCCCACCTATATTGCGATACATGGTTTAGCCGATATTAAAAATCAATCTCGCACATATCTGTTTGGTGGAGCTTTTTTAGTAAGTGAGCGGTCAAAAATAATTCACCTTTTAAATATAGTTAGTAAACAAAATGAAATTGAAGACCAATTTAGCCTAGAACCGCCCTACTTTGATGAACTTGTTGAGATTGTCAATAGAATTATCTTGAACTCTCGACATGGAGCAAGGATCTTGCAACTCTTGGATGCAGTCATTATAGAGGCTGTTCTAGGATCGAATCAAGATATTGAGAAAGCAATGGGAAATATGTATAGCACGGATGCCCTTGTTCTAGCAAAAAGAATAGCTAATCTGCTGCAAAAAAACGCAGGGCTTGAGGATGGTATGTTCGACGAATTGTATTCACTATAATGAAGTCAGTTTGAATTCAGTAGTTCTCTTTGGTCGCTTTAGAATCTCGATTCCAGCTTAAGTAACATGAGAAGCCATAACTACTTTGTAGAAGATAGAATAGTGAAATACTCTATCCGGAAAATTAATTCATCAATCCCCAGGGCTTGGCCCGTTTGCGAGCCTTTTGGGCCTCCTGGCGATTGCCTAGCGCTTCGAAGACATCCGCTTTGAGTGCCCAGGCGGGAGCATAGTTGCGGTCCAATTCGGTCGCTTCATTGAGCGCATCCAGTGCAGCGCGATTATGGCCGTAACGAACGAGAGCTTCTGCCTTGTTGCACCATGCGACGGCGCTGCGCGGGTTAATCAGCAGAGCCCGGCTATAAGCATCCACAGCGCCAGGATAATCGCGCAAGAAAGAACGCGCATTGCCCAGACCGTTCCACGCCTGGAAGCTGTTCTGGTCATAAGAGAGGGCTTGCTCATAGGAAGCAATGGCATTTTCTGGCAGGTTCATGTCTATTTCCGTATCGGCTTTGCCAATCCAGGCAGCGATATACTGGGGATCTATAGTCAGCGCTCGCTCGAAGTGAACCAATGCTTGTTGGTAGCGCTGAAGGCGCTTCAATGCGAGCCCTGCGCTTACCCATACGACAGGATTCTCTGGCTCGATTTCGATAGCTCGCTGGTAGGATTCATATGCCTTCTTATAACTACCCTGGCTGTAGAGCGCCGTCCCCTTGCCATTCCAGGCATAAAAATTGCGCGGCTCTATGCCTAACGCTTCTTCATAGGCACGTAGAGCTTGAGAATAATGCTGCTGCTTGAGGAGCTGATCGCCCTCCAGACACTTCTCGCGTACACTGCCACTCGTATTCGGGCTTCCAGCTTGTTGGTGACCTGGAGAATCGCCTCGCTCGGTTCCAATCTGTATAGCTGGTGAAGAAGGATTTGTAACACGACGCTTCATAGGAGGGTTGCTGGCTTCGACTTGTCCGTTAGGTGCTGGAACTCGCAATCCCAAACTCGGGCGAGAAGCCTGGTCGAATGCATACATGAACTCCAGCATATCGGTAAAGCGATCTTCGGGGTGTGCTGCAAGGGCTCGCAATACCACTGTGTCAAGGGCCGCTGGCAAATCCGTATTAAAGGTGGAAGGGGGAAGGATTGGCCCACCATAGGCGTCGAAAGGGTTGTAACCTGTAAGCATCTCATACAATACCACCGCGCAACCAAACTGGTCGCTACGCGGGTCTACCACGCCGCTGCTCTGCTCCGGCGCCATATATCCCACGGTACCGCGTACCGTGATCGTCTTCCCGACCCGCGCTCCAGGTTCCAGGGAGCGCGCAATTCCAAAGTCCGTGATAACCAGGCGACGATCTTCCTGGTGGATCAGTATATTCTCAGGTTTTATATCACGATGAATTACCGGGCGCGGGCGCGTATGGGCATAATAGAGGGCGCTTACAAGTTGATGAAAGTTATGGATGGTCTCAGTCGCTGGCAGTGGTCCATCGACGAATGCCAACCTGGTGCGTAAGGACCCTGCTGTGTACAAGGGCATGACCAGAAAAACGCTAGGCCCATCTTTGCCGTAGTCGAGGATTGGAGCGATATTCGGGTGATCCAGCGTGGCAGCGATACGAGCCTCGCGCAGGAAGTGTTCCTGTTCGGTGGACGTAGTTTTGTTCTGTAAGAGTACTTTGATGGCAATGCGGCGAGAAAGGTTTTGATCTACTCCACGAAAAACTGCCGCGTAACCGCCCTTACTGAGCAGTGCCTCCACCACATATCGCCCGGCCAGGGAAGTACCAAGTAAGGGCAATGCGCATACACGGCAAAATTGATCACTGTCCCGATTGTCGTTTCCGCAGTCAGCCAGATCGGCGCAACGTCGCATTCCTCCTCCTCTGTAGGTACATCTAGGCATCCTGCTCGTCTGGGGATGCTCAGGCCGTAGATGCGGTAGTCCGCATTTAGTGCCCGATTCATTGCGTCCAAATGGATACAACCATGGCATGAGATAAATCAGACATACAGGTATATGTGTATGAATGTAAAGGGATTATATCACTACATCCTGAGGATGCAAACGTGCCTACGTGATCGCCTGCTGCTCCAGGTTGCGCGCCAATTCCTGGCACGAAAGAGCCTCTTCGGGCCTACCGAGCTTTTCAAGCACAATAGCCTTGTTGTGCCAGGCATCAGGTTCATCAGGTGCATACGATGTCGCCTGGTCGAAAGCTGCCAGGGCTTCATCCAGGTGGCCCAGGGTAAAGAGTGAAAGCCCCTTATTGTTCCAGGCAGCGCTGTAGCGAGCATCTAGAGCCAGGGCATAATCAAAAGCGGTCAAAGCTTCTTCATTGCGCCCTAACTCATGCAGCAGGCTGCCCTTGTTATACCAGGCGGAGATCAGTCCATCATCGTAGTGCAAAGCCTGGCTGTAAGACTCCAGGGCATCCTCGTACATGTGCATTGCTGCCAGAACATTCCCTCGATTATACCATGCACCGGCGAGTGTTTGGTCGAGTGAGAGGGCCTGGTCGTAATCCGCCAGCGCTTCAGCATAACGTTTTAGATCGCGGAGATCATTGCCTTTATCGAACCATGCGATGGCGCTATCCGGTGCAAGCCGGGTTGCGCGTTCATGGAGAAGCATAGCCTGTTCAGGACTTTGCATACGGCGCAAAATATTGCCTTTAATATCCCACATAGCCGCATTGCCAGGATCAAGATCAAGTGCCCGGTTAATAGCAAGCAGTGCATCGTCGTACCTATGCAGAATGTAGAGGGTATCACTCATTGCCTGCCAGATAACGCCCTGCGTTGCATCCAATACAAGTGCCCGGTCAAATGCCAGCAATGCCTCTTCAGGGTGATCTAGTTCAACCAGGGTCATGCCGCGACCACTCCAGGCGAACACATAATTTGGGTCTAGTGCCAGGGCCTGGCCATAACACTGCATCTCTTCGTCGTAGCGGCGCAACTCATGCAACACGTTTGCGCGCGAATTCCATAGATCGGGGTCATTTGGATACAGCAAGAGCGCCTGGTCATATGCTGTAAGAGCCTCTTCGATATGCCCCAGGTGCAGTAATGTCGCTCCTTTGCCACTCCACGCTTCCACGGATGTATTGTTATTAACCAACGCGGCTTCATAAGCGGTGAGCGCATCCTCGTAATCCCCCAGTTCGTAGGCCCGGTCGCCCTCGGCCAACCAGTCTTGTTGCATGAATACCCGTTCAGGAACTTCCATGGAAGAGCCATTGATTGTATTATTGGACGCTTCGGGGGTAGCTGGTCGCAACTCGGTTAACATTTCGTTTTCCGAATCGGTATCATAACGTGTCTGTGCTGCCTGGAATATTTCGCTGCCGACGCGAGCTGTTAGGCGAGGCTTGGGGTTATATCGCGCGGTCAGTTCATCTAGTTCAGATTTCACCAGAAATGCTATAGGTCCATCTTGTCCGTAATCGGTAACACGAATACTGCCAGCTTCGTTGACGCGGCTTGAGAGCGCAACTGCCAGTTCTGCGTCCTGCAAAAAGATCTCACACTCTTCCGGGCTGGCCTTAACAGGCAGAAGAGCACGCACAATCACAGGATGTCCTTCGTGTCGATCAGTAGCACGCAATGTTATAGCAATGCGATCTTTGCCTACCAGATCTTGGACTTCATAGCGACCTTGCAATAGTGTGCCCTGTGTCGGGATGCCGCACCTGGCACAGAAGCGTGCTTTGTCCCGATTTTGAAACCTACAGTCCTCGGTATCCAGACACAGCCCCATAAAACCGCCTTGCCTTCCAAACCTGCATATGAACCTCTATTCGGTCTACCGTCTTTACTGTATCGAAAAGACATATGCTTTGTCAATGAGGTATATAACCTTATGTCTATTCTATGATACTATACTATTCACGATGTTCTAAAGAGGACTGGCAACCCAAGGGGTCGCGAACCATTAAAAATGTAGCGAGGGGTGGTATTGCCACCTCGACACGACACTGCCACCCCTCGCTACGAAAATAGAAGCGGTCGGCAAGCGGGCCGATGTCGGCGAGGGAAACCAAAAGAGATTGTTCCCAATTGGAAGAGCATGGCATATAATAAGTAGGCAGAAATACTGTAGCAGTGGCTCTCCGGTTATACTATATTCAGAGATGTTAGGGGTGGTACAGGCTATCCTGTGTCATCGCCACTTTGGGATATCATGAGAGTGCGAGTGCTAGAAACGACTAAAGTATGTTGCATGAATCATCAGGACAAAGAGATACAATCAGTATGGCCGCAGATATTTTTCAGAATGCGAGCAATGGCGAGAATGAGGATGGTCACTTGATTCGAGTTCTGCTCGCCGATGACCATGCCCTCGTGCGTGAGGGTACGCGCCGCTTATTGGAGGCTGAGAACGATGTTGAAGTAGTAGCTGAAGC
>WNFE01011962.1_pt1 | contig 10440 bp, 5 predicted proteins | sample 5400451 | NCBI WGS metagenome assembly WNFE01 (sample SAMN13153344, study PRJNA577476) | soil metagenome | isolation source: 200 cm saprolite under Douglas fir tree site 2 hole 2 | place: USA:California | collected 2015-04-18 | reverse complement strand
TGCCCGGCTGCTCCGGCGCAGTCGCCGCCCGAGGCGCGCTCTGTGTCCTCCGGAGCGAAACACACCATCGCGCGCAAACTGACGCTCCAAGGCGTCTCTCGCTTCGGCGAGGTGACTCCCACACTCTATCGGGGCGCGCAGCCGACCACAGAGGGTTTTAAGGGCCTGGCCAAGATCGGCATCAACATCGTGGTGGACCTGCGCGGTTCGCGCGAGAGCGAGCGCCAACTTGTGACTGGGTTGGGGATGCGGTATGTCGCACTCCCTTGGCAATGTTTCAGTCCGCGAGACGAACACTTCGCGCAATTCCTTACCTTGCTCCGCGAAAACCCCGGCAAGAAAGTTTTCGTCCATTGCCGAGTCGGCGACGACCGAACGGGAATGGATATAGCAGCGTACCGCATGGCCGAACAGGACTGGACTCCGGAAGAAGCAAAGAAGGAAATGGCGGCATTTGGTGTGGATTGGTTCCACCGCATGATTTGCCCCGGGCTCTCGTCCTATCTGGAAAAATTTCCCGAGCGTTACAAAGCGGGGACCGCATTCCAAGGCCTGCGTTCCGCCAGGCGCGCCCCTTAACCTCGCCTTAACGTTTTGCGTAGTTGACCTTCGAGCCGATTACCGAGCGTCCGGCTTCTCGAACCGGGGGTCGGGGTTTCATTTAACTCCTGCTCCATTCACTTACCGGGAAAAGACGAATCCCAGAAGGTTGCTTCGCGGGAAGAGCTGGCCCAGGTTCTCGAACCGTAGATGAGCGGCCACCCTTGGAGCATGTCGCTTACCTACCTATGGCCGCTACGTAGCAGTTTCCCTGTCTTCTTCGATGCCCAGGGCAAGGTACACGGCGTGTCCGGAATCGCAGGACCGAATTGGTAGGGAAAAGCTTTAACCTCAATTCCAAACCTCTCCTTTGTCGACCGTGGTTGCGACGCGCCGGGATTGTATTGCGGGTTGTGGTTTTCGGGTCCAGTTCGGCGATAAGCTTTAGTGCCCTGAAAATTCGGGTGTCGGACCTCGGGATTCGTCGCGCCCTGGAGGGGCGAACCCGAGGGTGGCCGGTTTGAAGCCCATTTCAAGCAGGTCCCGGAGGAACCTTTGACCATAGCCCGCACTCCAGTGGCGGGATGGGGCCGCGGAGACGATGCGCGTGCCATAGGCACGCCTGAGGAAAAGCGGACGCCGAGCAGCGGGGTTTTAGCCGTCTCTACGGGGACGTGAGATCCCGCGACCCGTACCCAGCGATAAATCGCTGGGCTACTATCAAGCGCCCCTCCGGGGCGCGCGAATCTGGGGTCCGAAGTCCGAGGTCCGCCGCCTCACTCCCCGAACATCGGGACCTGCCGCGTATCTGTCGGCGCGCCTTTGCGGCGGCGATGGGTTGCGCCGATCACGGCCAGCACGGTCAGCGACTCTAGCGCGGTGCGGGGCACGAAAATTCGTTGCGTGTTCGACCGCAGGTCAGGAGGATTGATCAGGAAGCCCTCGGCCGTGGTCAGGCTAAGGTCGTTCGGCATCATGCCTTCCAGCACTTCGTTGTCCTTAAACTTGAGCCGCACCCACAGTCCTTCGGTGCGCGGGCGGGTGGTAAAAGTCTTCCGGCTGAGGGACTCGGAATCGCCGAACTCGCGGACAAAGTACACGGCCTTAATGTCTCGCAGATCGATCGCGACCACGTTGCCGGAGGTGTTCAGGAGTTCGAGTTTGCCGTCGCGAACGAAATTGGCGGGCGCAACGTGTCCGTTGATCGAATCCCGGTCCATTTTCCGGACCACGACTTTCTTATGGGTGGAGGGCATGGTTAGTCGTCGGTTTCAGTCCTCAGTCGTCAGCAAGCCCTGACGACCCGACGACTGCTTCTAAGGCCGCCTCGGGCGGGGCTTTCCGCCGCCAAAGCTCAAGCCGATTCTCGCACTTTTCTGGTGGACACGGGCGCATTGTATGTTCACTGTAGCCAAATCGTTAACGTTGTGTTATTTTCTGTAGCTTGGCCTGTCCTATCTCATGTAGCCTAAACCTATTCGATAGAGTCACTTACATGAAAGCGACCGGAGCAGTTTGTTTACGGAGGCGCGAGCCTGTGGAAAACCCAGTTCCGGCTGCCAGGCCCCAGAACGTGGAGGGGCGTTCGTAAGAAAGCATGGCCGACTACATATACACAATGGAAATCCGGCTGACGCCGGACCAGCAGCGCGGCGTCACGCTGGTACAAGATATCGCGCGCGCCGCCGGAATGAACATTTACCTGACCGGGGGCGCGGTCCGCGACATTATCAGCGGATTCCCCATTCGCGATCTCGACTTCTCCGTCCAGGGCAACCCCTTAAAGCTGCAAAAGGATCTGGAGCGGGCCGGAGTCAGGATCGTCGGGACCGACGACGACCTGAAAACCCTCTACCTGGGTCTGCCCGGCAACGTGCGCGCTGAAATCACCATGGCCCGCATCGAGCGCTACGAAAAAGCAGGGAAGCCACCGGTGATTTCTCCCGCGACCCTCATCGAAGACCTGCGCCGCCGGGATTTCACGGTCAACGCCATGGCGCTGTCGCTGAATCCAGGTTCGCGCGGACTGCTGATGGATCCGTTCAACGGCGCTGCTGATATCGAAGCCAAGCTGTTGCGCGTCCTGCATAACTACGCTTTTGTGGAAGACCCCTCGCGGCTTATTCGGGCCAGCCGCCTTGCCGCGCGCTTTCACTGGCCGCTCGAGGAGCGCACCCAGGCTCGCTATGAGTCGGCAAAAGAAAACAACTACATCGAGTACATCAGCGACAAGGCGATCGGCTACGAGATTGAGCAGTTGGCCTACGAAGAGGATCCGCTGCACATCGTTAAAGTGCTGGAAAAAGAAGGCTGGCTTAAGGTCCTAAACCCACACTGGACCAGCGCCAAGGTGGACACCGCGCAACTGAGCCATCTGCTGAAGACGCGCCAGCAGATGACGGAACTGGGCTACTCTCCGGACCCGGCGCCGGCCGTCATGTATTTCCTGACCGCCCGGCTCAGTGACAAAGACATCGCCGACATGCGCAAGCAAATTCCGCGCAAAGACTTGGTCGAGGCCTGGCGAGATCTCGAAGACCACGCGAAAGAGTTGGCCAAGCGGCTCAGTGGCAAGGAAGCTGCCACGCCTTCCCGCACCTGGAAATTGCTCTCTGAGGCGCGTCCAGAGATGATTTTGTTCCTGGCCGTAACTGCGCGCCAGCAGGCCGTCGCGCAGAAAATTAAGAATTTCTTCACCAAGTGGCGGCAGGTACAGCAAAAAATTCCGTTGCCTGAAATGACCGAGCTGCACATCACGCCGCAACTACCGGAATATCCGAAGATCGCGCATGACGTGTTCATGCTGCTGTTGGACAGCAAGCTGCGCTCGCGAACCGAAACCCTGAAGTACCTGAAGCCGTTGGCGCCGCCGCCACCGCCTCCACCTCCGCCTCCGCCACCCAAGCGTGGCAGAGCAGCCAAGGCCGCCGCCGCCGCGGCCGCCGCCGAAGCTGCTGCAGCCACGGCTGCAGCAGTCCCTGCCGCGGGCAAGAAAAAAGGAAAAGGCCAAGCGGCGGCCAACCTAGCACCGGCCGCGCCAAAGCCAGAAGGGGCCAAAGCTTCTAATCCGGCGAAGCCGGAGAAGACTAAGGCTGCGACCAAAGATGCCAAGGTAGCCGACAAAAAAGCCAAGGCGAAAGGCAAAGACAAGAACAAGCGCTAGCGTGTGGCACAGTCGCCCTTCGACTTCGCTCGGGGCAGGCTCGCGGCTGTCCCGCGGAGCAACGCTCCCAGGCTTTTCAGCGGATGGCTGCGCGGCAGGGAGCTGAAGTCTACTTGGAGGAATTGAGCAATTTACGCGGCCCTGAATAAAAAACCGCTCTTCCCCGGTGTTGTGTGTTTGGAGAAGGCAAGTCTCCCGAGTTACAAGATTTCCGAGGTGCATATCAATATGAAGAAGCTGGGTAGGATCCTGCTCTGGGCGTTGATCACGCTCACCGTATTGCTGATCGTTGGCATAAGCTTCACCATCGGATGGCGGCCGTTTATCGGACCCAGGGCCAGACCCACCAGCAACCGCAAATTTGAACGCACCCCGGAGCGCGCGGCGCGCGGCCGTTATCTGGTCGCCGGACTGGCCGGGTGTGAGACCTGCCACACGCCCAAGGACTGGAATACGCACGGCGCTCCCAACCTGCAGGGCATGGAACTTGCCGGGCAGGTGATTCCCATTCCCGACTTGCCGGGACGGGTGGTAGCTTCTAACCTGACGCCCGATCCGGAAACCGGCTCCGGCATCTGGAGTGACGACGAAATTGCCCGCGCCGTTCGGGAAGGCATCGCGCACGACGGTCGGACGATCTTTCCCATGATGCCTTACATCGGCTACCGGGTGATTTCGGATGAAGACCTGGCCTCTATCGTGGTCTATTTGCGTTCCGTACCGGCGGTGCGCAATCCTTTGCCGCCAACCCGTGTAACTTTCCCTGTCAACTATCTGATTCGCACCGTCCCTCAGCCGTTGACAGATTCAGTCAGCGGGCCTGATCCGCAGTCCGACCCCGTGAAGCGAGGAAAATATTTAACGTCCATCGGTTGCGGTTGCCACGTAGCAGCAGACCAGAATGGCCCGATTCGCGGTTTGGAATACGGCGGCGGCGAGGTTTTGAAGGGGCCCTGGGGTGAGGTCACCAGCGCCAACCTCACCCCCGACCCCACGGGGATCAAGTATTACGACGAGGCGCTGTTCATCCAGACCATGCGCACCGGTTACGTGAAGGCTCGAAAGCTGGCCTCGATCATGCCATTTGGAGAATTTGCTAACCTTAACGATGATGACCTGAAGGCGATCTTCGCGTATCTGCGCACCTTGACTCCGGTGAAACACGCAGTGGACAATAGCTTACCGCCGACATACTGCAAGCTCTGCCGCAAGAAGCACGGGGCTGGAGATCAGAACTAGCGAAGATTTGACAAATGACAGGGTTCGCCGGCGCTATAATCTCCGCATGCGGCGCCCATTGGCCATTGCGGCGTTATGCGTGGCGGTAGTGGTGGCACCTCTGTGGGCTCAGATGCGGGGTTCTTCCAGGGGCGGCGCATCGGCAGGACGAGCCACATTTTCGGCGCGGGGTCCGGCCGGTTTCCGCAGCGGTCCGGCGTTTGCCGGCACACCGCGCTTCGGCGTAGGGTTTGCCACCGGTTTCCGTCAGCCCTTCGTCGGTCCTCGCCAACCCTTTAACGGTTTTCGCCGACCCTCGATCGGCCCCCGACGCTTCCACCACCACCCTTTTTTCTTTTCGACATTTTCCCCATTCTATTTCGGATACTACGGTTACCCCGCCTACTACGGAGACTTCTCGTACTCCACTGCAGATTCCTACTCCACTTACGACGCCTACCCCCCTTACTCGGGACAGAATAGCAATAGTAACGACCTGGCTCGGCAGCAACAGGACATCGATCACCTGGAAGACGAAGTAGCGCGTCTGCGAGAGGAGAGGGAGTCGCGCGATGCGGCTCCCGCGAAGCCGCGGGAGGAAAATAAGTCCGAGCCATCAACGCCCACCCTGCTGGTCTTCCGTGACAAGCACACGCAGGAAGTGCAGAATTACGCCGTCGTCGGCGGCACGCTCTGGATCTTCAGCGAGCAGCGCGCCACGAAACTTCCGCTGTCCTGGCTGGACATCGAAGCCACCACCAAAGCCAACGACGACCGCGGCGTCGATTTCCGTTTACCGAACTAGCCTCAAGATGAGGGCGAGCCTCCGGTTCGTGCGGCGCTACTAGGCTGAAAACGACTCCACAAGTGCCGTCTGTGGATAACTCTCCTAAACCCAGCTACCATTTCCCATTAGAATAACGCCGACGTAAAATCAATACAGATCCCACATGTCCCAATTCGTTCACCTGCATCTCCATACCGATTACTCCATGCTTGACGGCGCCTGCGACGTGGAAAAGCTCGTCCAGCGGGTGAAAGAGCTGGGCATGCCCGCGGTAGCCATGACCGATCATGGCAACATTTTTGGCGCAGTACACTTTGTGAATGCAGCCCACAAGGCCGGAGTGAAGCCCATCGTCGGCTGCGAACTTTATGTCTGCAAAAAAGACGATCACAACATCGAGCGCACGCCGCCGGAAGGCGACACCTATAACCACCTCCTGGTGCTGGCGGAAAACGATGAAGGCTACCGCAATCTGGCCAAGATCACGTCAGAAGCCTCGCTGCGAGGCTTCTACTACAAGCCTCGGGTCAGCAAAAAGTTTCTTGCTGAACATTCCAGGGGTCTGATCGGCCTCTCGGGCTGCCTCAAGGGCGAAGTCGCGGAACGTTTGATGGAAGATAACTACGAAGCCGCGCGGAATGCGGCGGCGACCTATAGCGATATTTTCGGCAGAAACAATTTCTTTCTTGAGATCCAAGACCAGGGCCTGGAGCAGGAACATCGCATTCACCCCAATCTGTTCCGGCTTGAAAAGGAACTTGCCCTCCCGATGGTGGCGACGAATGACAGCCACTACCTCTGCGAAGACGACGCCCACGCTCAGGATGTAATGCTGTGCATCCAGACCGGCAAGTCTATCCAGGACACCAATCGCATGAAGTTCCAGGGCACCGGCTTTTTCGTCAAGAGCGACGACGAAATGCACCGCGTCTTCAAAGACGCGCCCGACGTGCTGGAAACTTTGCGCGCCGTCGAGGCCCAGGGACGACTGAAGCACGGCCTTGCCGACTATGAGCAGCGCCTGGCCCGCGAACTCGCCATCATTCAGCAGATGAAGTTTTCCGGATATTTCCTGATCGTCTGGGATTTCATCCGCTATGCCCGCGAACGCGACATCCCGGTAGGCCCGGGCCGCGGCTCCGCCGCAGGTTCGCTCGTTTCCTATTCGCTGGCTATCACCGACCTCGATCCGTTGCAGCACGAGTTGATCTTTGAGCGCTTCCTGAATCCTGAGCGGGTCTCTTTGCCCGATATTGACATTGATTTCTGTATGAATCGCCGCGGTGAGGTCATCAACTATGTGACCAGCAAGTACGGCCGCGAAAACGTCGCCCAGATCATCACCTTCGGCACCATGGCCGCAAAAGCCGCCATCAAGGACGTCGGCCGCGCCATGGGCGTTCTGTACAGCGAGGTTGATCGCATCGCTAAGATGGTCCCGCCCACGCTGAATATTACGTTGGAGGAGGCCATCAAAGAGTCGCCGGCGCTGCAGCAGGTCTACGACAGCGACGCTCAGGTTCGCGAACTGCTGGAAACCGCCAAAAAATTGGAAGGCATGGTGCGCAATGCCGGAGTTCACGCGGCTGGCGTGGTCATCTCACCGCGTCCACTGATCGAACTGGTGCCGTTGCACAAAACGAAGAACGACGAAATCGTCACCGCCTTCGACATGGTGGCGATCGAGAAACTGGGCTTGCTGAAGATGGATTTCCTCGGCCTGACCACGCTCACCATCCTCGACGACTCACTGAAGTTGATCGCGCAGACACGCGGCGAGCGCATCGTTCTGGACGGCATCCTGCTCGACGATCACCAGACCTACGAGAAAGTTTTCCACCAGGGACTCACCTCCGGCGTGTTCCAGTTCGAATCCCGCGGCATGCGCGACGTCCTGCGCCGCTACCAGCCGAATTCGATCGAAGATCTCACTGCCCTGAACGCACTCTACCGTCCCGGACCCATCCAGGGGGGCATGATCGACGATTTCATCGATCGCAAACATGGCCGCAAGAAGATCGAGTACGAATTGCCTGAACTCCAGGAAATTTTGCAGGAGACGCTGGGCGTCATCGTCTATCAGGAACAAGTGATGCAGATCGCCAACCGCCTGGCGGGTTACTCCCTCGGCGAGGCTGACCTGCTGCGCCGCGCCATGGGCAAAAAGAAGCACGAAGAAATGGCGCAGCAGCGCGAGCGTTTCATCGAAGGCGCGGTACAGCGCGGGTATCCGCAGAAGAAGATCGAAAAGATTTTCGACCTCATGGCCCAGTTCGCCGGCTACGGCTTCAACAAGTCGCACTCGGCCGCCTACGCGCTCCTTGCCTATCATACCGCGTACCTCAAGACGCGCTATCCCGTGGAGTTCATGGCTGCTCTGCTGACTTCGGTGACCGGTAGTACGGATGATGTGGTCAAGTACATTAACGAGTGCCGCGAGATGGGCATCGCCGTCGAAGCTCCGGACATCAACGTGAGCGACGCCAACTTCACCCCGCATGGCAACGCTATCCGTTTCGGCCTGGCCGCGGTGAAAAATGTTGGTCACAACGCCATCGAATCCATCGTCGCCGGACGCAAACACCTGGGCCGCTACAGCTCCATCTACGAATTCTGCGAAAAAGTTGACCTGCGCTTGCTTAACAAGCGAGTGCTGGAGTCACTGATCAAAAGCGGCGCCATGGACGCGCTCGGCCGCCGCGCCCAGTTGATGGCCGTCCTCGACCGCGCCATCGAAGGCGCGCAGAAGACCCAGCGTGACGCTGAATCGGGCCAGCACGGCCTCTTCGGGGTGTTCCAGCAGGAAGAGGTTTCAGCCTCAAACAACAAGCTGCCAGATACGCCGGACTGGGACGAACACACCCGGCTGGCCAACGAAAAGGAAATTCTCGGCTTCTTCATCAGCGGCCATCCTCTGGAAAAATATCGCGACAAACTTCAAGACCTACACGCTCTCAGCACCGAAGAAGTCGCTGCTATGAAGTCGTCCACCGGAAAAGACGAAAACGTCACTACTGCTGGCATCATTACCAGCATTCGCGTCCTAAAGTCGAAGCGCGGCGATTTCTACGCCCAGGGCACGCTCGAAGACATGTCCGGTTCGCTGGAAATGCTGGTGTTCCCCGAGGCTTATCGCAAACTGCAGGAAAAGGTAAAACTGGAGGTACCAGTTCTGATCCGCGGCGGCGTGCGCATCGAGGAAGGCGCGAATCCCAAGCTCACCGTAAACGACATCAATCCGTTAGAAGATGCGAGGGTCCCGCTGCCGCGCTCGCTCCGCATTCGTATCCCGCTCGAAACCTCAAGCGAGGCCACGGTCGACGCGCTGCACATGCTGTGTGCTCAACGCAGGGGAGAGGCTAAAGTATTATTCGACGTGGAACGCCAGGGCGATTTCATGGTGGTGATGGAAGCGGAAGGCTATAATGTGCAACCGGACCGTAATTTTATCGCCCGCGTCGAAGAATTATGCGGCCGAGGAGCCGTGCGCGTAATCGATTAGCAGGCGCAGCGGACAGCCAGTTGAGGGTTGGGAGGGTTCGGCGCCGACGGGTTCGGCGTGAGCAGGCCCAGCCCCGGAGGGACGACTGAAACACGCAACCCAGAGTGCCCCGCCAAGAAACGGAAGGTCCAAGACCAGCTTGAAGTCTTACGAAATGAAAATTGCACCAGATGAAAGCCCCCAAATACAGGAGTTCAAAGGCGCAACAGAAGGGCGCGCCGCCCGTGGCCAATGACGCGCTGGTGATGACCGGGGTCGAGTTCCTCCTTTCCATGGTGGAATCACGCTGGGCGTCCAAAAACGGCGACCGCGGCCCGAGCGAACGCGGGGAGAGGACCTACCAGGAACTGGATAAGATTGATCAACAAATCGCCCGCCTCCAGGACGTAGCCGGGGCGGATGAAAGTACACGACAGGAGATCCAGCAGTTGCGCGATCGGGTTGAGGCTCTGCGCAAGGAAATGACATCCCACTTCGGCGCCTGGGAAAAAACGGAACTGGCCCGCCATCCGCAACGCCCCTATGCGCTCGATTATATTGAGCGCATCTTCACCGACTGGAGCGAACTTCACGGCGATCGCGGCTTTGGCGACGATCCCGCGCTGGTCTGCGGCATGGCCCGTTTCCACGGTGAGGAAGTCATGATCGTCGGCCATCAGAAGGCCCGTGACACCAAGCAAAAGGTTTACCGCAACTTCGGAATGCCCAACCCGGAAGGCTATCGTAAAGCGCTGCGCGTGATGAAGATTGCGGAAAAATTCGGCAGGCCGTTATTCACTTTCGTCGACACACCAGGCGCGTACCCAGGACTGGGTGCCGAGGAGCGAGGCCAGGCCGAAGCCATCGCCCGCAACCTGCGCGAGATGGTCCGTCTACAAGTTCCCATCGTGACCACAATTACGGGCGAGGGCGGAAGCGGAGGCGCGCTGGCGATTGCCGTCGCCGACCGTGTCCTGATGATGGAAAACTCCATTTACGCCGTGATCTCGCCCGAGGGTTGCGCGTCCATCATGTGGCGCGATCCCGCCAAAAAAGAACTCGCCGCCCAAGCCATGCGCATTACCGCCGAAGACCTCAAAGAACTCGGCTGCATTGACGGCATCGTCCCCGAGCCCGAGGGCGGAGCCCACGTCGACCACGAAGCCGCCGCTCTGCTCCTTGACGCCGCCTTGCATAAGCATCTCTCCGAACTGAAAAAGAATCCCGTCAAAGAATTGCTCGACTCCCGCT
>WNFE01015353.1_pt1 | contig 10443 bp, 6 predicted proteins | sample 5400451 | NCBI WGS metagenome assembly WNFE01 (sample SAMN13153344, study PRJNA577476) | soil metagenome | isolation source: 200 cm saprolite under Douglas fir tree site 2 hole 2 | place: USA:California | collected 2015-04-18 | reverse complement strand
CCAGTTTTTCCAGAATCTGTTTTTCAGCAAGATCTTTTCCGTAGTCAATCCCGGCGGCTGCGGCCGCCGCTTTCCACATTTCCATCCGCTGATCGCGTCCGTGCGTTTCGAATCCGTAAAGCAGGGAAAGCCGCTGGATCAGCCGCAGGGTGATCACCGTCAGAATACCGGCGTCCGGCAAAAACGTGATCATTCCACCCAGGCCGAATCCCGCGCCCTCGGCAAGAGCCAGCCGCTCGGCGTCACCAATCAGCTGCTTGGCGATGGCATCCAGGCGCTCCACCGGAACGTCTTTCATGCGTGAAAAATTCGGCACCCACAGCCCATGCTTGTCGGAGAGTTCGCGGCGGAATTCTTCCGGATCAATTTCGATCGAACGAAGTCCGCGCAAGACGCCAAACCTCAAGAACCGCCCGACGGTGCGTGCCGCCAGCGAGCCCGCGCGCGAGTTATATAACCTAGGCATGCCTACAATCATCCTACGGCGGTTGGAACTGGCTGGCAACCACAGCGTTGTAGGGACTGTCTAATCTGCCGCTGGCTGTTGGATCAGGGAAAGGGGGGAGTTACCCGGAACGCGGCAAGATACCGTCAGTCCTACTTGACGCCGACAAGTTTTTGAGTAAACTGCATTTTCTCCATGGCCACGATGCCACAATTCGCTCCCGTCGAAGTCGTCAACGATTTTGACTTTCCCCAGCGGGAAGCCGCTTTTTTCTACGGCCTGTTCCTGCGCGGCCATTCCCCGGAGCAATTGCGCAGGGATATCGAAGTTCCGCCCGCAGTCCTGGCCAAATGGCACCGTGAAGCGGAGCGCGACCCGCAGTTGCGTGACATCTTCTCCCGCATGGCCGACTATCGCCGCCACGTACTCGCCATTTTCGATTCCCTGGTAGGCTCCGACGGCCTTCCGAAACGCGTTCAGTAGTCTTCGCAACTCTTGATCTCCTTGCCGGAACTTCCTTGCAATCCCCTGTACTTTCGTTCAGGCCAAAAACTGTCAGGCAACCAAACTGGTCAGCGCATGTTCTAACCCGATTCAGGGGCAAGTGTCACAAAATGAAGGGGATTCCTCGATTGACGGGGAGCCTGTCCGGGGGTTAGAATCGCAACGTCCTAGATCTTGAGGTGTATTCATGTCACGGGTAGCACGTACCCTATTGGCTTCTGCTTTTTCAATTTTCATCGCGCTTCCATCGAGCTGGGCACAACAGGGGCCAGATCCCGCGGCTGCTCCAACACCACAAAAGCTGACCAAAGACACGAAAAAGAAGATGAGGAGGACCCTCAAAGAGCTGGATAGCTCCTACAGGCAATGGCTCAGCGAAGACGTCACGTATATCATCTCGCCGGAGGAGCGCAACGCTTTCCTTCAATTGGATACCAACGAAGAGCGCGAGCAGTTCATCGAACAATTCTGGCTCCGGCGCAGCAGTAACCCCGATCTGCCGGAAAATGATTTCAAGGAAGAGCACTACCGCCGCATTGCCTACGCCAACGAGCATTTTGCCTCCGGTATTCCCGGATGGAAGACGGATCGCGGCCGCATGTACATCATGTGGGGCCCCGCTGACGAAGTTGAATCCCACCCGACCGGCGGCACCTATGACCGGCCGATGGAAGAAGGCGGCGGTTCAACGAGTACCTACCCGTGGGAAACCTGGCGCTGGCGCTATCTGGAAGACATCGGCGAAAACATCATCATCGAATTCGTGGATCCTAGCGGCTCTGGTGAATATCACATGACGATGGACCCCGGGGAAAAGGATGCGCTCTTGCACGTGCCCGGCGCGGGGTTGAGCCAGATGGAATCTATGGGGATGGCGTCGAAGGCGGATCGATTTTCGCGCTCCGATGGCATGACTACGCCGAGGTCCATGGGTGGCACGCCCGCCAGCATGAATGAGTTCAATCGCCTTGAGCTCTACGCGAAGGTGAATAGACCGCCCACCGTGAAATTCAAGGACCTCGAAGCGGTAGTGACTTCGCGCATCGTTCGGGATCAGGTCCATTTTAACTGGCGAACCGATTATTTGAAGGTGACCAACGACACCGTGCTCGTACCCGTGACCATCCAGATTCCGAACGGCCAGCTTTCCTTCACGTCGAAGGAAGGAATTCACTCCGCCACCATGAATATCTTCGGACGTATCACCACCCTGACTGGCCGCGTGGTGCAGACCTTCGAGGATTCCGTTAGCCGTGATTTCCCCGATTCTCTATTCCAGCAGTCCCTGAAGATGCAATCGATTTACCAGAAGGCCGTACCCTTGCGTCCAGGACTGTACCGGTTGGATCTGGTGATCAAGGACGTGCAGAGCGGGAATGTTGGGGTGGTCAACAGCCGCCTGGCGGTGCCGCGCTACAATGACGAAAAGCTGGAAGCCAGCTCGTTGATTATCGCCGATCAAATCGAACATGTGCCTGCCAAACAGATTGGCTCCGGTCAGTTCGTCCTGGGTTCTTCGAAGGTCCGGCCGCGGCTCGAGGCGGATTTCACAACCGCGGACAGACTTGGCGTTTACATGCAGGTGTACAACCTGAAGCCCGACGACACGACGCACAAGTCCAGTGCCACGTTCGAATTCACGGTCAAAAAGGGCAATGAGTCGATCATGCAGTTCAAGGAAACCTCGGTGGAGATGAAGCAGACCGGCGACCAGGTCACCATTGAACGCCTTCTCCCGCTTGCCACTCTGGCGCCGGGGAAATACACCATTGAGGTCAACGCCACGGACACACTTTCCAAGCAGACGATTTCGCGAACGGCAGATTTCACGGTGAAGGCCGTGCCGGAGACCAAGACCGTGGCCAAAGCCGCACCGGGGAGGTAACAAAACGTGAAACAGGAAAGGCTCCGAATCCTGGGGGCCCTGGTCCTGACCGCCATGGTGTTGTCCTTCGGGACGAAGCCGGCGGCCGCGCAAGCGAAGCTCGTCCCGGGGAAGCTTGCGGGAGTGGTGCGGGACTCGACGGGAACGCCGCAGTTGGGCGCGAATGTCGAGTTGATCGCAGAAACGGGAGCAGCGGCTTCGCGCGGCTTCCTGACGAATACGCAAGGCATCTTCCGCGGGGAGAAGCTTTCTCCCGGCCTTTATACTCTGCGGGTGACTCTTGCTGGATTCCTTCCCACGCTCGAAAAACATATTCGCGTTACTTCGAATTTGACGACGGTCGTCCGCGTCGAGCTCGAGTCCATGTTTGCCTCGCTCGATCAGTTGCGGCGCACTCCCTCGAACGCTCCCGTCGAAGCGGATAATTGGAAGTGGGTGCTGCGCACGGCCTCGGCAGTGCGCCCGGTTTTGGAATGGATGGACGATGACGCAGCGATCGCCTCCCGGGTCGGCGTCGAATACAGCGTTCCGCGCGGTCCAAGATTCCGCCTGGAATTTACAGACGGCGCACGCCGTCCTACTTCAGCCTCCAGCGTCGCGTCTTCTCCCTCCACCGCCGTTGCCTATGAGCAAAGCCTTGGCGGCACGAGCAAGATGATCCTGGCTGGGCAGATGAGCTACGACCAGGATGCACCCGGGGGCGGAATTGCCACCGTGTGGTTGCCGACGGGAACACTCGGTGCCGGTCCGCATACTGCGCTGGTTTTGCGCGAGGCCAAGCTCGGACCCGAGGGGCGTACTTTTCGTGGGGTTCGCATCGATCAGGGTGGTGCGTTAGCCCTCGGCAACCGGCTAGCTCTCCGCTATGGGGGCGAGTATGTCCTCGTGGGCCTGGGAGCCGCGGCATCCTCCATACGTCCACGCGCGGAACTTGATATTCGCATTTCCGACGATTGGAGTACCGCGCTGATTTTTGCTTCCCTGCCCAGCGGCCCCGCTCCGCTGGAAGCGAGTGACGCGCAGCCCGGGGGCGCGTTGGCCGCTGCACTGAATGAATTGGATGCGTTTCCCGCGTTGCTCTGGCGCGGGGGACACCCGGTCCTGCAGGCTGGCAAGCACGAGGAACTGGCTGTCGAGCGCAAGGTCGGCGCACGCGGCAAATTGCAGATCGCCGGTTTCCATGATGACAACCGCCACGTGGCCGTCTTCGGCCGCGGCGACGGCCTTCCCGCTGCCGATTATTTCCAGGATTATCTTTCTGACGGATTTGCCTATGATGGGGGTTCCTCCAGCAGCTGGGGCACCCGCGTCGCGCTGCGGGAAAAGCTCGATGGAGATGTGGAGCTCACTGCCGTTTATTCTTTCGGCGGCGCACTGGCGCCGTTGGACGGAGCGGACGGATCGCTCCGGGACACACTTCGTACTGCGCAGCGGCATTCGTTCGGGGCTAGCGTCTCCGCAAAAGTGCCGCGCGTCGGCACCAAGGTGAATGCCGGATACAAGTGGGTGAACGGAGTCACTGTTTCCCGCGTAGACGCTTATGGTGAGTCTCTTTTCCAGTTCGATCCCTATCTGCACGTGAGCCTCCGCCAGCCGCTGCCGAGATTTGCTCTCGGCCGTTGGGAAGCCATCGCCGACTGCGACAACCTATTGGCGCAGGGTTCCGTGTCCGCGGCGAGCAGAGATGGTCACGTGGTCCTGCTCCCGGCTTTCCGGACATTCAGGGGTGGTCTTAGCGTTCAGTTTTAGGAGTCTCCTAAGTTCTCGAAAGCTGTATTTGTACTTCCAGAAAGTGGATGCCACCGGAGAATCCAGCCTCGGGCCTCCGTAACATGTTCAAGATACTAGAGTTCGAGGACGCGCCAGCTACCAAACATTGGACATTGGTTTGCACCGGACTTCTTATCCTGGGGGTGTATTCCAGCCCTCTTGGGTCTTTTTGAGCCATGAAGCAGAATCTGCGAGTCAGTCTCGGGGCGGTCGTACTGGCGCTAGCCACACTGGCGGCGATGATTTTCGCCTTGCTGAATTTTGACCAGCGGGCCCGTTACGATCTCGCCTACGACGGCGTTGCCTGGCTCGACACGGATCACGGTCTTCAGGCGAAGCGAGTTTCACCGAATTCGCCCGCTACTCGTGCGGGAATTCACGCCAACGATGTTTTGCTCAGCATCAACGGCGCCCATGTCACAAGAGCTACGGAAGTTGCGCGGCGTTTGGATCGCGCCGGGCTCTGGACGCAGGTGCGCTACAAGCTTTCGCGCAACGGCGAAGAGTTTGAGACTCCGCTCGTCACCGCGCCCGCGGAAAAGCCGCTCGCCACGGAAAACTATCTGCGCGTCGTGGGCCTGCTGTTCTTGTTCATCGGACTTTTCATCTTCGTTCGGCGGTGGAATGCGCCTCGTGCCGTGCACTTTTATGTCTTTTGCCTGGTTTCCTTCATCTGCTGGTCCTTCCACTACAGCGGAAAGTTTGACGCGTTTGACTGGGAAGTCTATTGGTCGGAGATCGTGGCGCGCCTCCTCGCCCCGGCCTTGCTGCTCCATTTCGCTCTGGTCTTCCCGGGGCGCTCGGAAACAACGATTCGCTCGTCCTCGAAGCTCCTGGCCGTGTATGCCTTGCCTATCTTTTTACTCGTAATTCATGTAAGTACCGCGCTCAACGCCCTCGGTTTCGTGCCCTGGCTTGCTCCCTACCTGTTGCTCACGAAGTGGGAATTTAGCTATCTGGCGCTCTGTTTTCTGGCTGCCGGGCTCGTTTTTTACTGGAGCTACCGGGAAGCCCCGTCCGGTGTCCTCCGCCAGCAATTAAAGTGGCTGACTGGCGGAACGCTCATCGGCAGTTTGCCGGTCTCGTTGTTTTACATCCTTCCGTTGGTGCTCGATGTAAACCTGGACGCGCATCCCTGGATGAAGATGTCGGTCTTGAGCCTCGTGCTCATTCCCCTGTGTTTCGGCTATGCCATCATCCGCTACCGTTTGATGGACGTGGATGCCTTTTTGTTCCAGCCGTTCCGCGAAGGGATTCAGGGGCGCCTCGACCGCTTTTTCTACCGCGACCGCCTCGACTATCGCCGCACGCTGATTGAATTCGGGCGCACGCTGACGAACGAAGTGCGCTTCGACCCCATGCTCGGCTCGGTCATGGACCGCGTCTCCCAGACGTTGCTCGTCGACCGGCTTGCGATTTTTGTGGAAGATCCCCTGCAGCCCGGCCAAATGCGCATCGCGCGTTCCATGGGTGTGCGGCTCTTCGAATCCCTGGACCTTAGTTTTCTCGAGCCGGCCCGGCCCGAGTTTGCCCGCGGGGCGCTCTTTTTTGAGTCGCCCCGTGCGGCGCGTGACGTCAGCGAGTCCGTCCGCCGCACGCTCGAGCAGCTCGATCTGAATTATTTCGTCCCCTGCCGCATCCGCGAACACACCGTCGCCGTTCTGGGCCTCGGCAAGACGGTTGACGGCGACTTCCTCTCCAGCGATGACGTCGAATTGGTGGAAACGATCGCCGGCTACGTAGCCGTGGCGCTGGACAACGCGCAGCTTTACAGTTCCCTCGAGCAAAAAGCGCTGGAGATCGCCCGCCTCAAGGATTTCAGCGAAAACATCGTTGAATCTCTGAACGTCGGCGTGCTGGCGGTGGATCTGGACGGTATTGTCGAGTCCTGGAACACCCGCATGGAACAGCTTTTCGGCGTGTCGCGCCAAGAGGCCGTTGGCCGGCAGCTCAGTTCCCTCCTGCCCGAGGAGCTGGCGGGCGAGATCGTGGCGCGTGGCGACGCGGAACAGATCACCGGTATTTATAAGCAGCGGCTCCAACATCAAGGCAAATCACTGACGTTGAACGTATCCATCGCGCCTCTGGTCAGCAAGTCCAGCGAGCGCATCGGCCGTTTGCTCCTTTTCGACGACGTGACCCAGCGCGAGCGCATGGAAGAGCAGATGTCGCAGACAGAAAAGCTGACCTCGCTTGGCCTACTCGCTGCCGGCGTCGCGCACGAAGTGAATACTCCGCTGGCCGTGATTTCGAACTACATCCAAATGCTGGCCAAGCAGATGCCGGAAGGCGATCCCCGCCAGTCCATCATCGAAAAAATCGTGAAGCAAACGTTCCGCGCCAGCGAAATCGTCAACAACCTGCTCAATTTTTCGCGTACCGGAGCGGCGGAAGCGGCCGATGTCGACGTCAACCGCGTTGTCGAAGAAACCCTTTCGCTGGTCGCTCATCCTTTGAAAACTTCGCAAATTCGCGTGGTCAAACAGCTTGGCGAGCCGCTGCCCCCCGTTCGCGGCTCCGCCAACAAGCTCCAGCAGGTTTTTCTGAATCTTTTCCTGAACGCACGCGACGCCATGCCGGGCGGCGGCATGCTGGAAGTCCGCACGGTTGCGCACAACGGCAGCGTGGAAGTGGAAGTCGCGGATACCGGCGCCGGCATCGCGAGCGAACACATCCACCGCATCTTCGATCCGTTCTTCACCACCAAAGCCAGCGGCCGCGGCACCGGCCTCGGTCTTTCCGTGAGCTACGGCATCATCAAGGAACACTCCGGGAAAATTGACGTTCGCTCGACGCCCGGCAAAGGCACCTCCTTTCACGTCGAATTCCCTGCGGTCAAGAAAGCGGTCCATGTCTAAAGGTTCGATTCTTGTTGTTGATGACGAATCGGAAATTCGCGAAGGCCTCGAAGTCCTTTTAAAGAGCGAAGGTTACGGCGTCTCCAGCGCGGAGACCGGGGAATCCGGCCTTGCGAAGCTCGAACAGCATCCTTTCGATCTGCTGTTGCTGGACGTCAGCCTGCCGGACCGCAATGGCCTGGACATCCTGAAAGAGATTCACCGCCGCGATCCGCAGCTTTCCATCGTGCTCATTACCGCCTACGGCTCGATTGAAATGGCGCGTGCCGCGTTCAAGAACGGCGCGATGGATTACATCACCAAGCCGTGGTCCAACGACGAACTTCTGGCGCAAGTCGCTCAGGCTGTGGAGTCGCGCCGCCTTCGCGACGAAAACGTCCAGCTCAAGCGCGCCCTCAAGCAGCGTTTCAGTTTTCCCAGCATCATCGGCAAGAGCGACAAGATGCAGACGCTCCTGGACCTCGTTACCCAGGTGGCTCCTTCGCGCTCCACCATCCTCATTAGCGGCGAGAGCGGTACGGGCAAGGAGCTCATCGCCAAGGCGATTCACTCCGCCTCCACTCGCGCCGACAAAACCTTTGTGCCCGTGAATACCGGCTCGATCCCCGTGGACCTTCTCGAATCGCAGTTATTTGGCCACGTCAAAGGCGCCTTCACCAGCGCCGTCGCTTCCAAAAAGGGTCTCTTCGAAGTCGCCGATCAGGGCACCATCTTTTTCGACGAAATCGCCACCATCAGTCCGGAAACGCAGGCCAAGCTCCTGCGCGTTATTCAAGAACGCGAATTCATGCGTCTCGGCGGCACGGAGCAAATCAAAGTGGACGTCCGCATCGTGGCCGCTTCGAACGTGGATCTCCTCACGCTCGTTCGCGAAGGACGCTTCCGCGAAGACTTATTTCACCGCCTCAACGTCATTCACTTGCAGCTTCCGCCGCTGCGCGACCGCCGTGAGGATGTGCCGATGCTGCTCGCGCATTTCCTCGGGCGCTATTGCCTCGAAAACACCAAGCCGTTGCGGCAATTCACGCCGGGCGCTTTGAAGCTCCTGATGGACTACGACTGGCCCGGCAACGTGCGCGAGCTGGAAAACGTTGTCGAACGCGCCGTTGTCCTCTCCACGCAAGAGCGCGTGGACGTGGACCTGCTGCCGGAAAGTATTCGCACCAAGGAAATTGTTCGCGGCGTGCGCCTGCAGCTCTCGGAATTTCTCCCGCCGCTTCCTGGTGAACCCGGTTCGCGCTCCGCCGCCGATCATCCGCAGCCGTCCCTCTTTCAAATCATGGACGAGATCGAGCGCCGCATCATTATTGATATGCTCGAACGCACCGGCTGGAACCAGACCGAAGCCGCCCAGCGCTTCATGATTCCGCTTTCCACGCTGAATCAGAAAATCAAGCGCCTCGGGATTGATGTCCGCCGCCGCGGCCGTGGCGATGAGACTCTCTCCGCTTCCATGGGTAAGTAACCGCAATTTGGGCCTTCCCGAATCGTCTTCACTCGTATTTCTCAGGTGCACCTATTACGCGCCGGTGTTCCCGTAGGGCTCGCCTTCTGAGGCGGGCCGTTCGCCTCCCCGCGAAATAAACGATCCGTTCACGTACACTACGGTCGAACCGCTAGAGGAGAACGCTTGCTTCCATTCGAATCAAGCTCGATTCAGAACGAGTGGCTGGTCCTGCTCGAATGCGCCTCGCCACAGCCTGATGCGCGGAAACTCTCCGCACTTGTCCGAGCGGCGAATGGACCGCGGCTCCTTGAGCTAGCGGCAGAGCACGGCGTTCTGGGGCACCTCGCGGCGCGTCTGGGCAAGATGGACGGAGACTCTGTCCCGCGAGAAACAAGGAAGGCGCTTCTCGATGGTCAGCGCGCGCAAAACTTTGTCACCCTGCGCATGACGGCGGAACTTTTCCGCATTTTGGACCAGTTTGCTTCGGCGGGAATCGACGCGCTGGTCGTGAAGGGCCCCGTTCTCGCGATTCGTGCCTATGGTGATCCCGCGATGCGCAGCTATGGCGATCTCGATCTCCTCGTCCGCCAGCGGGATATTCGCCGCGCCACGGAACTCATGATGGCCGCGGGCTACGATGCGGCTATCCCCATTGCCGCAATCGACGCCGGAAAAATTCCCGGCCAGTATCTTTTCTCCAAGCGGGATTCGACATTGCTCGTCGAACTGCACAACGATTTTACGCTCCGCTATTTTCCCCGCCGGCTCCCCCTTGAAAAATTCTTCGAAAGACAAACCCGGGTGCGGCTCGATTCCCGCGAAGCGCCCGCCTTATCCGTTGAGGATGAGCTGGTGTTGATCTGCGTTCACGGCGCGAAGCATCTCTGGGAGCGCCTGATGTGGATCGCCGACGTAGCCGCCCTGGTCTCTCGGCAATCGAACCTCGATTGGGAGCGCGCCGCTTCTACCGCGAAAGAAGTGGGAGCAGACCGCATGTTGCACGGGGGACTGCAGCTGGCCGCGACCTTGCTGAAGCTCCGCTTGCCTGACCACGTTTTGGAAGAGGTCAAATCAGATAAAGTGACCGCAAAACTCACCGGCCAAATTCTGAATTGGCTTCCGGCAGCGGGCTACGCCCCGCCGGGTCTATTCGAACGCGCCGCATTTCGTCTGCGCATGCACGGAGGTTTGGTCTCCGCGCCTGCCTATCTGATGCGGCTCTCGCTCTCGCCCACGGAGGAAGACTGGAAAAGCGGCGTTGAAGAAAAGCGCCATTGGTTCCTCGATGCCCTCCGCCGGCCATTCCGCCTCGCCCGCAAATATGGCCGAGGCGGCAGAAGCTGATCATTCAAATTTAGAGCGTGTAACAAAACCCTCTCAAGAGCCGCAAGCCAACCCTAGAGCCCGATGCTCCGCGGTTAACTTCCGGCTTGCCGACAATTCGTCCAGAATCTCTTGTTTCGCTTGCAACACCTCCTCTTGTGGACGCTCATGTGGTTGAGGGATATGTCGGAAATACCGACTTGCCCGGCCA
>WNFE01004466.1_pt1 | contig 10445 bp, 14 predicted proteins | sample 5400451 | NCBI WGS metagenome assembly WNFE01 (sample SAMN13153344, study PRJNA577476) | soil metagenome | isolation source: 200 cm saprolite under Douglas fir tree site 2 hole 2 | place: USA:California | collected 2015-04-18 | reverse complement strand
GAAATGATGGACAACGTTCGCTCTTATCTTCGGATCACACAGGCTAAGCCCAAGTTGGTGAAGAACTATTTTCGCGAACGCCACGTCCAGTACGCTGCCCGTTGATAAATGTCACATATTTAGTGCTCGGAGTAATAAGTCCGAACTCTGATCGCAAGAACAATCTCGCCCCTCCGCTACCGTCGATCTACTCTCTAAGCAATCTGGCGTATTCGCGAGGTCAACCCTTGCCTGTCTACCTCGACTAGTTCTTCCGAAACTGGAGGGGCCACCGGTTTGATCCTCAAGCCGTCTCTCTCCCCAAGCGTGATACCGCCCTTTGATATTTGCTCCCCTGAAGCCCGAACCGATACACGCATCAATCACCAGACCCGATGTGCGACTCGTCGAATAGTTTCAACCCGTCCCCAACGCGCCCGCGATGACTCGGGAAACCGAGTCCAGGCGCATGCATTTCCCCGGACAACATCCAGAACGACCGCGCCGCGCCCTCCGCAACGTTGCTGGCGTGCTTCAATTCAACGCGCAATCGTGAAACTTTTGCCCAACTCGAAGGTCAAAATATTGTTGTTTTGTGATTGGCGAACAGGGAATCGCCGAGCAGTCTCTAAACGGAGCCCGCTTCGGGGCTCACACGTCGTTGGTTGTTACGAATATTCGTTAGGCAGAAGCCGCGTCCGCCGCACCAAGCGAGCCTTCCGCACATAGAGCCTTATTGACGGCCGGAGCAAGACTGATTACGCCGAGTGACCACGTGGACTATTGGAATGCCATTGGACGGAAAGCAAGAATGCAGCTCCCACTCCTATGGACCTGTTCGGCAGCGCAGTCTCTACACGCCGCCAGATGGTCGTCGACCGACGCTTCCAGTCGCAGACAGTTAGGGCCCCGCGCTAATTACGCTATCGAAGTGACTCCGAGGGCCCCCGCTCCCATCATGCACTCCTCAGTTCCCTTGAACATTGCAAGCTGCTTGATCGTCGAAACCTCGAACCGTCTTCTACCTACAGTCTGCGACCTTGTTCGGTCAGCGTTTTAGCTTCGCGGCGGACATCCGCCCACTTTATTGGTAGATTGACGATAAGCCCTGGCTCCTCGCTATTCCCAAGCAGTGCCAGAGAGGCCAGCACGACCCGCCGTTGCAGCTCGCGGTGAAAAGGCACGCCGAAATGATGCCCCATAGGCCATGGAACAAATAGCGCACGCGGAGCTTTAATTCGCTCTGTCACGTCGCGCGCTACGGTAACCGAAACGGTCGGCACGCCCCGCTCTTCGATAGCTCGTTGGATCAGTCCCACGGACTGATGACAGATCGGTCAAGCCGGCGCCAATAGAGCACAATCCGCATGCTCTTCCTCGACCACAGCTTTCGCAATGTCCGCAGCAACCGTGCGTTCGAACTTCTCGGGATCCATGTTGTAACCGATGAAACTGAAAAAATTCGCCGTCAGCCCACCCAGTACTCCTGCTTCGCAAAGCTCTTGAAGGCGCTCGATCGGAAAGATCACATTAATGTCGAGGTCGGCGTCGTCATGAGGATATTTCAATTGGTGAATAATCAGATCCTCGTGCTTCGCACTGGAAGGCACACGCGAAAACCGGAAATCACCGAAAGGGTGGCACACGTTCAAGGGCTCGTCGGACTTCAAGTGCACTCCGCAGGAGCTAATCAACGTTAAGCGAGATTGCGACAGAGACTTCGCCAAACTTGCCTGAGGTACAAACCTGTCCTTACGAATCATCGAACCGGGATACCGCTCATTGATCGTCTCCCAGAGACCTGGTCGGAGTTGCGTCCCAGCTTCGCGTGGATCGATTGTCGGTAAGGCTCCCTTATCGGCTGCCGTCATGAATCCATCTTCCCGATTTCCGAATCAAATAAAAATGTAAGTGAAACAACAGCAGGGCCAGAGTTGACTCGTCCTTTTCCAGAATAGCTGCGATAAACTTTGCGTCCACCGGCTCTTCCCGAAGCAGGATCTTCACAGCCTCGACCCATGAGCGGTCGATCTCTTCCTTGCCGACGGCTTCATTGCCATCGCCTAGATGCAGGCGAACGAACCGAATAACCTTCTCGACATCTTCCCGAGCAGCAGCCGCTCTCAAATAGGCAACGGACATAAATCCCTCCTCAACTCACGTCAGGTGCGTGCCGCTGCATGCGCATCCGGCAGCGGCATCAACTCACTTTCACTCGAAAAAAATCACGGACTCGCTGAGCGGCCTTTTCGTGATGTTAGGAACCTCGGCATCTTCCGCTGGAAATCCTACCGGCAGTAGCAAGAACGGTCTTTCGTTCGAGGGCCGCCCAAGCAGTTGACTGAGAAAGCCCATCGGACTGGGCGTATGCGTCAAAGTGGCTAGTCCCATCATGTGAAGAGCCGCGATCAGGAAGCCGCACGCGATCCCTACGGATTCCTGAACATAGTAATGTTTTACCTTTCGCTCGATTCCCCGGCCCCCGCACACAACACCATAGTCAATCCGGAAAACTACGATCAGCCACGGCGCAATTTCTAGGAATTCCTTATGCCAGTCCGTCTCCAAAGGGGCGAGAGCGTCCAGCCACTCCTGCGGGAACCTTCCCTCATAGTTCTGTCTTTCTTCCTTTTCCGCCGCCACGCGAATCTCCCGCTTCACCTCCGGCGCAGAAATCGCCACAAATCGCCACGGCTGTTGATTGGCACCTGAAGGAGCACGCGAAGCCACACGCAACGCAGCTTCTATGAGTTCGCGATCAACCGTTTGTGGAGAAAACTTTCGTACCGTGCGCCGCGTCAGCATCAGCGACTCGAACTCCCGAGCTCGCTCGATCTGCTCTAGCGGCGCTGAGCGCTCGAATTCGAGCGGCACAAAACTAAAACCGTTTCGCGTTGACACCCTCATCTCCTTCGGCTCCGCTGGCGATACGCGCTCGCGTATCTTTGCCAATAACTCCTTTGGAAAAAGCTTCCATCTCTTCAAGCTGAGGACTAAACTGCAGAAGAAGCAGATCCACGCCGGCGGCCTCAAATTCTGCGATTTTTTCTGCGACCTGCTCCGCCGTGCCGACCAGCTCCGAGCGAAGCCCTCGATTCGATACCGAATAGTCTTCGAGCGAAACCCGCTGTTCGAGTTGGGTCCCCGCCAGCCATTGCTGATAGTTGGCGAATCCACCGGCCGATTGGCGAACGTTGGTGATTCGCTGTAGCTCGGCCTTTGCCTCCTTTTCCGTTTCGCGCACGATCGCGTAGCCCGCAACTCCGAAACTCATGGGAGGCAGCCCATTTTGCGCACGCCGCGCGCGCATATCGGCGATCTTCTCACCGACCCTGGCCGCGGGGTCTCCATGCATCAGGTAAGCGTCGCATTTCCGGGCGATCAGATCTTTGGCTGCGGCCGACTCGCCACCCGCATAAATAGTCGGTCGAGGCTTAGAAAGAGGTTTCGGCTGAAGCACGTTGTTCTCGACCCGGTAATATCTTCCTGAAAACGAGAAGCCATCTCCCGACCAGACCCCGTTTACAACGTCTAGCCACTCGCTGGTGCGCGCGTAGCGATCCTCATGCTCCTCGAACGTCACTCCATACTTCCGCGCCTCATCCGCCCACCAGGAAGAAACCACATTCAGAGACAATCGCCCTCCGCTAATATGATCAATATTTGCAGCCTGCTTACCCAGAAGCGCCGGAAGATGGAAGGCCGGGCGAACGGCCACCATCAGTTCGATTTTGCTGGTAACTGCTGCCAGCGCCGCGGCCGTGGACCACGCCTCGAGCGAGGACGCCTCGACTCCCTTAATGTCATTCAGGTTCAACTCGGCGATCAATGTGGTGTCGAACCCTAGCCGCTCGCTCCGGAGCGCCAGCTCTTTCACATAGGACCAGGTCGCTTCCATTCTTTCGTCGGGCACGTTCCGGAGCCACCCTCCAAACACTGGGAGCCAAAAACCGAATTTCACGATTGCGCCACTCCTGAGACCGCCGTTTGCGCTCTTTCCCGAGGCCTCTCGTTCTCCATTTCGGCTTCGGCAATTAGAAAATCAGCCAACCGTGCGTAGGGATCAAAACCCACGACGCGCACGGGATCGGCGACAAAATTGGATAGCGCATTGATGTCGTAGTAGAGAAGCCGGCCCGAGCGATCGTCAGTGACATATTCAATGCCGCCGACTTCGATCCCAGCTGTCTGCATAATCCGCTCCACTTGCTCGACAACAAATTTGGGCGGCCCATAACCTTCCACTTGCAGTCCCGACTTCGGTGCATCAACTGCGCAGGCAACGCGTGTTAGCTCTTCCCCCCGTGTGTTTTGGCAAATGTCAGCCGGGCACAAATTGAATCAGTCGCCAGTCAAGTGGATCTGAATGGCATATAGGTATTTCCCACCAAGCACTTCCACGCGGGTAATGACCGAGTCACGAGGAACGAAGCATTCTTGAACCAGCGCCGTGCAATCGATCCCAAAGTCCAACTCTTCCTCCGCAACTGCGTAGCGCAATTCCCCGGGCGTGGAAAACCTCTTGATCCCGGCTCCGCTCCCTCCAATATTCGGCTTGATGATCAGCGGATACCCGATAGCCTCGGCCGCTAGCAGCGCCTGAGACGGGTGGTGGATAACCACTGCTTTCGGATAAGGAAGCCCGAGACCTTCCAGCATTTGCAACTGTAACGCCTTTGACGTTTCGTGCGCGAAGGCGCGGCTGCCGTTGACCACACGAACGCCGGCTGATTCTAGATGCCTCAGCAGATTCTGCGTATAGAAAATGACAGGGCCGAGGTCCCGCGCCCACGCCGACGGGCTCATCCGGTTAAAAAACACGGAGTATTCCGGCGCTTTGTCATGGATTCTGTACGTGTGCTCACCAGCGTGGATTTTTTGCCAGCACACGTTGCGAGCCTCGAGTTGAACAAATAGCGGCTTATACCAGTCCGGATGCTCGTAGTATATGGCGATCGATTTCTGACCTTGTGTTCTGCCACTGTCCGATTTTGTGGTCATGATCTCCGCTCTTGAATGTCCCAGGTTGGTCCCTTTGCGAACGCTCAGGCTGGTCTTATGGCTCGCGGCGTCTGGCACTGCCCGGGGACCTTGTGCTGGAGTGCAGCCAACCGCCAATTGAGCGAGGCTGAATGCAAAGCTCGATCTCAGCGCCGGCTCTTCTCGGCTTACGATTTCATAAGTCAGCCATACCCAGCCGTGCTGCAATTCACCGACGATCGCCTGTTGGTTGTCCTTCGCCTTCGTCGCCCCTCGTGATTTTGGACCCGGAAAGCAGTCCGCCTTCAGGCGTGAAAATCACGGAGCATTCCACAATAATCGGAGTCTTCTGTATCGTTACGTCACCGGCCGCGGCCGCGTCCAGAATGCCGCTCTGCGATGTCAGCGCGCGCGGCTGGCGCCCGGAATTCCATGAGACCAGGCTAACTTGCCAGAGCGGCGAGTAGTTCGTATCGGTGTTTCCTGGGCCGGCCGGATGCGGCGCGGAGGCTAACACGTTTCCCTGCTGAAAATTGGAAAAGACGAAAATGTCGTCCACCGCCGAACTGCCAGGAAGAATTCCGAAGTTCTGAGGGATGAAATTGGCGTGGAAGCCCGTGGCGACCTGTTTTGCGGCGGCAATGAGACTTGCGGGAGCATTTGGGTCGACGCCCACCTCCGGGGTAATGTAGAGCGCCGTCTGACCGTTGAAGAACCCCACCTGCAGAGGCAGACTGACTCTTGGCGATACAGGGCGGCCAGCAGCGATTGCGTCAAGAATGCTGTCCAAAGCGCTGGGATTCTGAGCCTTGACCGTGGCAAAAAGAATGACGATCGACGCGACCAAAACCGCTGACCGAAGAACAAGTCTGCGTTTCTTAAGCAAGCTTCGCAGTCCGAGACGAAAGTGCTTGACACGATTCATATGTGTGAACTCCTGGTCGGATTCAGCCTGCCCTGCAACCCCCAGAATGCAAACTGTGGGCTTAGCCAGGCACAGTACCCTGATTCCCGGTTACCCAAAAGGTTTCGCAGACGCCTCCGGAAGTCCTGACTATCCGAGCCCGACAAACCGCGTCATTCCATATTTGAGCGAACCCTTTACCCAATTGCTCAGCAATTAGCACGGTGTCTCCTCGCGAAAAGATTCCGTGACTCCACACGCGGAATCGTTACGTCAAAGATCAGCTCGCCTCCCGTCACCACGGCAAGGTTCAACTCTGGTGCTCGAATGACGAGATCCCGGCGCCAAGAATTCGCTTGCTCTTTTGCTCTTGTACGAAGGCCATAATATGTAGATTTTCCGGTCTCCATCCCGGGTCCCTCGTTACCTTTTGCTTGAAGTCGAAGGCGTTTTCCACCCCCGTCGTGGCCGTTCCAACCTTCCGCAGCTTTCGCACCACGGCTGCGTGATACAAGACCTCACCGGCGTTTTCGCCACGTTTCACATCCGAGTGCAAACCTGTTTCCGTGATCGCAAGCCACACTTCCACCTTGTCGTCGGCCCGGACATCCGGGAGCGGCCCGACCTGAATCCTCAACAGTGCTTCACGGTCATTCCCCGTCTTTTCGACACTTACACTGACTTCGGCCTTTTTCCGAGTGCCCGCACGCTCGATTACAGCCCGCGCTGTCCGCTCCCGGCTCCCGACAAATTCTTCCTGCCCATCCACCACCATCTGCGGCGTGTAAGCGTTGCCGTCTCCGAGTACTCCGACATATGCGTACTGGCGAACTGTCGCACTGTCAGAAGAAAAGGGGTCGGTCCAACCTAGGTTGTTCCAGTAGTCGACGTGCTCCTCAAGTGCTATGACTTCGGCGCTCGAGAACGGCTGTTCCCGCTCCATCTTGGCAAGCAATCTATCGGCGGGAGGGCAACTCGAGCACCCTTCTGAGGTGAACAATTCCACAACAACAGGGTTGCGTCCTTCGGGCCGCGGCGCAGCGCGTACGGACCACTTGCTATGAATCGCGACACCGAACAGGACCACAGGCAAAACCGCGAGCCCTAATTTCAATGTTGTTTTCAAGCCACCTGCCTCCACCTGACCCTTCCGATTCCCCAGCACAAAAAAAGTGTCCGGCGACTCCAGTTTCTTTGCGTCCTCGCAGGCTCCACTCAAGAACCGCCGGCTCCGGACAATTCCTTGTCAATCAGGTCCAGCATCTCGTCCTCCCGGATGATGCCCGTCACCCGTTTGACGATCTTGCCGTCTTTCGAAATGAGCACACTCGTCGGAAATCCCAACAGACCCCCGAAGCTCTCCGCAACTTCTGAAGTGCCGATGAGAATCGGATAGTTCATCGCGACCCGCTCTCCGTTTACCGAGAAACGCTCGTTTGCCACATAGGGCGAGACCACCGATTCCTCTTCGTCGTCCATCGCCAGCCCGAGTACCGTGAACCCCCGTCCCGCGTACTTCTGCTGCATGGCGATCAGCCAGGGAATTTCCGTCCGGCAAGGCCCGCACCAGGTGGCCCAAAAATTCACGAGAACCACCTTGCCGCGATACTCGGACAACGAAACCTGCTTACCGCCGTTGATGCTCATCAACGTGAATTCCTTCGCCGTCTCCCGTAAGGCATTTGCTTTCCCCGCGGCATTTACTCCGCGCTTCGGCGAGGTTGCCCAATTCGCGTACACAACTCCAACCAGAAGCACCGCAATCGTGCCGACCCACAGGAACGCCTTCTTCGTCTTCATCTCATTCACTCCCGCCCCGTCACTTACAGCGAAAATCGATTCAGGAACGTAAGTTTTCCCGACAGCCAAGTAAGCCGATTGAGAAACACTAGCCCCCCAATCAGCACCAGAAGGCCTCCACTGAACAACTCCACTCGGTGCAGCTGCGTGCGAAAGCCCCTATAGAACCCAAGAAACTGCTTGATACCGAGCGCCGTTAGTAGAAAGGGAATGGCCAGGCCAGCGGAATAGACGGCCAGCAGCAGTATCCCCCGGGCGACGGTCTCGCTCGCGGCCGCCAAAGCCAGAACTGAGGCAAGGATCGGACCAATACAAGGCGTCCAGCCAAAAGCAAACGCAAATCCCAACAGGAACCCGCTCACCATACCTGGCCGAGAGCTTCCGCTCTTCAGACGAACATCCCGATTAAGCCACCTGGTCATCCCCGGGCCGAAAAATCCGATCATCGAAAGCGCGACGAAGTGCACGCTCTTCAGCCCTCCAACTCCGGCGCTCGTCGTTATTCCGACAACAACCCCTGCCCCCAGCAGCGACGCGCCAAGAACAACTCCCCAACGGACGGGCAACTTCGCCAGAAGCCCCAACAGGTGAAACCCAAAAAGAAGAATCAGTCCCCCGGCCACCGGGGCAAGAATCCCGCGGTTTTGGCGGAGAAACGAACCAACGGCACTGGCCGACGCGCCGAACGAAATAAAGACAACGGAAAACCCAATCACAAAGGAAAGCGCGGATCGCAGAAGCCCCCCGCGAGGCGCCTGGCCTCCGCGCAACTCTTCCATTCCAATTCCCGACAGCATGGAAATGTAGCCAGGGACCAGTGGCAAAACACAGGGCGAAAGAAAAGAAATCAACCCGGCCAGAAGTGCACCCACCAGAGAAACATCACTCATACGACGGCTTATCCTTTCTCTCGTCTCTGTCTCTCGCTCTCATCGCGACCTCTTGCCTCGCTTACTTGCGTTGAATCGAACCCGGCGCCCGTTCACCAGGTCCTGCGTAATTCGAATCTGGTCCTCAAATACCGGAACCGTCTCCTGAATCGCCGGTAGAAGCAGGGACTTTCCGTCCGGCTGCGCCGCCCGGCAATGGCTCTAACTCGCCCGCCGGTTCAAACTGCAAGGAGGTCGGCTTGTACCCGATAATCCCAACGTCCCTCCCTGCACCTTCGCGAATCTGTCTTCAAGTCCCAGCAGGGAAGCAACCACGCCGCTCCCAAATTGCCTCGCGCGCGCGAGATCCTCCGCCCAACGCTGATTACCAAAGCCGGCCGCTCGTTCCTTCACTGGGCCTAGGGGAGACGTTTGACTTGAACAAAGGTTACAGGCGGACTTGCTTCTCGCCGCGCCTTCACAAGAAGAAAGCGTCACCAGCCATCCGTCTTGGGCCGTTTGTCCAGACACGCCTTCCACCGTCTCCTGACACCCTCTCGGCTCTCGCACATCAGTGCTTCAGCGAGGATCTACAAACGAAAGAACCGGAATCTCGATGTTCCGCCGCTGATGGGTGTGGAACCAGGAGGTCTTGCGCAACGCTTTCAGCACCAGCTCGTCGCCCTTCTCACATTTACTCTTTGCTTCGCGAATCTTCACGCTGCGCCTCAGGCAAACAAAGCGAACAGCCTCGCAAACACAAAGTCCGAATTCCTACGCCGCGCCTCTTCGCAACCGGTCGCTTGGGTCACCCTTGACCCTTCCGCTTTCGCTCTTCGCCAGACAGGAAAGCCATTGCTCGTCGAAATCGGTGCTAGCTGGTGTCCTTTCTGCGCGGCGATGGACAACGATTGATACAGCAATCCTCAACTCGCGACGTTCCTAACGACCACTACGTCGCTGCCCGCGTCGACTATGACGCGCAACCCGAACTTGCCCACAGGTTCGAGCTCGAGCAATCTCGTGCGAAACTGCCCTCAGGATTCCCTTTGACAATGCTCGTCACACCTGACGGCAAGCTCTTTTGACGGCGGCTACTTTCCCGCGTCCCCGACCAAGCACAAACCTAGCTTCTCGGAATTCCTCAAACAGGGTGCAGCAGAGTTCATCGGCAAGCGCTTTCCTGTGGCACCGCTGGACATCACTCCCGAACTACAGGCAGCGCGGTGAAAGCTTCGATACAAATGGAGCTATGCTCGAGAATCGGGGTGTTTATACATAAAGAATCCACAAATGCGATAAGCTGAAGAGCGTGTTCAGAAAAGTGCGGCCCGTAGGAGAAACCCGCTACGAGAATACGGCCGACCACAGCATAGCAGGTGGCCCTGTTCACGGTTGTCCTAGCGAGAAGAGGTGTTCGCGCAGCTGAGAGAAAACAGCGTCTCCCTCGAAGGGCCAGAAGCTTCTCAGCTCGCCCATGCTGTGCGCGACCTCCATGTCGGACTAATCATCGGAGTTAATGAACGAGTTGAAAGGGGTCCGACCCAAAAAACCATTTACAACAGTTGACGTTTTCACCGGATGGCCGGATAGCCAATCATCATCCCAAGTTTGTCCCGACATTTACTGAGCGTCTCGTTTGGGGACCTGGCGACGAGAGACCTCAGCTCCGTCGAGATCGCGCAAGCCCGTGTCGGCGGCCTAATCTGTTGGGAACACTGGATGCCGCTTGCGCGAATGGCAATGCATCAGGCCGGCGAGCACATTCATGTAGCCGTGTGGCCCACCGTTAACGAAATGGCACAGCTAGCCAGCACTACGCTTTTGAAGGGCGATGCTTCGTGCTTGCCGTTGGCCTGATGATGCCCAGACAAGATATTCCTAGTGCGCTGGAGCATGGAGTAAAAGAGCCC
>WNFE01011057.1_pt1 | contig 10446 bp, 8 predicted proteins | sample 5400451 | NCBI WGS metagenome assembly WNFE01 (sample SAMN13153344, study PRJNA577476) | soil metagenome | isolation source: 200 cm saprolite under Douglas fir tree site 2 hole 2 | place: USA:California | collected 2015-04-18 | reverse complement strand
TGATGTTCATCAGTCCAACTCCGCCGATTCCGAGCGTGAGCGTTCCGATGAAGGCAAGCAGAATCTTCAGTCCCATGGTGATAATGGAAAATTGGTGAACCTGCTCCATTAGATTGAAGATGAGCAGGGCCCGCCGGTCGCCGGCATCAAACTTATGCTGCTGCGCGATCACACTGCGTATCGCCCGTTCCAGTCCCAGATAATCGTCGATTTCGTAGTTGATCCAGATGGTCTGGAGGTAATGGGTATCGGTCAGGTCGCCCATGGTCGTGTACGGGATGTAAATAACGCGATTGATATCGTTGTCGCCCTCCTGCATCTTGGACTGCAGAACGCCAATTACTTCGAAGCTCAGGCCGTCGATGCGGATGCGCTCTCCGAGGGCGTTCCGTCCTGAGAAGAGTTTCTCCCGCGCCTCGGATCCGATCACGGCAACCCGCGCGCGCTGCATTTCGTCTTCGGGATTGTAGAAGCGGCCTTGGTCCAGATCGAGAACCCGGATCCTGGCAACATTCGGATATCCGCCGGACACGTTGAAGTTAAACGTGCGAGTGTCGTACTGGATACTGGCATCCTTGGATGCATCGGGAGAGATACGCGTGATTTGTGGGACATTGGTGGTAAGCAGATCCACGTCATCCATGGTGAAACGCAGCTTGGCGCCGGCCTTCTGACCTCCGGCCTGCATGGAAGTGCGGCCCGGAATCAGGATCATGGTCTTGGTGCCGAAGTTGGCGAAGATGTTGGCGCAGGCCTCACCAAATCCGTTACCGTATGCGAGCAACAACACAACCGTGGCAATGCCCCATGCCATGCCCAACATGGTCAGGGTGGTGCGGCGGCGGTTGTAGCGCATCGCCGTCCACGCCTCGTGGAGAATGTCGCGCATCATTTCTATTCTTGCCTCAAGGCTTCCACCGGCTGGAGCATGGCCGCTTTGCGGGCGGGATACAGCCCTGCGGCTACACCAGCCAGCGTCAGACTGCCAATCGCCAGCGCCGCCGTCATAGGAACGAGCTTCGGCGGATCGAAACCGCCCGGACCCTGGATGGTGCCCATCGCCGCCATCAGCCCCGCCGAGATCCCCATTCCGATGAAACCGCTGACCAGAGTGAGAAGGATTCCCTCCAGGAAAAACTGGAGCAGGATGCTGCGGTTGGTCGCTCCCAGCGCTTTTCGCAGACCGATTTCATGCGTGCGCTCGCTGACCGAGACCAGCATGATGTTGATAACTCCGATCGCGCCCAACGCCAGCGTGACCATGCCCACGCTGCCCAGGAAAACGCTCATAGCGTCAAAAATCGCGCCCACCATTTCCGACTGCTTGACGGTATCCCAGCCCTCGAAAGCGTTGTCGTCGCGATAGTCGAAGCCGTGATTGCGAGCAATCACCTTCCGCGCCTCCATAAACGCCAGAACATGTTCCGACCTCGCGCGGGGCTGGTAGTTGACGAACGAGACTGCGCCCTTCTGCTGGTCTCCTTTGAGCGGAAAGTACTCGGCCATCACCTGGTAGGGAATATATCCACGGGCATTAGTCGAGTTGTTGTCCCCTCGGCCGACGCGCCTGAGAGTGCCGATCACCTCGAAACGAATCCCATTGAGCACGATGGTTGCGCCCAGGGCTGGGCGCCCCGTAAAGAGATTGCGAGTCATTTCGTCGCCCAGGACGATCACGTTGCGCTTCTGAGTGCCGTCCAGTTTGTTGATCCAACGCCCTTGCTTGAGAGGAAGAAAGCGGATCTCATTGTACTGTGGCTCAATGCCGGTAATCTGTCCGCTGGCGCTGGCGAACTCGCTGACCGCGCGCACGTCGTCACGAGTCAGGACTGGAGAAGCATTGCGGATATAGGGGGCCGAACGAATGTCGAGGTAGTCCTGATAGGTCAGCATGTAGTTGCGGGCGGAACGCATGCTGCCCTCCACGACCGGAGCGCGGCCGGGGAAGATGAACATGATGTCCTTGCCGAATTCTTCCATCTCCCTCTTGTTGCCGGAGCGGAAGCCTTCGCCCAGGCCGACCAGCAGCAGCAGCGATCCGATTCCCCAGGCAATGCCGAACATCGTCAGGAAGGAACGGAGCTTATGCGCCCAGAGAGTGCGGAAGATCTGCGCGAAGATGTCGGCTAGGGTGCGCATGAAGGCAAGCAGCTAGACATATCATTCTACATTTGCGTAAAGGGGCTTCCCGGGTTTTTGACCTTGCCGACCCATCCACTAAGCCTTCCGAATGTAAGCTGTCACAACCGAAGTCCGCGGGCACGGGCGCCGGGGGGATTAGGAATTCCTACAGGATTCGCCTGATTTACGGACGCCCCTTATCGGTAGTTAACTGTAGACGTTCTAGGAGTTCCCCCGATGAGCAGCCACCCCCTCCCTCCCGCGAGCCAGATCCTCTGGCGCGAGCTATATAAGACGGCCCTGTTTGAACCGGATCCCGGCAAGTTGCTCGAAGACGTCATGCGCGCCGAGTCGGCGATTGTGTTGCGCGCCCGGCACCTCTTTGGGCAGCCGGGAGACCACATCGAGGAGGAACACGATCTCGATGACGCCATGTATGCCCTGCAGGCTCTGAGGAGTTGTGTGCAATCGCGATCGGGCCTTTCTGATGCAGCCTGATTTGCCTGTGATGTGGCTTTGCTTTCGTTTGCGGGGTTCCCGGTCGCTCCTGATAAGCTGATGCTCGCGTGGATGAGCGATACGACGCCATTATCCTGGGGGCCGGCGCTGCCGGACTAATGTGCGCCATCGAAGCCGGCAAACGCGGCCGGCGGGTAGTGGTTCTCGAACGCGCCGAGCGGATCGGCAAGAAGATCCTGATCTCGGGCGGCGGACGCTGCAATTTCACAAACCTGCACACTGGACCCGAGAATTTTCTTTCGTCTAATCCTCATTTTGCTAAATCGGCGCTGGCCCGATACACTCCGGCAGACTTCGTGTCCCTGGTTGAGCAGCACCGCATCCCCTACCACGAAAAGAAGCTCGGCCAATTGTTCTGTGACAAATCGGCGCACGACATCAGTGGAATGCTGGAGCAGGAATGCCGCGCCTCAAGCGTCGAGATTCGGACCAGTTCAACGATTCGGGAGGTGCAGAAAACTGACGCGTTCGTCGTGCGAACCGATTCCGACATCTTTCATGCTCCCTGCCTGGTGGTGGCGACCGGAGGATTGTCAGTCCCGAAAATCGGGGCGACGTCATTTGGCTACGATCTAGCCCGGCAGTTTGGTCTGAAGATTAAAGCGCCGCGGCCCGGGTTGGTTCCTCTGGTTTTCAGTGAATCCTACAGTCAGCAGTGGTGCGATCTCGCTGGCGTTTCGACGGAAGTTGTAGCCTCGGTCCCGAGCAGCAAACAAACCTTCCGCGAAAAAATGCTGTTCACGCACCGCGGGATCAGTGGCCCCGCCATCCTTCAAATCTCTTCGTATTGGAATGGTCAGGAACCTGTTTGGCTGGACTTGGCGCCGGAGCGCAATCTGTTCTCGGAATTACGAGCACGCGGAGAGCGCGATGGAGCCAGCTGGAAGTCGATTCTGCGCGATGTTCTGCCCCGGCGGCTCGCCGACCGCTGGCTGGAAGTCCGGCCGCTGACCGGCAATTCCGACTCTGCTTTTGCCGACGCCCAGCGGCAACTCCACGAGTGGAAGATTCTGCCCGAAGGGACCGAAGGCTTCGGTAAGGCGGAAGTCACTGCCGGCGGAGTGGACACCGACGAACTCTCCGCGAAGACGATGGAGAGCCGGAAAGTTCCCGGATTGTTCTTGATTGGAGAAGTGGTAGATGTCACTGGCCAATTGGGTGGATTCAACTTCCAATGGGCTTGGGCGTCAGGCTTCTGTGCCGGACAGGTGCTGTAGCGGAATTCGCGTGGCCGATGCGGTTGGTTAGCTCGCGCTTTCTCCCACTGGAGTGCCTTCTTCCATGAAGGGCATGCGTGCCAGCACGGTGGCGGCTTGCTCCAGCCGCTTCAGATCTTCGCTCGTGAAGTCCACGCCGGCGAGCGAGGAGTCGAGACCCTTGCGTGAGATCTGGATGACGCCGATAACTTTTCCTCCCGGCTGAGATACGGGAACGGACATGATTTTCTGAATGGGCATCTGCTCCGCGGCCTGGTTATCTTCCTTGGCACCCAACTTTACGGACTCGAACAGACTCACGTGCTTCACGCGTGCAAAGGAATTCGAAAGCAGAGACGTGCCGGTAGCGGCCGTGCGAGCGGCCACGGCAGAACTCGAGACAGGGATTATGCCTGCAGCGCGCAGCTCCGGTGGAAAAACGAATCGCAGACTGCCCTTTTCCAGACGCAGCACCGCCACTTCGTTGCGAGCCACGTTCAGAATCTGGGCAAGCTTCGCGCTCACCCTGTCCGGACTGGGAGATTCATCGAGCATTTTCTCCAGTTCTTTGACGCCATTGCAGTTGTCTTTGGTGGGCTTCGCTCCGGCGCCCTGATTGCTTGGAGATAACATAAGTCGGCCTCTGTGGCCCCACCTTTATCCTGCGGGACACCATCGGCCGTGACAAGTTACGTGAGTGCTTCTGTGTGCGATGGGTGACCCTCGGCCCTCGCGTCTGCTTGGAGGTTTTCCACGGCATTTTTCGGCCGTCGCAATACGATTTCCACAGGCCCCCGGTTTATACTCTAGGCACTATCCGCGACAAAATGGGCCCAAAAAGAGTTGTGAGGCAGCGTGTATGCGGTTAATTCATCACTTCCGGCCTTTATTGGAATTAGGGAGTTGCAAGGAGTACGGCATGGCACAGAAAACCACTGAAAATGGTACCCGCAGGACCCGAAAGGCTGCGTCCATTCAACCGCCAACTGTTCTCGAACCGCGCAGGGACGCGGTTCCTATCAACGATCTGGAAGAGGAGATTCGCCTCCGCGCATATGAGCTCTATCTGGAGCGGGGCGGGACACCCGGCAATGAGAGCGAAGACTGGCTGATCGCGGAGCGGGAAGTGCGCGCGCGTCAGGTCCATCGGCAGGCAAGCTAGACCTTTTTTGAACGATCTGATTTGAGGGTAGAGCAGCTCTTCGCAGCGCTCCGTAATCGCATTATCCAGATTAATTCGTGGGAGATGCGGATTGCCGTCTCCCTTGTCGGGATTGAGACGCGGCACGCCGCGTCTCTACCGCTGCTTTTTGCCTACGCCCTAATACCGACCAATCCAATGAGAGCCCTGCTACTTTACCTCGCAGAACGGTGATCGAAGCTTTGGGCAGAGTGAAACTTGTTTGCTCACCTCCCATGACGGTCGTTGCCACGGGCGGGCCGTCGGGGTCGGCGTGGCTGCTCGGGCCTTCGTCTTTCCATACATATTGCTCGCTGCCGAACGTGATCATGGTTACCGGTCCAGAAAATGATGACTGCCGGTTGTGCGGAGTATCAAACGTGACGCGTACGGTATGGGCGTTGGCCTGGTCGCGGTTTACCAGCATCAGGGACCAGTTGCCGTCCGGCCGATGGACTGCGTACGACGTGACTAACACATTTCCCTGATCGTCTTTGATGTCCGTTGAAGAGGAAAATAGCTGGTGCACGCCGGAGCGGTGCTGGGCCCATTCCAGATTGATCATGTGGGCCGCAAAGTAGAGTGCGGTGTATCCGGTGATGTTGTAATCGCGGTCGGCCACAAAGTTGGACCAGCTGGCCCAACCGAGACAGCTGCTCTGCACGGGCTCGGGCTGGACCGGCGAATGGTGGAAGACGGCGCCGCCTCCCTCGAAAAAAGAGCCGACGTTATCGGCAAGCCACAGCGCCGAAAAGATTGTGCTCATCGGTCCGGTGAGTCCTGCCGCCAGGTGATCTTCGGTGATCATCAAAGGGACATCGGGCGGCACGCCGTCGTCTCTCCAGACCTGGAGAATGTGCTTCGTCAACTGGGGTTCCGAGTACAGCGACTCCCATTTAACGGTGCATGGTTCAAAGGGATAATGCTCAAACGACACGAAAGCCAGGTCGGCAAGACGTCCGTGCGATTTCAGATACGCGACGAAGCGGCCCATCCATGAGGTGCGCCCCTGCGCATCGGGCCAAACGCGAATGTCTTCGTTCACACCCTCGAAAATCGGTCCTCCCAGCTTCAGTTTGGGATCCACTTTGTGAATGGCAGTGGCCCATTGCAAATAGAGCGCGGCGTAATCTTCGGGCATGGCGTGTTTGCCGTCGGGCTCCTCACCCATTTCGATGTAGCTGATCGGATAGCCGCGCTTCTGGATGTATGCAATCTGGGCGGCCGCGTCGTCGGGCGTGCCGTAAAGCATCGTGACCGGAATCATGGCCGGAAGATTGTTTGTGATACCGCTCGTGAAGAACAGATCGAAGCCGGTGTGCTGGTACTTTCCGTCATTGCGTACATCGGCAGCGGAGTGCCAGGGGTCGATCGAAGAGGAACAATAGGTGGGCTGATTCTCTCCCGTTGCATCTTTCGCAACGTTAACGAAATCGCCGTTCGCATCCAGGTTGCCCACATCGATGGACTGACTCGCATATCCGACGCAGTTGCGAATGTCGACTGCTCCGTGCAGATCACAGGTATTGGATGACTCGGTCATCAGGACGCGCAGGAATCGAGTGGAGACTGGAGCTTCAGAGAGCCTAAGAGTAGCGGTGCCGCCGGGAGCATTCTTCACGAGGCCCGACGGAAATAGTTTCCATTGGCCGTCCGGTCCGCGGTCGAAGTCGAGGGCGTCCTTCCCTTCCCAATACTCGACCTGATAGGTGACAGCATAAGGACTGGCCCAGGCGATGCGAATCGCATTCACCGACTTGGGAGCGCGCAGATCGACGACGACCCATTGCGGATGAAGTGCGTCGCTCTCGCCAGTGAAACGGCTGGTCAGGTAAGGATTACTCTTCCCATAGGCAAGAATGTAGCGCGTCGGTTCCTTGAGCTCAGTACTGCCGGTGAAGTATCCGCTCTGGTGAGCGCCGTCACTCCAAGTGCCGTTTTCTGTCCAATGCCACGCGCCCATCCGCAATTCAGTATTGTTGCGGTAAGTGATCGGTCCCCAGCCTGCGGAGAGCGATTCCTGCACAATGTGTGGCGAATGAACCTTGTCGATATCCGCGCGCGACAGCACATCCAGCGAGCTTCCCAGTGCGCGATCGGGGTCGAATGAGTTCGCGACATGTTTCGGATTTGCATCGACGTGCACGGTTCCGACATGTTTCGGATTTGCATCGACGTGCACGGTTCCGATCGACGGGAGTTGGTTCGGGTTTGCGGTGGACTGGGCCCATGCCGAGCTGACGCAGTAACCGAACGCGCAGCCAGCCGCCGCTACGATGAGCAGGCGTCTCGGCACATTTTCACTGGATGAAATCATGATCGATAGGTGGTTTAAGAGCATGCGCCGCGAATCATAGCATCCCGCGAAGGGGCTGCGAGCGCTGCGCAAGAGTAGGTTGGCCATCAGTTTATGAGCGTGAGTATTACGCGCACGTGACTCGAATCGCAGATGTCAATGGGGTTTCTATTTTTCCCAATCTTGCATCACAATACTGGGAGTGTGGAGCAGTTATTTGTGAAGGATTTAGAACGACGCCGCGCTGGCTCTGGCCCCACCTGGCTCCGACCGCGGATCGGGAGAGCACGATTCCCTCGCATACTCGCGTTCGCTGGTTTGTTCCTGGCCGCAACCCTGAGCGGCGACCAGGCGGCCGGACAGCTCACACCAACTGAAAAGGGTGACAGCATCCACGGCACTGTGGTCAACAGTGTCACACACGCACCGATCCCCCGCGCCCTGGTTTCTTCTCCCGACAACCGGTTCGCGACCATGACGGACGATGAAGGCCGCTTTGAATTTACATTCCCGGAACCTGCCGCCGGTGCGGACGACCAACCGAATTTAAATCCCAACCGTCCTGTTGCCTTGTTCGCGCGCAAGCCCGGGTTTGTGCGAAATTCCGAGTTCTCGGCACAAGACTTGGCCGCCAAGGAAGTGTCGATCGAACTCATACCCGAGGCCCTGATCGTCGGCAAAGTTACTCTGCCGACTTCGGAACCTCCCGACAGTATTTTTCTGCAAATCTACCGGCGGCAGGTGGTGGATGGTGCGGCGCGTTGGGTTCCTGCTGGAGGGACTCAGTCGCGGTCGGATGGCGAGTTCCGTTTTGCTGATCTTCCCGCCGGCACTTACAAGGTTCTTACGCGCGAACTGCTCGACCGCGATCCACTCACCTTCAATCCGCAAGGGCAGCTGTCCGGATATCCGCCTGCCTATTCGCAGAATGCCCCCGACTTCAGCTCCGCAGGCACGATTCAGGTATCCGCGGGCATGACCGGCCTCGCAAACCTAACTCTCGTCAAGCAGCCTTACTACCGCATCCACATCCCGGTCGCCAACGCGCTCCCGGACACAGGACTCAACGTAAACGTGAACCCTGCGGGACATCAGGGACCGGGCTTCTCTTTGGGCTACAACAATCGGGACCAGGCGATTGAAGGCATGCTGCCCAATGGAACTTATACGATCGAGGCTTCGAGCTTCGGACAGAGTGCAACCACCGGATTGCTCACCATGACGGTGAACGGAGCCGCGGTCCTGGGACTCTTCAGTCAAGGTTGACGTGAAGGAAGAATTTACTTCTACGGATAACACAGGGTCGGTCACCTTGCGTGTCAACCGGCGCGGCATCACACCGAGAGGGCCGCGACGCTACTTGAATATCAACCTCGAACCCGCCGACGCTTCTGAACGAGGAGGAGTCGGTGGATTGCGCAATCCTACCGGCCCGGGAGACGAGTCGTTGGTGATCGAGAACGTCCAGCCCGGCCGCTATTGGGTCAGAGTCAATTCCTCGCGGGGATATGCTGCTTCGGTCCGGTCAGGAAACATCGACTTGCAGCACGAACCGCTGGTCGTCGCCTCCGGTGGCTCTACATCTCCGATTGAAATCACCATGCGGGACGATACGGCGGAGATCGACGGCACGGTTGAGGGCGTTCCGACTTCGACCAGCGGGGCGGCCAGTATAAGAGTCGAAATGGTGGGGTCGGGAGTGTCTTATATGGCCTCTTCAGCGCGCGTTTACTGCGTCCCGCTCGCGGATAGCAGCGGTGAGTTCACGGAGGTGTGGGTGTCTCCGGACGGAAGTTTCTCATCGCCCCCACTGCCGCCGGGCGCTTATCGCGTACTGGCTTTCGATCGCCCGCAGCCAGAACTCGAATACCGGAATCCCGAAGCAATGCAGTCCTATGAGGCAAAAGGGCCGGTGGTACGTCTGGTTAGTGGCCAGACAGAACACGTGCGATTGCAGTTGATCTCTACGAGCGAATGACGATGCTGCCTTTTCGACATCTGGTATTCCTGGCTGGGCTTGGAACCTGCGGGCTGTTTTGCAATTTCTCGAAGGTCTATGCACAAACTCCGGGCCAGGAACAAGGCCAGATTCCGACCGGCCCGTACCGAATCGCCGGCACGGTTGTGAATGCAAGGGGCGGGAGTCCCCTCGCCCGCACCCGCGTCACGATCATGGACGCGAAGGTTCGCCAGAACATCCAATTCGTCGTCACTTCCGACGACGGACGTTTCGAGTTCCACGTCCCGGCCGGCAAGTTCGCACTACAAGGGGCAAAGCGCGGGTTCATCACCGCTGCTTACAATCAGCACGACCAGTTTTCGACGGCCATCGTGACCGGCGCCGGCATTGATGCGGAGAACCTCACTTTGCGTCTTTCGCCGAATGCCGTGCTCACCGGAAGAGTCCTCGACGAATTTGGAGAGCCGGTGCGGAGTGCGCAGATCATCCTTTACCGGGAAAACCGTTTCTCAGGCATAAGTCGAATTTCCCGCCATCGCGGCGCCACAACCGACGACCAGGGCAGGTACGAAGTGACGCCCCTCGACGAAGGCACCTATTTCGTTTCTGCCAAAGCGACCCCGTGGTATGCGGTGCATCCCGTTTCTGCTCCCGAAGGTACAGCCAACGCTCCCGTCCAGGTAGACTCGTCGCTCGATGTCTCGTATCCGATCACTTATTACGGTGATACGACCGAGACCGATGAGGCAGCGCCGATCCCGGTCCGGGGCGGCGACCGCCTGGAAGCCGACATCCATTTAAATCCCGCTCCCGCCCTTCACTTGCTCTTTCACGTTGCCGAAGGTGGTCAAGTTGCTTTTCCCCAGTTGCAAAGACCTTCGTTCGATGGGATGGAAGACGTTGAACCCGGCAACGTTCAAGGTGTCTCTCCCGGTGTTTACGAACTCACGGGCATAGCGGCGGGCCGGTATATGGTCCGAATGCCCGACTCGAGCGGTCAATTGAAGGAGCCCACCGCGGTCAATCTCACCAGCAGCCAGGAATTGGACGGCTCTTCTGGCAACTCGACCAGCAAGGTCAAAGTCACCGTCGAAGGAGCGGGAGCAGCGGCAGGACGACCGACACAAATTCAGATCGGATTGCGAAACAGCAAAGGCAGGGTGATCACTTCCGA
>WNFE01004464.1_pt1 | contig 10447 bp, 9 predicted proteins | sample 5400451 | NCBI WGS metagenome assembly WNFE01 (sample SAMN13153344, study PRJNA577476) | soil metagenome | isolation source: 200 cm saprolite under Douglas fir tree site 2 hole 2 | place: USA:California | collected 2015-04-18 | reverse complement strand
GGCTGCGGAACGTGTAAAGCACGCGTTAATTCCTGCGATTCAAAGCGTGCGTGACGCGATCGCGGCCAAGGCGGAAGAGTTCAAGGACGTAGTAAAAATCGGCCGCACCCACCTGCAAGACGCCGTGCCCCTCACCTTCGGCCAGGAGTTCGGCGGCTGGGCCAGCCTGCTGCAGCGTGATATCCGGCGTCTGGAGCAGGCTCTCGACGGCCTCTACGACCTCGCCATCGGCGGCACCGCTGTCGGCACGGGTCTAAATGCGCATCCCGAGTTCGCGGAGCGCGCCGCCAAGAAAATCGCCGAACTTACGGGACTTCCCTTCCGCTCGCATCCGAACAAGTTCGCCGCGCTTTCGGCGCACGACGAAATTATTTTTGCGCAGGGCGCGCTGGAGACGCTGGCGGCCTCGCTGATGAAGATTTCGAACGATATACGCTGGCTGGCTTCCGGCCCGCGTTGCGGCCTGGGAGAGCTGTCTATCCCGGAAAACGAGCCGGGTTCTTCCATCATGCCGGGCAAGGTGAATCCGACGCAGTGTGAAGCCATGACCATGGTGTGCGTGCAAGTTCACGGCGCCACCGCCGCGGTTGGCTTCGCCGGCTCGCAAGGCAACTTCGAGCTTAACGTCTTCAAGCCGGTAATCATCTACAACTTCCTGCATTCGGTCACCCTGATCGCTGACGCCTGCCACGGCTATGTCGAATACATGATCAAAGGCATCGAGGTCGATCGCGCCAAGGTTGACTGGTACGTGAACAACTCGCTGATGCTGGTGACGGCACTGGCCCCTAAGGTCGGATACGACAAGGCCGCCAAGATCGCCCACACCGCCCACGTCGAGCGTACCAGCCTGGTGGAGGCGGCCTTGAAGTTGGGGTATCTTACCCGCGAGGAGTTTAATGATCTGATGCGGCCGGAGAGGATGACGCGACCCTAGCAGCCCGTGTGGGCGCGGGTCTACGACCCGCCGGGATCGAGTGCAGCCCGGTTGGTGGTGTTTATCGCCTTCCTATGAAAAGGCCGATGGCAGTCAAGTGGTGCTAGACTGCTGCGATCAGCTCCGGCTGTTGAGAGAGTGGGCCATATGGAAACTGCGGCCAGTTCCCCGACGGCTGCAACCGTCGGAACCAAAGCTTCCATTCTCGCTGCGCAACTTCCACGGTTGGTTTCCGTGGATGTTTTGCGTGGACTCGTGATTGTCATCATGGCGTTGGATCACACCCGGGATTTCCTGTCTTACCTGCGGTTTCCTCCTGACGACATGGCACACACGTATGGAGCGCTTTTCTTTACCCGTTTCATCACTCACTTCTGTGCACCCGTATTCTCTTTCCTGGCCGGAACAGGCGCATTCCTCGCCACTAGCCGCGGAAAGTCACTACGACAGGTCTCCTGGTTCTTCTTCACCCGTGGTTTATTTCTCGTGATCCTTGAGCTCACTGTCGTAGGCTTCGCATGGGGTTTTGTCCCTTGGGCGCATGGGGGAGTGATCTGGATTCTAGGTTGGAGCATGGTGGCAATGGCGCTGATCGTGCGGCTTCCGGTCCGCTGGATCGCAGTTATGGGAGTCGGCATGATCGCCACCCACAATCTGCTCGATCGCATTAATCCAGCTTCGTTCGGGAGGTTCTACTGGCTGTGGATGATTCTCCACACGCCCGGCCGCATTCCGGTCACCGCTCATTTTTCGTTCCTTATTGGGTACGTCCTGATTCCATGGGTCGGGGTCATGGCTGCGGGTTTTGCTTTCGGAAACCTGCTGCTCAGGGTTGACCGCCGCAAATGGATTCTCACGCTCGGGATCTCCGCGACAGCGCTGTTCTTCGTGCTCCGTGGGTTGAATGTTTACGGAAATGGTATCGCCGGGTTGCCGTTCGGGTTCCCGCGTTCCGCTGGTCCATGGAGTTTCCAGCCGACGCTTTCGTTGACGGTGATCTCATTCTTCAACACACTCAAATATCCGCCTTCGCTCGACTACCTGCTCATGACGCTCGGGCCGTCACTCATCCTGCTTGGGTTGCTTGATAGAGCCAAAACGGAGCGCGGGCTAAGCCGTGTTTTCCTGGTGTATGGCCGGGTGCCGTTGTTTTTTTACGTCCTGCACCTTTATCTCATTCACGTTATGGCCATCTTGGTTGCGTTAGCCTCTCATCAGCCTATCTGGTACGGCCCGATTATCGCAGATGTATCACCGAAACCCCTTGGGTATGGTCACGGGCTGCCTTTCATTTATGCGATGTGGATTCTAGCCGTGGCAATTCTCTACCTGCCGTGTCGGTGGTTTATGGAACTCAAGCGTCGGCATCGGGATTGGGCTTGGCTAAGCTATTTTTGAAGGGCAGATAAGTTTGTAAGAGATTGCTGTCGTAAAATCGCGGATTCACCAGAGATCTCGGCGGCTGGTTTATGAGAGCGGCTAATCTGCTTCGGCGGGGCTCAACTCAACCGCGGCTTCAGCGTCTTTGCTATCGGCGGTCTGCTTAGCCTTCGGCGTCGTCGTGATCGTGATGACGCTAACCAACACCAGCAAAGTCCCGAGCAGTGTCCGCGGACCAACCGCTTCCCCGCCAACGAAATATCCCAAGCAAACCGCCACCACTGGATTCACGTACGCGTAAGTCCCCACTTTCGTTGGCGACTCGTAATGCAGCAGCCAGACATAGGCGGTGTAACCAATAATCGACCCCGCAATGATCAGATAAACCAGTGCGAACCATGCGCGACCTGAAATCGCCTGCACCCGAAATCCGGCAAACTCACCGGTCAGCGCCGTAAGGACGAACAACAAAGCCCCACCGGTTAGCATCTGAGTTGCGGCGCTCATAGGCTTCGAGGCTGGAAGGTGAAGCCGGCGAGTGAAAATCGTCGCGATTGACCAGGTGACTGCCGCCACAAGCAGGGCGAGAGCGCCCGCGCGATTGACAGGAACCTCGCCCAACGAAAGTGAATGATTCATCAGCACCGCCACGCCAACCAAGCCCACGATGAGGGCGAGACTGAGTCGGACGGTCAACCGCTGCGTGCGCAGGAAAATAATTTCCATCAACGTGATGAAAACAGGAATGGTCGCCAGCACCACCGCCGCAATCCCGGAAGGAACGCGCTGCTCTGCCCAAAACAAACAACCGTAATCGACAACGAAAATGAGCGCCCCGAGCGCGGAGGCCGCTACCCACTCGCGCCGGATAGGAGCCGGTGTGCCCTTCAGTCGCAGCCACGCATACGTCACCAGGCCAGCAGTAAAAAAGCGCATGGCCGCCAGCAAGAACGGAGGCACTTCGTGGACGCCAACCCGGATCGCCAAAAACGTCGAACCCCAGACGAAATAAATCATGGCGAAGGCCAGCAGGATTTTCCAGGCAGGTGGACGGGCTTCAGTTTCCATCTGGATCTCCTCTAGCTCGGGGACAAGTATTCGACCGGCTCCTTATAGATGGCGAGACCCGCAATCCGGAACCGAACTTTTCCATGAAAGATTCTCATGGCTTGAAGAATTTTTCCTCATGCTGCGCTTACAGCCTGCTCCGGGCGAACGATAACCCGCTCAGGCCGGCCACTCGCTCCGCATCGGCGGCCTTGGCTGCGACCAGCACGTGGAAAGTTTCGCCCATGCCGGCGGGAGTCACCAGGTGTTTGAGCTGCAAGGCGACTTTGGCGCGCTCTTGCGGCACGCGGCATTCTTCGAAGGCGTCCGCAAATTGGTTGTTCTCTCCGATTCCCATCAGGAATTGTGATTGGGTGAGAAGCGGCTGCGCCTGCAAACCATTTTCTTCCGCCGCCGCGGCCAGGGCCGTGAAGTTCACGTGAGTGGTGAGGTCCTGCTCGCCCGGGGCTTCGTAGGGATTCTGGGTAGCGGAGTGTTGACGATATGCCATCAGAGTTCCGCGATGGCGTCCGGCCAGTTGCTCTTCGCGGGTATATCCATAGTCAATGGCGACGATGACGCCGCGGCGCACCGAGGCGGCGAGGCGGGACATGCAGCGATGCGCGAGCAGCGGAACTTCGATTCGTTCTCCCGGCTCGGGATGGACGCTGTATCGGTCAAGGAACTCCAACTCCTCCGCGGAAGGCGGGACCCAGGTTTCGATGAAGCGGTTATCTTGAAGGGCGATGCGAAGGACTCCCTGGGAGCTGAGGATCTCTACCGGGAGCGCGTCGAAGAATTCGTTGGCGAAGATGATGACGGGAATCTCAGGAGTCCCGCCTGGTTGAGGCGACGCAGCGCTGAAGTGCTGCTCCACCCAGAAATCAAGGTTCGCAGGAGACCTCTCCTTATCGGCAGACGCCGCCAGAGACAGCGAGCTAAACCAGGGCTGCGTTGGCGAATCCGCACTGCGGAGCGACGCTCGACCGGTGTTGAAGTGCCGGATCAGATTCGACCGCAGCCGCTCCCGCAGCTGTGGCGAACTTTCCTCGAGCGAGTAATGCAAGGCCTGAAAGAACTCGGGAAATTTTTTCTCCGACCAGTCCAGCACATCTTGCGCAAACAGTCCCCGGCCGGGGCCGATTTCCAGAATTTCGATGCGTGCGGGGGAGCCGAGCACGCGCCAGATTTCGTCGAACTGGCGCGCCAGCAGGCGTCCGAAGACGGCGTGAACATCGCTCGAGGTGTAAAAGTCACCCGCCTTGCCGAACTGCTCCGCGTCCCGCGAGTAAAAGCCCAGGTCGGGACGATAAAGGCACAGCTCCATGTAGCGTGAAAACGGCATGGGCCCGCGCTCGCGGATTTCCTGCGCGATGATTTGGCGCATGCTCACAGGTTGTTCCGCTGGCGGTCCGCCCGGTCCTGGGGCGTGCGGATAAACATCTCGACCAGGTAGTCGTGCAGGCAGTCGTAGAGCTGCCGCTGGAACGCCCACTCAAACTGGGGATGGTCGAGATCCCTGGGATGAAACTCGAAGTTGTAGGTGTGAACGGGCACGGGTGGATTCTTGAAATTTATCAGGACTTCAACGCCTTCGCCCTTGGCCCGAGCGGAGAAATCGAGAAGCGGGTGTTCGTAAAGCTGGAGTTGGGCGAGAACGCGTTCGAGCCGCAAATTTGGGAGATCGGCCACAGAATGATTATTCTACGGGTTTTGTTCGCGCGAGACGTGACCGGTCAGAACTTTGGGTCAACCAACCCAGTTGTCAGATTGCAGTTCCCCGTTTTCAGTCACTCGTATCTCAGGGCCTCAATGGGGTCGAGTTTGGCTGCTTTGATGGCGGGTAGCATGCCGCTTACGATTCCGACGAAGCTGAGAATCCCCGTGGACCAGATGAGGGTGGCAGCGTCAATTTTCAGGTGAATGTCGCCTTCGTCGGCGCCCTCTTGAAATGCGCTCCAGAGGGTCAGCGAGGGGACAGACCACGACACCAGGTAGGCGAACGCCACGCCCAGCAATCCCCCCAGAGCGGTGATGACCATGGCTTCGGCCAGGAACTGGAACAGGATGTGCCAGCGATGCGCACCCAGGGCTTTTTCCACGCCGATTTCGCGGGTGCGCTGGGTGACGGAAACCAGCATGATGTTCATCAGTCCCACGCCGCCGATGCCCAGCGTCAGGAGGCCGATGAAGCCGAGCAGAATCTTGATCCCGGTAGTAATGACGCGCAGATCGAGCAGGTCGGAAAAGACGTCGAATACAAATACAGCGCGCTCGTCTTTGGGATCGAAGCCATGATGGAAGGCCATCGAGTTGCGCAGCGCCTTTACCACTTTGGCGTTGTCGCCTTCGTATTCCATGACGACGGAGTTTAGATAGTACGTGTCCTTGATATCGCTCATGGCGCTGAAGGGCACGTAGATGTGCTCGTTCAGATTGTCGTCGCTGTTGTTGATGACGTGTTTCAGGATGCCCACGACCTGGTACGAAATGCCATCTATGCGGATGTTTTCGCCGATGGCGTTTTGTCCGGAAAAGAGTTTCTTCTTGGCGTCGGCGCCCATGAACGCGACTCGCGTGTGGGTGAAATCTTCGGCTTCGCCAAAGGGAGCGCCTTCGGCGAATTCCATGCGGCGCATGCGCGGGTAAACGGCGTACACGCCGCTCACTCCGTAGCTGGCGCTGCGCGTGCCCCAGGCTATGGTGCTCTGTTTGAAAACCTCAGGGGAGAGCCGTTTCAGCAGGGGCACTTCGTCGCGAATATAATCCAGGTCTTTGACGGTCAGCTTGATCTCGCTACCCGCTTTCGTGCCGCCTGCCTGCAGCGAGGTACGTCCCGGAAACACGAAGACCAGGTTGGTTCCAAAGGAGCGGAACGCCACCCATAGACCACGTTCGAAACCCGCGCCATAGGCCAGGAGCAGGACCACGGTGGCGATGCCCCAGGCCATCCCCAGCATGGTGAGGATGCTGCGCCGCTTATTGTGGCGCAGGGCGCTGTAGGCTTGCGATCCCAGCTCCCCGATCACGGCTATTCCTGCCTCATGGCTTCAACCGGAGCCAGCAACGCTGCTTTTCGCGCGGGATAAATGCCGGCCACAATGCCGGCCACGGCGAGAGAGAGAATGGCGGCCACGGCGGACAGGGGCACAATCCGCGGCGTGTCGAATCCCTGGGGAGCAGGCAACTGCGCCAGCGCCGTCACGAAGGCGGTCGAAATCAAGAGCCCGATTCCGCCGCTAAAGACAGTGAGAAACGCGCCCTCAATGAAGAACTGGGTCAGGATGTTTCGATAAGTGGCGCCCAGAGCCTTGCGCAAACCAATCTCCCGCGTCCGCTCCGCCACCGAGACCAGCATGATGTTGACAATGCCGATCGCACCCAGGGCCAAAGTCACGAACCCTACAACTCCGAGAAAGTAATCCATGGCGTCGAATATTTTGTCCACGCGCTGCGAGTTTTCAATTGTGTCCCAATCCCCGAAGGCATCTTCCAGTTTGGAGTCGAAGCCGTGGCGGCGAGCGATGATCTGGTGAATCTCTTCCTTGGAGCGAAGGTGTTCGGCCTTGTTCAGGGGCCGGTAGTTAATGAAAGAAATCGCGCTCTCGGAGTTCTGCTCCTTCAGGGGAAACAGACTGCGCATGGTCTCGACCGGAACGAAGATGCGGGCATTGGTGCCGTTGTTGCCGTCCTTTCCCACCTTGGCCAGCACTCCGATCACGTCAAAACGAATGCCATTGAGAAGCATGGTCGCGCCCACCGCGGGGCGGCCGGGATAGACATTTTTCAGCAACTCCCATCCCACGACCGCGACCCGGCGGCGTTCGGTGTTGTCTTCGTCATTCAACCATCTGCCGGTGCCGACCGGCACGGTGCGGATCTGGTTATATTCGGGAGCTACGCCGAACACCTGGCCGTTGGTGGAACCGTAGTCGCTGACCGCGCGGATATCCTCGCGATTGATCACAGGCGATAAGGCGCGCAAGTTGTGGGCTTCACTACGTATGGCGAGGTAATCCTCGTAGGTAAAGTGATAGGTCTGGCCGGATTGCAGACTGCCGGCCACCGCCGGAATTCTTCCCGGGAATACGAACATGATGTCCTGGCCGAGGGTAGCCAGGTTTCTCACCTGCCCGCTGCGGAAACCCTCTCCAAGTCCTACAAGCAGGAGCAGCGAGCCCACGCCCCAGGCAATGCCGAACATGGTCAAAAATGACCGAAGCTTGTGCGCCCACAGTGTAGCCAGAGACTGGCGAACGGTTTCGAAAAGCACGTGCATAAGTTTACCGTCTTGTTGGAAACGGAGAAAGTGAGGGATACGCGCCCCCAATGATCAGCCAGACCGACCTCCCATGGAGTATTACGTGGCCGGGCAGTCGCGGGTTCCCCTAAAACTTTCAGCTCATGCTTTAGACCGCGTTGAAGAGCAAAAGGTTAGCGGCGTTTAAGCAGCTCCGGGGACGGGACGCCCCCGGGACAGCCGGCGGGCAAGCCCTGAGTGAAGTCGAAGGGACGCCGGCGCTGCACTTGCATTGCTAACCGCTTCAACCGCGTGGCGTCTAAACGACCGTTCTGTTTCATCCAGGCTCACAAATTACAACTCAGATTGGGAGGTTTGCACTGTGTACAAACTACTGGTGCGTGCTGTGCTCGTAGTTCAAGGTTTGCTGATGTTTGGGTCGTTGGCCAAGGCGCAGTCCTTCGTTCTGGATCTGCCACGGCCCAGCCAGCATGCAGTGGTGACCCAGCGAATTGGAATCACCGATGTCACCATCAACTACCATCGCCCGATGGTGAACAAGCGGAAGGTCTGGGGCGGACTGGTGCCTTACGGGCAAGTCTGGCGGGCGGGAGCCAACGAAAATACTACGATCAAGTTCACCGATCCAGTGACCATCGAGGGAAAAGCCCTGCCCAAGGGGACCTACGGTCTGCACATGATTCCCGGAGAAAACGATTGGACGGTCATCTTTTCCAACAACTCGACCTCTTGGGGAAGTTTCACCTACGACCAGGCCGAGGACGCACTTCGGGTCGCGGTGAAGCCGCAGACGGCTGAGTTTCACGAAGCACTCGCTTATGACTTCGACGATGTGACACCGGACTCTTCGATCGTCACCCTGCGCTGGGAAAAGGTCGCAGTCCCTTTTAAGGTCGCAGTGAACACGCATGAGATCGTCGAGCAGAACCTGCATCAGCAGCTCCGCGGTCTGGCCCAGTACAGTTGGGAAGGTTGGGATGATGCCGCGAACTATTTGCTGCAGGAAAAGATTGCTTTGGAAGATGCGGTCAAGTATTCCGACAAGTCAATCCTGAACGAAGCCCGTTATGACAATTACATGACCAAGTCGCAAATCCTCGATGCGCTGGGCCGGAAAGACGAAGCCACCAGCGCGCGCAACAAAGCCCTGACTATGGCCAATGCCATCCAAATGCACGGCTACGCGCGACAGCTGCAGAACGGGGGCAAACAGGCTGAGGCCTTCGCCATTTTTAAAGAGAATGCCAAGAAGAACCCTGACCAGTGGGTTGTGCACGTAGGTATGGCCCGTATGTATTCGGCGCAGGGCGATTTCCCGAACGCGGTCAAGGAGATGAACGTGGCGGTAGCCGGCGCCCCGGACGGGCAAAAGCAGCCACTACAGGCGTTCACCAAGCGCCTGGAGGCGAAGGAAGATATCAACAAGTAGGTTTGGGTAGCGCCGGCGGCCCGTCGACTTCGCTCAGGGCAGGCTCGCCGGCGCTACGGGAAACCTAGTCGCGGACAAGCGGCGTGCTCCGGATTTGCGTTACTTTCTGGTTGCCAAACGAGGATCGAAGCGAAAGCCCAGCGGCTTGCCGACGCGAACCCGGGCGAAATCCCGATGGCCGGGATTTAGCAGGAAATTGCTTTCCCCCGGAACTAGGACGCTCGGAACCTGGAGCACAACTGAACTTCCTCCAAGAATCCAGTCATCGCCAATCGACCTGAGTTGAGCAGGCGGGGGATCGGATCTCCAGTTCCTTGGCATCGCTGCGGGCTGAACCAGCGTGATCAGTGACTGGTCGAAATCTACCGCGAGCAAGACGTACTTCTCCAGCAGATCGGAGGAATCAAGATGCACCAGCATCTCCAGGGCGGCGAGCGACTGTGATTGTGCAGTGTAAACTACGGCGGTTCCTGGATTGTTCCAGCGGCCACCAAACTCGTGGGCACCTTCCCCGCTAAACGCATGCCTGACGTGCTTTCGCTTGGTGATTCGCCAGGCGGTGACGGTCACGAGAAGATTCCGTGCTCCAGCCTCCCAATCAGGTTTTCGACCTCACGGGCACCCGGTTCGGTACGGGCATAAGCGAGAGGAGTGCGCTCCCCGAGGGCCTTCCTGGGGCCGTCAAGCCAGTCCACGGCTGCAGCCACATCCCCTTCAAACAAATCTACTGCCCGTTCGAATATGGTGGAGATACGGAGGAGCCGCTCGGATTCCTCCGGAGTCAACTTGCCCGAAGCTTTGCGCCGAGCCAGGGTTCGCGCCGGAATCCCGATGACGGCTGCCAGGTGCGACAAAGCGAGACCACTTCGCGATTCCAGCGCATGCAAGGTCTTAAAGGAGAACCCCCGCTCCAGCTGACGAACAAGTTCCGCCGAGCTTGCTGCGGTCAGGCCAAGGCTGCTGCCTTGCAAGCGGAGCCGCACCGTCGAGCGGGACGAGCCCAGCCAGGCACGCCCGGCGGGCCGGTTTAGTCCAAGCTCACCCATGGTCTCAAGTATAGAAACACTCTGCCATGTTGTCAATTAATTCATGCCAACTGGCAGACTTGCTATTGGGAAACAGCCTGCACCGTTCGAGGGCGGGACGCCGGCGCTACAGCAAATCTAGTTTCGCCCTGGCGCTACGATGAGGCTGTAACGGAATCGTTGACGACCACCACTTCCATGCCCATGCGCTTGCCTACTTCAACCCCTGTGGCAAGCGTGTCGTCGTCGGTTTCCTGGCCGCCGATCACTTCCAGCCGCCCCCCCCGGTCCACCGGGTCGGCGAATCGCATCCCCAAACAATTCTGGGCGCGGTAGGTGACGCGGGCAATCTCGGTGATGCTGAGCGA
>WNFE01004461.1_pt1 | contig 10448 bp, 7 predicted proteins | sample 5400451 | NCBI WGS metagenome assembly WNFE01 (sample SAMN13153344, study PRJNA577476) | soil metagenome | isolation source: 200 cm saprolite under Douglas fir tree site 2 hole 2 | place: USA:California | collected 2015-04-18 | reverse complement strand
GTGTGGTGGCCATGCCCTCCTGGAGGGCGTCCCTGGTCTCGGCAAAACGCTGCTCGTCAAGAGTATCGGGGCTGCGCTGCATCTGGATTTTTCGCGTATTCAGTTCACCCCCGACCTCATGCCGGCTGATATCATTGGCACACGGGTGGTGTCGCAGGATGAGGAAGGGCACCGCTATTTTGAGTTTCAACAAGGGCCCATCTTCAGCAACATCGTCCTCGCCGATGAGATCAATCGGGCCACGCCCAAGACGCAGTCTGCCCTGCTCGAAGCGATGCAAGAGCAGACGGTCACGATCGCCGGGGTCGAATACAAGCTGCAGCTGCCGTTCCTGGTCCTGGCCACGCAGAACCCGCTGGAAATGGACGGGACGTATCCCCTGCCTGAGGCGCAACTGGATCGGTTTTTCTTAAAGTTGCAAGTGACCTATCCTTCCTTTGAGGACCTCAGTGAGATTGTCGATCGCACCACCCAGCGGCAGGAACGGCTGTTGGAGCCGATCTTACAGGAAGCCAAAATCCTCGAGGCGCAACAGTTTGTGCGTGATGTCCCGATTGCTTCGCATATCAAAAACTATGCTATCCGTATAGTGATGGCCACGCACCCGCAGATCCCAGTGGCGTCGGAGCAAGTCAAACGGTATGTGCGCTACGGTTCGAGCCCACGCGGTGTACAAAGCCTGGTGCTGGCTGGCAAAGTGCGTGCCCTATTTCAGGGGCGTTTCCACGTCAGTATCGAAGACCTCCGCGCCGTAGCGCTCGCGTGCCTGCGCCATCGCCTCATCCTGAACTTTGAAGGGGAAGCGGAGGGCGTGGACAGCGCGGACCTCATCCGCGATATTCTGGAACATTTACCAGAGCAAGCGCCAAGATAAGGTGTAGGCGCCAAGATAGGATAGAGGCGTGCAGAGCACCTTGTTCGATGCGGAATTCATGCGCAAGTTGGAGACCCTGCGTTTGCTGGCGCGCAAGGTCTTTCGAGGGCAGAGTCAAAACGACCGGACTACGCTGCGCCGCGGCATGGGTCTGGAGTTTAGTGATTACCGGCGTTATCACGCTGGGGATGATTTCCGTTATATCGACTGGAATGTCTACAGCCGTCTCGATCGCCTGTTTCTCAAGATCTTTACTGCTGAAGAAGACCTCACCATTCATCTCCTCGTTGATACCAGCCAATCGATGCAGGTGGGGACCCCGCCGAAGCTGGACTATGCCAGACGCGTGGCGGCAGCGCTGGGCTATATTGGTCTCAATGGTCTCGACCGCGTTGGGGCTGTGTCGTTTGCTGATGAACTGGGCAGACCGATGCCGCCGCAGCGCGGCCGGCAGCAGATCTTTGCCCTGTTCCGCTATTTTGAGGCCCTGCAAGGGCAGGGTGGTACGGAGCTCAATCGGGTACTGAGTAATTATGCCAGACAGAGCAGCAAGGGTGGTCTCGCTATCGTGCTCAGTGACCTCCTTGATGCCAATGGCTATGCCAGGGGGTTGGACGCGCTGGCCTATGGTCGTTTTGATGTGCTGGTGATTCAGCTCGTGGATGAGACGGAAATCAATCCTCCCTTTGAGGGTGCGTTGCGCCTGCACGACATCGAAAGTGCCCAACAACGTCGATTGACGGTGAACCGACGCCTGCTCGAATTATATCGCCAAAAAGTGGTAGACTATTTCACCCAGATTGAGACCTTCTGTGCCAAACGCAATATTGAGTATCTGCGTGCCAGCACCACGGTCCCCTTTGAAGATTTAATTTTGCGGTATTTGCGACGCGGTTTTTATTTGCGCTAGCCTCCAGGTACCAGTCCTATGACATGGCTCAACCCGGCCGCCTTTGCCTTTCTGGCGCTGATTCCTGTGGTTCTCCTCTTGCATGCCTTGCGGCATCGACGTCGCGATGTGCGTGTCAGTACGCTCTTTTTGTGGGAAAGCGTCCTGCGCGAAGCCCACGGCAGTCTCGGACTGCAACGTCTGGTGCAGAACCTGCCACTCCTGCTGCAACTTCTCCTGGTGTGTGTGTTCACTGCGGCCCTGGCGAATCCCGTGTTGACCGCAACTGTGGCCGAGAATAAAGACATTGTCCTGGTGCTCGATGTCAGTGCCAGCATGCAGACGCGTACCCCGCAGGGCACACGCTTTGCCCAGGCGCAACAGCGGGCTCTGGAGGTCCTCCAGGCGCTGCCGAGGGGGCGTCAGATGGCGCTGATTACGGCTGGTCGACAGCCGCAAGTGGTGCTGTTCTTTACGGCTGACAAAGACGTACTCCGTGAGGCCATTATGAGCCAGCAGCCCACCGATGCGCCGGGCAACATGCGTGACGCGGTGTTGCTCGCCCTCTCCTTTACGCAGGGCAGTGGGACGCACGAGGTCGTCCTCGTTGGTGATGGGGCGTATGGGCCGCGGTTCGACCTGGATTTGCAGCACAGCCCGGTCCGCCATATCCAGGTGGCTGGCGGGGAAAAAAATATCGGTATCACCCGCATGGCGTTGCGGAAAGTCCTGGATACTCCGGATGCCTACGATATCCTCATTGCGGTGAAAAATTTTTCCACGCAGCCGGTGGAAGTCCCTTTACAGGTCACAGCTATCCTGCGCCAGCCGTTACTCGAACGTCGCCTGCAACTCCAGCCAGGTCAGGAGGAGGTGATCGTGTCGACGCTCACGGGGCCCCTGAAAGGGATTGTGCAAGCGGACATTGCTGTCGAGGACGACTTTCCCTTGGATAATCGTGCCTATGGCGTGGTAGCAGCCCCCACACAGACCTGGGTCCTGCTGGTAGGAGAGAGCAACTATTTTCTCGAAACGTTGTTAACGTCGTTTCCTGGTTTGCTGGTGAACGTCGCGCCCCAGGTCGCAGAGGAGACCTTGCCACGCTTGCTCGAAGCGAACCAGGTCATCATTTTTAACGGTGTGCAGCCCCCGCCGTTACGCCGTGGAAATTTTTTGTTGCTCAATACGACCCCGCAGGACCCACGCTTGCCCTCCCAGGGCACTGTGACGCGCCCGCAGGTACTCGACTGGCAGCGGCAACACCCCTTGCTGCAGTTTGTGGAGCTCACCGATCTGCACGTCGAGGAGGCCCTCGTCGTCCACCCCCAGGCTGGCGCCCAGAGCCTGGTCGATGGCACGGGCACCTCCCTCATCAGTGTGATCGACGAACCCCAATTGCACCTGGTGATGGTGGCATTTGATCTGATGCGCTCTGACTTGCCATTGCGGGTGGCTTTCCCCGTCTTTATCAACAACCTGCTGCGTTGGCTCAGACCCCAGCAGGACGAGACGAGTGCTGGATACGTGCAAGCCGGTATGACCCATGCCGTGTTTTTTGATAAGCCGGTGACCCAGGCCACCGTGCAAGACCCGCAGGGCAAGCAGCGTGACTATAGCGTATCGGGCAATCCCTGGGTCTTTACTGAGGCGCGGCGGGTAGGCGTGTATATCGTCCGCGCTGGAGAAACCAAGCACTATCTGGTGGTCAATCTGCTGGATGAGACGGAGTCCGACATCAACCCGGCTACTAAGCTCCCCTCTTTCACGCCGAGCACGAGCTCTGGCACCCCCCAACATGCTGGCGTTGTTGAAACACCCTTGTGGCTGTATTTTCTCCTGGGCGCTGTTGTAGTGCTTCTAGGCGAATGGTACACTTGGTGCCGAGATTTTTGATGAAGCACGGTAGCAGCCGCCCAAGATTCTTGTAGAAGTGCGCCGCTTGGCTGCTTCCTGGCTGGCTGCAACAGGGAATAAGGAAGTATTCACCAAAAATAATGTTATATTCATTATAATATGTAACGAAATAGAGTTGACTAAAAATGAAATTCTTGCCACAATCTATGCCCTGGTAGTCTCTTTTGATATGGAAATACCATTTGAAATTAGGCTGATATAAAGTAAAATATCAGCCGAGAACCTTGAACCCAATAGCAACCATGGCATGTAAGGAGCCTACCCGTGGAGACAGAATATCTCCCCACCACCTCGTATGTTATTTTGGGCCTACTCACGTTCCGGGAAATGTCTGGATACGACTTGAAGCAGCTTATCAACAAGAGTATCACCCATTTCTACTGGAGTCCGGCGAAGAGCCAGATCTATGGTGAACTGCGCCGCCTGGAGTCGCACGGCCTGGTCACCATGCGGGAGGTTCCACAGACTCTCCGACCGGATAAGCGACTCTATCAGATCACGCCCGAGGGGACAGAAGCCATGCAACAATGGCTGCGGTCTTCGGGTGTGGAACCAGATTCCTACAAAAGTGCGCTCTTGCTCAAGGTGTTTTTTGGGCACATGTTGTCGTATGACACCACCGTCGGGCTTCTTGAAGAACGCCGGAAACAGATTGCACAAGAACTCGCGATGTGTGAAAGGAGATCCCAGGAATTCCAAGAAAAAATGCGCGGGTCTGAGGCCGATGACGAGACCTTTTTCCCGCTCCTCACGCTGCAGCGCACTATTACGCTGTGTCAGGCGGACCTGGAGTGGCTTGAAGGTGCTCTTGGGCAACTCAGGGAACGGCAGGCGCACGCCAGTACCCGCCGAGGAAGGCGCAAAACCTCGTCGAATGGCTCGCGCAGCCGTATGCGTGCAGTGTAGCAGTGTGTCTTGCCTATGAGGAGGACGCAGACCGCGATTTGCCGGTTGAGGCCGTGCACAATACCAAACGCATGTTGATTGACACGTTGGGGTGCGCTATTGGAGGGTATGCCAGCGAGCCGAGCGCAATGGCTTAGGCCCTGGCTGCCACTGTATTCAGCCAACAGCCGGCAATCGTACTGCGCAGTAGTCAGCAAGGGAGGTGGGAGAACGTTACACGATATGGAGCATGGCCAGGACATGGAGCTATCCCCACATCGGACTGTGGTGATACGGGCCTTACTGATTGATCTCGACAACTGTCCGCGGCAAATTGATCGCCTGCCTGAGACGCTTACCGAGTACGCGCGAGTCATTGCGTGCTATGGGGGTGCGGAGCCCAAAGTGCCCCTTGGCATGGTACCGTTGCTGGCGACGGCTATTCACGAAGGACGTCTGGCGATTGTTGGCATGCAGAAGAAAGGCAAAAATGCTGCTGATTTTGGCCTGGCCTTCTGGGCTGGCCGGTTGGCTGCCGAAATGCCGCCTGACACAGAGTTTCTCATCTTGTCTCAGGACACCGATTTGGACCACGTGGTGCACATGCTCCAGGGGGCCAATCGCCGGGTCGAGCGTCTTGACGGGAAAGTACACAGGACGAAACGCCTCTCTACTGACTCTTCGAAGCCACAGGTGGAAACCGATGGTGATGCAGTCATCGAGTACTGTACGATGTACTTACAACCGGCCCGGTCGCGTCCGGTGCGCAAAGTGACGCTGTCAAACAGCATTCGGGCCTTCTGCAAGAACCACAAGAAGAACATTACACCCGAAGAAATTCTGCATGGCTTGGTCACTCGTGGCGTGGTCGTCATTGATGATAACGGCCGTGTGACCTATCCCGAGACTGCGCCGGCACAGCCAACCGCCGCTGTGGCGCCTGAGCTGAATGGTACACTGCTCGACTGAGTCGATTACACGCTAGCTCTCAGCGCTGCCGCGACGCTATGCACGTCCTCGACCACATAGATTGCCAACGGCTCTGTGCGGTTGCGGACAGTTATCTCATGGCGTGGATACGCTGTGAGGTCGAGCCCTACGCACGTGGCGACTTGCTCAGAGAGCACCATTTGGCAGTGGTATTCCTTCGTGAGCCCCTCCAGTCGACTGGCAACGTGGACCGTATCCCCCACTGCTGTAAGATAGGTCGTCTCGGCATAGCCCATGCGCCCGACGACGGCTGGCCCGGTGTGGAGCCCAATGCCCATTCTGAGCGGGTCTGGAAGTTCATCTACCAGAGTCTGCGTGAGTTCAGCCAGACTGCGGATCATGGCACTGGCCGCCAGCAGGGCGCGTCGGCATCCTTCCGTAGGGCCCTGGCCTACCCCAAAGAGGGCCATGACGCCATCGCCCGTGAATTGATTGGCAATGCCGCCAGCATTTTTTATCGCGCTGCCGATCGTCTCAAAGTAGCGGTTCAGGAAGAAGACCACATCGTAGGGCAGTTTTGGCTCAGCCAGCCGAGTGAAACCGCGCAGGTCAGCGAATAGCACGGTAATCTCCTGCTCCTGCCCGGCATGGTGCCCAGGCGTGGCAAAGCCAGCACTCGCCTGGGCGTTGGCCGGCAAGAGTGGTATCACTGCCACATTGTGCGTGGGGCGCAACTGACAGGCCAGACGCACGTTGGGCGGCGCTCCGACCCGGTCAAGGACACGGCGCTCTTCCACGCTGGCTGGAGGGATCAGGGTTCCGCCTTGCACGACACGCACCCTGCACGTGGAGCAACGCCCCCTACCGCCACACACTGAGGCGTGTGGGATCTTGGCGAAGCGGCTCGCTTCGAGCACGCTGAAACCGGCAGGGACGACGACGTTCTGCCCGTCGGGATACGTGATCTGGATCGTCTCGAGACGCGGCTCGAAGCGCCGGCGTACGGCGCGCGCTACCAGGATGGCTCCGATAGCCGCACCAAAGGCCACAGGGACGACAGTACGGACCTTGTTCAGACGCTGGCGGGTCGCCTCGCCCGGTGCGTTGCTCTCTTGCAGGATCGCTTGGCGCCATTCTGCGTCACGGGCCTGCGCCGCCACTTCGCGCCCGGCCTGCACGAATCCGAGCAAGGCCAGGGTTGGTAGCAGGATGGCCACTCCAAAGAGCCACGGGACCACACGGCCATACCACGGCTGTAAGCGCAGCCAGAAATGCATGCCAATACAGCCGTGCAGCCAGGCCAGGAGCAGGACAATGACCTGGAGTACACCGAGATCTGGTCGGTACCACCAGAGCGCCAGTACGACATACGTGTAGGAATCCTGCACGTCAAACCCGGCATGTGCTAGACGTGTCCCCACAACGTGCGTCGTGAGCAGGAAGGGAATTGTCAAGCCCATGAGCAACTGCACGGCTTCCCAGATGGACATGCGCAGGCGTCGGCGCTGATACAGTGACCACAGAGCGAGGGCAACATGGCTCGCCAGAGCCCCGTACAGCACTGCGCTGCCCAGCGGATTACGCCACAGCAGCAGAAACCAATCGCGTCCAGCTTCAAGCGCGGTGAAGGACAGGAGCCCCAAGGCGTGATTGGCAAGATGGGTCGTAACATAGGCGAACAGCGCGATGCCCGACCAGAAGCGTACCCGCCGCAGCCAGGCCGTGTAGGAGTGCGTCTGCGATGGAGAGCGTGGGTGCGTCGACAGAGGTGCTGACATAGGCTGTGTCTCTCAACAAGTATGGCTAGTAGAGTAGAGCCGTGATTGGCCACCGCAGCATACCACTGTTTGCCTGTCATCGCAAAACGTGTGCAGGAGGCTAACGCGCGCCAAGATGGATATCCTATCCAACCTAGAGGGACATCTTGCATCGCTCCTGGCTTTGCGTCAGAATACTGCGGCACTCGTAGGTGTTATAACATTGTCATGTAGTAGGCAAAGAGGGCTGTGGACGTGGATGCGGTCATCAGTGTCGAGTATCTCACGAAGGTCTATGACCTGGGTGAAGTGCGTGTGGAGGCCTTGCGTGGTGTGGACGTGCGTGTCGAGCGCGGGGAGTTCGTCGCCATCATGGGGGCTTCGGGTTCTGGGAAATCGACCTTTCTGAACATTGTGGGCTGCCTGGACCGCCCTTCCACAGGATGCTATCGGCTCGACGGAGTCGACGTGTCCCAGATGTCGAGCGATCAACTGGCCGAGGTACGCAACAAAAAGATCGGCTTTGTCTTCCAGAGTTTTAACCTGCTGGCTCGGACCAGTGCGGTCGAGAATGTAGAGCTGCCGTTGTTGTATAACGGTACTGACAGTCGTGACCGCCGGGCACGTGCCCTGGCGGCGCTCAAGGCGACCGGGCTGGAAGGGCGGGCTGAGCATCAACCGAGCCAACTCTCTGGGGGCCAACAGCAGCGGGTTGCTATTGCCAGAGCCTTAGTGAACCAGCCCGCCATTATCCTGGCGGACGAGCCGACCGGGAATCTGGATAGCCAGACCAGCAACGAGATTATGGGGATTATGCAAACGCTCAATGAGCAACAAGGCATCACGATCATACTGGTCACCCATGAGGCGGACATCGCGCGGTACGCGAAACGCGTCATTCTGTTCAAGGATGGGCTGGTGATCGAAGATCGCCCAGTGCTGGACCGTACCCTGGTAACAGGCGTGGTATTAAAGCAGGCAGGAGAGATGGGGCAGTGAGAAGTGGGATATGCTTCTCAAGCAGGGTAGGCAGGAAAAGCACATATGGGGCATAAGCTATTGATGAGTCTGGTGCTCGTGCTGGTACTAGGGGGTGCGGCTGGCGGAGGCTATCTTTACTATGAGGGCCAGCAGCAACCGCCACGGTATCTGACGGCGGCCGTCGAGCGTGGCGCCATTACCACGACGGTGAACGCGACCGGGATCGTCAACGCCGTCACCACGGTGCAGGTGGGTTCGCAGGTCTCAGGCACCATTCAAAAGCTGTTCGTGGACTTTAATTCACCGGTGAAAGAGGGGGAGGTCATCACGCAGATCGATCCGGCGCTCCTGGCGACGAAGGTGGCACAGGCACGTGCGAATGTGGCCAGTGCTGTGGCAGCGGTGCAGGTCGCGCAGGCGACGACGGTCAACGCGAAGGCGGCTGTGGAAACGGCGCAAGCCAACGCCGAGAGCGCTAAGGCCAATATCGACAAATCCAAAGTCGCTCTCGCCGATGCGCGTCGTATCCTCGAGCGTAATAAGGAAATGGTCCGCAAATCCCTCATCGCCCAGAATGATCTAGATACTGCACAAACCGCCTACGATAGTGCGGTAGCACAGCTCAAGGCCTCCGAGGCGCAGCTGGAGGCTGCCGCTGGACAGCTCAAGTCAGCGAGTGCCCAGCGGCGCCTGGCCGAGGCCCAGGAGATAGCTGCTGCAGCCCAGGTTGACCAGGCAAAAGCGGCGTTACAGGCGGCAGAGCTGGACCTCGAACACACCACCATCCGTGCTCCAGTCAATGGGATTGTCGTCTCCCGAAGCGTCGACGTTGGCCAGACCGTGGCGGCGAGTTTGCAAGCCCCCGTCCTCTTTCTGATCGCCCAGGATCTCACGCAGATGCAGGTCGATACGAACGTCAGCGAAGCGGACATCGGTCGTGTGCGGGTAGGGCAAAGGGTCACCTTTGCTGTGGATGCCTATCAAAATATCACCTTCACCGGTGAGGTGACGCAGGTGCGCAATGCCCCAATCACGGTGCAAAACGTCGTTACGTATGATGCGGTGGTGCAAGTCGCCAACCCTGACTTGAGGCTGAAGCCAGGGATGACGGCCAACGTCTCTTTTCTGGTCGCTGAGCGTCAAGACGTCATCAAAGTTCCCACCGCGGCCCTGCGCTTCCAGCCGGAGGGCGTGGCACAGGATACCAGTTCCCAGGACAGTAAGGCACCGGCACCTCAGCGAGGTGGTGGCGGGGGTGGTCGTTTCCAGGAAATGCAGCAGCAGCTCACCAAAGAGCTGTCACTGACCCCGGAGCAACAAACCCGTCTCAGCGAGGTGTTCCAAAAGATCGGGCGGCAGTCCAGGACCATGCGTGAGGAAGAGTCTGAGGAGCGCCGCCAGGCCATGCGGCGGGAGATGCAGGCGCAAATCCGGGCGCAGATTCGGGAAATGCTCACGCCTGAACAGCGTCAGAAGTATGAGACACTGCTCAGAGCCAGGGACGAGACGCAGCCCCAGACACGACCAGGACGGGTCTGGGTGCTCGGCGCCAATGGCACTCCAGAGCTGCGCACACTGACAGTTGGGATTGCTAATGATACTCATACAGAGGTCATCGCAGGGGATCTCACTGCCGGACAACCAGTCATTACAGGGAGCCTCACATCAAAATCGTCCAAACGTCCGGCGCCACCACCTGGCTTTGGGGCTGGTCCGCGACTCTAGGAGAGCACCATGCGTTTACTCATCGTCACTGTGCGGATTGCCTTGCGGGCCCTACGGCGTAACACTTTGCGTTCGCTCCTCACCATTTTGGGCATTATTATCGGTGTGGCTGCAGTTATCGCCATGGTCAGCATTGGCCAGGGGGCGAGTGTGGCTGTGCAGGAGCAAATTGCCCGCATGGGCAACAATATGCTGGTCATTCTCTCCGGCAGCGTCACCCAGGGCGGGGTGAGAACGGGGGCCGGCGGGCGCTCGACGCTCCGAGTTGGCGACGCGAAAGCGATGCAGCGGGAATGCCCGGCGGTGAGCGCGGTGACCTACCTGCGTCGCCAGGTGCAGCAGGTGGTCGTTGGCAATCAGAACTGGAGTACGTCGATCTTTGGGGTGACCCCAGAATATCAGACTGTGCGTGATTGGCCGCTGACTGCTGGCCGTTTCCTGACCAAACAGGATGATGAGAGCGGCGCTACGGTGGCAGTCCTGGGACAGACGG
>WNFE01004460.1_pt1 | contig 10448 bp, 7 predicted proteins | sample 5400451 | NCBI WGS metagenome assembly WNFE01 (sample SAMN13153344, study PRJNA577476) | soil metagenome | isolation source: 200 cm saprolite under Douglas fir tree site 2 hole 2 | place: USA:California | collected 2015-04-18 | reverse complement strand
CGGAGTTCAACAGGGCAATGGTTCTGAAATCGTCCCCCCGTGCGCGTCACTCTCAAATCACAGAACTTCAAGACCTCCATCGATGAGGCCACAGCGGGGATTCGGCGCCCGGCGATGTATAATGCACCTTCTCTGGCCCGAGCGCCGCTGCTGAGAAAGATAATCTGCTTTGCTTGCGCCCTCCGAGGAGGCGGTTCATGCGCGCCTTAGGCATTTTCCTCTGTGTGGTTGCCGGGCTGAGTTCTCCATCTCTCCTTGCTGGTCAAGTACTACAGCCGACGGCCATGCAGCCGGCCTCCTGCCGCGGTCCGCGGTCACCACAATGCTGGAATACCTGGCCAAGACGAGCCCGCGATGATCCCAGCTATGAGCTAAATCGATGACCGCGCCAAGATCTTTGGGCCCGTGCGGCTACTCATGCCAGATTCCTTCGAGCGGCAGCCGCAATACGGAAGCGGGGTGAACCGTGGCTGAGAATGGCAAGAAAACAGCGGTCGTGGTCAGCGCGCATTCGGCGGATTTTGTCTGGCGCGCGGGAGGAGCGATTGCGCTTTATGCCGAGCGCGGCTGGGAAATCAGCATCGTCTGCCTGTCATTCGGAGAGCGCGGAGAGTCGGCAAAACTTTGGCGCGAGCCGGGCATGACCGTGGAAAGAGTGAAGGCGGTCCGGAAAGAGGAAGCGGTTAGGGCGGCGGAGATCCTCGGCGCCAAAGCGATTTTCTTCGACCTGGGCGACTATCCGATGCGCATCGGAGATGATGTTCTTCACCGGCTGGTGAAGATCTATCGGGATCTGCACCCGGAATTCATTCTCACGCATGCGCTCAAAGACCCATACAATTTCGATCATCCTCTTGCTTCGCAATTCGCGCAGGAGGCCCGCATCGTGGCGCAGGCGCATGGACACGACCCTGCGACAGAAGTCATTGGCGCGCCTCCCGTATTCATGTTCGAGCCTCACCAACCGGAACAATGTGAATGGATGCCGGACATTCTGCTCGACATTTCTCCCGTCTGGGAAAAGAAATACGCAGCATTCAAGAGTATGGCCGCGCAAGAGCACATTTGGAGTTATTACGAGCGGGTCGCGTTGCAGCGGGGTGCGCAGGGCTCGCGTAATTCGAATCGCAAGATGAAATACGGAGAAGCGTATCAACGCGTTTTCCCGCAAGTAACTGAGGTGTTGCAATGAACGCGCCAATGGTCGTCCGGAAAGTGGAGAAGCCCGCTGCAGATGTGGTTGCCGCGCTGGAACTCTGCGGAGTCTCGACCGTCCATGAGGCCCAGGGGCGCTGCGGAATGCTCTCCAGCTATCTGCGCCCTATTTATTCAGGGGCCGCCATCGCCGGCTCTGCCGTGACCGTATCGTTGCCGCCAGGCGACAATTTGATGATTCACGCAGCCGTCGAATTCTGCCGGCCGGGCGACATCCTGGTAGTGGCGCCAACCTCTCCTTGTACGGATGCTTACCTGGGCGACTTGCTGGCAACGTCCCTGCGGGCCCATGGCGTGAAAGGAGTAGTCATCGATGGCGGCTGCCGCGACGTCCGCGCGCTGACGGAGATGCAGTTTCCGGTTTGGAGCCGGGCGATCAGCGCGCAGGGAACAGTGAAAGCGTCGCTCGGATCGGTGAACGTTCCCGTGGTTTGTGCCGGGGCTCTGGTGAATCCGGGCGATGTCATTGTCGCGGATGACGACGGAGTCGTGGTCGTCAAGCGGGAACTTGCCTCTGCCGTGGTGCAGGCAGCCGAAAAAAGAGTCCGCAAGGAAGCTGCTACGCGCGAGCGGCTCTCGCGCGGTGAGCTTGGTCTCGACATTTATGATTTGCGGAAGAAACTGGTTGATCTGGAATTGAAGTAATTGGGAAATGGAGGCCGCCGGCATGGCCAGGTCATCTCAGACGGCGATTCCATGCACGCTGATGCGCGGAGGGACCTCCAAAGGGCCTTTTTTTCTGGCCAGCGATCTTCCCGCTGACCCGGCCTTGCGCGATCGTGTCCTGCTGGCGGTCATGGGATCTCCCGACCCGCGCCAAATCGACGGTCTCGGAGGTGCTGACCCTCTGACCAGCAAAGTGGCCATCGTATCTCCCTCCTCCCGCCCCGGGATGGACGTCGATTACCTGTTCGCTCAGGTGTCCGTGGATCGTCCGTTGGTGGACGTGACGCCCAACTGCGGAAACATGCTCGCCGGTGTGGGTGCATTCGCCATCGAGCGCGGGATCGTGAAGCCCCGCCACCCGGTCACGCCCATCGCGATTTACATGGTCAACAGCGGGAACTCCGCGGTCGCTCACGTGCCCACCCCTGGCGGAGTGCCAGGCTTTGACGGCGATGCATCGATACCTGGGGTGCCGGGGCGTTCCGCCGCGATACCAATCGATTTTCTCGATACCGCGGGCTCGGCTTGCGGAGTGCTGCTGCCGACTGCGAAAGCGCTTGATGAAATCGACGGAGTAGAAGCCACGCTCATTGATAACGGGATGCCGGTAGTGGTGCTGCGCGCTGCGGATTTCGGAAAATCCGGATACGAAACTCCTGCCGAGCTTGATGCCGACAAAGAATTCAAGGCGCGTTTGGAAACGGTTCGCATCGCTGCCGGCGAGCTCATGGGATTGGGCGATGTGCGTTGCAAGGTGGTCCCCAAGATGACCCTGATCGCCCCGCCTGGCGAGCGGGGCAACGTTGCAACGCGCACGTTTATTCCTATTAAGTGCCACCCGGCGATAGGAGTCTTGGGAGCGCTGTCTGTGGCAACCGCTTGCATTTTGCCTGGCTCGGTCGCGGCGGGGATCGCCACGGTCCCCTCAGGGCCTTGCAAGCGCCTCTCCGTCGAGCATCCCAGTGGCGAATTCACTGTCGAGATCGAGGTCAAAGAAGGAGCACCGGGTCTGGAGATCGTTCGCTCCGGTCTTCTTCGGACGGCACGCGCACTCTTCAGCGGCCACGTATTCGTGCCGGCGAGCGTGTGGCACGGAACAACCGATGTTAATATCCCAGCCACAACGGTACCTAGCGATCGCAAGTAAGTTCGAGCATCTCCGCGGAACCGGCGCCGAAGATTTCTGGAGGCTGGAGCTATGCAAAGTGAACCGATCTTCGATTTGGCACATCTTGGCCATCTGGAACTCTTGACGCCTAAGCCGGAAGAAAGCCTTCGTTTTTTTGTGGGTGTGCTGGGAATGACGGAAACCGCTCGCCAGGGCGACTCGATCTACCTCCGCGGCTGGGACGACTACGAGCACCACACCCTCAAACTTACGGTGTCGAAGACCTCCGGAATGCGCCACATGGCCTTCCGCGCGCGCAGCCAGCAGGCGCTCGACCGGCGAGTCGCGGCCTTGAAGGACTCGGGATATGAGATTGGCTGGACGGATGGAGATCTCGGCCACGGGCCTGCTTTCGCCTGTCACGATCCCGATGGCCACACGATCGAGCTTTATTATCAGACCGAATGGTATACGGCACCGCCGGGACTCCGGCCCGCTCTGAAAAACCAGGCGCAGCGCTTCCCGGCGCGCGGCGTGAACGTCCGGCGGCTCGACCATCTGAACTGCCTGGCTGTGGATATCAAAGCAAACCGGGTGTTTTTCGAGAACTACCTGGGCTGCCGCCTCACCGAGCAGATCGTCCTGAACGACGGCACGGAAAGCGGGATGTGGTTAACCGTCAGCAACAAGAGTTACGACTTTGCTTACACGCGCGACCATACCGGGACGCGCGGGCGCTTCCACCATCTCACCTACGCGGTTGATTGCCGCGAAGATGTTCTGCGTGCCGCCGACATTTTCCTGGAGAACGGAATCTACATCGAAACCGGGCCTCACAAGCACGCCATCCAGCAGACCTTTTTCCTGTATGTCTACGAGCCCGGCGGCAACCGCGTGGAGATTGCCAACGCCGGTGCACGCCTGATCCTGGCCCCCGACTGGAAACCAATCAGGTGGTCGGAGGAAGAACGCAAGAAGGGCCAGGCCTGGGGATTGAAAACGGTCGAGTCTTTCCACACCTATGGCACGCCTCCGGTTGACGCGCCCTCTTCTTAGTTGGAAACGAAAAGACCAGCAGCACGCCGTTAGATAGATACGTCTTTCAATTCGACGCTGATCAGGCGAATCTCTGTATCACCTACATTCTCGACCGAGTGCGGAGGCATCGGCGCAGACCACACTGAGGCTGGCGATGCTGGCTGCGGTGGCCCCTGGCGGGTGTCTAACAGCAGTTTTCCGTCGCCGTCGCGGCGAATGAATTGGCCTGGACTCATTACGGATAGAACGCTCGGCCAGCGGTGGGTGTGGACGGGCACGAGTCGTCCGGCTGGAATTCGAACGTCGAGAACGCGCACGCGCTCGTTTTCGAATAGCAGGCGATGGTATTCAGGCGCTGCGACCAAGGCATCCAGGGAATCCGCCCAGGGCCATGCTTGCCGCTCAGCATTTGCGGCGTCAGAACTCACTGCACCCTCCAAGGTTTCGACTGGCCGTTCCTAGAGCTGCCACCATCTCCAACGCTGGTTCATGCCCGGCAATTCCCTCTAAATCCATTTTCGGGGCCGGACAAGAGCAGAATCTTAGCCAATTCTGCGGCAAATGCAGAGTTTAAAAATTGTCTGGGGGAGCTGGCAATGTCTTCAAGGCGCAGAATGGGAGGTTTCCCCGATGCGCGTGTTATCCGCGGTTTCGCCCATCGCGTCCTCGCTCGTCCTTGCAACTGTTAATGCATCGCCGTCATCTCAACAGATAGAATTTGCTGTTCACTCTGGGGCAAACCACTGAGGAACGCGCGGCGGAGGCGAACATGAGAGGAATCATCACCCCAGCGTTGGCCTTGTCAGGAATTCTCGGCGTGGCCCTTCTGGCTTCTCCCGGATCCCTTGGAGCGCAGGCGCCGCCGGGACCGATGTCTCCGTTGCCGTCTAAAGAAGCGCCGCCGTCTTCGCAAACTCCCCAGCCGCAAGCGAAGCCAGAACAGAAAGACTTGCCACAGAAACCCAATGTCGCAGGCTCCTGGAAGCTCAATCGCGAGGAGAGTGAGGACGCAAGAAAGAAGATCCAGGAAGCCCGGGACTCGAACCGCGGCGGCAGTGGCGGCGGGAGCGGTCCCTACGGCGGTGGCGTCCACGGACGCATAGGAGGCGGCTATCCCGGGGGAGGGGGGCCTTACGGTGGACGCGGCGGAGGATCACAACGCGGCTCCAGCGATGAAGACCGCCAGAAAATGCAGGCGCTGTTGACACCCGCGGATTCCCTAATCATTGCGCAACAAAAGGACAAAGACGTGGAAGTGCGTGTAACCGACGACCAAAATCACCAGCGCGTCTTTTACACCGACGGACGAAAAATACAGAAATCGAAGGACGACAGATACCAGGAAATCTCCGCGCAGTGGCTGGGAAATCGTCTGGTCTCCGAAGAAAAGAGCCCGCGAGGAGAAAAGATGGAGCGCACGTTTGAGGTTGCGTCCGGCGGGGAAAAGCTTTACGTCACGCTGAATGTGGGTGGCGACCGTTCCCGGTCTGCGGTGTACATCCACTACGTCTACGACATTGTCCACGAAAAGAGATAACGATCACTCAATCACCCGAGAATCGGTCCTTCCGGGCGCCAGCCCGGAGGGCCTAGGGGCAACTCACTTACGCGGCAATGTAGTGGAAGCCGGGAACGAAGGCCCCCTCGGCAGCTCTGCAGCGGAGCCGTCCGATCTAAGATTACAGTTGACAGGTTCTTCCGATTGAAGTAACTAGGGCCCCTTACGGGGTCTTTCTTCAGAGGTAAGCGCAATGAAGCCACGGTCATTTTGTGCCCTGCTCACGGCTTCCTTACTATCGCTTTCTCTGCTGTTTCCCTCGGACCTATTCGGGCAAGCGGCCAGGGGGGCAGGCAAGATCTCCCGCCTGATTCCCACCGTAAACGTGCAGCGCGGCGCCGGCGTCAAAGTAGGCGCGGCGAACATGCCCATTCTCTGGGGCGACACCGTCACCACCGACCGCGGGGGACGCGCCAGGGTCACGCTGGACGACGGATCGATCCTGAACGTCGGTTCCGAATCAAGCATCCACGTGGTCAGTCACGACGCGGCAGCTCAGCGCACCCAGGTCCAGCTTGCTTACGGGAGGTTGCGCTCCTCAGCCGTGCGCCTTTCGCGCGCCGGTTCGAGCTTCGAAGTGCGCACCCCCACGGCGGTAGCCGGCGTGGTCGGAACGGACTTCATCATGATGTTTATCAACAGCATCACGCATCTGCACGTCTTTGAAGGGACCGTCAACTTCTGCAACCTGGCTGGCAATTGCGTAGCCGTAGGAGCGGGATTCAGCTCCGCCGTGCGTGGCAATCAGCAGCCCGATGCTCCCGCCCCGACGCCGCCGTCCGCCTCGGTGGAAGCGAATGAGTCGACTTCTGTGGGCAGCGGTGGTGGGGGAGCCGGTGGTGCCGGAGGCGCTGGCGGCGCCGCCGGAGGCGGAGCGGGGGGTGGAGCGGTTGCCGGAGCTGCCACCGGCGGGGTGCTTGCCGGCCACAGCCTGCTGGTGGCATTGGGAGTTGTTGTGGCTGCGGTCATTCCTGCAGCGGTGGTTCCGGCCGTGAACGGCGGGAAGCACTGCAGTTGTAAGACGGTCCACAATTAACCCTTAGGGGCTTCAGATCTCACCGGAATGGCGGCTTAGCTGTCTCAGTCCGCAGCGCTGTCCTTCTCTCTCCTGCACGCCATTGATCCTATGGCAGGATGTCGCTCTGCTTTGCGCCCCGCGGAGTCCCTCGGCACAGGCGGGAGCCTGGCCGGCTCGTCGCCGTCCGCTCAGGGAACAACCTCACGGACGACCACCTGCAACGCCGGAATATTCTCCCGGCGCATCAAGTCATTGAGCGCCGCTACGTCCCCGCTGACGATTTCCCGCCAGGCGGAAAGTTGTGCAGCCACCTCCTTCTGCTTCTCCGCGAAGAAATCGTACTCCGCCTGCGTGGGGGCGGCATCCGCGCTGTCCACGGAGTTGTTAAGCCAGGCGATCTTGTTGTTGAGCGTGGTGGGGAAGTTGCACATGTCCTGCGATGACACCGCTCTTACTTCGAACAGCGCGGCCTCCACAGGAGACATCTTCCGGTCAATTTCCGTTGCGGCATCGGCAATGGCCTTGCCGTTCGCATCGCCGCTGGTTGCAAACCTTTTGCGCAGCGCGGTCACCTGCCCGCGCAGGCTGCGCATATCCAGCACGGTGCGGTGCAGGCTGCCGAACAGTTCGCGGACCTTCAGGTGCAGTGCGAGTTGCTCATCCAGATCCTTAGACGGCGTCTTGACGCGGGGATCGAGTTTCACTTCGATTGGCGCGGTGTAGCTCTTTCCTTCCACGGTAAGGCGCGCCACGTAATTTCCGGGGACGGCCATGGGAGCCACCGGCGCGCCCATATCCCACACCGAGCTGGGCACAAGCTCCGGCATGTCATAGCGCAGGTCCCAGACAAAGCGGTGCATCCCGGCGCTGACCGGCAACTGAGCCGGGGGAGCGTCTCGGCTTTCGGGACGCTCGGGGAGTGGTTTGCCCTCCACCTTTTTCTCGATACTGCTGTACTTGCGAATCACCTTCTGCTGGCCATCGAGTATCTCCAGCGTGATCTCCTGCTTCTGGTCGGCGCGCAGGTAGTAATCAAGGATGGTGCCTTCGGGGGGATTACTGGCGTCGGACGGGCCCGGCCGCGATCGCTCGGGGCGGTGACGGTAGGCCATGGCGGGATGAAACAGGTGCGCGTCCGCCCTGGCGATTTCATCGCTCATCTGGCGCAGCGGAGAGATATCGTCCAGGATCCAGAACGAACGCCCGTGCGTGGCCACCGCCAGGTCATCCCCTTTCACCATCAGGTCGTGGATCGGCGTGGTCGGCAGATTGAGCTGCAGGGGCTGCCAGCGCGCGCCATCATCGAAGGAAACAAAGATTCCGATCTCTGTGCCGGCAAAGAGCAATCCCTTGCGCGCAGGGTCTTCGCGCACCGCGTGGACATAGGCGCCGTCCGGAATGCCCGCGTTGATGCGCGTCCAGGTCTTGCCGTAATCATGCGTCTTGTAGATGTAGGCGCGCGCGTCGTCCCACTTGTGGCGGTCCACGGCGATATAAGCGGAGGCGGGGTCGTGGGGTGAGGCATCCAGGATGCTGATCATGCTCCATTCCGGCAATTCCTTCGGCGTGACATTGCTCCAGTTCTTTCCGCCATCGCGCGAGATCTGCACCAGGCCGTCATCGGTCCCTGCCCAAAGCAGGTCTTTTTGCATGGGCGATTCGGCGAACGTGAAGATCACGTCGTAATACTCGACGCTGATGTTTTCTCCGGTGATCGGCCCTCCGGAGAATCCCTGCTTGGATTTGTCGTTGCGCGTCAAATCCGGGCTGATGGGAGTCCAGTGCTTGCCGGCATCGGTGGACAGAAAAAGGACGTTGCCCGCGTAATACAACTTCTTGGGATCGTGTTTGGAGATGTAGATGGGTTCGGTCCAATTGAAGCGGTACTTCAACTCCGAAGCGTAGTGTCCATCGGCATCGTCTGGCCAGACCTGCACGTTCTGCGATTGCCCGGTGCGCCGGTCGTGGCGCGTCAGAATGCCCCAGTAATCTCCCGCGTAGACGATATTCGGATCGGTGGGGTCCACGGTGACGTAACCAGCCTCACCGCCACCCACCGCTTCCCATTCCGGCGCCCCGATGATGCCGCGGTTGCTGCGGCTCACGATGCGGATGGTGGAGTTGTCCTGTTGTGCGCCGAACAGATGATAAGGAAATTCGTCGTCGGTGGAGACGTGATAGAACTGCGCCGTGGGCTGCGTGTCCTGCCGCGTCCAGGTGTTGCCGCCGTCCACGGTGATGGTCGCTCCGCCGTCGTTGGCATTGACCATGTGCTTTGAATTGTTGGGATCGATCCACAAGCCGTGGTGGTCGCCGTGGGGGAGGTTTCCAATCGGGGTCCACGTCTTCCCGCCGTCGATCGAGCGGTACAGCGATGTATTCATCACGTACACGGTATCGGCGTTCCTGGGGTCGGCAGTGACGTGGGTGTAGTACCACGGCCGGTGGCGCAGGCGGTGGTCGGAGGTGGTTTGCGTCCAGTGCTGGCCGCCGTCATCGGAGCGGTACACACCCCAACCTCCTCCGCGGCTTCCAGGATTACGTAGACGCGCTCCGGGTTATCACCCGATACGCTCACGCCAATTCTGCCCAGCACCCCGCTGGGCCAGCCATTGCCTTCGATCTTCTTCCATGTCGTCCCGCTATCCACCGATTTATACAGCCCGCTGCCCGGACCGCCGCTGGTCAGGCTCCATGGCGTGCGGCCTGCCTCCCACATCGCCGCAAAGAGAATGTGCGGATTCGAAGGCACGAAGGTGATGTCAATCGCGCCCGTCTTGTCATTCAGGTAGAAGACTTTTTCTCAATGTTTGCCGCCGTCGGTGGTGCGGAAGACTCCGCGCTCCGTATTTGCTCCGTAGGCATGTCCCAGCGCCGCTACATAGACGATGTCCGCATTCCGCGGATGAATGATCACCCGGCCGATGTGGCGCGTGTCCTGCAGGCCCACGTTGGTCCAGGTTTTACCGGCGTCGGTGGATTTGTAAAGCCCGTCCCCATAGGAGATATTTCCGCGGATGCAGGCCTCTCCTGTTCCCGCGTACACAACGTTCGGGTCGGAGTCCGCCACGGCGATACTTCCGATCGAGGATACGGATTGTTTCTCGAACAAGGGCGTCCAGGTATTCCCGCCGTTCACGCTCTTCCAGATGCCGCCCGAGACCGCGCCAAAGTAATAAGTATTGGGATCGCTGGGCACGCCCACCGCCGTCAGCGATCTCCCGCCGCGATAAGGGCCGACCAGGCGGTACTTCATACCCTCCATCAATTTCGCGTCATATTGCTGTGCTTCAGCGGCTAAGCCACATGAAAGGGTGGCGAACATCAAGAAAAGCGCAATGCGTGTGAACCGCCGGTTATGTACAGCCGTCATCCGAGGCCTCCTGAGGTGCTAACGCCGCAAATCCTACCTACGTTTGAGTACGAGCGGAAAGCCTTTTTTCGCGCCGCCGGCAAATTCATCTTGCCGCAAAGCCCGTGGATGGAAACAGCCGACACCGGGACGAAAGGCGTCGCCTGCGGCAATGCTAGAATCGCCCTGTGAGTGGAGTATTTGACGAGGCAGCAGGATGGAAGGCGGTCACCCGGTCCGGGCTGATCGGCTGGCTTGTTTTCTACGGCCTTTTCCTGATCATTGCGGCGCGGGATACGCAAGGTTTCCTCCCCCTCGATCACGTCAACCTTGTTTTCCACGAAGCCGGCCACATGCTGTTCGCTTGGTTCGGGTACACCATCAGCATCCTCGGCGGGACGCTGGGTGAATTGCTCGTGCCTTTGGCGGTGGCCATATACTTCTATCTCCGGCAGGAGACGGCCGGCCTGGCCTTCGCCGCGTTTTGGTTTTT
>WNFE01006930.1_pt1 | contig 10452 bp, 7 predicted proteins | sample 5400451 | NCBI WGS metagenome assembly WNFE01 (sample SAMN13153344, study PRJNA577476) | soil metagenome | isolation source: 200 cm saprolite under Douglas fir tree site 2 hole 2 | place: USA:California | collected 2015-04-18 | reverse complement strand
TCCACCGCCACGGGGAGCTGAATACCCGCCGCTCCCGCCGCGGCTCGGAGCGGAATATCCACCACCGCCACGATTGGGACTTGAATACCCACCGCCCCTCGGAGCGGAATACCCACCGCCGCCGCGGTTTGGACTCGAATACCCGCCGCCGCTCGGAGCGGAACGTGGGCCACTATAGCCACCATTTCCATAATAGCCACGGGAAGGAGCCGGACTAGACGAGCGGGGAGTGACGATGGGTCGTCTCATGTCGAGCTGCGGGCGAGACGATTCACGCCCGTTGCTGCGGGGAGCCGGCTGACGCCAGTTCCCCGGATCGCGTTGCGTTTGCGGAGCCGAATTGCGGGAAGGAAAGCGATTCATCGAATCGTTCCCTTGCCCTTGTGTACGATTTACTGGCGCGTCCATGGGGCGTTGCGCCGGCATTCTCCGCCAGTCGCTCCCGCGACCTTGCGTGGGGGCTGAACCCTCACGCTGCGAACGATCGCGGGATGCTGGCGCCTCTGTCAACCCACCCGAACTCCGCGGCGCCGGCGACGACGGCCGATCGAGCCGTCGCCAGTCCTGATTGTTTCCTCTCGGACTTGAACTCGAGCCCGGCCGGTCGACCGGAGTGTTCATTCGCCCTGCTGGATTGCTGTTGTTCACAGAGCTGCTGCCCACAGATCCGCGAGGAGCGCCGGAATTCGGAGGTCGCCTCCAATCCGAATTGCCGCCGCCTGCCTGCCCGCGCTGGCCGGGGTTCGAGAGCCCAGTACCTGCACCGGAACCGTTTGAACGCTGCACTGGCGGACCCAGGCGGCGCCACGTCTGATTGGAGCCTTGATTGGAGCCCTGGTTCGATCTGTCTGCCGGCAAACCCGCCGAAGGCTTCGTTAGTCCGGGATTCGCGCCGGTGCGTCCTTGTGTAAGCGAGCGAGCATTCCCTTCGCCCGGGTTAGACCGCTGGTTGCCGACGATAGGCGTGAAGTGTCCATCGCGTTGGATAGCGTTGTGCACATCCGCCGCTTCCCGATCGAACGATCGCGAAGCCTGAACCGGACGATTGTGGTTATTGCTGAAGAAACGTTCGGGCTGCGTTCCCCGACCCACGCTCGGAGGAGCCGCGCGGCGTTGCCCGGCCAACAAGCTCTCGCGGTTTGGAACCACCGGCAGATTGCCGGCTACCATTCTTCCGTTGCGAAACATCTCGCTCGATACCGGCCGTGCCGTGAAGCGGCCTCTGCCAAAGTCATTGGCTCCGACGGTCGAGATGCCACGGCGCATTCGGTCGTTGAAGGAGGCGAGCCGCACGTTGGAATACAACGTCCCTCTGCGCAGCGGCGGAATTCCGCCGCCTCGGTAGTTGTAGTTATAGATGTTGAAGGTGTTGAAGCGCGACCGGTATCCACCCCACCACGGATAGAAGCCGTCACAGGGCCCGATCGGAAGCCAGCCCACAGACCCGAATCCGAAACCAAAACCAACGCCGCTCCCGAAACCGAAGAACGACACGTAGGCCGGCGCCCAGATCGGACGATAGTAAGGATACCCGTAGGACTGACCGGGCCACCAAACCCACGAATTTTCGTACATGAACCAGCGTCCGTAGTGATATGGCGCCCATCCCCACGGTTCATAGGAAACCCAGGTCCATCCCCAGTAAGGTTCCCAAACCCAACGTCCATCTCGATAAGGAGCCCAGTCGCTTGCGGCCGCGGGCTCCCACACCTGTCCGTAATCGGGAACATTTCGCCAACGCCCGTAGCTATCCAGATCTTCCGATCCAACGTAGTAACGGTTCGTGCGGCTCCATGACCGCGCGTTGCGGATGGTATTGTCGCGATCGTTGTTCCAGCGATCAAAGTCGTCCCTGGCGGAAGCATCTGCAATCTGATATTGCGTGTCGTTGCCGGTGCCGCGCACGATGATCATCTGGCCGCTTCTCACGTGCGTGCTGCCTTGCGGTGTCGAGATATCCGCTTCGCCTCTGCGAACCAGGACTTCAGCCTGATCGTCCGCAAGCACGTTGATCCGGTAGCTGCCATCGCCACGGCGGGGATGGATCGAAAGATTAGGAGCGTCGATCTCGACGTCCGCTTCGCTGTCCTTCACGACTGAGTAGTTGACCAATCCGCGGGCGACCTGAATCTGGATCTGCGTGCGATCCAGGTTCGTAATGTTGGCTTGGGTGCGCGCGTCGATTCTCAGAATGTTGGCATAGTCAAGTTGAAGTTCGGCGCGCGAGTTGTCGCTCGTGGAAACGCGATCTCCGGACACGATAGGCGCGTTCAGCACCGCTGACGCCCAGTCGCCTGAGTCCCCGCGCTGCGTGGAGACGTCCCCATGGATCAGACTGACTCGTGCCACGCCCGTTCCTTTTTGCGCCGATTCAGTTTGCACCGGCTCATTTTGCACCGGCTCATTTTGCGTCGGCTCAGCTTGCGCCGGTTCCGTTTGCACCGACTCGGTCTGCTCCGGATCCGTTTGCGCTGGCTCGGTTTCCACTTGGGCGCTGGCGGCGCTGGTAATCAAGATCAGGAGTCCTGCCAAGTTTGCTATCAGTCTGAGTTTCACAAGTCACCTCTGCCCTTGCGGGCGAACGTCGGCCCTGATAATGCAGGGTGAGGGCCATTCCGAAAAGCGGTAACTGAAGGTTTGTTTTCAATAAGTTACGTGACTCGGAAACCTTCCGTGGGGGAAGGGTGGTGGCCGGGTTCCACCAGGGTGGTGGATTTCGGCCAAGGGCTCTTTCCGACTCTTAACTCACCGAGTTGGCCATCATCAAGGCGAACAGCAACGGCAGGTAGAGAATCGTTGCGCGCAGCAAGCGCCGGGCCGGCGTTTTGGATGCGGCCGCCGTCGCCGGTAATTGCGGATGCGCCATTCCCAATGAAGCCCGGAAGAGCGCCGCGCCCATGAGAAGCGCCCCGGCCAGATACACGCGTCCGGTCATTCCAATTGCAACCGGCAGAATGCTCACCGGAATGAGCGCGACCGAGTACGCCAGAATTCGCCACACCGTGGATCGCCCATCCGGCTCGACCACCGGCAGCATGCGGATGTCGCCGCGCGCGTAGTCCTCGCGATAGAGCCAGGCAATGGATAGAAAGTGTGGAAACTGCCAGACGAACATGACGCCGAAAAGAATCAGGGTCTCGATTTCGACTCTTCCTCGGGCGGCGGTCCATCCGAGAACCACTGGCATCGCGCCCGGAAATGCACCCACGAAGGTACAGATGGGCGATATCTGTTTGAGTGGAGTATAGGCGGCTAGATAGACCAGCGCGGTCAACAGAGCCAGCACTCCGGTCAGCGGATTGGCATAAACTCCGAGGTAAAATGAGCCCCCGAGAGTGAATACCAATCCAATTGCGGCAGCGTGTGCCCGCGTCATGCGTCCCGCAGGCAAAGGACGCTGAGACGTGCGCCGCATGCGGGCGTCCACAGCGGACTCCAGCACCTCGTTCAACGCTGCCGTTCCGCTCGAGACCAGACCCACTCCCAGCAGGGCATGAACCAAGGCTGCCGACAGCACTGATAACCCGGACTTGTGCGCACCGAAAAAGTAGCCGCTCCACGCCATCATGACGATCAGTGCCGTAATGCGCGCTTTGGTCAGTTCGGCATAGTCCCGCAGCAGACCTGCGGTTCGAGTCGCAGACAGGACGAACGTTTGTGAAATCTCGGCCATGGGAGTCATTGGTTTTGGGACTTGCCTTTCCCCTCGCGTCGTGCAGTTTCGCCCATTGCTTCAGGCGAATCGGTCCAACATTCTTTTCGGAATGCAGCATCCGTAATGGCGCCGGTGTTCCAGCGTCGTAAAGCGTCGGCGGTGGCCGCGATCATTCCGCCGTCGGGGGCGTCGATCACGATCACCACGCCTTCAATCTTCGGATTGCTCCGGCTGATGCGGCCGTAAGTATCGCGAAACACCGAACGTGCCAACTGCCACCGGTCGGTTCCACCCGGCGCGCCGCCGGACTCCAGTCGCACCCAGGTGATTCGAACCATCCGTCCGCGCAGAGCGGACCATTCCCCGGGAAACAATGAGGTTTCTTCGTGCGTAGCCGATTCCGGAGAACCTGCCGGTACTTTGGATTCGATGTCGGCTGCGGCGCCCGGCATCTCCAACTCGGCTCGCCGAATCCATCCGCGCGAGATGCCCGAGACCTGGACGTGCACCCAGTCGCCGGACTCGTCGAGCACTTTGAATTCATCTTCGGCATCCGCCCGGAAAAGCACTTCGCCGGCGTCAAACGGTTTCGCTAAAACGGGCGTCCCAGATTTGAGCACTGCGGCAAGATCGTTGGGGTGCGCCTGATTGCGCAGAATTTCTTCCAGATTGGCGGCTTGCTCATTGAGCTGTTGCACCCGCTTCTGTTGAGTAAGTTCCCGGGGATCGGGCGGAGCGAGACCTGCTCGGGATGCCGGCTGTTCGAGCGGTAGAGAGGCGCTAAAAGCCGAAGACTTCGCTGGCTCCGGTTGCCCTGACCGTGCCACCGAGCGCGTGCGATCCTGGGCCCCTGCTTGCGTGGTGTCTGATTTTGACGCGTCCGTGTCCGCAACACGCGCCGATTTTTGTTGCAGCGTTTCTTCCAGCCGTTCGATGAGATCAGTCTCGAGCCTCCCGTTCGAGGGCAATGCGCGATAACCCGCCTGCGCTGTGTTGTCGCTGACATACCACGCGGTGACTTTGGCGCTCACGCGAAGTGACGTCGCTCCCGCGCCGGACGGACGTATGTCCAGCTTGTATTGAAAGTAAGCGCGCTGATATTTGTCGAGCGCGGGAACATCAGGAGCAACAAATCCCTCGAGAATAGGAAGCCGTCCCGGCGAATACGCGTGCAAGTTCTGCAGTGCCTTATCCAGTTCCGAGCGCGAAACCTGGAAGACATGCTCAGAGGGACTGCTCTGAGCCGCAGCGATCGCAGAAGTAATTGCAATGACGAGCAGCAGGACAGCACTCGCTCTCCGCCACCGGGCCTTGCACGAATACAGCACGGAGATTGTAGGCACGGGGATCATGGCAGCGGCTCCGCCTGGCTGCGATGGACCCATCCCCGGTGCCCATCCGTGGTTTCCACGCCGTACCAGTACTTGGTGAGCACGACAACCAGCAACTCCGCCTGCGCCGGCAATGACTGCAGGGTCGCCGCGGTGCGATACGGAGCGGACTTCAGGGCCGCTCCCCCTGCTGCCGTCCGCATCTCGGCGCGGTGTCTCAGCTCCGCGACCCGCTTCTCCAATTCATCGCTAGACGAAACCGCTTTCGACAGCGGTTCGAAAGCGTTTCCTCCCGCACTTCCTTCCGTCGTCGGCGCTGCTGCGGAATCCTTCCCGGCCATTTCGTTTGCAGCCTTCTGTTCCGCTTGCATCTTCTCCAGCCGTTCCTTGATCGCCTGGAATTCGCTCTCTTCCACCGTTCCGTCCGACTCGTGCCGCCGCCGTCGGTTCTTTTCCACGTAAACGGCGTCGATGTGAATGGCCGTTGTGGCGGGGCCGGTTCCTTGCACGATGTAGCGCAAGTAGATTGTCCCGAGGTCGGCGGTTTCCTTGAAATGTCGCGGTGCAAGCACATTTTCGAGGACTTTGAAAAATACCTTGCCTTGATCCGGCGAGTCTCCAAAGACACTCACCGAACTTGCCGGTTTCGCGCCCTTGAGCTGCTTTTCTTTTTCGTACGAGTAGGTTCCATAAACGATCGGGTCGTTCACGATCAGATGTACAGCTTTGAGAGTTTCTGCCTCAGAAGCGTCCAGCGAACCGTTAAATCCGCTGTCCTGGCCCGCGCACGCGGTGACCGTCAGCCAGGCGACTACGAACCATTCGAGGCAGTCCGCGATCCGAGACAAACGTAGGCTTGGCGATCGGCGGTGCGCAGGGGAGACCATGTGCGGTGGACAGATCACTCCAGTGGAATGCATACCTACTATCGCCGAAAACGAAAGTCAAGATCAATCGCCATCCGATGGTGCCTCACCTTGGCCGCTTCCCACATTCTCTGCGGCTCTTCCACGAACGCAAGGATCCCCGAGGCCCCCTGAAATTCTCAGGTCACTCATATCTTTATCCAAGCAAGACATTGTAAAGTTCGAAAGACCTCTTGACTTGTGAACTGCAGGCCGAGTATAGTCCCGGCCCAATAGCAATACTTGGGGTTTGAGAAAGCTGGCGTTTTTTGAGGAAACCTGGAGATTCCTCGGAGTTCGCCGTTGTGTCGCGAACTCGCGTCCACAAAGCACCGGGAATCCGTACCCGGCCCGCTCCCTCCATATCTGCCCCCGCTTTGATCCCACACATTCTTGTTCGCAGAGAGGATTGTATGCACATGCCCTCCCGCTTTTGCGTGCGCGGTAAGCAGCCTCGTCCGATACATATCCTGGCCGCGCTTCTGATGCTGCTCCTGATCCTGAGCAGTACACCCGGATACGCTATCCCGGCGTTTGCTCGCAAGTATGGCTTGCCATGTTCGGCCTGTCACGAGGCGTGGCCCAAACTGAACAGCTTTGGCCAGAACTTCAAGGACCAGGGCTATCAGCTCAACAACGACCGCGATTCGCCGATCTGGATGAACCCGTCGTATTGGCCCGTTGCGATGCGCATCACGCCGCACTGGCACTATGAAAGCCTGGGACGCCAATTGGTCGACTCGGGTGACGGCCAAGTTGAGCAAACCGTCAAGACCTCCGGTTTTGATCTGACCGGCATCGATATTCTGACCGCTGGCACTCTGGCGAAGAACGTTTCGTTCCTCCTGGTGCCCTCAATCGATGCTGGGAGCGGCACAATCGGCTTCGAGTCGGCGAACGTTCGTCTCGACAATATCAAGGGCTCGCCCTGGCTCAACTTCAAGTTCGGAAAGTACGAACTGGATACGCCGCTAACCGAGAAACGCATCATGACGCTCTCCAACAATGGCGGCTTCTACCAGCTTTGGCACTATGCGCCCAGCGGCGATATCAACGACTTCACGGTAGGAGAAAATCAACTCGGAGTCGAGATGATGGGGCACTCGCTCGACGATCACACCCGTTACGCCGCCTCGTTGATTAGCAGCACCAACGGTAACCTGGGTTTGCCGGGCGGCCGAAGTTATGACGGCTACCTGCACCTCAGCCAAGCATTCATGGCCGGCAAGCTTGGTCTACAACGCGTCGGTGTTTATGGGGTGACCGGCCTTCGTCCGACTTATTTCCTCACTCAGGATGGGGTGCCAATTCCCGGCACAGGTCGGGGCAACAAATCGTTCTATCGGCTTGGAGCTTACGGCAACTTGTACATCGGCAAGTTCGACCTCACCGGCGTCTACCAGCATGCTTCCGACAACGTATTCCTGGCCAATGCTACTCCAGCCAACGGAGAGTTGCCCGAAGGCGCGCAAGGCGCAACCTGGAATATCGGGACTTTCGAAGGCCACTACGTCTACTCACCCAAGCATTTCATTCTTGGCCGCTACGAACTGGTGCGCAATTCGCGCCAGCCGTTGAGCAGCTTACCAAGCGACTTCGGCAACGTCGACGTCTTCACCGCCGGTTACCGTTTCTACCCGTTCATCAACAGCCGCGCCGGCTTCGCCTGGCACATAGAGTTCTCGACGCTCAACATGGTGAAAACTGCCGACAGCGGCGCCGACCAGCGCAGCAACAGTTTCTTCACCGGATTCGACTTCGCGTTCTAGGGAGAGTGCATGATGACAATCCGAACGACTTGCCTCTGCATTTTGCTCATCGCCATGGCAACCAGCATCGCGCTCGCCCAAGGTTCGGGGATCAGTTCCGGCTACCCGACGCCCCGCAACGGCTTCAGCGCCTCCGAGCAGGTTGGACATGGCATCTACCTGCGCTATTGCGTGCTATGCCATGGCGTCTACGGCGATGGCAACGGTGACACCGCGCAGTTCATCGATCCGAAGCCACGCGACTTTACCATCGCCACCTTCAAATGCCGTTCCACACCCACCGGCACCCTGCCCCTCGACACGGACCTGATCAACACACTCGTGCGCGGTGTTGAGACCACCAATATGCCGTCCTGGCGTCCGTTGAGCGACGAAAACCGGCACGATCTCATCGCCTACATCAAGACTTTCTCGGAGCGGTGGAAGACCGAAAAATCAGGCGAGCCTATCAAGATTCCGGCCGAGCCCCCGGTTGATATTGCCAGTATCCGCCGTGGCCACGACCTGTTCCAGAAGGTGGAATGCTGGAAGTGCCATGGCCAGCAGGGCCACGGTGATGGACCGTCGGCCTCTACCCTCACCGACAGCAAAGATCAACCCATCCGTCCTTACAATTTCGCCGCGGCAGGAAACGATGCGCGTTTCAAGTGCGGCGTCACCAATGAGGACCTCTATCGCATTTTCATGACTGGCTTGGACGGCACGCCCATGCCTTCATTCGCGGATGTCATTCAGCCCAATGACGCTTGGGATCTGGTCCACTACTTGCGCACGCTGCAGGTAAACCGTCGTGGGGAAGAAAACAGAGTTCTGAAGGCTGGGGTGACAAGCAGTCGGCTAACCATCCCCCAGCCGCCCCCGGCGAGATCAAGTCGCCCGGTGGCGCAAACTAGTCATAGACGAGAGGAGAAATTCGATGAAGGCTCACTACAAGTTTGCGGTAATGGCCTGTACGCTCCTCATGCTTGGGTTTGGTCTTTTGTATTCGACGCACAGTGTGAGCGGCGCAGCAACAGGCGGGATCACGGGAACCATCAAACTTGACGGCACGCCGCCTCACCAAAAGCCGATTGACATGTCGAAAGAACCGGCTTGCGCAAAGGAACACGCCAGCAATCCGGTTACGACGGAGACCGTCATTGTCGGTCCGAAGGGGGGCCTGAAGTGGGTTGTCGTTTACATCTCGGAGGGCCTGGATGCGGGGACTGCCAGCCAAGTGCCTCCCGTGAAGCCGACTTGGGATCAAAAGGGTTGTCAGTACATTCCGCACGTGATGGCGCTGGATGTGAATCAGCATTTCCAGGTGGCCAACAGCGATCCGCACTCTCACAACATCCACCCCTTGCCGAAACCAAATGGGCCGAATCATGAATGGAACCGGTCGCAGCCGCCGGGAACCCCGCCGTTCGACCAGGTCTGGGCGGGCGAAGAAGTCGCGATTCCGGTCAAGTGCAACGTCCACCCCTGGATGCATGGCTACATGGCGGTGGTGAAAGGTCCAACGGCAGTGACCGACGAAAACGGCTCTTACACGATCAACAATTTGCCGCCGGGCAACTACACCGTGACGGCTTGGCAGGAGGCCTATGGCGCCCAGAGCCAGAAGGTGACGGTCGGGGCTGGCAAGCCGGCAACGGCTGACTTTACCTACAAGGCAAAGTAAGGAGTCGAATCATCGGAGGGCGCCGCAGGACAATCATCCGGCGGCTTTGAAGCAAGCTGACGAGGCCGGATGGCAAGTCCGGCCGGAGGGCGAAGCCATCATGGCGAAATTCTTTGCGATCACCATCATCGTAATCGCGATAGCGTCCGCGGTTCCCATCCTGCTACACACCTGGGTGGCGCCCGAGGACATCTCGACCCATGGATCTCTGATCGATGAGCAGATGTCAGAAACCATGGCGGAGGCCGGAATCTCCTTTCTCGCCGCACAATTGATTTTGGCTCTTTTCATCTGGCAATTCTCAAACCCTCGCCCGGATGCAAAGACTAAGAGTTTTCCCGGCGGCGCCAAGGCTTTAGTGATCGCTGCCTTACTGTTCGTGGGCGCTGAAGTCCTGGCCCTTGGAGTCTTCGGAGTGAAGGCCTGGGCCAACGTATATCTAACGCCGCCGTATTTCCGCTACCCCGGTCCTGATGGAAAGCTCGGCCCCATTCATCCCGAGCTCATTAATGAGGGATCGCAGAATTTCTATGGTCTCGACCCCGAACATGATCCGGATTCCAAAGACGACATCGTGACCGCCGAGATGGCCATCCCAGTAAACAAGGAAATCCATCTGCTCATGCATGCGAAGGATGTTGGACATTCCTTTTTTGTCCGGGAGTTACGGGTGCAACAGGATTTTGTTCCCGGGCTGGATGTTTCTCTGCACTTCACCGCAACCACGGTCGGCAAGTACGAAATTGTCTGCACCCAGCTTTGTGGCCTCGGACATTACAACATGAAGGCATACCTCGACGTCTTGTCCCAGCAAGACTTTGATGATTGGCTGAAGAAAGAACAGGCAATGCAGTAGGTCTTCGTCCTCCGCTCACGCGCGCAAGTGGATGAAGGCATCTCTTTTGAGGTGAGCATAAATGCACGACATGTCAGCGCACGCTGTGCAACACCACGCTCCTCCGACCAGTTTCATTCGGAAGCACGTATTCAGTCTCGACCACAAGGTGATCGGCAAGCAGTATTACGCCCTGGCCCTGGTCGCCGCTCTTTCCGGAATGGTGCTTTCCTGGTTCATGCGGATCCACCTTGCATGGACCAACGCCGCGATCCCCGGCCTGCAATTGCTTTC
>WNFE01004458.1_pt1 | contig 10452 bp, 10 predicted proteins | sample 5400451 | NCBI WGS metagenome assembly WNFE01 (sample SAMN13153344, study PRJNA577476) | soil metagenome | isolation source: 200 cm saprolite under Douglas fir tree site 2 hole 2 | place: USA:California | collected 2015-04-18 | reverse complement strand
CCAGTTGCGCGCCCATCGGCGTGGCCATCTTTTTCTTCCGAGCAATGTGCCCGTCGAGTGCATCCAGTGCGATTGTGGCCACGGTCAGCCCCACCGCCGTGAGGTTCGCCCAGGCCCCGCGCCCGAATAGACACACGGCGGCAAACCCCACTACCACTCGCAATAGCGTCACTTTATTTGGCGTCCATCGCATACACACCTGCCAGGCGCGACACAGCGGCCAACCCTGTAATGGCAACCTCTGTGCCAATCGTTGCCCTAGCAAGGCCCATCTGCTCAATCACTTACAGCTTGCCCTGCCACGCCTGTTCCCATCTCACGCCAGCCAAATCCATCATCTGTCGCTTATTCGCGCCTTCTCCTCTTTGTTTCCTTTTCTCAGTTTGCGCGTCTAACAAATTGAGTTCACGTTTGCCGCTCGCTCACCCATCCTTCGCGATGCTTCCCCAAAGCGGAGTGACCAGGGTTGCTGATGGCGCATTTCGGCCTTGCCGAAGGGGACCTCGACGCAGACCCGAACACGAACGAGATTTGTGGGAGAATAAGAAAGTCTCTTTTAAAGTCTATCCAACTGAGCTGTTTCGCCTTGCATTCAGGTCGCAACCGAGGACTGCATTGAAATGACGGATGTTTCTCTTGTAGGAGCTTTTCTGGCTGGGCTCGTTTCGTTTCTTTCGCCCTGCGTTTTGCCGCTGGTTCCCGGCTACATTTCCATGCTCTCGGGCATCGGCATGGAGGAACTTCGCAAAGGAGAAGCCCCCACTTCGGGTCTTTTCGCTTCTTCGCTCGCTTTTGTCACTGGGTTTTCCGTCGTTTTTATTTCTTTTGGCGCCTCCGCCAGCGCCGTAGGCTCTTTCCTGCTTCAGAACCGCGCGCTGCTCGCTCCCGTTGCTGGCGCCTTGATCCTTCTCTTTGGACTTCATCTCCTGGGCGCGCTCATCAAGCTCAATTTGCGCGCTGGCATTATCCTTGGCGTGCTCCTGGTTGCTCTCGGTGTCGCCGCGTATCTCCGCCACGCCCCCCTGTTTGCCGGTTTGGGCGCTTCTCATTTCTTCTCGCTCTCGCTCATCGGCTTTTTCGGTCCCACCATGGCCCGCTGGCTCAATCGCGACGTGCACCTCCGCAGCAAGGCTACGCAGCCCGGCATCTGGAGCGGCTTCCTTCTTGGCTTCGCCTTCGCTTTCGGCTGGACTCCTTGTATTGGCCCCATCCTCAGTGCGGTGCTCCTTCTTGCCGCCCGCAGCGACACGATCGCACGGGGTGTGCTGCTCCTGGCCGTTTATTCTGCCGGCCTGGCGATTCCGTTTCTACTCACCGCCCTCGGCATCAGCCGGTTCATGGTCTTCTACAAGAATTTTCGGAAGTATCTCCACGCCGTCGAACTTTTCAGCGGTGCGCTCTTGCTGCTTATTGGCGGGCTGGTCTTTTTCAACCGTTTAACTTGGCTCGCGGGCAAACTCAGCTTCTTGAATAGCATCGTCCTATGGCTGGAACATGCGCTAACCGGGGCCAAATGATGTGTGTCCGGCGCTGGCAACCGGAAGCGCAGCAACACTTCCGGGTATAATGAAATCTTGAGGATTCGCAATGAAAAAAGTGCTCTTGATTATCTTCACCGTGTTTGTCCTGATCGTCGCGACTTATTTTGCGGACAAGGCTACACGCGTTAAAGCCACTAACTCGGTGAAGAACACCGAGCAGGTCGAGCCAAAAATTGACGGCAAGCCCGCCCCCGAAGTCAAATTCAAAGATCTTGACGGCAATGATGTCACGCTCGCAAAGTACAAGGGCACTGTCGTCCTCGTCGATTTCTGGGCTACCTGGTGCGAGCCCTGCTACGTCGAGATTCCCTGGCTCATCGAAATGCAGCAGAAATACGCCGCGAAGGGCTTCACCGTGCTGGGCGTTTCTATGGACGAAGACGGCAAAGGCGCCGTGGTCCCCTTTCTCGCCAAAGAACGCTTCACCGTGAACGGCCAGAAGCTTCCGATGAACTATCCCATCGTCATTGGCAACGACGAAATCGCCGACAAGTTCGGCGGCCTGCTCGGTTATCCCACTGGCTTCCTCATCAGCCGTGACGGCAAAGTCGTCAAGAAATTCCAGGGCCTCACCAGTTTCGACGACATCGCCAAAGCTATCGAATCTCAGCTGTAAGAGAGTGAGCAGTGGATAGCGGGTAGTGACTCGTTGCATAAAGATGACTTCTGTTCCGCCCAAAAAGAAAATTGAAAGCTTTCAGGATCTCGCCATCGGCAAGCGCCTCGGCTTTTTTAGTTCTCCAGAACTAACCAAGCCCGCAGCCTTGGTCGAAGAAATCGGCCGCATGCTAACAGCCCTTCGAAAGAGACTGGAGCACAAAGCCTGACGCCGCTCCCTCTTTTCTTCACTACCCACTAACCACTGCCCACTACTCACTCTCTTCCGTTTTGCTAAACTCTTTGAACCATGACCGTCATTGACGAAGTTCTCGCCGCCAACGAAATTTATTCGCGCACCCATGAATTACGCAGACTGACTCCGCGTCCCGAACGCAAGCTGGCTGTCTTAACTTGTATGGACACGCGTCTTTCGACGCGCACCTTGGGACTGAAAGAGGGGGATGCCCACATCATCCGCAACGCCGGAGGCATCGTCACGGATGACACGTTGCGCTCCCTGGTCGTATCGCATTATTTGCTGGGCACGGAGGAATTCATGGTCATCAATCACACCGATTGCGGACTAATGCACACATCCGAACAGGATTTACGCAACAGAATCCAGAATCACACCGGAACCGCCGCTGTTGCTCCGGCTTTCTTTTACGCCTTCCAAAATATCGACGAAAATGTCCGCCACCAATTACAGAAGCTCCGCACGCACCCGTGGATTCCTAAAGACGTCGCCGTCCGCGGATTCGTTTACGACGTCTCCAGCGGCCTTCTCCGGGAAATCAAACATTCTTAAAAGCTGCATTCAGGATTCTGTCGGCGCTTATCCGATAGGAAGCTCGATGGTCACCACAGCGCCGTTGGGCTGCAGGTTTTTCACGTAGATATTGCCATTGTGTTCCCGCACTGTGCCGTAACAAATGCTCAGGCCCAGCCCCGTTCCCTGCCCAACAGGCCTCGTACTGTAGAAAGGATCGAACGCACGGCTAGGGTCGTTGAATCCCGGCCCCGAATCGGTGAACCGCACGACAACTTTTTCGCCTTCTTGATACGCTTCCACCAGGATTTTCTTTTCCTGCGCTTGTTCCAGGGCCTGAACGGAGTTGCTGAATAAATTCACGAATACCTGTTTGAACTGCCCTTCATTCGAGGCAATTTTCGGCAGATTGGGGGCAAAATTCATTTCCACTCGTATGCCGCAGTTTCGCAATTGATATTCCAGCAGCATCAGCGACTCTCGCACGACAACTTCCATGTCCAACAGCGTGCGTCCTTCACGCTGTGGTTGCGCAAAGGTCAGCAGGTTTTGGATGATCCGCTTCATGCGCTGTGCTTCCGTTTTTAGTTTTTCCAGCTTGGGGCGAGCCATGCTTTCCCCACCCTGTTCAATGAGCAGGTCGGAGTAGCCCATCACCGCGGTCAGCGGGTTGTTCAACTCGTGCGCCACTCCGGCGACCAATTGCCCCACTCCCGCCAGCCTTTCCTTCTGCAGTAACTGGCTTTGCGCGCGTTGCAGCCGCTCCAGATTCTGCTTGGAGTCCAGCAGCAGCCGCTTCATTTCCCGCGCCAGCAGGATTTGCCGCAGGAAGACGCACACACCAACCACGAAAATTCCGCTGAGTGTGACCATTACGCGATACGGCCGCAATTGGCTAGCCTGTGGGTCCAGAAATAGCGCGAACAGTCCGATCAGTGGCAAGGACAGAAGTGCCAGCACGGCAAGAAAGCCGGGCAGGTCGGCCCACCGTTCCCGCACTTCACCCGCCAGTGGTTCCGAAGGCACATTTCGTGCACTTAAGGCAATCAGTATGAACCAGCATACCGCCGCGTAGTCCGGAACATCGTAGATGCTCCCACTGTAGTATTGCTCGCGCCCCAGGGCCGCATTCAGCCACTGATAGGCAAGAAGGTAGAGCGACCCGGCGAAAAACAAATGCCAGTAAATCTTCCGCCAGGCCCCCTTGGCCACTATCGCCATCCCACCCAGAACCGCCTGCAGAAGGGCGAACTCCGATACGAACAGCACATAGTAATACCTGTCGAAGAAGACCTTGTTGGGCAGGATGTATTCGTTGGGATAAACCAGGAACATATAAATGTAGATCCACCACAGCAGCAGAATCAGAAAATTCAGCGTGCTGAGATGGAACTTCTGTTCTTGCTGCCGCGAACCCGGCCGCAACGCTGCGGCCGCCATCATCGGAACCGGTTGCAAGAAAAGCGGGATATCGGCCCAGAAGGGTTCCGGCGGACTTCGGCCTTCAATCACCTCGTAATAAAACCACGCCGCAAAGTTGCTGCCTACCATGGCGGCACCCGTGGCCAGCAGGATCCAGAACCACCTTGTCCGCCCCTGGTTGCTGAACGCCGCCCACAGCATCACCGCGACGGCGATCAACCACAATCCTAAGCCGCAGCTGTCGGAGAACGCCGTCAGCACAAAACCACGCGGTGCCGTCAGGGAAATGATGGTGTACAGCAGCAGAAAACCGGCAACCGCCGCCAGTTGCCAGCGCGCCATCCGCTTCATTTCAGTTTCAGTTCGATCGCGCCGCATCGTCAGCGGCGAAAAAACGCGCGACGCGAACGACTGCAACCCGGGTTCTACAAATGTCTTCACCAAAATCTCATTTCCGGACAATCTTAGACCCCCTGGGGTCCTGACGGTCGGACTATGGATATCGAGGTTAGCTAAACGCTACCTCAAGTCTCCCTCTTTCACGGGAACCGGAACAATAGAACCATCGTCCCGCCTCACTGGGACTACTCGATCGACTTAGACCTATCGGAATAAAGTTCGTCAGAAACTGAACCGGCAGGAGTTCTATGCCCGGAGCTGGAGCGTGTGGTGTTCCCTGGCGGCGCAGATCACGGACAACCAGTGCCCACTACCCACTGCACACCCTCTTCATGTACGCTAAATGCATGCTCGACGAAAAAGATTTTCAGCGAAAAGCCGACGCCGCTTTCGATGACCTCAAGCGCCGCATGCTCACCGCCGGCGACGAACACGGCTTCGACGTCGAAGGCGAATCGGGAAAACTCGAAGTCCTCTTCGAGGAACCCGAAGAAGCCAAATTCGTGATTTCGCCCAACACGCCCGTCCGCGAAATTTGGGTCTCGGCGCTTTCCACCAGTTTCAAGCTCGGATGGAACGAATCGCGCAACGCTTTCATCCACGAAAAAACCGGTGAAGATCTCCGCGCGGTCATGGGCCGCGTCATCTCCGAGCAACTTGGAGCACAGGTCACATTATGAAAGTCAAAGCAGGTATCTTTTTGATTGGCTCGCTGGCTTTGTGCGTGGCGCTGCGATCGCAAGTTCCTTCCGGCCGCGAGGTGGTCAAGCCGGAAGTCTACGCCTCACTCGATCCCGCCGGCCGCGGCAGTTCCTTTCAAATTGCCGTGGTCATGAAGATTCGCCCGGGCTTCCACGTTAACGCCCGCGAAAAATCGGAAGAATATCTCATCGCCACGGATCTCAAGGCCGCTCTCCCGGCGGGCTTCAGCGGCGGCGAAGTTTCCTATCCCAAGGGCAAACTCGAAAAATTCACCTTTTCGAAAATTCCACTGAACGTCTACCAGGACACCGTGATTCTTCGCATGCCGGTTACGGCGCTGGAGAGCGCCCCTCTCGGCGAGCAGCACATCCCACTGAAGCTTCGCTACCAGGCTTGCAGCACCGAACTTTGCCTGCCCCCGGTCACCCTTACTCTCGACGCAACGCTGAATGTGGCTGCTTCAACCTCCGCCGCCAAGCCCGCTCACCCGGAAATTTTCGGAAAGCAATAAGCTGCCGCACAAACGCAGTGTGTGGATGCTCCTCTGTTGTAGGGACGCAGCATGCTTGCCCCTACTCGGCAATACTGTGCCTATTGGAGTGGTTTTGTTGACCTCTTGGATGGAGCCTAAAATCCTGGTGAGAAATCCAGGCTAAGATTTGCCAAAACTGGCCACCGCATCGCGCAAACGCCGGACGACGCGCTGCTGTCCGAGTACGACCATGGTATCGAAAAGTGGCGGCGCCACGGCCTGGCCGACGATCGCCACGCGCGTCGCATTGATCAGCAGTCCGGCTTTGACGCCGCTAGCTTCAGCGACGGCGCGCGAAGCGTGGTCGCATGCGTCATGGTTCCACTCGGGAAGCGCTTCGAGCGCATCGGCGAGTTTCGCAAGGAGCTCCGGCACTTTTGGGTCTTTCCAGAATTTTCCTTTGGCGGCCGCGTCGCGCGTGAATTCATCACTGAAAAATGCGCGCGACCAGGAAGAAAAATCCGGCAGCAACCGGATTCGCGGCCGCAGCAAATCGACAGTCTTCGAAAACCACGCGTGGTCCCGGCCGTCGGGGCCCGGAGCGGCTCCCGCTGCCCACTCCGGTTTCCATAAGCCGCTGCGTTTTAATTCTGCTTCGACTTCGGGCAGCAATTCCTCAATCGGAAGTTTCTGTAGGTATTGCGTGTTAAACCATTCGAGCTTCGGCCGGTCGAACACGGCGTTGGTGCGGCTCACGCCTTCGAGCGAAAATTTATCCAGCAAATCTTTTGCCCGCAGAAACTCTTCGTCTCCGCCGGGGGACCAGCCCAGCAGGGCAAGAAAATTGCGGAACGCTTCCGGCAGAAAACCCTCGGTGCGGTACGTATTTACATCGGTTGCGCCGTGACGCTTCGAGAGGCGGGATTTGTCCGCGCCGAGAATCAGCGGCACATGCGCAAAAACCGGAGGCTCCGCGCGCAGCGCCCGGTACAGCAGCACTTGTTTCGGCGTATTCGAAATGTGGTCCGCGCCACGAATCACGTGCGTGATGCGCATATCGATGTCGTCAACCACGACGCCCAGCTGATACATGGACTGGCCGAATTCTTCCTTGCCTTTTCCGGAGCGCAACAAGACAAAGTCTTCGATTTCCTCGTTCGAAAACTCGCGTTCACCGAACACCGCGTCGAGAAATTTCGTCGTTTCACCCAGAGGAACTTTGAAGCGCACCGCCGGCTTCACGCCCGGCGTCGACGGTTTCCCGTCGCGGCATGAACAGCGCGAGACGCGGCGCGGCCCGCCGGCCTTCGGTTCCTCGTCTTGCGCCGGTTCGGCGTGATCGCCTCCGGCATATTTTTCCGCCGGGCAATAACACAAAAATGCGGCTCCGTTGGCCAAACATTTTTTAGCCGCCGCGAGATACAATTCCGTCCTTTGCGACTGATAAAATGGGCCTTCGTCCCAATTGACGCCCAGCCATTGCAAGCCATCCAGAATTCCCTGCACCAGTTCGGGCTTGTTGCGCTCGGCGTCGGTGTCTTCGACGCGAAGAATCATCGTGCCGCCCTGACGCCGCGCAAACAGCCAGTTAAACAGTGCGGTACGCGCTCCTCCCACGTGCAAATAACCGGTGGGGGAAGGAGCAAATCGCACCCTTACCGCAGATGTCTTGCGATTCGAATCACTCATTGTCAGCGCGTCTTTCTAATTGAATTGAAACTCTCAGTGTAGCCAAACCCACAATTGGCGTCCAATTGTCGCCCTTTTTGGTAGTGCTCTGATTTTGTGTTGCTGATGGTGGCGAGCGAATGTGAAGAGAAAGCCATTGTTTCACCGAGCCTCCAAGAGTTCCTGTACGGTCCAGATGTGGTCAGTAAGCCCCGCCTGCATTGCGGGAGTAACGCGGAGAGTCTGATGCACGCGAACGAAGTTGAAAAAAGCCATGTAGAGCGCGATAGTGGCCTTGAGATGGTCAAGGCTCTTGCTGAATCCCAAGCTCAATCGGGTAAAGCGGCGAAGGTGTGTCCGCACGCTCAAGTTGGCACGTTCGACATGCGACGTGCTGATGCGTTCAATCTTCGGGTCTCCGGTAATGGTGATTGGGATAGTCGCAGTGACTTTCGAGGGGTTGTACCACTCCGGGCCTTCCCCGTCGTTCGTTCCGTAGAGCTTGAGCAACTGGGCGAAGTCAACGTCCGCTCCAAAATATTCTTCGACGGCGGGAACGTAACTGCGGAGTCCGTCTGTCGTAAGTTGGAATCTGCCGATAACTCGCTCGCTCAGGTCTCGAATGAAGTCATAGGCAGCCATCGCTTCACGCTTCGCAACGAGGTAGGACAGAACCATTTTTGTTTCACTATCAATCGCCATCCACACGTAGGCGTCGCCCCACTCCATCGGGGAGCCGGGCCGCATGTGTCGTTCTTTCGTGTGAACGAAAGTCCAGAGTTCATCGGCTTGTACGAATCGCGGATGGATGCCGCGCACTCGCTTGTCGAAAAGGCTGCGGCAGTTGTCTCCAATCGTAAGGAGCAGAGAGAGAACCGTGCCTTGGTGTGCGCCAGTAATCCGCGACACCGCGCGAACGCTCATTCCTTCAAGCAAGAGCGTGGCGATCCGCGCTGCCTTGTCGGCGTCGGTATAGTGCCGTCCAAGAGGCCGCTGGCGAGGTTCAGAAAATGTCGAATTGCAGCCAGGGCAACGGTAACGCTGGATTCTCTTTCGTCCGTAGAATCCGAATCGTTTTGCTTCGTGGTGCTTGCATCGCAGGCAGGTCATGGGCTTTCCCTTGTCTTTCTGCGGGAGAAGCCCGAAAATAAAGGTCTCGGGTTCAGGCTCGGACTAGCTCCGCGCTTGGATTCTTCCCTGCCGTCAGTTGACGCTGACGGCAGGGAGTTTTATTTTTCACTTCTTCTTAAACGGCATAGCATCTTCAATTTCGTCGGGTGGCGGAATATCTTTGAGCATCCTGCTTTGCTTGAATGCTTCACTCATACGCGTCATCCGTTCCCATGCCTTTTTGCCATCCTTCACGGTTTCGTGCGCGCGACCACTATCGGCCAAGCGATTCAGAATGGCGTAAATGGTTGCCAACGGATTGCTTTGTTCAGCCAGACCGTTGCCAAGTTCCTTAAGTTCCGCCCTAATCTCACTTGCGGTGAGAGGCTGAGTAGCAGCAGCCACGATTCTGTGGATATCTTCGGTCAAGCTGCTACCGATGATTTCACGAAGCCGTGCATCTGCATAATCCATAAAGTCTTTGTCCTTGCCACCATGCTGGCTGATAAGCGTCGCAAGGGCATTCATTGTTTTTCGGATAGACAGAATGCGCTCCTCAATACGTTCCTGTTCCACCAGGAGCGCATCAAGTTCCTTCGCAGCAATTCCGTAGGCTTCTCGATAAGGCTGGTTTGCCATAACGGAATCATTTTAAACGAGGACTTAAGCAAATGTCAACACCTAAATTAAGCAAAAGTACAAGCGGGTGGGATAAGGCCATTGCGGATGCAAAGAAGGCTATAGACCGACTGCAAACGGCCATTAGTGTATTTGAGAAAAAAAAGGCCATGCGGGAGCCGTGGCCGGGTAACTCAGCAACACAGAATTAGAGCAGCACCCCCTTTTCTGGCAGCGCTCATGCCGTAGCTAGAGATGTAAATGGTAAGGCAGCGGCCGATTCACTGGCTTTTGACGAATCAAAAACTGGGGGCCGTTATTATCCCTCTTTGTATTGAATCGGTTACCTTGGAGATGCTGTCTCTTTGGCTACCAGTACGCCCGTACGCTTGCTTCTGGAAAATTCCATCATCCATAATCACAAGTACTTTGTTTTGTGCACGGGCGCGACTTTTCTGCGTCGCCGCATGACTGTCCTCCATGCGGGTGGTAGAGTTGCGGGTGCACTCCAGAGCGCGAGGGATTTTTTTGCCTTCGCGACTTGCACGATGCCGTGCGCGATGCGCGCGGAGAATCGAATGTTTTCCTGATGCATCAGAGTTTTATATCGCTGGCACTGTTGATCGCTACCACCTTGGTGGCCGGCTTCTTCGCGTATATCCACAGCATCAAACGCCAGACGTATCTGCTGCTGTGGACAGCGGCGTGGGCGGTTTTCGCGCTTCATTATGTGGGGCCGACACTCGCACCAAACTCGGCGGCAGGCCCGCTGCAAAGTGCGCTGAATCATTGGCTGTTCGCGCTCTCCGGAGTGCTCTTTTTTCTGGGCGCCCAGCTTTATTCGCAGCGCAAGCCATGGACAATTCCCGGTGTGTTTGCAGGTGTGGTCTTCGGGCTCTGGGCCGCGGGCAACGCCACGAATGCGGTTTCCGTTTCCGCATTGATTCCCGCTTCCTTGTTGTACATCGGCGTGGCGGTGGTGTTCTGGCAGGAAAGCCGCCGCCAGGAAACGCTGGCCGACCGGCTGCTGGGGGTTTCCTTCGCTTCTTGGGGAGTTCTGTGGATCGCTCTTAATCTCCTGAATGCCACACCAGAACTCCAGGGCCCAGGCATGAATGTGGTCGCCGCGGCTCCGTGTGCGTTTGTGGCCA
>WNFE01011428.1_pt1 | contig 10453 bp, 6 predicted proteins | sample 5400451 | NCBI WGS metagenome assembly WNFE01 (sample SAMN13153344, study PRJNA577476) | soil metagenome | isolation source: 200 cm saprolite under Douglas fir tree site 2 hole 2 | place: USA:California | collected 2015-04-18 | reverse complement strand
TTTCGCCGATTCCGGCCTGACGCCGCAAACCGCCTATCGCTGGCGCATCTCGGCGGTTGCGAACGGAATTGAAGACCCGGCTTTCATCGAGGCCGCCGCCATCACGCGGGCTGTTCCCCCGCCTTGCGAAAATCCGGGCAGTTGCGCGATTGGCAAGTGACCAAAGCTTGAGGGTCACAAGATCCGTGACGTCTTGCCGCCCCAGTAGCGGTCGCGCAGCAGCCGCTTGTAGAGCTTCCCGGTCGGCAGCCGCGGCAGCTCCGCCTCGAAATCGATCGAGCGCGGCACTTTTTGGCGCGACAGGGATTGGCTGCAAAACAACATCAGTTCGTCCACGAGATCCGGGCCGGGAAGAATCCCCGGCATTGGCTGCACCACCGCTTTGACTTCCTCGCCGAGGTCGGCATTGGGAACCCCGAACACGGCGGCGTCCGCGATCTTGGGGTGGGTGATCAAGAGGTTCTCGCATTCCTGCGGGTAGATGTTGACGCCGCCGGAGATGATCATGAAGGTAGCGCGATCGGTGAGATAGAGAAAGCCGTCGCCGTCGACATAGCCGACGTCGCCGACCGTGCTCATGCTGCCATCCGGCGAGCGGGCCTCTTGGGTCTTGTTCGGATCGTTGAAATATTCGAACGGCGTGGCGGTCTTGAACCAGACCGTGCCGGGCGTACCGACCGGGCAGGGCTGCATATTTTCATCGAGAATGTGCAGGTCGCCGAGCAGGACCTTGCCGACGGTGCTCCGGTGCGCCAGCCACTCCGCGCTGTTGCAGGCGGTAAAGCCCAGGCCTTCGGTGGCGCCGTAATATTCCTGGATGATCGGCCCCCACCATTTGATCATGTCGTCCTTCACCATCGCCGGGCAGGGCGCCGCGGCGTGGATCGCGATCTCGAGGGATGACAGGTCGTAGCGTTTCCGCGTCGCCTCCGGCAGCTTCAGCATGCGCGAGAACATGGTCGGTACCAGCTGGCTGTGGGTCACGCCCCATTTCTCGATCAGTTCGAGATAGCGTTCGGGGTCGAAGCTTTCCATGATGATGACGGTGCCGCCGTTGCGGATCGTGAGATTGACGGCGGCCTGCGGCGCCGAATGATACAGCGGCGCGGGCGACAGGTAGATCATGCCCTCGCGGTACTGCCAGAGTTTTTGCAGGAAGTCGAAGATCGGCAGCTGTTGGGTCGGCGGCTGCTCCGGCAGCGGCCGCAGAATGCCCTTCGGCCGGCCGGTGGTGCCGGACGAATAGAGCATCGCGGTACCGACGCATTCGTCTGATATTGGCGTCTTGGGCAGTCCGCTCGTCGCCTCCAGCAGATTGACGATGCGTTCGCCTTCGCTGGGACCATCGACGACGATGCAGAGCTCGACCTTCGCGCATTCCTTCAGCGCCTCGCGGGCGACGTCGAGTTTTGCCGTGGACGTGATGAGAATGCGGGATTCGCTGTTATTGACGATGTAGGCGAGCTCGCTTCCGGTCAGATATGAATTCACGCACGTAAAGTATAATCCGCTCCGCTCGCCGGCGCCGCAGGCTTCGAGATAGCGGCTGTTGTTCTCCATGAAGATCGCATAATGGTCGAGCCGCTTCAGGCCGCGATTGCGGAACAGATGCGCCAGACGGTTGCTGCGCGCCTCGAGTTCGGCATAGCTCACGGCTTCGCCGGAGTTCGCCATGATGAAAGCGGGCTGAAGCGGGCGGAGATGAGCATGCTTGCCGGTGTACATCGTGTCTCCAATGTTCTCATGCGGCCAGAAGAAGAATCTCGCGCACTTGCGCCGGGCCATCGATCTTGCGCGGGTTGCGCGGAATCCATGGCGTTGCCATCGCCTGCTCCGCGATCGCCTCGAAATGCTCCGGGCCGATTTTGACGGCGTGCAGGCTGCGCGGCATTCCGAGGTCGCGGATGAACCAGTCCAGCACCTCGGCGGCGTCCTCGCCGGGGTGTCCCATCGCGGCAGATACCAGTTCCTGCCGTTCGGCATTGTCAGGCTTGTTCCAGCGCATCACCGATGGCAGCATCACGCAGGATGTATATCCGTGCGGCACGCCGAACGCGGCGCCGAGCACATAACCGATGCCGTGGCTGGCGCCCATCGGGATGCCGGCGGACAACGCTCCCATCGAGAGCCAGGTGCCGATCTGGCAGTCCATCCTGGCGTCGAGATCACGGGCGTCGGCCTTCACGCGCGGCAGCGCCTGCGCCAGCATCGACAGTCCCTTCATCGCCTGGGCGTCGGCGTAGGGATGGGCTTCCCGCGCGCACAGGCCTTCGACACAATGGTCGACGGCGCGGATGCCGGTCGACAGAAACAGCCATTCCGGCGTGTGCACGGTCACGGCGGGATCGAGGATCGCCGCGCGCGGCATCACGAGGTCATGGCGCAGCATCTCCTTGACCTTGGTGCGCTGGTTGGTGACGCCGGCGATGGCGCTGAACTCTCCGCCGGCGATCGTCGTCGGCACGCTGATCTGGCGTACCGACGGCGCGGCTATCTGCGGCGCGACGCCCTTGTTGGCGCGGATCGTATCGATGCCCTCGACGGTGCTGATATTGTTGGCGAGGCAAAGCTGCACCGCCTTGGCGCCGTCGGTGATCGAGCCGCCGCCCACCGTAACGATGAGATCGACGTTGGCGACACGGGCCTGCGCGGCGGCAGCGATCACGGCCTCGCGCGGCGTGTGCGGCGGCATCGTGTCGAAAATGGCCGCGCAACGGACCCCGAGGGCTTTCCGAATCTTCTTGATTTCGTCGGTCTGCCGGTTGAGCGTGCCGCTCACCATCAGAAACGCGCGGTCGGCGCGCAGCCGGTCCATCTGCTCGACGATTGCGTCCGCGGCCGGCCGTCCGAACACGACCTCGTCCATGGCGCCGAATACGACACGCCCCTTGTGCATGACGATTGTCCTCCCAGGACGATTTTGTTTTGTTGCAGCTTTGGCAGCAATCTAGCGGAGTGAACAAGGGGAGGGGAACCAAAAAATGATCGACGCGCAAGCGCGCCGAGCCGCCGGTCACCCGCACATCGATCCTTGACGAGAAGTTCCGGGGGGTGTCGTTGCTTGCTTTCAGCAAGGTAAGAGAGCTGTGAGTGCGGCAAGCTGAGTGCTCCTGTCTTGATACCGTCATTGCTGGATTGCGTCGTCGCACCCATCATGATCGTCATCACCGGGCTTGACCCGGTGATCCATCTTCGAACAAAGGCTTTTTGCGAAGATGGATGGATGCCCGGATCAAGTCCGGGCATGACGAGCGCATTTGTGTCGCCCACCATTCCGCAGATCCGCAGACGCGACTTCACGATCTCGCGGCGCGAAGCGCCCGAGTTGTGCAAAAATCTCTCGCCCCCTTGGAGGGCGTGGGGAATGCCGGGTGCCCGCTGCACCCGCAGCCCCCTGTGCAATGTAGAAAGCACAGGGGTAGAAGCCACAGGTACACCGGAATCACCCGGCATTCCCGCACGCAATGGTTTTAACGGCCGACTTGACCTCCGCAAAACTTGACGCCAGCGTCGGGGCGTCAGGACCACACGACTTCGCCGTACGCAACAACATCTCTCGTCCGCGTGCTGTTGATCGCTCACAAGTCCCTAAGAACCCGCCCTGCGATCCCGTCGCACGCAAAACGCTGCCGCGTCCACCGCATCCCGTGCCCTACGTCCGTGACGATCGCGAAACGCCCCTCTGTGTGGGACGGGATGCGAAAAGTTCTAGATGTGATTTGGGGGGTACGAAAACAGAAATATTTTTGCAAATGGGGCTGGACACCCGAGTCGACAAATTGCCCGACGGGCAAATCAGCCGACCTGTGCCGTTCTCGTTTGCCCAAGACCGCTGTCCAGGAATTTGGTCGGCGAATGAGCCAGATTGGCAGCCCGCAAATTATGTGGAGCTAGACGCCTGAAGTATGAGGGTTGCAACAACGCCAGCTCCAACCGGATCACCTTTGATGCAGTTTGCGACGTGTCGCTCCTCATGTGCCGGGCTGCTCCGACCACCTGGCGTGCCCTGTTGTCGAACAAGGCCTTCTTTTCGCGAATGTCGAATGTTGGCGATCTCAGCCGCTGCAAGGTTCTGCAGAACCGATACGAGCGTTAGCGGTCGCTTTTGCGTTAATCGATGTGGTCCCTCACATCGCGGCGCGCGAGACGCACGAGCGGTTCTGGGAATTTTCGGTCATCAGCTAAAAAGGACTTTTTCAACACAATCTGTCACAACCGGACTTAGGCACCGCAGCAAATAGGCGCGGTGTCCTAATGAGCCTGTCTTGCAACGCAGCAATGATCCTGGCTCGGCGTTCATGCGCGGATCGTTTCCCGCGCTCGCGCGTTATTGATGCATGCGGGGCCGGGTATGATAGGGAGCTTACGACCATGCTTCCCGATAGAGTTGGCTTTGCGCTACCCTTTGCGGCTTCTTTTGTTGGCCTCTTTCTGATTGCGGGAAGCATCGGCGCCTCCGCGCAGCAGCCGAGACGAGGCGCCGCGCCTGCGGCGGTGGCTCGACCCGCTGCACCTGCGATCGCTCGGCCTGCCGCGCCAGCGTTCCATCCCGCTCCCGCGCCGCAGCGACCGGCCATGGTGCCGCGTCAGATGCCGCAGCCGCATTTCGCCGCACCCTCGCGACCGGCGGCACCCCGCTTCGCGGCGCCGCGACCGAGCTTCCAGCGTCCAACTACGGTGTCACGGCCTCCTGCCATCGCCTCGCCCCCGATTCCGCGCATCGCCGAATCGCGGCGCCCAAGCGCACCGCCCGCCGTGAGCGCGCGTTCGCCGCGGCAGGAACGGATCGTGCAGCGCGCGCAAGCGCGCGAACAGCGGATCTCGCAGCGCCAGCAAGTCACGCAGCAACGCGAGCAGCTCGCGCAGCAGAGGCAGCGCGATACGCTGTCGCGCCAGAGTGCCGAGCGCCAGATCCGGATCGATCGCCTGCAGCGGCGCGTGCAGCAATTTCAGGCACAAAAACCGCAGGACCGGCAGGCGCAACGCGCGCTACAGGCTCAACAAGGCCTACTCCAGCGCGAGCAACTAGCGCAGAAACGCGATCTCGCGCAGCGGCAGAAGCTGGGCGTGGCGCCGGCCGCGGCGCAACGGACCGCGGTTGCAGCCGCCGTGCAGGCCGCCGCGCGCGGACGATTTGCCGCGCGCTTCCGGAACAACGCCGACCCGCGCGCTCAAGTCGCGCTCGCCGCGCGATTGAACGGCTGGGCACCGCGCAATGCCTGGCGCCACCATGTGCACGCCGCGTTCGTGCCTTGGCTCGGCCCGCTGTTCTGGCCATACGTCTATTCCGATATCTTCGACTACACGTTCTGGCCCGAAGCCTATGACGACGCCTATTGGGCCTACGCCTACGACGATTTGATCGACACGGTGTTCTGGGATAACGGCAGTCCGTATTCAGCTTACGCCAGTATCGCGCCCGACGGCAGTGTCGCGCCGGACGGCTACGTCGAGCCTGGCGGCGCGATGGTCGGGTCGTCGCGATTGCGCGAGCGCTCAGGCCTAAGCCCGCAGGCGCTCCGGCAATTGTGCCGCAATCCGGACAGAGGCATCACCGCGTGGCCGTTCGCCGAGATCACAAGCGCGCTGCGGCCGACATCGGAGCAACGCGCATTGCTCGATCAGTTGAAGAGTGCGGCGGCGCTTGCGGCCGACGCGCTCAAGAACTCCTGCAGCGACACCTATGCGCTTACGCCACCCGGTCGTCTGCGGGCGATGATCAATCGTATCAGCGCCACCCTCGAGGCGGTGCGGATGGTGCGGCCGGCGCTGGAGGCGTTCTACAACGCACTGAGCGACGAGCAGCGGGCCCGCTTCAATACGTTGAGCCCGCGTCTTCCTGCGGCATCGGAAGATCAGCCGCAGCAGGAGGCCAAGGCCGAGAGCTGCGGCGGGTCGAAGTCGAGCCTGACGGGCCTGCCGATCGAACGAATCGACGCCGTGCTGCGCCCGACTGGCGCGCAGAGGGGTGCGCTCGATCGCCTGAGCGCAGCGACGAAGAAGGCGGTACAGGGGTTGCAGGCGGCGTGCCCCGACGAGGTGCCGGTTACGCCGGTCGGACGACTGCAGGCGATGGAGAAGCGGCTTTCGGCCATGCTGCAGGCGGCCAACCAGATGCAGCCGGCGTTGGACGACTTCTACGCCAGCCTGACCACCGAGCAGAAGGCACGCTTCAACACACTGCAGCAGGTCGCGGGACAGTGAGCGGGACGCCGCCATATTGTTGAACGGCGGTATCTGTTGTTGGCGCAAAACCGACGTTCAAACGTAAGCGGCGTCTCGTGACCGATCAGGACTGCGTGGAAGACTATCCAGTCTCCGACAAGCCAAGAAAATGTTGAAGCTAACTAACATCGCCTCATCGCGACAAATGCGTTCACCGCCTTGGCGCTAATCGATCGAAATATTTGCCTCGTGCGCGACCTTGATCCAGCGCTCCGTTTCCAAACGCATCAAGTCTCCGAATTGCTGGGGAGTCATGGTTTCGGCTTCGGCGCCCTCGTTTGAGAGAAACGTGCTGAGTTCGGGTGAGTTCAGCATCTTGCCAATCTCCGAGTTGAGCGCATTGACGACATTCGCAGGCATCCCGGCCGGGCCGACAATGCCCCACCAGGACCACAGATCAAAGCCGACGATCCCCGACTCCTCGAGAGTCGGTACGTCCGGCAGAAGCGCCGTTCGCTTGGCGCTTGTCACCGCAAGGGCCTTGGCCTGGCCACTTTGGGCGAGCTGCAGCACCTGCGGCAGACTCGATACATAGATGTCGACATGGCCGCCGAGGAGATCGTTGAGCGCCGGCGCACCACCCTTGTAGGGAACGTGCATGAGCTTAGCTCCCGCCGAAAGCGCGATGAGCTCGGCCGAAATCTGATTGATGCTGCCGGGACCGGATGAGGCGTAGGTGATCTGATCCGGTTTGCTCCTGGCTAGAGCGAGCAATTCTTTGGCGGATCTCACCGGGAGCTTGTTCGACGCGGTGACCAGGAGCGGCGCGCGAGCAATAAAGGCAACTGGCGTGAAGTCCTTGATCGTGTCGAACGGCATGCTCGTCTTTATCGCCGGGTTGATCGTGAAGGTCGACGACACCAGGAGCAGCGTGTAACCGTCTGGCGGCGCGGCGGCGACGGTAGAGGTGCCGATCATACCGCCCGCGCCGGAACGGTTTTCGACGATCACCGGCTGACCCCACGCCTCGGTAAGCTTCTTGCCGATAGCGCGGCCGACCATGTCGTTCGAACCCCCGACCGCGAACGGAATAATCAGCGTGATCTGCCTGGACGGATATGTTTGCGCGCGCACCGCCGAGCTTGTGAGTACAAGTTCTGCGGCAAGGAAAGCTCCAGTCTTGATCATGATACGTTTCTCCCTGCGCCAAAGATGTTATGGCAAACGTGCACTCGAAAATGACTTATAATCATCATATCCGCGAGAGACATTTCCGCCGGTTCCATAACGCGGGAAAATGCAGATGCGCAGGCGTCTATCCCTCATGGCAAGAGCACCAGTAGTATTACTTTTGCGGATTTAGCCGTCAGTGAAACGGGGTTAGCTCGTGGTGCGGGTCGGCCAGTTCGCTTCTGAACGGATGTATTCTGCCCCGATCGGGTCGTCGCCTTTTTCACTTCAAGGATAAGCAATGGACTTCCAACTCACCGAACAGCAGCGGCGGATAGTAGCCGCGGTGCGCGACCTCGCTCAGGGGGAGTTCAAGGTAAACGCGCAAAAGTATATGGATGGTACGTTTCCTTGGGAAAACATGAAGAAGCTCGCCGATATTGGCGTGCTTGGCATGTCGGTTCCCGAGGAATATGGCGGCCTTGGCTTGCCGGTATTCGATACGGCGCTGGTGCTCGAGGAGATTGCCAAGACTTGTTATGTTACCGCGATGGCCACCCTCGGTGAGGCCGGTGTTCAGACCCGTGTGATCGCGACCTACGCTCCCAACGTTATTCGCGAGCGAATTCTTCCGAAGGTCGTCTCTGGCGATTGCATATTGGCAGTCTGTATGACCGAGCCGCACGCCGGCACCGACGTAGCGAACTACCGGACCAACGCCGTCATTAGCGGTGACCGCGTCATTCTCAATGGGACAAAGACGCTGATCAGCCGAGCCAGGGAGGCCGGCATGTTCGTCATCTTCACACGGATCGACGGCAAGCCTGGCCGCGAGGGTATCGGCTGCATTCTGCTGGAGCCCGACACGCCGGGTTTCGAGGTGACCGGGACCTACCACACGATGGGCGGCGAGAACCTCCACGAGATCCAGTTCAACAATTGCGAATTGCCGCTGGAGAATCTTGTGATTCGCGACGACGGCTTTCGAAAGTTGCTGAACGCCTTCAACACGCAGCGCTGCCTCAATCCGAGTATATCGCTTGGGCTGGCCGAGGGCGCTTTTGAAGAAGCCCGCAACTATGTCAGGGACCGAACGGTGTTCGGAAAGGCGATCGGGGACTATCAAGGCGTGCGCTGGAAACTCGCCGAGATGTACCGCGAGATCGAGACGGCCCGCAGCATCCTCTATCGCGCCTGTATCACTGCCAATCCGTTTCCCGATCCTTTCATGGCGGCGGTGGCCAAGATCACGTGCAACGAGATGTCCAATCGGGTCACGAGCGAGGCGATCCAGTTGCACGGCGGATTCGGTTTCACCGACGAATTCGCGGTATCGCGTCTCTATCGCGCAGCGCGCTACGGCACGCTCGGCGGCGGCACCTCCGAGACGCTCCGTGATCTGATCGGCAAGCGGATCATGGATGCGGCGGAGACGGGCGCTGAGCTTTTGGCTTATGACATGAACGGCGCTGATCTCGCGGTATGACAATCCAAATGGTGTCGCGCGGAAGACCGCACGATCGTTCCGAGCGTCTCATCGTCGCCGAATGTCAGGGCCGGGTTTCCCCAACGGGTTCGCGCCAACGGGTCGCGCGAATGCGCGACCGACGACGGGCAAGGCGCGGCCCGATGACAGGCTCCGCAGTCGAACCCGGGATGACGGAGTGGAGTCTCACATCGCACGTCTTTGCTCGATGCCACGCGCCTCCTCGTCGACGATGCGCTGCCACAGCGCCCGGACCATGTCTTTCATTTTCAACGCGTCTTGCCAGCGGTCCGATAGCTCGGCGCCGTCAGGGCCGGTGATGGCGTAGGGGGGCGGGCCGAGTTCGCACAGGAAGGTCAGCACGGCATCGGGTTTCGCGCGTTTTCGCCAGGAGCGGATGGCGTATTCCCACCATCCCATGAACAATTCGACCCAGCCCTGGTGTTGCGGAAAGCCGAGCGAAATCTGCACCTGCTCGCGGCTGGCGATTCGCCCATGAATGCCCCAGCTGTTATCGAGAATGCGCTTGATCAGGGCGTGATTGACCTCGTCGACCGGCCAGGCGAATTCGCGGCCCACCAGGTAATGCGAAACGTCGGCCGTCAGCCGCAGGTCAGGAAAGCAATCCAGCAGTTGCAGCGTGAAAAACAGATCCGTGGTCATGCGGTCGCGGTGGGTTTCGATATGTACCGCGACACCGGCCTGCTCGGCCAGCCGACGCCATCCGTCGAGCAGGGGAATGCAATCCTCGATCCGCTGCGGCCGCACGTTCGGCTGCAGATTGACGTGGTCCGCCCCACACCGCGCCACCAGTTCCAGCACCGGTTTCAGATCATCGACGCTGGTCGGGTAGCACTGCGCCTGCCAGATCATGCCGTGCGCGCGCAGGAAGGAGGTCGCTTCGGTGGCGAAAGCAGCATCGACGAAGCGGACGCCGGCACCATCGAAACCGGCGTCGCGGATCATCGCGAGCTGGGTCTGCAGCGGCAACTCGGGTTGGTCCGCCCGCCGCCGCTCCATCGCCCAGAGCGATTGCAGGATGCGAAGTTGCTGCGCCATGGCTTAGGGCTTGGCCTAGGCTCGCTGTGGCATGGCCGCCACCGCGTGCATCGCGCCATCCGACGTATTGTCGACCGTGATGCTTTCCTGATAGGTCTCGGGGCCGGCCCAGATCGCCAGCGCCGTGAGTGCGGACAGACCAGCGGCATAGCAGGCGACCGGCCACCAGCTTCCCGACCATGCCACCAGGGCCGCGGCCAGGAACGGCGCCGGACCGCCGGCCAGCAGCGAGCCCAGCTCGCGGGCGAAGGCAAAGCCGGCAAAACGCCGCTGCGGCGGAAACAGCTCGGCGAAATAGGCGGCCTGCGGGCCGAACATCGCCGCCGTCACCACCGCCCGCGCCACGATGAAGGCCAGCGCGATCCAGATCCATTCCTTGGTGCCGACCAGCAGGAAGAACGGGAACGCGAAGGCCACGCCGGCCAGCGCGCCGAACATATAGACCGGGCGCCGTCCGATCCGGTCGGAGAGCGTGGCGAAACCGACAATGGTGAACAGTTCGACCACGAAGGCGAGCATCAGCGCGCTCAGGGCATCGGCCTTTGGCACCCCCAGCGTGTTGATGACATAGCT
>WNFE01004450.1_pt1 | contig 10458 bp, 12 predicted proteins | sample 5400451 | NCBI WGS metagenome assembly WNFE01 (sample SAMN13153344, study PRJNA577476) | soil metagenome | isolation source: 200 cm saprolite under Douglas fir tree site 2 hole 2 | place: USA:California | collected 2015-04-18 | reverse complement strand
CCAGATCAGCCTGGTCGGCTTTGACGATCGTGAAGAAGCCGTTCTGATGGATCCGCCGCTTTCCACCGTTCGCGTTCACAAAGAGGAGATCGGCGAAACTTGTATGAAGATGCTGCTCGAGCGCCTGCATCATCCTCAAATGGCGTTTAGTCGCAGAGTACTGCCGACCGAATTCCTGATCCGCGGAACCGTCCGCGAACTCCACCGAAGCACCAAATAGTTTGCCTAATCGAATTCCTTTCACAGCGCATTGCCTTGACGCTAGGGCCTGCCGCCAGTAGGCTGGCAAGCTCATGCGTGCCTCTTCCAGGAAAGTAGTAGTTGCCGCGATCGGTTTTGCAGTTTTAGTATTTATCACCTACCGCTCGCGTAGCCTTTTCCATTTCGGCGATTTCAGCGGCGCCAAACTTCTGGAGTCTCTGCGTGACGCTAATCCCTATCTTTTGGCGCTCTGTGTGGTTGCCAGCTATGGCTGCTATGCGCTCCGCGCTCTGCGCTGGGAAGTCTTTCAGCGCAACCTCGGTCCCTCGCACTTTTGGCGTATCTACGCGATGACGTTAGCTGGATTTTCGGCTATTTTCCTGCTGGGCCGGGCGGGTGAGCCCATTCGGCCTATCCTGCTCGCCCGCAAAGAAAAGCTGCCGGTCTCCGGCTTGTTCGGAATTTACGTTCTTGAGCGGATATTCGACGCCGCCTGTACTGCCGTGGTCGCTGCCATGGGATTGCTGCTGTATCAGTCTCACACGCACGCCGGCGATGCCACCAGTAAAGTGCAGGCCGCTGCCAAGACCACCGGAACGCTGCTCGTTGCTGGCGTTCTCTTTGCCGCTATTGTGTTGGTGTATCTGCGCTTGCATGGGACCGCGCTCCTGGAACGCCGGCTGCAAAGCGTTGTTGCCTCGCACGGTTGGAAGGCCAAATTCGCCTCCACGGTGCTGGGTTTCGCCCGCGGGGTGCAGACTATCCGGAGCTGGGGCCAGCTCGCCCTGGCGGTTCTATACTCAACGGCCCATTGGTTTCTGGTGCTGCTGGTGTATTTGTGGGTGTCGCACGCTTTCGGCGGAAAGCTGGGAAGCATCACGCTGAGCGACGCCCTGCTAGTAATGGCTTTCACCCTGGTAGGCTCTGCGGTGCAAGTGCCTGGAGTGGGAGGTGGTTCACAGGCCGGGTCCATCATTGCGTACCACGAGATCTTTGGAGTAGAAATGGAGCCGGCCGTTGCCGCCGCCATCGTCATGTGGCTGATTTCCTTCGCCGTATGCGCCCTGGCCGGAATTCCGCTGCTGATTCGCGAAGGTTGGTCGCTGGGTGAATTACGCCAGATGGCCAAAAGCGAGGAGGCAGCCGAGCTTCAGGATGCCCGAGGAGAAATTGCCGAGTGAAGTGCCCTTTCTGTGCGCACGTTGACGACAAGGTGATTGATTCTCGAGAAGGGCGCAGCGGTGACACCATCCGCCGCCGGCGCGAATGCCTCAAATGTGGACGGCGCTTTACCACGTACGAACGGATCGACGAAATTCCGTACATGGTGATCAAGAAGGACGGACGGCGCGAACGCTTTGAACGTCAGAAAATTTTGCAGGGCTTGCTGAAGGCTTGCGAGAAGAGGCCGGTGCCCACATCCAAGCTTGAAGCCATCGTGGACGAAATCGAAGGCGTGGTGCACGAAGCTACCGAGCGCGAACTGACCACCACGGAGATCGGCGAAATGATTATGCACCGGCTGAAAAAATTGGACAAAGTTGCTTATGTGCGCTTTGCCAGCGTTTACATGGATTTTAAGGACGTGCAGGAATTTATGTCGGAGCTAAAGAATTTGTTGAAGGATCGCACCAAGAAATGATCGTACGGAGGAGAATGCGCAGGCTAAGTTCGGTTTTGTTATTGCTTTTCATGGTTGCCCTGATTGGTGTTTCGTTAGCCGCGCAGAACAACGCTGCCAAATCAACTAGCGGTGCTGCCGCCGTTATCGACCCCGAGAAAATTCGCGCTCACGTAAAATTTCTCGCCAGCGACCTACTTGAAGGTCGCGGCACCGGCCAGCGCGGTGGAGACATCGCCGCCGAATACATCGCCACCCAATTTGAACTCTACGGCTTGAAACCCGGCGCGGAAAACGGAAGCTATTTTCAAGACGTTCCGATGGTCGGCGTTAAGACGCTGCTAGGCACTTCGTTCAAACTGGTTCCCGCGAACGGGGAAGCGGTCGCTCTGAAAAATCTCGACGATTTCATCACCAATAACGAAAGCCAGACGGAAACCGCCGATATCGACGCGCCTATTGTTTTTGTCGGTTACGGCATCACCGCTCCCGAATATAACTGGGACGATTACAAAGGCGTCGATCTCAAAGGCAAAGTCGCGCTGCTCTTTGTGAATGAGCCGATTTCTGATGACCCTAAGTTCTTCAAAGGCAAAGCGCTCACTTACTACGGCCGCTGGACTTACAAATTTGAAGAAACCGCGCGCCACGGCGCTGTCGGCGCGCTGATTATTCATCGCACTAACCTCGCCAGCTACGGGTGGCAAGTAGTGCGCAATTCCATGGGCACGGAGAGGGAACACCTCCGCCGCGATGGCACTCCGAAATTGCAGGCTGCTTCCTGGATTCAGCTCGAGGTTGCGAAGAAACTTGCCGTTATGTCCGGCCAGGACATCGACAAAATGTTTCAGCAGGCGCAATCGCGCGACTTCAAGCCGGTCGAATTGCCCGTGCGTTTGCAAGCGCACGTAGCCAGCCAATTGCATACCTTCGTTTCGAGAAATGTCATCGCAAAAATTTCCGGCTCTGACCCGCGACGCGCGGACCAAGCTGTGATATATACAGCCCACTACGACCATCTGGGAATCAATCCGAACGTGACTGGCGACAATATTTATAACGGTGCGGTCGACAATGGCACCGGCTGCGCCATTCTGCTGGAATTGGCGCGCGCCTGGTCGCTCGCGAAGCCGGCACCGGCGCGCTCCATTCTTTTTGCCGTAGTGACTGCGGAGGAGCAGGGCCTGCTTGGCTCCGAATATCTCGGCAAACACTCTCCTGTGCCACCGGGAAAAATCAGCGTCGACCTTAATTACGACGGCCTTTCACCCATCGGCGATCCGGAAGAAACGGAAGTGAGCGGAGCCGAGCGCACCACGTTTTATCCAGTCGTGGAGAACACTGCGAAAGAATTTGGTTTTGCGATCCGCGCCGACTCGCGGCCGGAAGCTGGACATTATTACCGTTCGGATCATTTCAGCCTGGCCCGCGTCGGAGTTCCATCGTTTTCCATCAACGAAGGGCTGAAATTCAAAGGTCACGACGCTGCGTGGGGCGAAGCGCAGGCGCAGGATTATGTCGATCATCGGTACCATCAGCCCAGCGATGAGTATCGCGCAGAGATGGATTTTGCCGGTTTGGCCAAGATGGCGCGCTTCGGTTTCGCGCTGGGAGCCAAAGCCGCATCGCAGCAGGAAATGGCCGGCTGGCAGCCCGGCGACGAATTTGAAGCGGCGCGCAAGAAGAGCGAAGCAGGGAACTGATGCGCCGCGAAAGAGTTTCGCAGAGTCTTTAATGGAGGTTGGGAATGAACGCCCTTCTCGCATTCCTGTTCTCGTTTTTACTTTTTACTGATACGCCAGTTACTGCCGACCCGCCCATGGCGACGGAGTCGCCGCGGGTGATGCATTTTGAGGCGCCGAGCTATCCGGAGATGGCTTGGCAAGAGAAAGTGCATGGCAAGGTGACGCTGAAAATTTTGGTGCATAAGGACGGCCGCTTCGGCTTTGCTGAGGACCCGGCCGGGCCGCCGGCGCTGGTGAGCGCGGCGAAACAAAATTTATGTTCGTGGACCTTTGCGTCCAACCAGTCAGAGAATCCGTTGCCGCTGACTGTCGAATATGAATACCGCATCGACAAGACCAAGACCTCGGCGCAGCTCAATACCGAGGTGACTTATGATTTGCCGAACCACGTCAGGGTTGTCGCTCCGGAGTATTCGCCCTCGTGCTCGTGCGTGAAGAAACGGTCGAAGTGGCGGGTGTTTTAGGATTGGTGCGTGCTTGCGCGCCATTGGGCTTGGCCGCGGATTCGACTTGCTTCAGGATGCGATCGAGCGCGGCGCGATCGAACAATCGGCCATTGAGGATGACTGCTGTAATCTTCTTTGTGTTGTGAATGTCGTCCAGCGGATTGGCACTGAGCAGAACAAGATCTGCAATCTTGCCGGCTTCGACTGAGCCATAGCTGTTTTCCAATCCCAAGAATTTTGCAGGGCCGCTGGTCGCGGTTCGCAAAGATTCCATGGGTGTGAATCCGGCTTCCACGAAATTGGCCAGTTCGTCGTGCAGGCTGAATCCGGGCATGATGTAAACGCCGGGCGCGGCGTCGGTTCCGGCCAGGAACGGTACGCCTGCGCGATGCATTGCTCCCACCATTTGCAGATTGGCGGCAAAATATTTCTTCCGCAGCTCCAGCGGATCATGCAGCAGGCCGGGCATCATTTCATCGGTGAAGCGTTTCCAGGTGACATCGCGCCAGTAAGCGGGAACGTATTTATCGAGCGGGTCGTGCTTCAGGTCGCGTTGATCAAGAAAAGTGCCACCGCGTTGCCAGGCCAGCGTGGGTACTTGCCAGAGCTGGCTGTCCGCGAGCTTCAGGATAAGCTTGTCGCATCTCTTTTTGTCCTGCGTAGCGAGCAGGAGCTTTAGATTGCCTTGACCGGCAATGAATGCGTCTTCTTTGGTGGAACAGCCCTCGAAGCTGCCCATCAGGTGCTCGATGCTCTTTTGTCCGGCGGCGATGGTTTCCGCGATGCGCACTTTGTCTGGCACGTGGCCGACGATGGGGAGACCAACCTTGTGAGCCTCGGCAGCGGCGGCAAGATAGGCGTCATGAGAAATGACGCTTTGCACTTTGATGAAGTCGACGCCTTGCGCTTTGAGCGAGTCCACCGCGGCGACGGCGCTTTGCGGCGTGGTAACGGCGATGGAGCTGGGAAAGCGCAGCTTGCCGTCGGGCAAAAGCGCGTCCAGCATCGGCCCGGAAATGATCATGTGCGGGCCGATAATTTTTCCGTCAGCGATCTCGCTGCGCCAGGCGAACAGTACTGGAATGTCTCCGCCCATATCGCGGACGCTAGTGACGCCGTTAGCGATAAAGAGCGGCAAGATGATCTCGCGGCCGCCTGGGAACCAGTCGCCGAAAGCGGAGTGCACGTGCATGTCCCACAATCCGGGGATGAGAAATTGCCCGTGGCCGTCGATGACGTGCGTATTTTTCGCCAGCGGCGCGGCGGCAGAGCGCGAGACGAAAGTGATTCGATTTCCGTTGATTACGACGATGGAGTGCGGCTGCACCGAATCGGAGCGGGGATTGATGACGGTCACATCGGTGATGACGCTCTGCGTCGGCTCAAGCGTAGCCTGTGCAAGAGCACCAGAGGCAACCGCGAGCACAAGCGTAACAAGCACCACGACGCGGTGAAGATGGAAGATCATGCGGCGGAGGATATCACGGCTCTGGTCGGTCGAGTCGGGCCCCCTGACGAACTACGATAAACTGAATTGATGAAGAAGACTTGTAGCGCTGGCGGCGTGGTTACTAATGACGAGGGCAACGTGCTGGTGGTCAGCCAGCGCGGGACATCGTGGTCTTTGCCGAAGGGGCATGTTGATCCGGGGGAAAGTGCCCTGGCGGCAGCGAGGCGCGAGATCTATGAAGAGAGCGGCATTCGCGACTTAGAACTGATCCGTGAGTTAGGGAGCTATGAACGGTACAGGATTGGCGTGGATGGCGGCGATGACCGCTCGGAACTGAAAGTGATCACGATGTTCCTGTTTCGGACAAGCGAAACGGTATTGCGGCCGGTGGACGCGGACAATCCGGAAGCGTGCTGGGTGGAAAGAGCGAAGGTGGCGCCGCTGCTTACACATGAAGGGGATAAGCAATTTTTCCTAGGCGTTGAGCTTTGAATGCCCGCGTATGGGGCGCTTCCTAAGGCGCGGTTTTCCGGGCGGTTGCGTTCGATAGCCGACATTAAAACATACATATTCACTTGACTGGCCGAATCGGAGGAGCGTAACTTGCGGGTTACCGCTCCCTTTTCTGAATTCCCCCATTTAGGATTTAGCCGATGTTTAATGCCTTCGATATTCTCAAAAAATTACGCGACGGCGGCATTGTGTGGATTGAAGCCGCAAAAGATTTAGAAAGCGCGCGCGAACGAATCAAGTTGTTCGCGACGTACAAACCTGGCGAGTGCGTGGTATTTTGCCAGGAAACCCAATCGGTAATTGCAATGCCATGGGTGTCATTTTCGCGCCACGAGGCCGAGACAACACCAGTGCCCAAAACGGCGACCAAGAAACAAAGAAACAAGGTTACCGTGAAGTCTTCAGCAAACGCTAAGGCCGGCGAGGTTGTCGCGAAGATCGTCGCTGACATAGCGCGAACCCTCCGCCACTAAAATAGCGCGAGCATTGCTACCGATTATTGACAGCCCAGGTATTTGCCTGCCCAGAAGCCGGGAAACCTGGGGGTCGCTAACGGATAGACCCTACTAATAATGTGGGTGTGAGCCCGCTAGATAGCTTGCGAGGGTGCTGTAACACTGGCGTTAGTGACCTCGCCTCAGTACGATATCTTCGAGCAAATAGAGGCGGAACTGATTTGGGTGGAAGCTGCGCGGGATTTGGTGTCGGCAAGAAAGCGAATCGAAGAACTCGCCGCGCAAAATAACAAGCAATACGTGGTGTACGATCTGCGAACAAAACGGATCGTGCTCACGCGCGGGTAGGGAACCCTATGGTCATGGGCGATGTCACTGACGGTGACCGCCGGAGGAGTGCGCAGCCAGGGAAATGGCACCAGGAGCCGCGTTTTGCACATGTCCGCACAGATTTGCACAGGAATGGGACGAGAATTTGGTTGACGGTGGTATGAGAGAGGATTATCTTCACCGCAGATTGAACCGGGAAGCGTAAAAACTTTACGGCTCAATTTAAGAGGGCGCAAAAGCTTAACCGCTGATGCGCCCGTACTTTTTGGTTTCACTCTTTGGATTTCGCCCCGCCTGCCACGCCTCGCACCAATGAAATCATGGACAGGTTGCTGAAGGGCCGCTGACTTTCCGAGGGCGATCAGCGATGTGTTCCCGTTACCGATGTCGGAACACACCACGGCCACAGCGCGGACTAGCACGTTGTGTGCGGCAAAAAAGCGCTACTGCGAGTGGGAGCGCGCGCGATGGATACGGGACGCGATACGCTCCATCTCGTCTTTACAGTACAACTTCATTTTCTTTAGCTTGATTTCTTCTAACAGGTCTTCTGAGTTCAGGTAGGGAGTTGCGGAGAGTTTCTGAAGTTCTGCTTCGTACTTTGAGTGCTGCTCGGCCAGACGCTGATACTCGGCGTCTGTTTCCAGGAGTATGTCCCGAGGGTACCGCTGCGCTGTTGCCATTGGCCCTCCTTGCGAGTTGTGTTGTGACTACTTCATGAACGCACGTTAACACAACGAACGGCGGAATCAAGAGGGAAGGTCTGGTAATTTCGTCCTAGTGCGAAGCGTCTGTGAGTTTTTTCTGCATGCAAACGGCGTCTTCCGGGGGATCGCGGTAGTAAGCCTTGCGGCTGCCAGCGGAGACGAATCCGTGGCGTTCATAAAGTGCGTGAGCCGCGAGGTTGGATGCGCGCAGCTCCAGGAAAACACTGACGACCTCGGATCGTTGGAATCGGTCAAGGGCGGCAACCAGAAGGGCAGAGGCCGCGCCTTGGCGTCGAAAATCCTTGTGAATAGCGATATTGAGGATTTCGGCTTCATCAGCGGCTTGGCGGGCGGCAAGGAAGCCGATTACTTGGGCGCTGGCTTCACAGACCAGCAGGAGGCCGGAAGGTGACGCGGCTAGCGTTGCGTAGCTTTCGGCCGGCCATTGTGCGGCTTCCGTGGAGTCGCGCAAAATTTCCACGATGGTTGGGGAGTCGTCTGGCCGGAAGGGGCGTATTGTCAATGCGGTGGCGGCCACGGGTTTATTTTCTGGCGCCGTGCGGAGACGAGCCTTTCGAGAAGAGCTCCGCGTCGGAGCGGCGGACGTAGTTGGCGTCCAGAGTAACAGCATCGGTGAGTTGGTTTTGCCGCGCGAGACGATAGCCGATTTGACCGACTCGAGGGGCGAGTAGCGGGGAAACCTGCTGCACGCTCTCATTTAGAGCCAGGCGCGAAGACCATTGCGGCGTTTGCGTCAGGCAATGGGGATCAGTCGAAACCCAGTCAATGCGAGCTGATCCGGCTTTGTCGACACACCAATCGAGGAACTTGTCGGGGGCGATGACCATTTCTTCGTCGATGCGCTCGAGTCTCTCTGCCTGACGCTGATACAGGGCTGCGAAAATCTGGTCGCGACGCGCGTCAATGAAGGCAGCTATGTAGGGCGCCGAGCCAGTGCCCTCGGCTGCGAGGGCTTCGAGGCGGGAGACGGCCGCGATGGGACGAGAATAGACCTCGCTCCAGGCCTTAACCGTGGTCAGGCCGACGCGCACGCCGGTAAATGAGCCTGGACCGGCTGCGACGGCATAGAGATCGACCTCTTGCATGGTGAGGTTCACGGCTGTCAGGGTTCGCGCGACGGCGGGGAGAAGCCAGGACGAATAGTCTTCAGCGGTTGTGTGCGGCTCGGTATGCAGAACGGACGCATCGCGCAAAAGAGCGACACCGCCGCGGGCATCGCTGGTATCCAGAGCTAAGATGAGCACGCAGAGCATCTTAGCGCAATTTCAATGGGTCTGAATGTTATTCAGACGGTCATAAACCGGGCGGCGACGGCCGTGAGCGGAACCTTGAATCAGGGGAGCGAAGGCTCGCAGGAAAGAGCAATTCTGGTGCCAAAATGGTATGTGCAAATCCCTAAGCCTCTGATTCCAGAGGATATATCTTGACTCTTGGAACACAAAGTCTTACAGTGATTGGTGTATGCCTAGGGGGGCAACCGAAGCTATGGATTACAAAATCGGCGACAAGGTTGTATATCCGAACCATGGGGTGGGCTTAGTTGAACAGATCAGCTACGGAGTGTTGAACGGACGTACCGAGCGATACTTCATGATTCGCATTGTTTCCAGCGGTTTGCGCGTGATGGTGCCGCAATCGAATGCGGAATCCGTCGGGCTGCGAGCCGTAATTCGTTCTAACGATGCGGTTAAGGTGCTGGGCTTCCTCGAAAAGGGCAAGCTGAATTCACACCACGACTGGAAGCACCGCTTCAAAGAAAATTCGGAGCGTATGCGCACTGGTTCTCTCCTGGAAGTCGCCGTAGTCCTCAAGAGTCTGGTTTCCCTCAGCAGAAGCAAGCCGCTTTCCTTCCGTGAAAAGAAAATGCTGGAACGCGCCAAGTATTTGTTGGTCAGTGAGATGGCCACCGCGCGGAATACAACTTCGGAATCCGCAGAAGGTTTGGTCGTGAAGTCGCTGGCCAAAGCTAAACTGCAATTTCCTTTGATGACTGAAAAGTTTGAATAGATCCTAACTTGGGAATTTTGCGGCGGGCGCCTTCGGGTGGCCCGCCGTTTTTGTTGTTAAGACAAGAATAGTGACAGGAAAAGATTTAACACAGAGTTCACAGACGCCAGAGAAAAACAGAGTTCACGCAGACAGCGGAGCGAGGCGGACGCCGGCTTGGCGCAAAGTTTGCGCTACCGCGGCGGCAATCTGCGGGGCGCCGGGGGTATCGCCGTGGATGCAGATGGTTTGCGCGCTAACAGCGACTTCGCTTCCATCGCAAGCGAGGACGAACCCTTGATTAACGATGCTCAAGGCTTGACGGCTGGCTTCGGCGGGATCCTGGATTAAAGCGTCTTCATTTTTTCGTGAACGCAGGGTTCCGTCTGGCTCGTAGCGGCGGTCAGCGAAGGCTTCGGCGGCGACGCGGAAGCCGGCTTCGCGAAAGACATCGAGCATTGGTGAACCCGCTAAACTTACTAGCACGATTTCAGTCTTCCATCGAGCCACACCATTGGCTATTGCGTTCGCGATCTGACGATCGTGCACGGCTTGGTTATAGAGCGCGCCGTGCGACTTTACGTGGGTCAGAGATATACCGTTGCGCCCGGCAATTTCCGCAAGAGCCCGGACTTGGTGGTAGACCGAATCGGCGATTGCTTCTGGAGAAAGGCTTAGCTCAATGCGGCCGAAATTGGCGCGATCGGGATAGCCGGGGTGCGCGCCAATGGCTAGTTCCCAACGCAGCGCTTGCTCAATAGTGGTCTGCATTGTTTGCGCGTCGCCCGCGTGACCTCCGCAGGCGACGTTTATGGAGGTGAACGACGGCATCAGGGCTTCCTGTGTGCCGTCGGCGATGGCTTGCGGTAGCTCACCCATGTCGCAATTTAGGTCGATGCGCTTCATCCCACAATTAAACCATCGGATGCCAGCAGTTGCTTCTGCTCGAGCAGGAGAGAACGGGCGCTTTCCCAGCTTACTTG
>WNFE01005081.1_pt1 | contig 10459 bp, 9 predicted proteins | sample 5400451 | NCBI WGS metagenome assembly WNFE01 (sample SAMN13153344, study PRJNA577476) | soil metagenome | isolation source: 200 cm saprolite under Douglas fir tree site 2 hole 2 | place: USA:California | collected 2015-04-18 | reverse complement strand
ATTGCGCAAAGTGCGAACGCGCTCGGCCTCCCCATCCTGGGCAAGCTTGAGGTGCTCTTCGATCAACGGTCTGTGGACGCGCACGTAGACAATACTGTCGGCGATGCAGGTCGTGGCCAGAGCTACAAAAACGAGCAAGCGCAGAAGGCATTTCATGAGGCTAAATCCACCACAGGAAGGCTAGCACGAGGCTCGGGCCTCGCGAAGGAAATTGCTGGCCGGTTGCAGGCGTGCTTGGGTGCGGCGGCCGGCTCCGCGGGCAATCGGCGCCCGGTTTCCTCGCCCTCCAAGAGCTTGACGTATGGGACTGTTTGGTACACTTCGACGATATCCATGCCACGGAAGTCCCATGAATCGCAAATCTAGACCGGTGTCTGGAATCTTCGGGAGAGTCCTCGCCTTGATGATGATCGCGCTGTGTGCGCCATTCGCCGGTGCTCAAAGTGCAGCAGCCCCCGCAGTGCCCAAAACGACCGATCAAGCCTTCAAAAACATTCAGATCCTGAAGGGGATTTCAGCGGACCAACTCATGCCGTCGATGCAATTCATCTCCACCTCTCTAGGAGTGCGAATACTGCCACGTGGAGGGTGCGTTTGAGAAGGACGACAAGAAGCCAAAACAGACCGCGCGCAAGATGATGGAAATGATGTTCGCCATCAACAAAGGCAACTTCGAGGATCATCGCGCAGTGACGTGCTACACCTGCCACCGTGGAAATTCGCATCCGGTGGCAATCCCGATTATCCCATCCGAGGCAGACGCAGCGGCTCACCCCGAGCCGATGAAAACCGCGGATGGGAAAGATACCCACGCAGTGGATTCGAGCGCGAGTTCCAAAGCAGTCGTCGATCCTATTCTCGAGAAGTACATCGCGGCGCTGGGCGGAGCCGCGTCCATTCAAAAAGTCACGAGCCGCGTTCAAAAGGGATCCGCCGACTTGGCCGGCAAACAGTTTCCGATTGATATCTATGCACAGGCGCCGGACAAGCGGGTCTCCGCGATGCACCTGCCAAACGGCGACAGCATCACCGCGTACAACGGAACGGTGGGGTGGCTGAGTGTGCCGGGGCGTCCGGCGCACTGGATGAGCCAAGCCGAAGCGGAAGCCTCCCGGCTGGATGCAGAACTCTATCTTCCGGTGCGAATGAAACAGATTTTCACCGATTTTCGGCTGGCGGCGCCGGACAAGATCGCTGGCCGCAACGTGAGCGTCTTGCAAGGACTGCGCGAGGGTAAGCCGCCGGTGAACTTCTATTTCGACCAGCAGTCGGGATTACTGGTGCGGCTGGTAAAGTACGTAGACACGCCGCTGGGACTGAATCCCACGCAGATTGATTATGCGGACTATCGAGATTCGGGTGGTGTGAAAATCCCGTATCGCTGGACCATCGCTCGGCCCAGCGGGCGGTTCACGATCCAGGTCGAGTCGGTGCAGCAGAACGTGCCGATCGACGGGGAAAAATTTGTGCCACCAGTACTCCCGCCATCAGACCAAAAACCATCTTCCCCGTAAACTTCGTGTTGAGCAGCGGGCGCTCAGCAAGAGCTGTCACTGCGGGGCGCCGCCGGCTGCAGGAGCAGTAACTCCGCCATTTGTGTTGTGCTGAGCCCTGGCATGGTCCATTCGTGCGGCCATCATATCTCCGGCAGTCATGTGCCCGCCCGATCCTTGCGCCTTGCCGGCCTCATCCCGCCAAAAGATGTATCTCGCCTGAGCATCGACCATTTCCTGGGGAGTCACATTGAAATCGGTTCGCACCGCATCCCGCGCAATGTCATATTTCTCGGCCCGGTCGCGCTCCTGATCCGCTTCATCATTCTTCTTGTTCAAAAAGTGCCGGTAGATGTAGTCCTCGATCTTGCTGTTTTGCTTCTTCGCATCCGCGGCAATCTGGTTCCAGTTGGCGTGCTGCTCGTCTCCGATTTGCCAGATGGTCTTACCCGAGCTCAACGCCGAAACGATGTCCGTCATTTTGACTCCGATGGCAACGAGTTCGTGGGCGATAAAGAAGGAGCCGTAGTCCAGACCGATCTTGCATCGTTCCTCAACCAGATCGGGGCGAGGGATCTTGAGGGTGTCGGCGATGCTCATGCTCACCATTCGCCGCCCGATCTTGTCGGTAGCCATGGCTGTGATTTTCCGGACCTGTTTCTCTGCTTTTTGCCGGTCGTCACTGGAGGCGACAGTCGAAATCGTAACTGAAAGGAGAAGCGACAAAAGCCAGGCAAAGTCGCTCATTCGACCCTCCTGAGACTCGTGGAAGTCGGCTAGAATTATATCCAATCGGGCGCGGAGAGGACAGGACATACAGCAACAGTTATGTCAGCCGCCGAACGGCGTGAGAGTATGCCAGGGCTGCAAAACCGGCACCCAAAAGCAGCCGAGCATGCTAGAGTGGGTTCAGCTTGGAAGGAATTTTGGAGGATGCGATCATGAAGCGTTTTTCTGGTTTCTCCATCATGCTTCTTGCGTTGACCCTCGCGATCCCCGCGTTCGGCGACGATCAGCAAAAGGCAGAAAAACAGCTGCACAAGATTACGGCCATGGCGACCGACGCCACCGGTCGTCGCGTGGTCAGCATCACGGTGGCCGACACACTCGAAGCCAAGCGTCCCGACCTTGTGATGGAACGCCGAACCATGAACTTGAACTACGGCGACCTCTTCGTGGCACATGTGCTGGTGAAGAGCGGCACCAAGATGGACGATATTGCCGCCCAATTGAAAGCCGGAAAGAACATCGGCCAGATTGCAGATGAACAACATGCAGACTGGAAACAGATCGCGGCGGACGCCAAGAAACTGAATGCGAAGATGGAGGACAACCTCTACAAGCACTTTCTCAGCGGGAAGGCGGACGCAGCGCGCGATGCAGCGGACAACTACGACCCCATGATTGATGGCGTGACGGCTGACAATGATGTTTCGAAGAATGACATCGCTGATGCCGAACGCACCTACCAAATCTGGCGTGATCGGGCGGATCAGGCACGAGACTCGAAATTGGATGCGTCCTCTGAAAAGGCCGCGCGCGGCGCACGCGGCGATCCCGTGAGAGCAAAGGCCGGCTCGCTAGAGCCGCCTCCAAAATAAGACTTGTCTCATTCTCAAAGCGGCCTAACCGAAGGCGGCGAAAATCGCTTCATTTCGGGATCGGGTCATTGCGGCGGACGACTCGGATCTGGTGATCTGTGAACTCTACCGGAATGTCTTCCACTCGAGCCTTCGGCATGTGGCAGCTGACGCAATCCTTGCGGGCAGCGGGGCAAGCCGCGCCGGGGTGATCCGCCGTGGTTTTGGCGCCCGCAGAATTCACGTGACAACTGAGGCAGTGTTGATCGTATGACGCCGCGTCGCGGTCCAAGGGTCGATGGGGGTTGTGGCACGCCACGCAGGTCAACCGGCCATCCCCTTTCCCCCAACACCGACTGTTCTGTATCCGGTACGGGGGGAATCGCACCGACTTCATTCCGGTAGAGCCGCTAAGGGTTACATCCCACCACGTGCGGTGGCAGGCGCCACAAAAATCTATGGACTCCACGGGATTGAGATGACGGGGGTTCAGGATCATCGTTGTTCCCTGTTCGGCGAGTCCCGCCTTCACAGCCGACACATGATCTGCGCCGGGGCCATGACAGGCCTCACAAGTGACCCCCGGAATCGAGCGCTCGGGATCAAACCGGTCGTTGGTGGTGGATGCGGTATTGTGACAGTTAAAGCAGCCCCGGACCTCATTGTCTGAAAGAAGCCTGCCGACGGCCCGATCGAGAGACTCGGGCACGGAGTGCGGCTGGTCGACCGTGAAGTCCCACACGCCGGCCTCTGGATAGTAGGTAAGCGGCGCCATGTAAATGCCGCCGTTCTTTTCAAAAAGAAACGATTGTCCCATCCGGATACCGAAAGCCCACTGCAAGGGCGCTGAAAATGAAACGGCGCCGTCGGTGACGGAGAAGGTCGCAGTCCGGCCGTCCTGTGCCGCCTGGTAGACGTAGGGGCCAAGTTTGTACTTCAGTGGATGGTTGGCGAGTAGTTTGGAACTCGAAGCCCGAGTCACCGTCTGGGCCATAGCACTCGACTTCTGGGCGGAAGCTATGTCCGCATGACACCGGGAACAGGTTCCATCACCCACAAAAGCGCTGGCCGGGAAGCTGCCTTTCGTCGGCCACCATCCCAATTTGCGAAGGCGATCTTCAGTGGCCAGCTGGTCTGCGATGGTGGCGGGATGAGCCTGGGTCGCAGACTGGCTCCACAGGCCCAGGCTCCCTGAGCCAGTGACGACGGCCACCGCGAGTGCGGTTGCGCAGAACTTGGACACCCTATCCACAGCTCTCCATTCTGTTATCGCTGTCCGGCGACCGCAGGGTTTGCTTTGGCTCTGTCAGGTCTGACTCTGTCTGACGTTACGATCCCTTCGCCTTCTTTCACAATATAAAAACGGTCAGACGCCAGGTTCTGCAACGTTTGGGTGCTGCCAGAAGGCCAGCGAACCTCCACACGGTCGACCTTGTCTGCAGGCCCAAGTCCAAAATGCAGCCGTAGATCATTCTGCGAGAGATAGCTGCCCCCACTTCGGACCTCATCGATCTGCGAGAGGGAACCGGCAACGACTCGAACCTTCGCTCCCAGAGCCAGCCGGTTGCTGCGAGTACCCACCAACTGAAAAGTGATCCAGTGGTTGGAGATCGTAGTCTCGTTGTGGAGAACCATCGGCAGGCCATCGATGTTTTCGACGACCACGTCGATCCTTCCGTCGTTGTCGAGATCCCCAAAAGCCGCGCCCCGGCTGGGTTGTGGGATCGTCACGGCAGGACCGACGGAATTGCTGATATCAGCGAACGTGCCGTTCTGGCGGTTCAGAAACACAAGTTTGCGCTGGCGATACTTCGCGCCTGCGGCCAGCGAGTCGACCTGCGGGTAGACGTGTCCGTTGACGACGAACAGGTCCGGCCAGCCGTCGTTGTCGAGGTCGACGCATCCGGTGCCCCAGCCCAGGTATGGAATCGTGATCTGCCCAACACCGGCTGCAAAGGCGACATCGGTGAATGCCAAGTTGCCGTCGTTGCGATAAAGAGAATTGCTCTGGTCCTCGAAGTTAGTCACGTGGATCGAGAAGCGCCCAGTGTGATTGAAGTCGCAAATGGCGATCCCCATACCGGCCATTTCTCCGCCATCGGTACCAACTGCCGTGCCGGAGATGTAGCTCACGTCGGTAAAGTGCCCCTTGCCGTCATTCCGGTAGAGATAGTTGGGGGTGGAATCGTCGGCGACAAACAGATCGGGACGGCCGTCGTCGTTGAAGTCGCTCCAGACGACGCCGAGTCCGTAGTATCCAGAGGCATCGTCGACGCCGGCCGCCTGCGAAACGTCGGTGAACGTGCCATCTCCATTATTGCGATACAAGCTGTCTCCCAGGCCTTTCATGCCGCGCGGGCCACACTGCACCGGGATGCCGCGAAAGCGGCAAGTGGCTCCGACGCCGAACTGTGGAAGATGATTCAGATCGAATTCCACGTATCTCGAAACCATCAGGTCAGCAAAGCCATCTCCGTCGTAGTCGGCAAAAGCCGCGCCGGTTGACCAGCGTGGGTCGGTCAATTGAGCTTGCTTAGTGACATCGGTGAAGGTGCCGTCGCCGTTATTGCGATAGAGCACCATGCCTTCTTCGCAGGTGATAAGCATGTCGGTCCAGCCGTCATTGTTGTAGTCTCCGACAGCGCCTCCCATAGCCCAGCAAGGGTAGCCGACCCCCGCCTTCTCAGTGACGTCCGTGAAAGTTCCATCGTGATTGTTCCGGTAGAGCGCGCTCTTGGCTTTTTGACCTTGTACTGCTATCCCAACGCTCGGCGAATTGGTGAAATAAATGTCCAGCCAGCCGTCGCCGTCGTAGTCGAGCAACAGGACTCCGCCAGGCATGGATTCAATGAGATATTTCTTCTCTGGGGAGACGGTGTGCTGAAACGTAATTCCGGCGGCTGCGGTGATGTCAGAAAAATGAACCGTGGTCGCAACAGGAAGCTTTTCGGCCGGTTTTCCTGCGGTTTTTTGTGCCGCACCTACGGTCAGAAGGCCGCCAAAAATGAGGAGAACACAGCTGACCACGGGTCGCACCCGCTTACACATTTTGCTAGAATACACGAACCTCATGGGCTCAATTTGTACTGTCCTGGCGCTGCTGGTCCTCGCGGTTTCATGTCTAGCGCAGGGTACCGAGCCTGCCTTGCCAGTGCCACATTTCGAAGATATCAGTAAAATAGCCGGCCTCACCGTACCCCACAATTCCACCCCCGAAAAACGGTACATTCTGGAGTCCGTGAGCGGGGGCGTGGGCTTCATCGATTGCGACAACGACGGCATGCTCGACATCATTACCGTGAATGGGTCTTCGGTGGATCGTTACCGACAAGGCGGAGACCTCATGATCACTCTCTACCATCAGGACGGTAATCTAACATTCCGCGAGATTACGAAAGAGGCTGGACTTACCCGCAAAGGCTGGGGCATGGGAGTTGCGGTTGCAGACTTCGACAACGACGGCTGGCAGGACATTTATGTTACCGGCTACGGTGGGAACGTCCTTTACCGCAATCTCGGAAACTGCAAGTTCGAAGACGTAACGGAAAAAGCAGGACTGCGGGTGGGCGGCTTCAGCACCGGGGCGGCGTGGGGCGACTTTGACCGCGACGGATATGTCGATCTCTTTGTCCCCCGCTACGTCTACGTAGACATCAACAAGCTTCCACAGTTTGGAAGCGACGAAAAAACCTGCAAGTTCCGTGGTATTCCAGTGCAGTGCGGTCCGTGGGGGTTGCCGGGAGAGTCCGACTTCCTTTTCCGCAACCGGGGAGACGGAACCTTCGAAGATGTCTCCAAGAAAGCTGGGGTCGATGATCCGAATCACTACTTTGGATTGCAAGGAATATGGGCGGACTACGATAACGATGGCTGGCCGGACCTTTATGTAGCCGATGATGCCGGCCCGAATTACCTGTACCGCAACAAGCACGATGGCACTTTCGAGGATGTGGGGCTGCTCTCAGGCGCAGCCCTGAGCGGAGATGGGCAAGAAGAGGGGTCGATGGGCGTCGATTTCGGTGATATCGATCATGACGGAAAACTGGACATCATCGTCACTGATTTCACGGAACAGCCGGATTTACTCTTCTGGAATCGTGGCGCGCAAGGGTTTACGGACATAGGCTGGAGTTCTCATATCGCACAACCGAGTTACCTGCTGGTGGGTTGGGGAACAAAGTTTTTCGACATGGACAACGACGGTTGGCTCGATCTCTTCATTGCGAACGGCCATGTCTATCCTCAGATGGACTTGGTGAAAGGCGGTGTGCCGTATCGCCAACCGGTATTGCTGTTCCGCAACCATCGCGACCGAACGTTCGAGGACGTGACGGCGCTCTCCGGGCTCGACAAGCTCCCCGCGGAATCGAGGCGGGGCGCGGCATTCGGAGACGTCAACAACGATGGCAAAATTGACATCCTCATCCTGAATGTCGGCCAGCCCCCTACTCTGCTCATCAATCGCACGGCGGGCACTGGCCATGCTGCACTGTTCAAGCTCATCGGCACAAAGAGCAACAAGGCCGCAGTCGGCGCTCGCGTGACGGTGAAATCGGGCGAGCTCATGCAATTTGATGAGGTTCGCAGCGGCGGCAGCTATCTCTCTCAAAACGATCTACGCTTGCATTTCGGCTTTGGACAAAGAGACTTCATTGACACCGTCGAAGTGAGTTGGCCGAGTGGGAAGAAAGATGTCATCCAGAATCTCGCGGTTGATTTTATCTACACGATTGTCGAAGGCGAAGGTGTCAAGAAAAAGGAACCTTTCGCCGGCGGCACACCAGCGAGTCTGTCCAGTAACAAGACCGGCCCGGCAAAATAGCGAACCGCATCTGTAGTTATCGCCCCGAGTGGTGGTCAGCCCGCGGGGGTCTCGCATGCTAGACTCGGGTACTTCCGAACCGCCGATGCAACTCTGCGCGAAATTCATACGGTCATTCGTGTTCTCGGCTGTAGTAACCGTCTGCTGTCTCGCCCAGAAACCTGCACAACCGCAGCCTCAATTCGAGGATGTGACCGCACAAGCCGGCCTTACCGCTCCCAATCTTGCACAACCCGGAAATCGATACGTGATTGAGTCCACCAGTGGCGGAGTCGGGTTCATCGACTGCGACAACGACGGACGACTCGACATTGTCACGGTGAATGGCACGTCGGTGGACCGCTATCGCCAGGGAGGAGATCCGATGGTGACGCTCTACCGCCAGACCGGCGAACTGAAGTTCACGGATGTCACCCTAGCCGCGGGGCTGACTCGAAAGGGCTACAGCATGGGAGTTGCGGTGGCCGACTTCGACAACGATGGATGGCAAGACCTGTACGTGACCGGCTACGGCGGGAACGTACTCTATCGCAATCTAGGCAACTGCAAGTTTGAAGATGTCACCGAGAAAGCGGGCGTTCGGCTGGGCGGCTACAGCACGGGAGCGGCCTGGGGAGACTACGACCGTGATGGGTACGTCGACCTCTTCGTGCCGAGGTATCTGCAAGTGGACATCGACAAGCTCACAAAATACGACAGTAAGCTCTGCGATTTTCGAGGAGTGACGATGGAGTGTGCCCGGCGCGGTCACACGGGTGAATCCGATTTCCTGCTGCGTAACCGCGGTGATGGCACCTTTGAGGATGTCTCGAAGAAAGCGGGCGTGAGCGATCCCGGCCATTACCTGGGGATGCAAGGGATTTGGGCGGACTACGACAACGATGGCTGGCCGGACCTGTATGTCACCAACGATGGCGGCCCGAACTATCTCTATCACAACAAGCACGACGGCACTTTCGAAGAGGTCGCATTGCAAGCAGGCGCGGCGCTCAGTCTCGAGGGTCAGGAACGAGCGGGAATGGGTGTGGATTTCGGCGACTTCGATCGCGATGGGCGGCTGGACATCTTCGTCACCAACTTCAGCGAGGAACCGGACGCGTTGTTCTGGAATCAGGGAGAGAAGGGTTTTACAGACATCGCAGCGTCTGCTGGTGTAGCGCGGCCCAGTTTCCAGCCAGTTGGCTGGGGAGCGGCCTTCTTTGACATGGACAATGACGGCTGGCTCGACCTTATCGTGGCGAACGGGCACGTCTATCCCCAAATGGACCTGGTGGAAGGAGGCGCGCCTTTTCGTGAGCCGCTTCTGCTGTTCCGGAACAAACACGACCGCACTTTTGAAGATGTAACTACACTTGCGGGGCTGGATCGGTTACCACCTGCCTCTCGGCGAGGACTGGCCGTGGGCGACGTGAACAATGATGGCAAACTGGACATTGTCCTGCTGAACATCGGGGAGCCCCCGACTCTACTAATCAACCGAACTCAGAGCTCACACCATGCGGTGTTGTTTCATCTGGTGGGCACGAAGAGTAACAAGGCTGCCATTGGAGCGCGGGCTGTCGTCGCGAGTGGAGAGAGTGTCCAAATGGGCGAGGTCCGAAGCGGTTCCAGTTATCTGTCGCAGAACGATCTGCGCCTGCACTTTGGCTTGGGCGACGCGACGTCCATAAGTTCCGTGCAGATTGTCTGGCCGAGCGGCAAGGCCGAAACGTATAAGGACCTTGCGTCGGATTTTATTTACACGATCTTAGAAGGCTCGGGAATCACAGAACGCTCTCCATTTGTCGGCAAGAGCGCTGTGACTGGCGCAAGAACGGCCGGTGCGGCTGAACCAGTTGCACATCACTGAATCGCGTCCGCAAAACTTCACGGATGATCAGAGGCTTTCGGGGGATTCCCGCTGGTTGTGTGCTCTGCCTCCTGCATCTTGCGATAGCGCTCAAAGTGTTGCTTGGCTTCTTCCGATTTCCCCAATTTGTTTAGGACGAGTGCCAAGTCATACTCCGTTTTCATGTTGCTCGGATCCGTTGCCAACGATTGCCGAAACGCGCTTTCCGCTTCGGCTAGATTTCCTGATTCGAGATACATAGTGCCCAGGCTGAACAGCGCCTGAGCGTGATGAGGTTGCAGGGCCACTGCCCTTTGCCAGTGTTGAGTGGCCTCTTGTCGGTTTCCCTGCTGGCCGGCTACGAGACCGAGCTGGTACTCGGCCTCGGCGAGATCCGGCTTGATTTGGAGCGAGTGCTCGAGAGCCTGGCGGGCATCGGCATAGCGCAACAGATTCAGGTATGCCATTCCCAACCCGAGATACGCTTTCGCATCCTCTGGGCGCTGCGTTACGTAGTCTTCCAGGATATGGGTCGCGGGCAGATATTGTTTCTGCTGGATCATCACGCTGGCAATCAGGAATCGGTCGTCCAGTTCGGAACTCTTGCGCTGCAGATCTTGCGCAGCTTGCAATCCTCTGTCGTTCTGCCCAGCCTCCATGGCTTCAACAATCAGGTGACGCAGTACCTCCCTGGAATCGGGGCTCAACTCTCGCGCCTTCTCCAGCATCGTGAGAC
>WNFE01004449.1_pt1 | contig 10459 bp, 10 predicted proteins | sample 5400451 | NCBI WGS metagenome assembly WNFE01 (sample SAMN13153344, study PRJNA577476) | soil metagenome | isolation source: 200 cm saprolite under Douglas fir tree site 2 hole 2 | place: USA:California | collected 2015-04-18 | reverse complement strand
GAAGAAGAAGACCATGGCGCGCAAGTAGAATTCCAAAAGGAGACGCAAGAAAGTGGCCAAAGAACCTAAAGACGCTGCCGCCGCCGCTACCCCGGCAGCCGGGGCAGCAGCAAAAGCGTCGAAGCGAAAGAAGGAATTTCGCAAGAAGAAGGAGAAGCGCGTGGTGCCGCACGGGGTCGTGTGCATTCAGGCGACATTTAATAACACGATCGTCACGCTCACGGATCCCGATGGCCGCGCCGTTAGCTGGGCTTCAGCCGGCTCGGTCGGATTCAAAGGCTCGCGCAAGGGCACGCCCTACGCCGCACAGCAAGCGGCCATGACTGCCGCGGGCGTGGCGCGCGATCAGTACGGCATGAAATCGGTGGAGGTGCGCGTGAAGGGGCCGGGAGCGGGGCGGGAATCCGCCGTGCGCGCGCTGGCAACCTCCGGCTTGCACATCAACGCGATTAAGGACGTCACGCCGGTGCCGCACAACGGTTGTCGTCCGCCGAAGCGCCGCCGCGTCTAAGACGCAACAGATCTATTCGGTCGAGAAAAAGGAGAGAAGGACTTGGCAAGACATCGTGAAGCGGTTTGCCGGTTGTGCCGCAGGGAAGGGCAAAAACTTTTCCTGAAGGGACTCCGGTGTTTTACTGAAAAATGCGCCATCGAGAAGCGCAACTTCGTTCCCGGCCAGCACGGCCAGGCCCGGCGCCCAAAGATGGTTGGCTATGGCGTGCAATTGCGCGAAAAGCAGAAGGTGAAGCGCACTTACGGCCTGCTCGAGCGGCAGTTCCGTGGTTATTTCGAGAAAGCGGTACGTGCCAAAGGCCCGACGGGCTCGAATCTGGTGGTGATGCTCGAGCGCCGCCTCGATAACGTGGTCTATCGCATGGGACTGGCCGGCTCGCGCTCGCAGGCCCGCCAGTTTGTGCTGCACGGCCACATCCGCGTGAAGGGCCAGAAGGTCAACATCCCGAGCTACCTGGTAAACGTGGGCGACGACGTGGCGCTGAAAGACAAGATGCACCAGAACACCATGGTGCTCGAAGCGCGCAATCTGGCGCAGAGCCAGGGCGTCGCACCGTGGCTCGATATTGACCGCAAGAATTTTAAAGCGCGCGTCGTGGCCATGCCTCGCCGTGAAGACGTGCAGACGCCGCCGATGAACGAGCAGCTCATCGTCGAGTTGTATTCGAAGTAGCACATAGATTTTTTTACGTCGAAAGTTTATGGGTCCGCCGCGGGCGGGCCGGGAGGAATATACAGATGTGGAAGGGCTTCCAGAAACCAAAGCGGTTGGCAGCAGAACCAGAAACTCTCACCGACAAATACGGAAAATTCTCCGCGCAGCCTTTTGAGCGCGGGTGGGGAACGACGGTCGGCAATTCGTTGCGGCGCGCGCTCCTGAGCTCCATCGAGGGCGCGGCGATCACCGCGGTGAAAATTGAGGGCGTCCTGCACGAATTCTCGCCGATTCCGGGCGTGGTCGAAGACGCTACCGACATCATCCTCAACCTGAAGCAGGTGCCGTTGAAGCTCAACACGGACCAGCCGAAGACCATCACGCTGAACGTGGACGTGCCCGGACCGGTGACCTCCGCAAAAATCGAAGAGGATGCCGACATCGCCGTGCTCGACAAGAACGTCTATATCGCCACAGTCAGCGAGGGCGGCAAGCTCGAACTCGAAATGCGTGTGAAGAACGGCCGCGGCTATGTTGCCGCCGACCGCAACTTTGACGAGGACCTGCCCATCGGCTACATCCCGATTGACTCGGTTCACTCGCCGGTGCGCAAAGTAAACTACGCTGTCGAGGCCGCTCGTCTCGGCCAGATGACGGATTACGAAAAGCTCACGCTCGAAGTCTGGACCAATGCCGCCATCACGCCGCAGGATGCCATCGGTCTCGCTTCCAAGCTCATGAAAGATCACATGAGCATCTTCATCAACTTCGAAGAGCAGCCGGACCTTCCCGAGGAAGTTGTCGAGAACTACAGCGATCCGCGTCTGGAGTTTCTCGACCGCTCGGTGGAAGAGCTCGAGCTTTCCGTCCGCTCTTACAACTGCCTGAAAAACGCGAACATTCAGAACCTGCGCGAGTTGGTGCAGAAGACCGAATCCGAAATGCTCAAGACGAAGAATTTCGGCCGTAAGTCACTGAATGAGATCAAAGACATCCTCCTGAAGATGGGCCTCAGCCTGGGAATGAAGTTCGATGAGCACGGCCGCATTATCTGGCCGCCGCTGCCGAGCCAGACGGCCCCGCCGCCCGCGGAGGAGACCACGGCTCTGTAGTCCACGAGAGACCACGGAACGCGAACATGAGACACCTCATATCAGGCCACAAACTGGGGCGCAATCCGGCACATCGCCGCGCTACGTTGCGCAATCTCGTGACCAACCTCATCGAGAAGGAACGCATTCAGACCACTCTGCTCCGAGCCAAAGCGGCTCGCCCGCTTGCCGAGCGCTTGATCACACTTGGCAAGCGTGATTCGCTCCACGCGCGGCGGCAGGCGGCGTCCTTCCTGCAGACTCCGAACGCGACGAAGAAACTCTTCGCTGATCTCGCCCCGCGGTTCGCGGATCGCCACGGCGGCTACACGCGCATCATCCGCGTTGGCTGGCGTATCGGCGACGGCGCTGAGCTTGCTATCCTCGAGTTCATCGGCTCGGAGCTGAAGAAGAAAGACAAGAAGCAGAAGAAACAAAAGGTCGAAGAGGCTCCGGAAGAGAAAGAAGTCGCAGCAGCGAAATAAAGTCTCACAAGAGAATTTCAAAAGGCCCGCTCCGATTCATCGGGGCGGGCCTTTTTGTTGGCCCACGTGGCGGCGTCCTCTTGCCTGAGAGCAACCGAAGGGTCAGGCCAGCGCCTTTCTCGGTCCGAAGTCGAGAAGCCCGTCGTTCACCGCGCTCATGCCCCGGGCGCCTTCTCCCTCTGTCGTGTGCGCACATCACCCCACAGCATGAAAAGCGCCACGACCAGTTGCGCCGCCACACCACCCGCCGCGTCGAGCAGCACGTCTGCGACGGCAGGTCCCCTGCCTGGCACGAACGACTGATGAAATTCATCGAGCGCGGCATAGCCCGCGACGATCCCGATGGCCACAAGGGCCCATCCGAGATGCGTCTCTTTCCGCCCGGCGCGTATTCCGCGAAGCACCAGCAGGCTCAAGATGAAGTATTCGACGAAGTGGGCGCACTTGCGGATCAAATGATGGAGCTCCGAAAGAGTTTCCGGCGGGGAATGTGGCAAGAGCCAGCGGAGAATGGGAATAATGATCCGCGAAGTGTGTTCAGATGAAAAGGCGCCCGTTGAGAAGGTAGAGATCAGAACTGCCCAGGCAAGCGCCGGCCACCAAACCTTCAACCAGCGCATTTATCTGACCGGCGCCGCGGTGAGCGTTGTACGCAACGCCGATTCGTCCGCTCGGAAGCGCCGTATCATTCGATCCGGTAGTTCGGCGCTTCGCGCGTGATGATCACATCGTGGACGTGGCTCTCGCGCAACCCGGCGGACGATATCCGGATGAACCGGCTCCGTTCCTGTAGCTCCTTCAAATTCGCCGTGCCGCAATAGCCCATGCCGCTGCGCAGTCCGCCGACCAGTTGGTCCACCAGCGCAGAGAGCGGTCCTTTGTATGCCACTTGGCCTTCAATTCCCTCGGGCACAGTCTTTTCCCGGTCCGCACATTCCTGTGAGTAGCGGTCCGCCGACCCCGCTTCCATCGCGCCAATCGAGCCCATGCCTCGGTAAGATTTAAACGTGCGGCCTTGGTACAAGATGGTCTCGCCCGGTGATTCTTCGGTCCCGGCAAAGAGCCCACCAATCATGACGGCAGCCGCCCCTGCCGCGATCGCCTTGGTGATGTCGCCGGAAAACTTGATGCCGCCGTCGGCAAGGATGGGCACGCCCGTACCCTTTGAAGCGCGCGCACATTCCATGATGGCGGTGATCTGCGGCACGCCCGCGCCCGTGACCACGCGCGTCGTGCAGATTGAACCCGGCCCCATCCCCACTTTGATCCCGTCAATTCCGAGAGCGACCAAATCGCGCGTACCCTCGGCGGTCGCGACATTGCCGGCCAGGAGCTGCATCTCTGGGAACCTGCGCTTCACTTCGCGAATCGCTTCCATCACGCGGGTGGTGTGGCCGTGCGCGGTGTCAATCGCGAGCACGTCCACTTTTTCGCGCGCAAGCTCCGCCGCGCGTTCCAGGTAATCGCCAGTCGCGCCGATGGCCGCACCCACACGCAACCTCCCCTGCTCGTCTTTCGTGGCGGAGGGAAACTCGATCTTCTTCTGGATGTCTTTGACAGTGATCAGGCCCTTGAGATTGAAATCATTGTCCACCACCAGCAGTTTTTCGATGCGGTGGCGCTGCAAGATGCGTTCTGCCTCCTCGAGAGTGGTGCCGACGGGAACGGTGACGAGATTGTCCTTCGTCATCACCGCGCTGACGGGCTGGTCAAGATTCCGCTCGAAGCGCAAGTCGCGGTTCGTCAGGATGCCCATCAGGCGCGGCCCCCGCGTCACCGGCAGGCCGGAGACTTTGTACTTGTTCATGATATCGAGCGCTTGCCGCACCGACATTTCCGGTGCGATGGTCACCGGGTCCACAATCATGCCGCTTTCCGAGCGCTTCACTTTGTCCACTTCCTCGGCCTGGCGCTCGATGCTCATATTGCGATGAATGAATCCGAGGCCGCCCTGCCGCGCAATCGCGATTGCCAGACGCGAATCAGTGACCGTGTCCATGGCCGCCGCGACGATCGGAATATTCAGCGCAATTTTTCGCGAGAGGCATGTGCGCGTGTCCGCCTGCGCGGGCAGCACGCTCGACTTGCCGGGGAGCAGCAAGACGTCGTCAAACGTCAGCCCCTCCGGGATAGCTCCTTCAATCATTCCTTCTCCTCTGGGTGCAATCGCCCCCTATAAACGCCGAAGCCCAGCAAGGATCGCTGGGCGGATAGAGGTTTCCCCTGTAACAAATTTCCTTCATCGCTGAATTCGCTATTTTATGCGTCTCGCCGCCCGAAATCAAGCGCGCCGAATACGCGAAAGGTTGCGCCACAGGCAAGGAGTGCCTACCATTGAATGCCGTGAAGGATTTCAAGCCACTCAGCCTTCTGCGCAATCCTCACCTGATGACGCTCTCGGCCGTTTTTTGGCCCCGAAAATTCTCGGCCCTTCCCCGGAGTGTGCCGCGGCTCTTCGAGGTCGAGCCCGGCACGCAGGTGCTCGCCGAGTGCCATTGGCAGGATAATCCGCGGGAGCATCCTACTCTGATCCTTTTGCACGGTCTGGAAGGATCGGGCACATCGAATTACATGCTCGGGACGGCCGAGAAAGCATGGATCGCTGGTTTCAATGCCGTGCGGCTGAACCAGCGCAATTGCGGCGGGACGGAGAATCTCACCCCCACGCTTTACCATTCGGGGCTGAGCGGCGACATTCGCGGAGTGATACTCGAGCTGATCCAGAGCGACCGCCTCCCGGAAATTGTCGCCTCGGGATTTTCGATGGGCGGGAACTTGGTTCTGAAGATGGCCGGCGAGAGCGGAGAGTCAGCGCCGCCGGAGTTGCGCGCGATTGTGGCTGTGGCTCCGGCGTTTGATTTAGCTGCATGCGCGGATGCGCTCTCCGAGCCGAAAAATTTCATATACGAGCATCGCTTCGTTCGCGGGCTGAAAAGGCGTATGCGCCTCAAAGCGCGCCTGTTTCCTGGAACATTTCCGTTGGATGGGTTGAATGCGGTGCGCACGGTGCGGGAATTCGACGAAGCGATGACAGCCCGTTTTTGTGGTTTCAAAAACGCGGACGATTACTACACGCGCTCGAGCGCCCGGCGCGTAATCGCTGGAATTCGCCGCCCCACACTGATCCTGACCGCCCAGGACGATCCTTTCGTCCCTTTCGCGCCATTCAAAGATCCTGCCATTCCAGCAAACCAAAACATCACGCTCGTCACGCCCAAACACGGCGGGCACTGCGCATTTATCTCCCACGAGGGTGGTGAGGAACGATTCTGGGCTGAAGCGCGCATCATCGAATTCTGCAAATCACTTTCGAGGATCTAGTCGGAACCTGGTTTCAGCAGCGCCGCTCATGGAATGGCTGGAAACTTGCCGCCAGCTTTGCAAGCTGTTGATCACGGCGCAGATCCGAAGGTGGATTGCCAGCACGTCCCGTTCTATGCAATCGGTTTTTCGAGTGACGGAGCAAGGCCGGGCGTGAGGAGTTTGGCCGTGCCAGACTCAGTGATCACCATCAGGTCTTCGCAGCGCAGGCCGTAATCGCCGGGAACATAAATTCCGGGTTCGTCTGAGAATGTCATGCCAGGCTTCAAAATCGTGCGATTCCCGCGAACCAGGTAGGGCCACTCGTGGCCGTCCATGCCAATGCCATAGCCCAGTCGGTGCGTAAAATACTTGTAGCCGGGACCGAACCCGGCATCGGCGATGACCTTGCGCGCGGCCTCGTCCACCGAGCCGCACTCTTTGCCGGCGACGGCGGCCGCGAATGCGGCGTCCTGCGATTTGCGGACGATTTCGAACGCACGAACGAGCTTTGCGGATGGCTTCCCCAAGACACTCGTGCGCGTGATGTCTGATTGGTAGCCTTCGACTGATGTGCCGCCGTCAATCAGCACGCCCATGCCCTCACGGAGGATCTGCTCCTCGCGAGTCCCGTGGGGAAGCGCCGCTGCCGGACCGAACAAGACAATCGAGTACCCGCTGAGTTTCATCTTCTCGTAGCCGCGCGCGATGAGATCTCCCACTTCCCGCTGCGTTATGCCTTCGCGGAGCGAAGCAAATGTCGCGCGGTACACATCAAAAGTCGCCGCACAAGCGAGGCGCATCAACTCCAGCTCATGCTCACTTTTCTGCGCTCGGCAACCGACGGTGACGGGGTCGGCACTCACAAGTTCGACGGAGTGGGCCGCGCCTCGCAGGCCATCGAAAAACGCATAGCGCGTAGTCTCCTCGATGCCTATCCGGCCCGTGGCCATGCCACGCTCAGATAGCCACCTCCCGGCAACCAAGTAGGGACTCTCATCTTCTTGCCACACGCGGACATCGATCGCCCAGCGAAGCTGCTCGCGCAAGCGGCCCTCTTCAAACCTCGGGCCAATGAGGACAGCGTCGCCCTGACGCGGGAGCAGCAGGGCGAGAAGACGCTCACTGGGCCACCAACGGATTCCAGTAAAGTACTCGAGCGATGTCCCGGGCGTGAGATAGAGTGCATCGAAGTGCGGCTTTGCTTCAGTCATCAATTGCTGGGCGCGTGCGACGCGCCCTTGAAACTCTCCGGTACGGATGGGCTTCACGCGCTCGCCCAGCGGCTGCAGTTTGTCGAATGCCGGCGGCAGTGCAGTCTGCCTGCCTTGCACTTCACGCTCGCGCGCCGCCGAGTTTGCTTCGAGGCGCACCCCGGCAGTCAAGCTGCCAATAGCCATCGAAGCAGTCTTGAACAACTCACGGCGAGATACGTTCATTCGGGTCTCCAGGGAACTGGCTAGTGGAAATGGGAAACGAGGACCGCATCAGTGACGGGAAGTCCACGGGCATACACAATCTGCTTTCCGTCCGGCGAAAGTGCAAACGACCATACTTGTTCCGACGACAAATCCATGATCTGCCGCGCTGGCGGGGGAGGCGCCCCGGCGGCTCCCAGGGGCTGCGCCCAGAGAGTTGATGCGCCCTCCTTACCGACAATGAGGAGAATTGCGCGGCCGTCTTTCGTCCAGGCGATGCTGCTGCCACCCTCACCGCCCAGCACGGTGTCGGGTGTCACATCGAACACACGTCGAATTTCGCCCCCCTCCATGCCGAGGATAGCGAGCTTCGACGGCTTGGCCAGGTCTGGATGATAACCAGCAGCGATGGAGGTCCCGTCCGGTGAAACCACCGGGAAAAAGAGTGTCTCCTTACTCAAGCTGATGGGCGCGCCGCCATCGATGCCCACCTTTCTCAATGTGGGCATGCCGCCTGAGGCGTCCGCATAAACCACAAATTTTCCGTCGGGTGAACAACTGGGCCACACATCCACTGGCCCATTCGTGAGTTGTTTCCAATTCGTCCCGTCGAGGTCCGAACGCCAGAGGGATACTGAAAATCCCCGCTCCCGGGCAGCGATACTGAACACGATGTGCTTGTCATCTCCGCAGGAGGTAGGGTAAATCGGAGTGCCAGGCGTTACTGATACATCGTGGAGATTGCTCCCATCAGGGGAAATGGCCGCAAGGTTTAATGCTCCGGACGTGAAGTAAGTGTAAAGAATCTGGCTGGGCGCAGGCCAGATAAGTCCTTTCAGGCCGTCGGCACGGCTGATGCCGGAGGTAATTTGCCGGGGGGCAGAAAAAGCGGCGGTGCTGCCAAAATTTGCAACCCACAGGCTTCCCGAAAATGCTGACTTCACAGTCGCAAGCGTCGAGCCATCTGTCGTAATGCTGGTTCCCGAGTAATTGTTCAGATCATTGGTGATCCGTCGGGCGCTGCCATCGGGATAGCTCACTTCCCAGAGCTGCGCATTGAAAGAGGCCTTTTCAGCGGAGGCCCCAAATGCAATGCTGGACCCGCCCGGCATCCAGGAAATCTGACGGACATTGTCCCAGTCGCGAGAACCCAGCCTTGTTTCCACGCCCGTCTCAACCGCGATGGTTTCAATCACAAATGTCTGGAAATCTCCGTTGGGTGTCTTGGCCACGGCGATGCGCTTGCCATCGGGCGACCACGCCGGTCCACTTGGGGCGAAGAATTCGGGAATATGGATCACCCGAATCGACTTCTCACTGGTCCCGTCCGCATTTGCGGAAATGAGGCTGGATGTTTTTGCTTCAGTAGACTGGCGCACGAAAGCGATACGTTTGCCGTCCGGGGAAAAAGTAATGGGGCTGTCCACGTCAACGATGAGTTGCCGGGGCGTGCCTCCGAGCGATGGGACTTGGAAGAGGATGCCCAGACCGGTGCCCTGCTCATGCTTAACAAAATAGAGATAGTTTCCATCCAACGAGAAGGTGACTCCGCCAATCTCTCCGGACGAGCCTCCAACGACCTGGGCCGTACTCCCAGTTGCCAACTGGCGCACATAAATTGCGTGCCCGCCCTTATCATCTGAAACATAGGCGAGCCACTTGCCGTCCCCCGAGATCGTTGCGGAGTGAATGTTGCCACTCGATGTAATAGGTGTAATGCTCATCTGCATGAACGAAGCGTCGTCGTGGTGTCCCAGGCGCTCGTGCAGGAACAGCACAAGAAGTGTAGCGATAGCCGTGAGAAGCACCCCACCGCCCACCCAGGTGCCCCAGCGCACGCCGCGCCGCAATGGCACGGCAGCAGTGGACGCCGCAGGTGCCGCCGTGATCGGCTGCGCGGGCGTGCGACCGGAAGACGGCCCCGGGCCTGTTGCCGGCCAGCTAGGGGTCGCACCACTGCTGATCCGGGATGAGTCCGTGTCCCGCCGCAAGCGCTTCAAGTCCGCGCGCAGCTCCGCAGCAGTCTGGTAACGCAGTTCGCGATCCTTCTCCAGGGCCTTCCCGATGATTTCCTCCAGTTTTGGCGGCACATTCGCATTTAGCGACGAAGGCGCGACTGGAGTCCGATTCAAAATCGCATCGAAGATCACGGCAGACGTGTTTCCTGCAAACGCCGGCGTGCCCGTGGCCATTTCATAAAGCACCGCGCCAAGGCTAAACAGATCCGTGCGCGGATCTAGTTCCTCGCCGCGCGCCTGTTCGGGCGACATGTAGGCGACCGTGCCGAGTGCGGAGCCGGGACTTGTGAGGAGAACATTGTCCGTCGTCGGCTGCGTGGTCGTGTTCCCCGCGCTTACTGCTTCAGCAATGCGCCGTGGTGCGGCCTGCTTCGCCAGGCCGAAATCGAGGATCTTAGTCTGGCCGCGGGTGGTGATGAAGATGTTCGCTGGTTTGATATCCCGATGGACGATGCCCCGCGCGTGAGCAGCATCCAGCGCATCGGCAATTTGGACGCCGAAATCGAGAAGCGCGTCCGTCGACATTGCTTTGCCGGCGATCCGTTCGCGGAGCGTCTGGCCCTCCAGCAGCTCCATTACCAGAAAAGGGAGGCCGTTGTGCGCTCCGACATCGTAAATCGTGCAGATCCCCTGATGATTCAGCGACGAAGCAGAGCGGGCCTCCCGCTGAAACCGTTCGAGAGAGGCGGGATCGCGTGAAAGGTCTTGCGAAAGGAATTTCAATGCAACGTGGCGGCCCAACCGCGTATCTTCCGCGCGGAATACCTGTCCCATGCCGCCGCTTCCGACGGTGTCAATGATGCGGTAATGAGAAATGGTTTCGCCGACCATTTGAATGTCCGCAAGCCATCGTAAACAAGTCGCAGCGGTGGCGCAAGCGATGATCGGCGCGCTGTGATTGCACTATTACGATGTGAAAAAAGGATGGAAGCGAAAAGAATCACTGCCTGCAAGACGGAACTGCTTCTCGAGGATTATT
>WNFE01010186.1_pt1 | contig 10460 bp, 9 predicted proteins | sample 5400451 | NCBI WGS metagenome assembly WNFE01 (sample SAMN13153344, study PRJNA577476) | soil metagenome | isolation source: 200 cm saprolite under Douglas fir tree site 2 hole 2 | place: USA:California | collected 2015-04-18 | reverse complement strand
GCCGGAACCTTCGTCCCGCTCGCGAACAAGTCGAACGACTACCTGATCGATCGCGCGACGCAGAAGCGCGGCCGCTCCTACAGCGGGGTGGAGGGCATCGCGATGCAGGACGCCTCGCTCCAGGAATCGATGGGCCCGGTCCAGGACCGCACCAAGGAGCACCTGTGCCTGACCGACAAGGGCATCGTCGCGACGCGCAGCCGCCTGCTTCGCGCGGCCAAGGCGGCGCGCGAAGGAAAGAGCGTGCCGGGCCTGGATCCCGCTTCGCAGCGCGTGCGCTCCTGCTCCGTCGAGCTTCCCGTCGGGCAGCATTACAAGGAAGGCGCGAGGCACGGCCTGTTCCCCGAGCTCGACACCGATCCGGTGACGGTGTAAATCCTTCCCTCACCCCATCCCTCTCCCGCAAGCGGGAGAGGGCGGCGAGCGCAGCGAGCGGGTGAGGGTGCAGATCACCCGGAACAAGATGCCCAGACTCCAGCTCTCTCTCGCCTGCTGGGACTACGACCGCACGCGCGCGCTCGCCGACGGCAGCGTGAGGCCCGAGGGCATCGACCTCGTGTATCAGAACCTCTTCGTCGAGGAGACCTTCTTCCGCATGCTGCGCAACCGCGAGTTCGACGCGGCGGAGATGTCGCTGTCGTCGTATTGCGTTTCGCTCATGCGGGAGGAGCCCGCCTTTATCGCCATCCCGGTGTTCCCGTCGCGCTTCTTCCGCCACTCGTGCATTTTCGTCTCGGCGAAAAGCGGCATCCGCGAGCCGAAGGATCTCGCGGGCAAAAGAATCGGCGTTCCGGAATATCAGATGACCGCACCCGTCTGGATCCGCGGCATCCTGCAGGACGAGTACGGCGTCGATCCGGCGGGCCCGGAGTATTGGACGGGAGGCGAGGAGGAGCCCGGACGCGACGAGAAGCTCCAGCTCGAGCTGCCGGAGAAATTCAGGCTGAGACCCATCGGGCCGAAGCAGACGCTCGCGCAGATGATCTCAGACGGCGAGCTCGACGCCATGCACACCGCGCGCACGCCCTCGACCTTCGCGGCGCGGCCCGGAACCGTCAGGCGCCTGTTCGAGAACTACGTGGAAGTCGAGAAAGCCTATTACCGCAAAACGAAGATCTTTCCGATCATGCACACGGTGGTGATCCGCCGCGAGCTGTACGAGAAGAACCGCTGGATCGCGCAGTCGCTCTACAAGGCCTTCGTGCAGGCGCAGCGCAGGACCTACCAAACCCTCGACACCACCATGGCGCTCACCACGATGCTCCCGTGGCAGGCCGCCCACGTCGAGGAGGCGCGGCGGGAACTCGGCGAAGACTGGTGGCCCTACGGCTTCGAGCCCAACCGACATGTGCTCGAGACGTTCCTGCGCTACCACCACGAGCAGGGGCTCTCGAAGCGGCGGCTGAAAGCGGAAGAGCTTTTCGCGCCGGAGACGCTCAAGTCATTCCGCGTCTGATTCTCCAGTTATAACAGCAGACTGTCTCAACAAGCCCAGCCGCTCAAACGCGGCCGCTTGCAGCTCTCCGCTTTCGAAGGCTTGACACTCTGGATCGTAGAATCATAAACTCTGTTTTACAGAGTCACTTGCCCCGGAGCCACCATGTCCAGCGTGACGACCCAGCTTGAAGCCATCCACAGCATGCTGTCCGCGGGGCATCGCAGCATCCGCATGCAGCGCCACAGCCTTGTTCTCTGGGGCATCGCCGGCGCCATCCTGTGCCTCGCGACGGAACACATAATCACCCCGGAGCGTTTTCCCGCGCACTGGTTGCGCGCGGTGGCGATGCTGATTTTTCTCGGTGTCGCGCTGTCAGGTGTGGCTCTCGCGGATTTTCACTACACGCGCTATCGCATCCGGGTGCGCGATGAGTCCCTGCCGTTCGTCCAGGCGCAAGTCACCAAGGTCTGGTGGCTGCTCACCGGCATGGGAATCCTGTTTACTTTCAGCACCGCTTTCTTCGGCGGCGGCTACATGGTGTTCGTGATCTGGCTGGTACTGTTCGGCTTGGGGATCTATATCCACGGCCTTTTTTCCGAAGAGATGCTGGAGTGGGCGGGCGTCATGATGATACTGCTGGGAGTCGCCGCGCTCGCGCTCTCGGCCCCGTACCGGGCGATGCAATGGCTCGCGGCGTCGGTGTTCGGTCTGGGCATGCCTTTGTTGAGCATGATGCTCGACCGCGGCGAGTCCAAGTCCGTCTGGATCCGCGCTTCCCAATCCGCCCTTTGGCTCGCGGTCGTTCTCGCCCCGCCGATCGTCGCCTACCAATTCTGGAAATCGGAGGACCCGCCTGCGGCGGCCACGATGTCCCTGGAGTCGTTTCAGCGCCAGGCGGAGACTCAAAGCCCGGCCGTGGTCGCCATACCGGCCGGCACGAGGATCCCCCTGAAAGTCCGCATCGGCGGTGACATCGTCGAGGACAGCGACGATATGGCGCTGCCCCTCACTCTGGCGAAGCCGATTGAAATATTCGTCATCGACGGAAAACCCGACGGGCGGTTTCGCGTCGCCGGCGGGCAGTGGAAGCGGCGCGCGCGAAGCATGTGGATCCAGGGCGTCGAGCTCGACGGCACATTGAGCCCCTCCGGGGAACCGGCGGCGTCCCTGAAGTTGATATTGACGGTTGACCACTGAGGTTTGCGAAAAAAATGACTTCCCAATCTCTCTCGTACGAAGCAGGCCTCGATATCGTCTTGCACCAGCCGATCAGGACCCGGATCGTGGCTTACTTGGTCGGGCGGGGCGAGGCCACTTTCACGGAATTGAAACAGACGTTGCAGGTGTCCGACGGCAACCTCGAATCGCACCTGAAAAAATTGATCGCGGCCGAATACGTGACGACGCGCAAGGACAGCAGCAACGCGCGGCGGCAGACGGTGTATTCGCTCACTCGAGGCGGCGAAGCCGCATTGCGGCGCTACGTCGCCAAGCTGCAGCGCATGCTCGGCTTCGACGCGAAAGTCCGCGGGCGATCGTCCATTGCGGCGAAAGGCAAGCTCGCCTGGAATCCGTAACACAGGCCGAGCGGCCGACGCGCTTGCTTCGTGTTTCCGGTGTTTTAAGCCTCGACACTTCCTTCGGAGATTGATGCAACGATGGAAAATACGGACGCTAGGCCGGATGCCGACTCGGCCTGCGCAAGCCGGAGCGACGTACTCGGCGCGCGCGATCGACCTCGTGGAGGGCTCCCTGGTCATCGATATGCTCAGCGCCTTGGGCGGAGAGCGCTGGGAGAAAATGTGGTCTAGCGAGGATGCCGTCACCGAGTCCGATTTTCAGTGGCTCAAGAGCTCGGGCATCAGCGTCTTCCACGTGGCGGGAACTACATTTGGCTCGCGTGCCCGCGAGTATGCCTTCAAGGAATTCGCGCGCCTCAACTCCCTCATCCTCTACAAGGGCGCGCACGTGATGCGAATCGATAGTGCCGGCGACTTCGAGCGCGTCAAGCGAGAAGGTAAAGCGGGATTTCTGCTCGGCATGCAGAACTCCGTGCATTTCGATAAGGTCGAGGACGTCGATACGTTCTGGTTGCTGGGTCAGCGCGTCTCCCAGTTGACGCACAATGACCGGGACCGTATCGGCAGCGGAGGCATGGCGTGGTTCGATGGCGGCCTGACCGAGTTCGGGGCGGCCGTTGTCGAACGCATGAACAAAATCGGCATGACGATAGATGTGGCTCACTGCGCCGACCGCACTACGCTGGAGGCGATCGAAACGTCTTCCAAGCCGGTGGCGATCAGTCACGCGAATTGCCGGGCACTCAATCCCGGCTATCCGCGCTGCAAGACCGATGAAGCCCTTCGCAAGATGGCGGCAAAGGGCGGCGTGATGGGGCTGACCGTGCTGCGTGCCTTCGTACGAGGCGAGGAGCCGACGACGATCGAGCACTGGCTCGACCATGTCGACCACGTCGCCAAACTGGTCGGTGTCGAACACGTCGGGATCGGCAGTGACGCGGGGCTTGCCACCGGTTCTCCCAAGGAGGACATGAAGTGGTATGAGGGGCTGCCGTCGAATATAAAGAAGTTCTACCGGTTTCGCACAAGATTCGGAATCGACGGGCTGGATCATCCCAAGCGTGTCTACGACATCTCCGAAGGGCTGATCCGGCGCGGTTACAGCGATGCCGATGTCCGCGGCGTGCTCGGCCTCAACTTCAAGCGAATGCTCGAGGAAACTTGGTCCCGGAGAGCTTTGCGCGGAAATCCGCCAAGCGCGCAGGTCGAACCCAACGCCAACCCCGCGCGCTCCCCTTCGCTTTACACAGCCGCTGACGCTGGTCGCTAGTTGGACTCTTTCACAAGGAACGAGATATGAAGTATCACGTAATCACCGCAGTTCTTCTGTTGATTGCCTTAGCCTTCTACATGGCAGGGTTCTCCGGCGCGGGTGCCGTCGCGTTCTTCGCTGGCGTTACCTTCGAGATTTGGTTCTGGGCTCGGATCTTCAGGAAGAATCGGTAGCCGCGCACCCGCCGGGAGGCGCGCCTAGCGCACGCCCGTGCGCAATCCAATCTGGAAGCAATGATGAATCCGCCGTTTCGCGCCGACCAGGTCGGCAGCCTGCTGCGCCCGGAAAAGCTCAAGCAGGCGCGCGAGCGGTTTCTCGGCCCGCAAACGCCGACCAGCGCCATCGGCCCGCACGACAGCGCGGAGCTGCGCGCGGTGGAGGACGAATGCATTCGCGAGGTCGTCGCGATGCAGGAACGCATCGGGCTCAAGGCCTGCACCGACGGCGAATTCCGCAGGCGCAGCTGGTGGCTCGAGCTCATCATGGGCTGGAAGGGCTTCGAGGCCGACCGCACCGGGTCTGCGAAGCTGAAGTGGCGCGACGAGTCGGGCGTCACCCAGGGATTTTCCGAATTGAGAGTCACGGGCAAGATCGAGTGGCGGCCGAGCTCCGTTGTGCGGGCGTTCAAGTTCCTGAAGGAGAACACCAAGGCCGTGCCCAAAGTCACCATGCCGGCGCCCAACTGCATTCACTACTACATGGGCGGCAATATCGGCGCCTACAGGGACAAGGATGCTTTCTGGAGCGATCTCGTCGGCGCATACCGGGAGGAGCTGGCCGCGCTCGTCGAAGCGGGCGCGCGCTACATCCAGCTCGACGACACGAGCATCGCGTTCATCTGCGATCCCGCGCACCGCGAGTACGTCCGCTCATGGGGCGAGGACCCCGACCGGCTGCTCCACGTGTACGCGGAAAAGATCAACGAGACGCTCGCCGGCCTGCCGCCGGACGTCACTGTCACGCTGCACCAGTGCCGCGGCAACCGCGAAGGCAACTGGGCTGCCGAAGGCGGCTACGACCCGGTCGCCGAGGTGCTGTTCAACCAGGTCGACGTCGACGGCTATTTCCTCGAGTACGACACGCAGCGCGCCGGCGGCTTCGAGCCGCTGCGCCTGCTGCCCAAGGGAAAGAAGCGGGTCGTGCTCGGGCTCGTTTCGTCCAAGAAGCCCGACCTCGAGAGCGAGGACGTTCTGCTGAAGCGAATCGAAGCAGCGAGCCGGTTCGCGCCGCTCGAGCAGCTGGCGCTCTCGCCTCAATGCGGCTTCGCGAGCTCGGTCAAGGGCAATCCTCTGCGCCCGGTGGACCAGGAAGCGAAGCTCGCGCGCATCGTGGAGGTTTCCCAAAGGGTGTGGGGAGCGGCATGAAGAGGGGTTGAGGCTCCGGCCCACCTTGCAGGATGCCCCTTGGACGTAAGTCTACCGCCGCTTAAAGCGAACTCGATTCGCCAGTGCCGACGGCTCTCGGCAGATGCAGCCGCCATGAGCGGAAGACGGCGACGCCGATCACCGCGGCCCCGGCGAGCATCGCAACCGGACCCCCGACCAGGCCGGCAAGAAATCCGCCCTGCACGCGGCCGAGCGGCGCGCTGCCGCGCGTGGCCATCACGACCACCGACATCACGCGCCCGCGCAACGCGTCCGGCACCAGCAGTTGCGCCAGCGTGTTGCGCGTGACCGCCCAAATGCCGTCGGCGGCGCCGACCGCGAACAGCAGGATCATCGAGAGCCCGATCCACGGCGAGAGCGCGAACGCCGCGAGCAGCACGGCATACAAGGTCCCGACCGTCAGGATCACATGCACATGCCGCTTCACTTCGACCGCCACCATGAAAACCATGCCCAGCAAACCGCCGGCGCCAAGCGCGCTGAGGAGCAGTCCAAGGCCTTCCGGACCGGTGCCGATCGCATCGCGCGCGATGACGGTGATGAGCGCTACGTTGTGGCCGAACAGGCCGCTCACGATCTCGAGGCCCAGCGCGACCTTGAGCAGCGGATTGCGCCAGACAAAATCCAGGCCGCTCGTCATCCCGTGCCACAAGTTCGTCGGCGATGAAGCCGTTTCCGTCTGACGGGAGGGCAGGCGCATCGACGCCAAGGCGAGCAGCATCCCTATAAAACCCGCGGCATTGATAAAAAATGGAAACGCATAACCGCCGTACGCCAGCGCCACGCCGCCGATCGAGGGACCGATCAAGGCGCCGCTGCGCACTGCCACGGCGTTGAGCGTGACAGCGCTTTGCATGGAGCTGCGCGGGACGAGACCGGCGAAGAGCGCATGGCGCGCCGGAATCGAGAACGCCGACAAGGTGCCGCTGACAAAACTGAGCACATAGAGATGCCAGAACTGAAGCTGACCCGTGAGCGCCAATAGCCCCACCGCCAGCGACGCGACCAGCATGGAGGATTCGGTGAGCAGCAACAGCACCCGGCGCGGTACCCGGTCGGCGATCGCGCCGCCGAACAGCGCGAGCCCGATCATCGGCACTGCCCGGAACAGGCCGCTCAAGCCGAGCAGCAGCGGGGAATTCGTCATCTCGTAGAGTATCCACGCGACCGCGGTCTGCTCCACCCAGTTGCCGAGCTGCGAGATGAATTGTCCGACTACGTAGAGGACGTAGTTGCGCTCGCGCAGGGCGGTGAGGCCGTGGGGGAGGCTAGGCACTTCGCGCAGCGCTAAGGACCGGGAACACGGTCACGAGGTGAGGGCGATCACGGCCCCGTCATTCCCGCGCAAGCCTGCCCTCGACTCCGATCGGGGGCGGGAATCCAGCGACTTGGCGCTATTGAAGACACTGGATTCCGGCTCGCGCTGCGCGCGTCCGGAATGACGAACCGTCGCCTCATTTCCACGGCATCAGCGAAGCGTGAATCACGTCCTTCACGCCTTGGCCGCCGACCGACTTGATCGCAAGGTCCACGTCCTTCAGCCCGAAGGTGTGGGTCGTCACCTTCTCGAGAGGAAAGCGTTTGGATGCCAACTGTTGCAGGGCGAGCTCGCAGGCCTTGTAGCTGTGGCCGCGCGCGCTCTTGATGGTTATGAATTTCACCGTGACTCGCTCCAGCGGGAAATTCGGGAATTCCTTCATCTCGCCCTGGACCACGATCGTTCCGCCCTTGCGCTTCAAGGCCTCCACGCCGAGCAGGATCGGGAGGGTCCCGGCGCCCGCGGTGCAGTCGAGCGCGACGTCGACGCCTTTGCCCCCGGTGATCTCCTTGATGCGCGCGAGCGGATCTTCCTTCTGCACGTCGATCACGTAGTCGGCGCCCAGTTCTTTCGCGACCTTCATCCGCGCGGTGTCCTTGGAGGTGCCCGTGACGATGATGAGCGAGGCGCCCGCCTGCTTGCAGACGACGGTCTGCGACAGCCCTTGTTGACCGGGCCCCTGGATAAGCACCGTCGAGTTGTAACCCACGCCGCCGTCGAAGAGAGACCATTCGACGCCGTTCGCCATCGGCGTCACGAGGCCCGCCAATTCCGGCGTCACGCCCTTCGGGACGTGGTGCACGACCGCGTTCCATGGCAGGTACACGTATTGGGCGAAGCCGCCCCACAGATGCGGAGCCTTCTCGGCAGAGGTGTAGCCATAACGTATGGCCTCGGGGTTAGTGCGCCAGTCTGTGTTCTCGCAGTGGCGGTACTGGCCCAAGTGACACCACTCGCATTTGCCGCACATGACGTAGTGCTCGACGAATACGAGGTCGCCTTCCTTGAACCCTTTTCGCCGGGTGAACTCGCGGCCCGCCTTCGCGATCGTGCCGATGTTCTCGTGGCCCATGATCACGGGGGTATTGGAGGGCGGAGTCTTGTAGAGCTTCACGTCGGTTCCGCAGATCCCGGCGACCTCCATCTTCATCAGGGCGCTGTCCTCGGGGATATCCGGCATGGGAAAATCGCGGATCTCGGTCCTGCTCGGACCTACCCTCACGGCCGCCAGCACTTTTTCCACCTGCGTTCCTCCAATCAGTGACCGTCGCTTCGCATTTTCTCATGCATTGCGCGCGGCTTCCGATCCGTGAGCATGCCGTGTGCACGATTTGCCGCGATGGCGAGGTGTAGCACCCGCGGAGCGCCGTTCCAGCCGCCGAACGCGCGCCGGCACCCTGATCGGGCGCAAACCGAGATCACCGAGGATCTACTTGAGGTCCTTGAAAGCAGGGTACTGGTCGTGCAGTCGCTCGGCCATCAGCGGCGGCAGCGCGCTCGCCCGGCCACCCGCCGCGGCCTTTTCCAATCCTTTGGGCGGTTTGTCGACCTGTTTCGGGTCGTTGAATTTCCACTCGACGCTAACTATCGTGTGGTACCGGACCGTCTTGCCGTCCTCCACCAGAAACTTCGGGTAATGGGCACGCGAAACGACGGCCTTGGCACCGCCGTCGAACATTTCCTTGACCAAGTCCAGGGCGGGGGCCGGCTGGTCGAAAAAGCTTGTTGATTCGGCTGTGCGGTCGGCAGTGCCGGGAACGCTGCCCCCGCCCGCGTCGGCGAACGGGTCGATGGCGCTCTTCGAGTCGGTGTTGAAGTTCTCCTTCTTGATGGGTGTCCCCAAGGCATTCCACGTCCCGCCCTCGGTAAGCTGATAGGTGCCGACTCCGGTGGTAACCGGTCCTGTTTTCGCGGTGGAATTGCCCTTGTCATCGACGCCAACGATTTCGCGCCAGGCGAACTGCAGCCAGCGCATCCGTTCGGCGTCCTTGCCTTCATAGGTCACGCTGAAGACATTGTCGCCGCTGAAGCCGACCCCGGAGAAGCCGGCCGCGGGTTCGGCCTCGATGACCTGTCCGGTATCCACGTGCACCTTGCCCTCGCCCAATTTCCCGGTCATGCGCGTGCCGGCCTTCTTCACCTTGTAGCTCCTGCCCAGCAGCGCCTGCATGACCCAGCCTTCCTTGTCTTGGTGGGCCCCGACGAAGACCTTTACCTTCCACCACTTGCGCTTCGAGTCCGCGCCCTGATTGAATTTCTCGCCCAGCCCCAGGTCGGTCAGGGTCACCGCCTCGCCCTTGTCGAGCTTGTCGATCAAGGTGTCGCGAGCGTGGTTCGGGTCGCTCACCAGCCAGACTTTGTCGACGGCGACTTTTCGGAGCACGGCCCCGTAGTCGGCGGGCGGGGCCCCACCGCTCGGCGTGGTGGTGGTCGTCTGCCCTGGACCCGCGTCCGGGGGTTGCTGCGCCGGCTCGGGCTGGCGCTGGATCGTGCCGGCCTGAGCAACGCCGTGTTGCGAGCCCTCCTGCTGGAGAGTGTGGGTAAGCTCGTGTGCCAGGAGGCGCTTTCCGGTCGATGAAACCGAATCGTACTGACCGGCTGCAAACACGACATGACTTCCGACCGTGAAGGCGCGTGCGTTCAGCGCGCGTGCCGATTCCGCCGCTTTCTCATCGGTGTGCACGCGCACTCGGCTGAGGTCGTGCCCAAAGCGGGTTTCGAAGAAGGTACGCTCGCCATCGTCGAGCGGCCGCCCGGACGAACGCAGCACGTCATGGACGATGGGCAGCACCTCCTCCCGTCCGGATTCGTCCGGGCCGACGCGCGCGGCCTGCAAAGGCGGCCGTTCCCTGCCTCCGTAACCTTCATCCGGCAGCGGTTGCCGCGGCTCAGGCATGCGCACCATGTCCTCGGCGACGCGGTCCGCCTCCCGTTCATATTCGTCTCCCGGCTCGTTGATCGCTAGTTTCGTCTGTATTGCGCCGGCTGCAAGGGGGCGTATGGGAATCCGGCTGAAATCGCGCGCGAAGCAAGGCGATGCCGAACCGGTCAATCCGGCTTCACATTCTTCCGCAGAGGTCTGCGACATCCGTTGCACCGCTTGGTTACCGATTGCGCGCTGCAGGCGCAGGATTGGATGCCCGCGATGATCCGGCCTAGGGGCTGCCGACAAAGCAAGGCGGGAGGATACTCGTTTGTCAGATTGATTCTGCTTTGATACGAAGGTTCGCATAGTTCATCTTCTACACGCTGCCGGGCAAGGGCGCAGGGTAGTATATGGTAACCCGACCGAGCGCGAAGGGCATGATGACGCGGCGGACAATTCCGCTATCATCGGCATCGTGAGGAGCACATGTCGAAACCGGATCTTTCCATCGCGACCCCCAAATCCGGCGGTCCGGTCGCAGCCGAACAGATCGAAGACCTGGCCGCCGCCAGCCGCATCCTCGCCGCCCAGGGCGTCGTC
>WNFE01010486.1_pt1 | contig 10461 bp, 12 predicted proteins | sample 5400451 | NCBI WGS metagenome assembly WNFE01 (sample SAMN13153344, study PRJNA577476) | soil metagenome | isolation source: 200 cm saprolite under Douglas fir tree site 2 hole 2 | place: USA:California | collected 2015-04-18 | reverse complement strand
TAAGTGCCGGTAGAGGCGCCGCGACTCTGGCGAGCGGGCCGCCGCGACGAAGCACCATCTACGTGCCCGAATCGCGGTTCCGCGCTCCGCGATGTCGAGCATGCAGCACGATGATCCGCTCCTCCGCGGTTCCTAATCTGCGGAGCCGAGACTGCGGGGGGACACAAACGTTTCCCAAACGCGGGTACTGCGCAGCCCGGCCATGCTGGTGGAATGACGACGGCGATGTCGCAGGTAACTGTCAGGATGGAGGTTCGCGGGGTAAGCCGAGCACTCGCTCGGCGATGATGTTGCGCTGGATTTCGTCGGTGCCGCCTGCGATTCGAATTGATGGGGCCGCGAGGAACAGGGCCTGCCAGACGCCGCCGGTGGGTGCCGCTTCGCCAGTGAGCAGCCCGTTGTGTGCCTGAATTCGCAGCGCCAGGTCGGTGGCGCGCCGCAGCAGCTGACCGGTTGCGAGCTTCATGATCGATCCTTCCGGACCGGGCACCTGGCCCTGCGCCAGCGCAGTGATGAGCCGGTAGCGCATGAAGCGGAGCACTTCGGACCGGGCATAGATCTCGGCGAGTTCCTGGCGGACAACCGGATCATCGCGGGCGAAATGGCCGTTCATCCGGGTAGCGCGGGCCAGGGCGGCCAGGTGGCGGGGGTCGATCCCCAACCCGGCGCCCCCGATCATCATCCGCTCGTTCATGAGGGTGGTCTGTGTCACGGCCCAACCGCCGTTCAACTCCCCGAGCATGTTCTCCTTGGGCACGCGGACGTCATCGAAGAACACCTCGTTGAAGTGCGCGTCGCCTGTTATCTGTTTGAGCGGCCGGACTGTGATCCCCGGGGTGCGCATGTCGACAAGGAAATAGGTAATGCCCCGGTGTTTCGGCTTGCTGGGATCAGTCCGCACCGGCATGATCCCGAGATCAGCGAAGTGCGCGCCTGAGCTCCACGACTTCTGACCGTTGATGACCCACTCGTCCCCATCGCACCTAGCGCGGGTTCGCATACCAGCAAGATCTGAGCCGGCGCCCGGTTCGCTGAAGAGCTGACACCAGATCTCCTCGCCCCGTAACAGCGGCGCGAGATAGCGCTCTTTCTGGGACGGCGTACCGTGCGCGACCATGGTGGGACCGGCCAGGCCGATCCCCAGGACGAAGACCTCGGTCGGCACCTCGAATCGGGCCGCCTCCTCATCGAAGATGATCTGCTGGCTCACCGTGCCGCCCCGACCTCCGTACTGTGCCGGCCAGGTGATGCCGGCAAGCCGGGCGTCGGCCAGCTTGGCCTGCATCGCCTTGGCCGCGGCAACATCTTCCTTCCCGCCGTGACTGGAGAACGCCGGTGGCGGCCGGTCGGACGCCAGCTTCGCTGGAGCGTTCGCCTCAAGCCACGCGCGCACCTCGGTCCTGAAGATCTCGTCCTCAGGTCGATCGCCGAACTCCATCAGGTGCCGCCGCCCGGAAAGTCGGGCAGTGGGAACGGCGCAGGCTCGGTCGATCGGCCGACGAACAGGTCGATCTGAGCCTTGGCGAGCTCATCGACGGTCCACCGATGATCCCGTCCGACGCGGTGAACGGTTTGCCACCCTTGCATCAGCTCGACGGTCCCTCCGCCGACGCAGAATGTCTGGCCGCTGATGTGTGGAGCGTCGTCGCTGCAGAGGAATGCGACCATTGGGGCGACGTTGTCAGGGTGCCAAGCATCGAACTGGCCCTCGCCAATCGCGAATGCGCCGGCCCCGAACGTCCCCTCGGTGAGCCGGGTGCGGGCGCGTGGGCAGATAGTGTTGCAGGTCACGCCATAGCGGGCCATCTCCCGGGCGACCACGACGCCCAGAGACGCGATGCCAGCCTTGGCGGCGGCGTAGTTCGCCTGGCCGCTGTTTCCGTAGAGCCCCGCCTCTGACGCGGTGAACACGATGCGTCCACCGCACGACTCCCCGGTGCTCTTGGACCGGGCACGCCAGTAACGGGTCGCAAAGTGCGAGGGCACAAAGTGGCCTTTGAGATGGACACGGATCACATCGTCCCAGTCGCTCTCACCCAGGTTGAAAATGACCCGGTCCCGCAGGATGCCGGCGTTGCAGACGAGGATGTCGAGCCGCCCGAACGTCTCGACCGCCTGATCCACCAGCCGCTGCCCGCCAGTCCAGTCGGCGACGTCGTCGTAGCTGGCCGCGGCCGTGCCTCCCGCCGCGGTGATTTCGTCGACGACCAGCTGGGCCGGCCGCTCGTCGCGACCAGTGCCGTCCCATTCGCCGCCCAGGTCGTTGACGACAACGGCGGCTCCTTCGGAGGCGAGGAGCAGAGCCTCACCTCTTCCGACACCCCGCGCTCCCCCTGTCACGATGGCGACCTTTTCGTCAAGTCGGCCCATGGGTTAACACCTTACCTTCGGGCGGTGGGGGACGATAGCTCCGCGGCACCGCTCGAGACAACCTCGACCAGCCCGCCGAACAGCCATGCCGCGGGTCCGGACCGGGCAAGACTCGGAGCTACTCGCCGAAGAAGCGGCCGGGGATCGGTACGCCACGCACCGCGCCGGTCTTGTTCGCCGGGTCGCGCCCGGGTGCGGGGGCGCCTTGAGGGGTGCTCCGCTGCAGGATGCCGTTCGGGATCCCCGCTTCGGGGTTGACGTCGTCCCAGTCGGCCAGGGCGGGGTCGACCGGCGCACCGACCCTGAGCATCACGAGGTTGTTGCCGTCACTGCTGCTGCGGAATGCGTAGGCCGCGCCTCGGGGGACCATCATCCCCTCGAGGGCGCCCACCACGGTTTCGTCGCCCTCGGCGTCGACGAAAGTCGCCTCGCCGGCGAGCACCACGAAGAGGTGGTCCTCGTCGAAGTGCGTGTGGACACCATTCTCTCCGCCCTCCGCATACACCTTGACGTGGGCCCAGAGTCCGGGCGCGGCCGCGACAAAGTTGAACGTGTTGCCGGCCGAGAGCAACGGAAAGCCCCGCAAGCGAAACGGACTGGTGTGGTTGGTGGTGGTGGTCCCGCTCATAGCTCCTCCTTGTCGAGATCGTCGGCAGCGTGCAGCCCGTAGAGCGCGCACGCGTTGCCATAGGTGACCGCGTCGAAGGCGGCGGTGTCCAGTGAGCCCAAGGTCTTCGTCACCACGTCGCGGGAGTGCGGCCACGTGGAGTTTCCGTGTGGGTAATCGTTCGACCACATGAAGTTCGGGGTGCCGACGGCTTCGATCGCCAAGCGCGCGTTGGGATCGCGGAAGAACGTCGCGGCGAACTGCGCACGGAAGACGTCACCGGGCGACCGCTGGAGCGACCCCGGGCTCGGCCCGGTGGAAAGTTGGTCGATACGTTGGGAGTAGTACTCGAGCTGGTCGACGACGAACGGAATCCACCCCACTTCGTTCTCCACGAGCACGAACCGCAGGGCCGGATGGCGGTCGAGCACACCCGTCAACACGAGGTTGAACACGGCGTCCATGACCGCTGTCAGCTTGTGGGTGATCGCCAAGCGGTACATGTCGAGCCGACTGTCGGCCACGAGACCGGAGCCGCGTTCATAGATCTGCTTGCTGTGGTCGAAGCCCGTGAGGATGTGGAGACTCACCGGAAGCCCCAGCGCAGCGCACGCCTCCCACAACGGTTCGTGATGCAAGCCGGCGAAACTCGCGTCCGGGGGCGGCGACTGCCACACCTCGACACCGCGGAAACCGTGAGCGTGGCACCACTCGGCTTCGGCCACTGCTCGCCCCATGTCGTACGCGGGGATCAGCCCGATGGCCACCAGCCGTTGCGGGCTGACGGCGGAGTAGTCGCCGATCCACTCGTTGTAGCGCCGGAAACAGGCCTCCTGCTCGAGCGGCGACTCCAGTCCGAAGAGGCGCAACGCGAGCGAGGGGTACAGCACCTCGGCCCGCACACCGTCGGTGGCCATCTCGTCGAGGCGGGCGTTCGGATCATGGCCGCCGGGTCGCTGCGAAAAGGTCGCGGGGGTCTCGCCCCAGAACTCGTCGTCGAGCAATCCGTCCCAGACCGCGGTGGGCTCGATTACGTGCGAATCACCTGACACCAGCAAGGTCGGCTCACGTAGCCCGGTCGTCGTCGCCCGCATCTCGGCCGAGACAGTCATTCGACTGTCGCTCGATATCGCGCCATGAAATGCTCCTTCGTGTCGAACGAGCTGTTGAGTGAAGCGATGCTTATTGGTCCTAGAACGGCCGCTCGCCGTCCACCGTGCAGCGCCGCATCAGGCGGTGCTGGGGGTAATGGTCCGAGAGGCCGCGGTGGTTGGTGCAGCGCTCGTCCCAGATGGCCATATCGCCCGGCGACCAGCGCCAGCGGACCTGCAGGTTCGGGTCCTCGACCCGACTCGTCAGCCAGCCAACGAGGTGGGCACTCTCGTCGGCGTTCATGCCCACGATGTGGTCCGTGAAATAGCCGGCCACGAAGAGCGCCTTGCGCCCGGTAATGGGGTGGGTGCGCACCAACGGGTGGGCGGTGCCCGAGAACACGACCCGCAGCTCGGCAATCTGCTCGGCTGAGAACGCCTGGGCCACCGCCTTAAAGAAGTCGTCGCCCGCGACGTGGTGGGCCTGCAACCCGTCGAGCAAACCCTGCATCGTCGGTGACAGCGAGTCCCACGCCCCGTAAAGATCGGCCCACATCGTGTCGCCGCCGTAGGCCGGGATGTCGAGGGCGCACAAGATCGCCACCTGGGGCGGGTGCTCGACCCACGAGATGTCGGTGTGCCACGCGTCGGTCTTCGGTGGGTCCTCAGCCGTGTCTTCGAGGTGCGCGAGGATCTCGGTGCCGCCGAAGTGGGCCACCATGGGGAAGACCGACGGCGTGCCGAAGCGGTGGGCGAGGGCGCGGTGGCCGTCCTCGCTGAGGTTCTGCCCGGGTAGGAATACCACCTGGTGGGCGACCAGCGCGTCGACCAGCTCCTTGAACCCGGCATCGTCGACGGTCTCGACCTCGATGTCCTCGAGCACCGCGCCCAGCGCTCCGTTCAACTTCGTGATCCGCATATCGACATTTTACTACGCCAGCAAACATTGTGCCATTATTGGTGACGTTGGGGATGTGCGTCCCAACACTGGTGAATTGGGGATCTGAAAGCCAACAACGACGGTACGTGCCGCCGATGCTCTCAGGCGCAGAGATGTGGTGTCAGCTCTTCTCTGAGCCGTCGGCAGGTTCGGACCTTGCCGGACTACGCACCAGTGCCAGTCCAACTGGTGACTGCTGGGTGCTCGACGGTCAAAAGGTCTGGAGCTCATATGCTCAGCTGAGCGACTTTGGCGTATGCATCGCGCGCACCGACCCGTCAGTGCCGAAGCATGCGGGCCTCAGCGCATTGATCGTCGACATACACGCGGCCGGTGTGGATGTACGACCGATTCGCCAAATCACCGGAGCGACCGAGTTCTGCGAGGTCTTTCTATCTGAAGTCGTCTTGGACCAAGGCACGTTGTTGGGCCGCCCCGGTGACGGCTGGAAGGTAGCCCTCAGTGTGTTGGGCTTCGAGCGCATGCAAATTGCCGCGCGGCTGCGCCCGCTGTTGGCAGGCCACGCTGACCGAGCGATCGCCATCGCCCGAGCTGCTCATCTGAACGTATCGGCCGACGTGCGCCAAGAGCTCGTCGATCTCGTTATCTCGGAGCGGATCCTCGGCTGGGTCGCCAATCGGGTCGAGGCCGACCTCGCCGACGGTCGCCTCCCCGGCGCTGAGAGCTCGATCCTCAAGCTAGCGCTTCGCGGTCACCGAGCTGGGTCGGAAGTGCCTCTCAAGGTTCTCAAGGTTCGGTTCGTTCACAGTGCTCGGGGCTCTCCAGAACGTGACCTTCGAGGAGTGGGCGCCCCGATGTCTTCCCCGCACCTGAGCGCCGCCGCTGTCCAGCGCTCCTACTCCAGCCCAGCGCCGCAATTCCACTGACACCAACACTCTCGTCGAAGGTGCTCCCGAACCAATACCGTGCCTTCTCACCGCCCTCAGACCACTCCGTCACCCCTCCTGACTCACCCGAACACGCCGAACAGGCCATTTTCGGTGGATCCAGCACAAGTCGTCCCTGGCGCCGCGGCCACCCAGAGGCCCCGCCGACTAGGGAGACTGGCCGGGGAGACGGCTGTGGCGACCGGGCATGCGGTAGCCCGGAGAGCCGGGGCAGGGGCCGTAGCGCGTTCCGTGGATGCCGGGGGCGTCGCATTCATTGTTTACGACCTGGACCGGCATCTTGGGCCACGACCGGGCGTAAAGGCCGAGCGCGATGTCGGGCACCCCGGCAGGGCCCCACGTCACCAGCTGCATGACGGCGTACAGGGCGAGCAGGGTGACCGCCTTCCTCACGCCGGCCGAGTGCCGTTCAAGGCCCCGCTCAACGAGTGTTTGGCCGCGGTCGTCCCGGAAGATCCGAACGGCGGCCAGGATGCCGAACCACAAGGTGAAGGCAATCAGTTCGGGGAAGGCCGGATAAGCCATCCCCGAGCCAAGCGGGAGAGCAAAGGGGGCGCCGGGATAGGACCACAGGTGAAGGCCCACCAGCAGCGGCTCAGCGGCGGCCATGGCCATGCTGGCCAAGAAGACTACGCCCAGCACCTTGCCCATTGTCAGCCGAGGCCATCGACCCTGAGCCCAACGGGCCAACGCGCCGAGCAGCATCGCTCCACCAAGGGCACCGAACGTCCCGATCAACCACAGGAACAGGATCGGGTCGGGTGCGCGTCCGCAGTCCGGGTTGACCACGAACGGCATGTGCCCGCAGGTGTTGTTGAGGTTCACCCAATTGGAGCTCATCACGACGACGGGCTGGAAGAAGTTGACGCTGCCGACGTCAGCCCAAAAGAGCGTCGCGCCGCACAGGCAGAACATGACATCGAAGGTGAGGATTTTGCCAGCCCTGATGCATCCTCGCACCACCTCGATCAACACTGCGATGGCGATCACGATGGCCACGCCTTCAAAGGCCCGCGCCCCGTACCAGTCCACCGTGTGGCCGTGCCGGAACTGGGTGATCTGATGGGGACCGTCGGCCAGCCACGCGATGACGGTCCATGTCTCCCACGCCGCGGCGCATCGAGCCGCCCCGCTGTCCGGACCTTGTTCACGGTCATACGATGTCCTCCCCTACTCAAGCTCGACCGAACCCGCTGGCGAGCAGGTCGAACGCTCTCGTCACCATCTTGACGCACTTGCTGCCGAGGATCACCTCGCTGGTGTATGCGGTACCGCGTGCACCGCGTCAAAATCCTCGTCGACAAAGATCCGTACGTCGAACTCCGGAATGCGACGTCCGGCCGATCCCGGTGTTGAGCGTCGCTCTGATTGAGCATCGCCGGGGGTAGTTGCGTCACTATCGAAGAGCATGGTGCTGGTGCGGGTCGGATTGGTTTTGGTCGGGTCGCGACGGCGAGAGTGAGCGCGACCTGTTCGCGTAAGAGCCCTCCGGATGACCAGGTTGGGAGTGCGTCGGGAGGGCACTGTTCGCAGATGCCGGAGGCATCCGATGCTCATGGTAGGGACCGACGACGCCGCCGTCGAACGTGATCTGCTGGCTGGGTTGTTGGTGTGCCCGCCGTGTCGGGGAGTCCTGAGGCCGTGGGGACATGGGCGGTGGCGCACACTTCGACGAAATGGCCGAGAGGAACGGCTACGACCACGCCGCTCGAGGTGCGGGGTCTGTGCCAGGACCCATATCTGCCTGGCCGAGTGCTGGTTGGTGCGCCGACGCGATGACGTGGAGACGATCGGCCGGGCCATCTTCGACAATGCCGCTGGGGTGGGTCAGGTTGTTCTTAGGGCTCCCCTCAGAACTACTTGCGCAGGCGGCGGCGTGAAGCCCAGTGTTCGCCGGGGGGATGGCGAACAGTCCGCGCAAGTAGTTCTGAAGGGGGCCCAGCCTTGAGGTTCAACCACCTGAATGAAGAGACATGGTGACAATCACTGCGATCAGTCCACACGGTTCGTATGAATTGAGACTACGTCGGGGGGCAACGTATGTCAAGGTCTCTGGGTGACCTTGGGCGGAAAGGTACGACGCGATCTCAGATCACACCGTCTACCAATCTTATTCTTCGAGCAAACGGGGGCCGCACGTGGGCGCAGACCGTGCTACAGGCGGAAGTACACCCCGAGCGCATCAACGCGCTCCATCGCCTGCTTGGCTCGCTCGCCGGGCACACACGACTCGAAGGCACCCGACGACTCGTGCGAGCCATCCAGCCGACCGACACTGCTATCGAACTCTTGTGGACCGAACGGCCGATCCTGCCGACGCTTGTGCCGATCGGTACACAGGCGAACTGCTCCTCGACCTGGAGACCGCAGGCTTGCTCTCCATCGAGGCGACCGGGAACTCGTCACCGCCTTCACGAACCAGCTCGCGCTCAGAGCCAGCCCGGCTCGCCGACACCATCAACCTTCGTAACCTCAACCAGCGTGTCACCCTACCGAACGCTACGAACCTCAGCCCGCAGGGGCCGGCTCGTCACATACAAGTCGGCGGTTCAGAGTCTTGACCGCGACCGCTATTAGGGCATCGCCTCCGCGCGGTGATCAACCATCATCCACACTCATTGCGCTCATAGTGTCACTGCAGAAGGGTGTCGCTCAACATCCCGAGCGCCTAGCCGTCTCAAGTGCTGCGGGTTGTCCTAGTCAGGTTTGGTTGCGGTGCGACCGCGGTGCGGATGCTCGGCACGTCCGACACTGCGCCATGCCCGCGGACCGAAAGGTTGAAGCCCGGCATTCATCAATTGGCCATATAACGTCGCAGTGATGACCGCTGCACGGGCGACTGAACCGCTCCTGACGAGTCATGGGCAACACTCCGCAAACGCACAGGGACATTGCAGTACGCGCAAATCGCACCGTGCCACCGGCGCCCTCTTGCGGCGCGAAGTGGTAGCTTGTTCAGGCCATGAGCAAGGCAGACAGAACCAAGCCCGCCACCGTCGCGTTCGAGCGCGAGGACTCCCCCACCGTCCATCTCCGGGCTGCAGATGACCGGCACTTCCTGGTCGATGAATCCCTCGGCGCACCGTTGCTGACGTGTGGGTCGCAATCGCGCAGGCGTTCGCCGAAGCGCTGGGTCGTGGACGGCCAATCCGCCTCGGTCGCCTGATGGCGTCCTCGATGCGCGACATAATGGCGATCGGCAAAGGCACCTTCGGGAGGTGGATCTAGTCGTGGCGGCGTCGGATCTGTCCAAGCTGGTCACTGCGATCCGCGCTCAGGCCCCAGCCTCGGGGCAAAGCATCGATGAGTTCCGGATGGTTCTCGAAGCCGGAGCACGGAAGTTACCGATGCCTGAGGGTGTGGACGTCAGGGCGGTGACGGTTGGCGGCGTGCCAGCGGAGCGGATCGACCCTGTCGACCAAGTCGGTGGCCGAACCCTGTTGTACCTCCATGGCGGTGGGTATGCGCTCGGTTCACCGACGACTGGGCGGGCGATGGCAGCTCGGGTAGCACTTGCAGGCGGCGCCGCCGTGGTGTCACTCGATTACCGTCTCGCGCCAGAGCACCCCTGTCCCGCTGCGGTTAACGACGCCGTGGCGGCTTATGATGCGCTGCGGCGCGATGGGCTCGACTCGGCGAGCTTGGCCCTCATGGGAGACTCAGCTGGCGGTGGACTCGTCATCGCGACACTCGTCGAGCTGCGGTGCCGGGGCGCGGCCCTCCCGGTAGGCGGCGTATGCATCAGCCCTTGGGTAGACCTCACCCTCACGGCCGCATCGGTGCACAGCTCTCCCATGGACGCCGAATGCACTCCCGAGATCCTCGGCCGCCTCGGCGACGCCTACCGTGGTGGTCGCTCCGCCGATGATCCCGTCGCTTCGCCACTCTTCGCCGACCTGCGAGGGCTCCCGCCACTGCTCATCCAAGTGGGTGGGGCCGAAGGGCTTCTCGACGATGCGAAACGCCTCGCGGCAGTTGCCAGCGGCGCCAGCGTGGATGTGACGTTGCAAGAGTTCGACGGGATGATCCATGTCTGGCATCGCTTCGCGCCGCGGCTGCGGGAGGCGAACGAGGCCATCGAGCACATTGCGGCGTGGTTGGCAGTGCGATGGAAGGGGTCGATGACATGATGACGCGGCTCTTGCCGTTCCCGACAAGGCGAATATGTCCACCAATCGTTTGTGGCGTACTTCGAGCACTTCGGACGGCAAGACTCGGAGCCTGACGCTGTGACAGAGTGGCCCGCGCTCCTCCAGCCGGTCACTGGTGAGGAGGGGCTGAACACCAGCCTAGATATCGTATGGCGGGATGCACCGATGCAGGACACCTACGAGATGGGGACGCTCGCACGCACCTCGCAACCGCGTTTGCGGTGAGCCTAATAACACCCCCAGCTGCCGGCGTTTGCGTGTTTGACGGATCCATCAGACATGACGTCTGGACCTCGAGTCGGTGCTGGTTCTCTCGGGCGGCGCGGCCGTCGATCACGTCGTGGCCCCTGAGAACCTCGCGGCGACGGCCGGGACAGAAGCTCGGCGTCTGGCC
>WNFE01004448.1_pt1 | contig 10463 bp, 8 predicted proteins | sample 5400451 | NCBI WGS metagenome assembly WNFE01 (sample SAMN13153344, study PRJNA577476) | soil metagenome | isolation source: 200 cm saprolite under Douglas fir tree site 2 hole 2 | place: USA:California | collected 2015-04-18 | reverse complement strand
CGCCCATCCGGTGAGGCCGGGCCGCACCATGTGGCGCACGCCGTAATAAGGGATTTCTTTGGAGAGCCACTCGATGAATTCCGGGCGCTCGGGACGCGGGCCGACGAATGCCATATCGCCTTTGAGGACGCACCACAACTGGGGAATCTCATCGAGGCGCGAAGAGCGGAGAAACTTGCCGACGCGGGTAACGCGGGGATCGTTATCGCCCGCCCACTTCGGACCGCTCGCGGCTTCGGCGTCCTGGCGCATGGTGCGGAACTTCACTACCTTGAAGATGCATCCCGCCTTGCCCACGCGCGTCTGGGTATAGAACACGGGCCCCTTGGAATCCAGGCGGATGGCGAGCATGATCAATGGAATCAAAGGCAAGGCGAGGATGAGACCAATCAGCGAGATGACGATGGAAACCGCGCGGCGAACCAGGATGAAGGCGGTGCTGCGGCGAAAGCCCTCGCCAAACACCAGCCAGCTGGGATACAGATTCTCGACCTCGATCTTGCCGGAGATTTTTTCCAGCCAGGTGGTGGCATCCTCGATCTTGACTCCCTGCATGCGGAGGTCAAGCAATTCGCGCATGGGGATGGTGCCGCGGCGATCGGGCATGGCTACGATGACGCGATGGACTTTTTGTTTGTTGACGATTTCGAGCAGGTGCGCAGCCACGGAGTCGCGGGTTACCGCGCCTTCCATTTTGCCCGTCCAACTGGCGATCTCGACGCCGATTTCAGGGTTCTGGCGCAGGCCCTGCACCACGCGTTGGGCGCGCTCGCCGGTACCGAGGACGTAGACGCGTTCGACCAGAATGGGCAACTGGACGAGCCAGGTAAAGCCGAGCCGCCATCCGAACAGAGCGACGGTGAGAATGATGAGGCCGACCGCCGAAGAACCGCTTCCCAGGAGGTAGTTAGGCCGTACATAAGCGATGCCCGCCAGAAGGAAGGCGAGCACGCCGGGAACCATAAGCAAGCGGAAGTAAAGCTCACCTTTGGTGTTGAGGCGGGCGGTATCGTAGAGGTCAAGCCAGTGCGAGCACAGCAATACCAGCACGGTGACTCCGAGGATCTTCAGGTAGCCACCCTCGTAGTTGAGCACCAGATAACTGTCTTCGCGAAGTTCGTACACCGCTCCGAGCAGGAACGAGGTCCAGATAATCAGGGCCTCTCCGATCAGCAGGACCAGAGTACGGACGGGATAATAGACATTGAAGAGCCGGATCAACGGGGCCTCGGTTCGTCTTCACCATGACATCAGGCTTGGCTGTTCACGGCCTCGCCATAGTAGTACTTCGACTGCGCCAGTTTTCCGGATGGGGCTCCGTTGAGCACAACTCCGAGGAGCAGCTTATCGGGGAATTCCTCGCGGGCACGCCGAGCCAAATCGGAAGGCGTCGAATTGGAGCGCACGACCATGAGAATGCCGTCGCAGGAACTGGCGACCAGTGTGGCATCCGACACGGGGATGACGGGCGATGTGTCGAGAATGATCCAATCAAACAGGGACTCGACGCGCTGCAGGAACTGCTTCAGACGGCCATTCGAGAGCAGTTCGGGGGCGCTGCCAACGACCCGGCCGGCGGGCATGAAGAACAGGTTTTCCATGGGTCCGCGTTGCAGGGCGGCGAACTCGTCGCATTCGCCCAACAGATAGTCGGCCAATCCGGGCGACTGGGCGGCTCCGAGGTGGCGGTGCATGCCGGGGTTGCGCAGATCGGCGTCGATCACGAGGGCGCGGCGCCCGTGCTGCCGGACCATGACCTGGGCCAGATTGGCAGCCACGAAAGACTTCCCCTCCTTGGGAAGGGCGCTGGTTACCATCAGGCGTTTCAGCGGCATCTTCTCGCGGATCTGGTAGAGGCGGGAGCGCAGGGTGCGGAACTCTTCCGCGCCAACGCGGCTGTCGTCTTCCTGAAAGAAAAGCATGGTGCGCGGGTCCGGAGTCCACTCGGCCTGCGGGCAGCGAGCGACCAGCGATTCGTAATTGAATCCGGTGGTCATGGTTGGCATCAGGTTGGCTCCCGATGGTGGCAGCGAAGGCAGGTTTTCGCGCTGGACGTCGCGCTGGACTTCGCGTTGGACTTCGCGCTGGACATCGGGTTGGTCGAAAGCGGGCTCGACGTATGTCCCCATGGAGGTTGCTCTTTCCTGCTCGGCGCGTTTTAAAGCGTCATGGATGCGGCTCATAGTTTCCTCTCCTTGGGGAGGTCCTGTTGTTCAGATTGGCGCAGCCGGTCGGCCAGTGTTGCCAAAGTGCGTAAGGCCTCGACCAGATCAAACTTTTCGGATGACGGTGGCGCGGGCGCAGTCATGGCTGCGGCGGCATTTCCATCGGTCAGATCGAAATCGCGGGCGACCGAATCGACGACTTCGACCGCAACGGTCTTCTTTTGATCGACGAATACGCTGACCAGGCAATGCTCGCAGAGCAGGTTGATGATGCGTGGAATGCCCATCGAGTAACGGAAAATGGCGGCGGTGGAGTCGGAATCGAAAATCGGCACGCCGTTCGATCCCGCGATGCGCAGGCGCTGGCTGATATAGGACTTGGTTTCCTCAAGATTGAAAGGATGAGTCTTGGCGCGCAGCGTCAGGCGTTGGCGCAACTGGCGTAACTGGGGCTGCTTTAATCGCTGTTCGAGTTCCGGCTGCCCGACCAGAACGATCTGCAGGAGCTTTTCGGTGAAGGTCTCGAGATTGGTGAGCATGCGGATCTCTTCGAGCACTTCGTCGGTAAGGTTTTGGGCCTCGTCGATGACGAGCACAGCGGTCTCCCCGGCACGATAGCGATCGAGCAGCCAGTTATAGAGACGCTGCAGGAGCTGGCTCTTCGACTTGGCATCGCAGGGAATGCCGAAATCGGCCATCATGAAATCGAGGAGCTGGGGTACGTCCATGCGCGAGTTGAAGATGAAGGCAGTAGCGACCTGCTGCAAGCGGAGCCATTCCATCAATTTATTGATCAGCGTCGTTTTGCCGGTACCGACCTCGCCGGTGAGCAACACGAAGCCTTTACGGCTTTGTATGCCATAGGTAAGGCAGGCCAGCGCCTCTTCGGTGTGCCGCGTGAGAAACAAGTAACGCGGGTCCGGATTGACGTTGAACGGGTTGGCTCGAAGTCCAAAAAATTCCTTGTACATAGGCTTGCGCTAGACCTCTACGCTCTCGTGATCTTGTGAAGAGGCGGGATCACCCCGGCCCCAGAAACCGCGGCGGGCGTTGGCATTGCCATTGGCGGCGCCGTTCACGTCCTCACCCAGCCAGGGCACGGAAATCAAGAGGGGCAGATCCATGATGGCGGCAGCATCCTTTTCGGTGCGGATGGACTTGTCACTAAACTCCAACCAGATGGCGATGATGATGCCGAGCGCCAGACCAGCACCCAGGCCGCCTGCGGCAAAAAGCGGGCGATTGGGGAAACTGGGAGAATCCGGGAGGCTAGCGGTGACCAGAATGTGCATCTGCTCGCCCTGCTGCTGGTTCTCCATGCTGGTGCCCAGTTCGGCGGAACTTTTCTTGGTCAACAGATCTTTGTAAAAAGCCTGGGCATTATCGTTGTCGCGGGTGAGAACTTTGTATTGCTCCTCGACGCTCGGGCTCATGGCGGTGCGGCTCTGGTAGACGCCAATCTGGCTTTGCAGCCTTTTTTGGTCGGTGGTGGCCTGCTGGATCACGCCCTGGTATTGGTGAATCTGCAGACGGAGCTGGCGAATTTCAGGCGGTTCGGCGGCGCTGGCCTTATCGCCGCTGTCGGTGGCGCTGGCGGCTGCGGAGGCGGCGTTAACCTCGGTCAGCTTCTTCTGGACTTGGGCGATGTCGGCTTTGGTTTTGATCACGTCGGGGTAATCTTCGGTATAGCGCGCCTGGAGTTGCAGTAATTGCGTCTGCAGTTGGCTCAACTGTTGTTCGAGGGTCTGCGGATTGTTACTGGACTGCGAACTCTTCCAGGCGGCGGTCTGCTGCGCCAGCATGCTTTCGGTGTAGGCCTTATCCTGTTGGGCGCGGCTCAGGGTCTGGGTGGTGGCATCGAGTTGGGAATTCAGGGACATCAGCATGCGCATGTTGTTGTCGACGTCGGTGGGCAGCTGACCCATGTATTGCTTTTTGAAGTTGGCGAGCTTGGAATCCTGCTCGTCAATGGCGCGCTTGGCGTCTTCGACCTGGCGGCCGAGAAACTCGGTGGTGCCCTGGGCGACCTCGGCGCGAGAGCGCAGGTTTTCATCGACGATCAGCGAGGTCATGGCATTGCAGATTTTTTGTGCGCGGCCTGGGTTGCTGTCGATAAAGTTGACATTGAATCCGGGCACCGGCTCGTCGGTGGAGGAAGCCTTCCTTTTCTTGGCGCCCGAGAGTCCCGCAGCGGCAGCGCTCATGGAGGTGATCACCGGTTCGACCGACATATTGTGCTGGATGTCGTCGATGAGCTTGTTCTCTTCGTCAGGCTTGACGAGCGCGAGGCTCTGGATCACGGGACGCAGGCGGCTGGGGCTGAGGACCTGCTGGCTGAGGGTCTGGATGCGCTGGGTAAAATCGGAGGTGATGACCGGCTGGACGTAGCTGTCGGGCACCTTCTGCGCTTCCACCAGAACCGTGGACTGCGAGGTAAATTTCGACGGGAAGACATAAGAAACCAGGAAGCCCGCCAGCGGGGCGAGCAGGGCCGGGATCAAAATGACTTTTAGGCGCCGCCGCAGCATCGCCAAATAATCGTCCATCGTCAGTTCGCGATTTTCACTCATGCTGTTCACCAATCCGGCCGCCCGAGGCGGCCAAAAAATTATTCGATACGAGTCGGCGTGGGGTGCCATTCCACCCCAATGGAGCCGACGTGCCGCTGAGAAATCCGGCCACAGCCGATGCCAGCCTGACACAGCGGAAAATCGAAGCCCACTTCACTAAAGCGATACGCCGCAAAAAAGTCGTAGGCGCGTCCCAGGTGCTTGCGGAAGATGGCTCCGGCCGAACCTTCGTCGTAGGTGGACCCAGGCGCGCCCAGACTGGAGCCCAGACTCTGGAGTTTCTTATTATGGGAGTAGCCCAGATCGCCATAGACATCCCAAGTGCGCCCCAGAGAGCGTTGATAGCCAAGTCGAGCCGCCTGGGTATCGGCACCGGCGAAGAAGCCGGAGCCTGACGAAACGAATTTTTCGTAGGTCGCAACCAGCGACGAATGGGCGAACTTGTAACGCAACTGAACCCGACCGCTTACCGACCAATGCTTGAGCTCGCCACCTTGTTGCAGGTCGGTGTACTGCGGACCGGCGCTGGCAATGAAGCTCATCCTGCCCGTGATGGTATGGCTCCAGCGCAGATTGACAATGTGGTTATAAATCTGGCCGCCGGTATTTTGTGGGAATTGAAACAGCTGAAAGCCGTAGATTGCGCCGATCTGATCGTGACGGGAAAACAGATGGCTGTAACCACCCTGCATCGTGATCTGGTCGCTGTTGACCAAGCATGTATTTGGCGGATTCGAGCAATTCGCGGTATCGTAGAAATGAGCGTTGCTGAATCCACCCGCGACGGTAATCGCGGAGCGCGGATTGATAGCCTGAACCGCATCGAGAATCGCCGAGTTCGCGAGCCGGGCGATGTTTCCGACCGAACCAAACTGACCGTTGAGGTGGACGCCGGGCAAACCACCACTGAGCCCCGCGGTGCCCCCGCCGCTGGCAATACCCAAGCCCGGGACGCCCCCATAGGTACCGATGGAGAAGGAGCCGTCGGGCAGGTAACTGAAGGCGTCGCGCAGCGTGACCTGGCCAGTTCGCCAGCGGGTCACGGCTTCAAGGCCGGCGGCTTGCAATTGCTTCACCTGATAAGGACTGCCGTAGAACGCTCCGCCGCCGAGGTATTCGAGAAAGAGATCGCTCTTCGGCCAGAATTGCTGGAGGTCGAGAGCTCCGAGAACGCGGCTGACAGACTGCAGGTTGGAACCGCCAAGCTGGTTAACGCCGTTTGTGTCCGCCGATTCGCTCACCTGCAAAGCCGGCGAGACGAAGCTGCGGCCGGCGGTAGGGAGGTCGAACCTGGGCTCGTCCAGTCCGGAGACCGGAGGGTTCTCCGGGTTCAGCACCGGCGCGTTCTGACCGAAGGCCGGCGCTGGGGCAGGAGTCGTTTCCGGCTGGGACTGGGAACTAGTCTGGGCGGCCGCGCAGATGCTCATGCCGAAAACCAGCAGCGCCATCCGGATTGTTCGCATTTTTGGCATGCTTTTCACCCGTAGATCCTTTTATTAAGACCGCCATCCTTTACGGGACGACAATTGTATCCCCCGGTTGTAGTAGATAATTTTGTTCGATCTGTTCACCTTTGACCAGCTTGCGATAGTTGACCGGCAGTTTCTGCTGTCTGCCGTTTTGGGTGCGGAGGACGTAGATACGTTTGGTGTTGGCAAACTGGTTTAATCCGGCGCTGGACAAGGCTTGCAGAACGGTCATGTTGGGGAGCATCGGCGTGGCCCCGGAATGCAAGACCTCGCCGGTCACGTAAATCCGCTTGCTGTTGATCTCAGTCACGACCACGGTGACGCGGGGGTCGGCAATGTATTTTTTCAGCTTCTCCGTCACCGAGTCGGCCAGCTGCTTGGGCGTCAGCCCTGAAGCCTGCACATCGTCGAGTAACGGAAGCGAGATCTTGCCATCGGGACGCACCGGCAACGTGGCGGTGAGATCGGCTTCCTTCCACACTGCAATGTGTAGGACATCTTGGGGGCCAATCACATATTCGGGTCCGGTTTGGCTGTTGGAAGCCGCATTCGTTGACTTGCCGGAAGCGGAAACGGCGGCGGACTGGGCGGGCGCATCCTGCGTCAGAGCGATGCTGCCGATCACGACCAGTGCCGCGACCGCCGCTTTCCATTTTGCTTTCATATCGATCCTCTCAGCTCTCAGGTTTCAAAGTTTCAAGGTCTAGCTCGCTGCGATTTTCCGCCGTACTGATTCTCTTGTCCTTCTGAAACCTTGAAACTTTGAAACTTTGCATCACGCCCCGTACTCTTCGTACCCTATCTGTTTCAACTTGTAGAGCAACGCTTTGTAGCTGATCTGCAACTCCTGCGCGGCCCGGCGCCGGTTCCAGCGGGTTCGGGTCAAGACCTGAAGAATGAGTTCCCTTTCGGCTTCGCGGGAAGCTGCTCGCGCCGCGTCTTTGAGAGAAACTTTTTCGCCGCTGCCGCCGCGATCGACGCGCCGCAAAAGAGAGCGCAACCCTCCCATAGCGAGTGTTTCATCGCCGAGCGCTACGATGGCTCGAGCGGCCTCTTTTAGTTCGCGAATGTTTCCCGGCCAGTTGTATTCCAGGAAGAAGCTTTGGGTCTCGGGACTGAGCACGGGTACGGCTCGGGAAAAATCACGGGCAGCCGCCGAGAGAAACCAGTCGCGCAGAACGGGAATATCTTCTTTCCGCTGGCGTAAAGGAGGCAGCCGCAAACAAACTCCGCTGATTCCATAATAGAGGTCCTCGCGGAACTTGCCGGCCTTGACTTCGGGTTCCAACTCGCGCGAGGTTCCGCAGATGAAGCGAGGCGCGCGGCGCTGCTCATCGACATTGCCATTCAAAGCGACCTGGCGGGCCAGTTCCTTTTGGGCGGCCGCTGTAAGGTCGCCCACTTCCTGGAGATAGACGGTTCCACCTTGGCCGTCGCGCGCGGCCAAAATTTCTTCGGCGACTTCACGCCCCTGATAGACCTGAAACGGCTCCGAGGCGCGGCCGGAAAGAGCATGAATGCGTGCAGCCGCGGCGGCCTTGCCAGAACCGCGCTCGGCCACCACCAGTACGGGAACATCATTCTGCGACAACTCGCGGATCACAGCTTCGACCGTGCGCATGCCGGCGCTGACGCTCTCGAGCCAGACCCGAGCGCCGCCGTTCTGCGATGCTCCGGCGGTGGTCAGGATTTCCGTGGTGTCGAAGTCCATGCTTTTCCGCTTCTTATTCCACAGCCAAGACATTGGGGAGACGTCTCGGACAAAGGCGTACCACAAGTCTAGAGCACACTCGCTGCCAATCGGTCAAAATAGGTTGCAGGTCGCCGGAATCAGTATGTGTTTATGTTTCAGCCATTTGCGACTAGATACCCGACATCGCGACTTGATGTACACGTTAGCACATTGCGGACAAATGGGAAATCTATTGCCCACCTCTTAGGTAACCCGTGGGGATTACTTTCCACCTTCTTGGGGATAAAATCCCTAACTCTCAGCAAACACTAGCAGATTGGCCACATGACAAGAGAGACGAGGGCCGATTTGATGTGCTGGAGAGGAATGTGAAACAGTTTTCCATTTTTTGCGGCGCGGGCTGCGCGGTCAAGCGCCCGGAACGGAGGCGACCGATCCGAAGTCTCTTCTGCTCGTCGCCCGGTGCTGACCCGAAGTGCTTGTTTTACTTGTTTGTTTTACTTTGCGTGAAGACTCACTTTCGCATATTCTCAGATGCAAGCCCGCGCCATATGAGTAACTCAGTAGAGGTGGCTCCGCCCGAGGTAGCTCCGCCCGTCTCGCCGATGGAGGGTCGCTTGTCGTCCAGCTTGCCCCGTTGGCAGGGAGTGACGCTGCTGCTGCTGGTGGCCTGGCTTTACGCCTCGATTCTCGCTCGCCTCTTCCTGCAGTGGGTTGGGCCCTCCCGCGATCCAAATTTCGAGCACGGGATCTTCGTCCCCCTGTTTGCTTTGTTTGTTCTCTGGCAGGACCGCAAGAAACTGACAGCAGTTGTGTCGGCCCCATCGTGGGCGGGTCTTCCGCTGGTGGTGCTGAGCTTACTTATGCTGGTTTTGGGAGTCTTGGGCGCGGAGTTATTTTTCTCGCGCGGGTCGCTGCTGGTCCTGCTCGCGGGCCTGATTATTCTGTTCCAGGGATGGACTTTCTTTCGCGCGATCCTGTTCCCGTGGGCTGTTTTGATTCTGATGATCCCGATCCCGAATCTGGTCCTGCAACAGGTTACGTTCCCACTTCAGTTGCTGGCCTCAAAGCTGGCCACGGTGCTGCTGGAACTGGTCGGAGTTCCCGTGTTGCGGCAGGGGAATGTGATCGTGCTGGCTTCGATGCCGCTGGACGTCGCGGAAGCATGCAGCGGAATCCGGTCCCTTCTGACCCTGGTAACGCTGGCCATCATCTACGGGTACCTGCTGGAGACTCGCATCTGGGTGCGGGTGGTGTTGGCACTGTTAGCGGTGCCGATCGCGGTGGCGGCCAATAGCTTCCGTATTTTTGGCACCGGGCTGCTGGTGCAGTACTGGGATCCGGATAAAGCCGAGGGATTTTTCCACGTTTTTTCAGGGTGGCTGATCTTCGTGGTGGCCCTGATCATGCTGTTCGCTGTGCATCGCGTGATCTCGGGCGTATGGAAGAACGGGCCGGAGGCGAAATCGGCATGAAGGCCGGGTCACTTCGATTCGGGATTGCGGCTGTGCTCATGTTGGCCACGGCGCTCGTGCTCCAGGCCCATTCGCGCAGAGAATATTTTCCGCCGCGAGCGTCTCTGAGTTCCTTGCCCCTGCAGATTGACGGTTGGAAGGGAACCGACAGCGTGCTCGACCAGCAGACCCTCGACATCCTCGGTCCGGGCGAGTTTTTGGTACGCGATTACGAAAACGCGAGCCCGTCGCCGTGGATCAATCTCTACATTGCGTACTTTCCCACGCAAAAGGCGGGCGATACCATCCATTCTCCGAACCACTGCCTGCCGGGTGCGGGATGGGTTCCGACTTCGCGCGAGGTGGTGCAGATTACGAGTCCCGACGGCTCTTCGTTCCCGGTCAACCGATACGTGGTTTCAAAATCGGGAGACCGTGAACTGGTGCTGTACTGGTTTCGGGCCCATGGCCGCGCCGTGGCCAGTGAGTACTGGGCCAAGTACTATCTGGTGTCGGATTCGATTCGCATGAATCGCAGCGACGGCGGGCTGGTGCGCTTGCTAACCCCGATGCTGGATGGCGAGTCTCCCGATGCTGCACAGGCGCGCGTGATGAAGCTTGGGTCGCAGTTCCTTCCGCTGCTTGACAGTTACATTCCGCGGTAATTCTGGAGCGAGAACCACGTAGGACAGCCGCCCTCGGCTGTCCGCGGGAGCGCAGCTCGTCAAGACTTTCGTTCATCCTAACGCTCAAGAGCGCGCGGGGCTTCGCCCTGCCGGACAGCCGAGGGCGGCTGTCCCTACGTGTGCTTCGCTAGGCGTGAAAGCGGATCTCCTCGGATTTCTGCTTCCGCATCTCCGCAAACGCCTGGGGCAGGAAGCGCACGAGGTCCGTAGCCACCAGAGAATTCTCGCCGATGGATTCACAGGCCAGGTCCCCGGCCAGTCCATGAAGATAGACGGCGAGAGCAATTGCTTCGAGCGCATGCTGCGGATGTTGCGCGATTAGACCGGCAACCAGTCCGGTCAGGATATCTCCCGTGCCTCCGGTGGCCATGCCCGGATTGCCGGTGGGATTCACCCAGACGGTGCCATCGGGCGCTGCGATTAAGG
>WNFE01004446.1_pt1 | contig 10465 bp, 10 predicted proteins | sample 5400451 | NCBI WGS metagenome assembly WNFE01 (sample SAMN13153344, study PRJNA577476) | soil metagenome | isolation source: 200 cm saprolite under Douglas fir tree site 2 hole 2 | place: USA:California | collected 2015-04-18 | reverse complement strand
TTTTAGGGGAGGACCCGAGCCACTCCGCAGCGCCGAGCACGGCGCCGACCCAAGGTAAAGGACCCAAGGTAGCTGATCCAAGGTAAACGAGGTGGAGGCGGGGGTCAACGCGGCCAAGGGTCGCACGCGGGAATTATGGGGCTTCCAGGCTCAGCGCGACGCCTGCGACGCGAGATTGGGAATCGCGGCCTGCTTCACGGTGGCGGGTTGCGGGGGCGCCTTCTTGTTCAGCTTTGCCGTTGCCGCCGCGGCTTTGCGCTCGAGAAGTTTCTTGCGATTGTAGTCACGCACGATTTTTGCCACGTAGACGCGAGTCTCGTAGTAAGGCGGCACGCCGCGATATTGTTCCACGCGCTGTGGTCCCGCGTTGTATGCGGCCAGCGCTTTGATCACATCGAAGTTGTAGCGTTGCAGCAACTCGCTCAGATAGCGGGTTCCGCCCTCCACGTTGGCGCCCGGGTCGAAGGAATTGGAGACGCCCAGCTTGGAGGCAGTTTGCGGCATCAGTTGCATGAGACCTCGCGCCCCTTTGGGAGACACAGCTCGCGGGTTGAAGCCGCTTTCAGCATGGATCACGCTGTTGATCAGATCGGGATCGATATGATGCCGATCACTGATGGTGTTGATGACCTCGCTCAGGGTTTGCGGTTTGGGCGGTGGAGGAGGAGCAAGGTTCAGCGGCGGCGGCACCTGGTCCTTTTCGAAGCGTTCGATCTGGTTGGTCGCAATGTCGACATATCCGCCCTTGTCAGCCTCCAGATAAAGGCGAGTGACCGGCCCGAGGGTCTCGCGCCGCTCATGGCGGATAGAAAAACCATTGTGCAGGACGGCCAGATCGGCGCCAAAGGTCTGCACGGTGAGTAGGAGTAGTCCCAGCCCAACCGCGAATTTTTTAACTGGGCACATACTAGTTTGATGCGCCGGCCTGTACTTGTACCGCCGGCGTCGCTTCTGCGCTACGAAAAACTCGCTCCCGCGCCCAACACTTGCTCGATCGCTGCCGCCACGCCGTTCTGGTCGTTGGACAAAGTTACCGCCCAGCCGTTCCGGCGCAACTCCTCGGCCGCGTTTCCCATGATAAATGGCCGTCCGGCGAAGGCAAGCATTTCTATGTCATTGTAATTGTCACCAATGGCCATGACCTGTTCGCGAGGGATGCCACGATAATTGGCCCACCGCTCCAGGGCGTGTCCCTTGGAGCATCCCTGGTTCAGCACATCCACAATGGAGAGATCACGGACCGGATATTCGGTGCGGAGCACGGTAATGTCCTTTGCCAGGTTACCGGACGCCAGGACTCCTAACGCCTCCTGCATACGCCCGATCGGGCCGCAGAACATGGCCTGCACCGGATCGTGGGTGAGCGAGTCTTCAATCGGGATGACGAAGTCGATGTAACGCAGATTCTTTTCCAGCCAGCGCCGGATGCTGACACTCAATTCGTTCATGTGTTCCAGCACGATCGCGCCTTTGGCCTCGGTGTCGAAAGTCAGCACCGTATTTCCGCGAAATTCCCGCATGTTGGCGCACAGGCTGCGGCAGGTTTCAACCGGGAGCAGGTCGCGATGAAAGGTCTCGCCGGCAAGCGACCGCGTGATCGCGCCGTTCGAGCTGATGACCCACAAGGCGAAGCCAAGTTGCTGCACAATGGGTAGGGCAAAAGTGTGGCGCCGTCCCGTGACCACCACCACCTCGACGCCCTCGGCATGGGCCCGCCGAAGCGCCGATAAATCGGCCGCCGAGATCTCAAATTCAGGATTCAGCAGGGTGCCGTCAATATCCACACCGAGCAGGCGAACGGAGGGCTTCACCAAGCGATTCTAGCAGGCTCACGTAGGGGCGGACGCCCTCGTCCCGCCCGGCGGAGCAAGGCTCCGCGGTTTTCGCGCGCAGATGCGGTTAACCCACGTACTATACTGCTGCATCACGGCATGGGATCGCTACTATTCTTCGCTTTTTCGTGGTGGGGCATTCTGCTGCAGGCCTTCGCCATCATTCACTTTATCCGGCGCCGCCCCGACACCTTCTGGCTATGGATCATCATTGTCGGGGGCTGGCTGGGCGCTCTCGTCTACATCGCGGTTGAAGCGATTCCCGACGCCGGCCTGTTACGCCAGTCGTTCAAGGTGTTCCCCCGGCGCAAGCGTATCCGCGAATTGGAAGCCGCCATCCTGGATAACCCCTCCGCCGGCAACTATGAAGAACTTGCCGACCTGTATCTTGAAGAAGGGCAGTTCGCCCGTGCGCGGCAAGCCTACGACAAGTCGATCTCATCCCGCACCGACTCGCCCGACCCGTTCTACCGGCGCGGCGTTGCGGCCATTCAGATGGCTGACTTCGCCGCTGCTTTGCCTGATCTGGAACGGGTGGTATCGCAGGATCCCACTTACGACTTCCATCGCGCCGCAGGACTATTGGCCCACGTCTACGCCAATACCGGCCAGCCGGATCGCGCCCAGGCGCTGTTCCAGCAAGTCACCAGGATTTCCACCTCGTCGGAGACCTACTACAACTACGCCCGCTTCCTGGCCTCCCAGCAACGCAACCCCGAAGCGCGGGAGTGGACACAGCAAATTCTGGCGAAAAAACCCAGCATGCCAGGCTATTTGCGGCGCCGCGAAAGACCCTGGTTCCGCAAAGCCAGTGCCTTGCTGAAGCGCCTGCCCGCTTCTGAGAACTGAGAACCAAAAACTGAAAACTGCAATGCTAAACTCCAAACGTGGCCCGCATAACCTATCTGGAGTGCACCAAATGTGGTGCACACCTTAGCGCCGACACTCCTCAGACCACATGTCCCAACGACGGCGGCGTGCTGTACGTTCGCTATAACCTGCAAAACTTAAAGCACAACTTTAATCACGCTTCTCTGCCGGCAACCATGTGGCGTTATGCCGAAGTGCTGCCCGACTTCCCTCCCGTCTCTCTGGGAGAAGGCTTCACGCCTCTGCTGCCTAGCCGTGAATTTGCCAACGTCTACATAAAAGACGAAGGCCTGAACCCAACCGGGTCTTTCAAGGCACGCGGAATGTCAGCCGCCGTGACCATGGCCAAGGCATACGGTCTGAAAAAATTGGCCGCGCCTTCGGCCGGAAATGCCGCCAGCGCCCTGGCCGCCTATGCCGCTGCCGCCGGTATGGAAGCGCACATTTTCATGCCCCGGGACGTGCCTCTCGCGAACCGGGTGGAGTGTGAAAGCTACGGCGCGCAGGTCACGCTGGTGGAAGGCCTGATCAGCGACTGCGCCCGCATGGTCGCCGAGCGTAAAGAAAAAGAAGGATGGTTTGACCTCTCTACCCTGAAAGAACCTTTCCGGCTCGAAGGCAAAAAGACCATGGGATACGAGGTCGCCGAACAGCTCGATTGGAAATTGCCGCAGGGCATCATCTATCCCACCGGTGGCGGGGTCGGGCTGATCGGCATGTGGAAGGCGTTCGAGGAAATGGAAACCATGGGCTGGATCGGCCCGGAGCGGCCAAAGATGATTGCTGTGCAATCCTCCGGTTGCGCTCCGATTGTTAAAGCCTGGGATGAAGGTAATGCGGTTTCCGAATTCTGGCCCCAGGCCTCCACCCTGGCCGCCGGACTGCGTGTGCCTAAGCCGTACGGCGACTACCTTATCCTCGACATTCTCAAGGGAAGTGCGGGCGTAGCGTTGGCGGTATCCGACATAGAAATAATGGATGCCTTGCGGCATTGGGCTCGAGTGGAAGGAATTTTCGCCGCGCCCGAGGGGGCAGCGTCGTTAGTTGCTTATCGCAAATTGCGCCACGGCGGGTTCTTTACTTCGGACGACAGAGTGGTGCTGTTCAATACCGGGTCAGGTCTGAAGTATCTGGATGTGATTGAAGCCCAAAAGAAGCAGGCGGGAAAACCGCCGGCCTCGCGCCAGATTGGTGGCATCATCGGGCCGTACTAGGCGGCGCCGGCCTACCGGTCCCGCGGGCGACGGCAAGATGCCCTCACGACAGCCGGCGCTACATCGAACCATGACCGAACGTCTCTACTATCGCAATTCCTTCCTGTACGAATTCGATGCCGAAGTCCTGGACACGGTCTCCGCCTCAAACTCAGACCCACGCATCGCCATCATTCTCGACCGCACCGCTTTCTATCCCACCAGCGGCGGCCAGGTTTTCGACGCCGGCTCGATTCTCCTGGCTGCAGCGAATTCTTCCCTGCGTGTGGCCGAAGTCGCGGAGCGCGATGACGGCAGCGTCCTCCACATTCTGCAGGAAGCCACCCCGATCCCGAAAGGAAGCCGCGTGCGCGGCCTGATTGACCCTGATCGCCGTCGCGACCACATGCAGCAGCACTCCGGCCAGCACGTTCTCTCCGCCGCATTCGTACGATTATTCGACATGCCCACAGTTTCTTTTCACATGGGCGCCGACTACTGTTCGATTGACCTGGAGACAAAGAGCCTGAATCTGCGGCAACTCGAAGCCGTCGAGGCGCTGGCCAACCAGGTTGTGCAGGAGAATCGTGCGGTCGAGATTCGCTTCGTCACGCAAGAGGAAGCGCGCGGACTCGGCCTGCGCAAACTGCCGCCAGTGGAAAAAGACGAATTGCGGCTGATCGACATTCGCGATTTTGACCTTACAGCTTGCGGCGGCACGCACGTTCAGAGTACGGCGCAAATCGGCTGCATCCTGCTTCGCAAGACAGAAAAAGTCCGCCAGGGATGGCGCGTGGAGTTCGTTTGCGGCAAGCGCGCGGTTGCAACCGCTCGGCGGGACTACACGACACTGTCCGATGCGGCGGGCATTCTCTCCACCCAGCTCCGGGACGTTCCCCTGCAGATTCAGAAGTTGCAGGCGGAGTCACGGGCCTCGCGGAAATCGCGGGAACAGTTGCAGGAAGAACTGGCCGGGCTCTATGCCGAAGGTCTGCTCTCCCAAACGCTTGAAAGCGACGGACGAAAGATCATCGCGCATACGTTTGCGGATCGCGATCTGACCTTCATCAAACTGCTGGTCCAAAGGCTGACCCGCCAGAGTCGGTCCGCTGTTGCTCTCCTGGGCACGACTTCAGCTCCGCCGGCGCTGGTTTTTGCGCAATCACCCGGCCAGCCTTTCGATATGGGAGCACTGATGAAAGAAGCCCTGGCCAAACTAGGCGGACGCGGAGGCGGAAGCAAGGACATGGCGCAGGGCGGCCCATCGCAGGTGGAAGCGATCGAAGCCACCCTGAGTGAACTGGCGGAACGCCTGCGAACTTTGTCATCCTGAGCGGAGCCTCTGCTTCGCTTCGCGAAGCACGCCCTCCGCTCAGGATGACAACCGATCATGGACCCCTTCGTGCTACATTTCCTTCAGCGGCCGCGATTTAACGAATCCGATCTTTAACGAATCCGATTTTTGATGAATCATGGAACAGCGACTCATCCTCATCAATCTGCTGATCAAGCTGGGCGTTGCTGCCTCCGCCGCCAGCATTCTGGGCCGCTCGGTGGAATTCAAGTCGCTGCTGTTTCGCGATGAACGTAATTTGAGGCAGAAAATCTATCTTGTGCTGTGGATCGGTATTCCCTTGGCCCTGGGCGTGTGGATCCGGTTCAGCGCCCCCAAGAGTTTTGCTGCGGGCGACCTGTCCTTCGAAACCACGGTGTTGTTGGGCGTCGTTGGCGGACGGCTCACCGGCGTGCTGGGTGGCGTTCTGCTGGCGCTTCCTGCGATCTGGCATGGGGAGTGGGCGACGTTGCCCTTCAACGTGCTGTGCGGTTTCGTGGCCGGGCAATTGCGCAACTTCGCTCCCAATCGCGAAGACATCTGGTCGTTTTCCCCATTCGTTGATCTCAGTATCTACCGTTGGATCCGGCGCAACCTGCCCACACCTCACCCGTTTGAATGGCAGACCATGTTTTTCTTCACCATTGTGGGACTGCGCTTCGTGCAAACCGAACTTTCGCGCTTTGCGCCCACCGCCACCTTCAGCCAGGAAAGCCCGACCTGGTGGGTGGAGGTCCTGATCTACGCCACCTCGGTCACGGTTGTCGGAACGGAACTCAAAATCTGGAACAGCGTCCGCATTCAGATCAAGCTGGAAGAGCAGGAGCGCTTGCTTCTTCACTCCCGCATGGAGGCGCTGCAGAACCAGATCAATCCGCATTTCCTTTTCAATACCCTGAACTCGGTCTCTTCACTGGTCCGTTTTGATCCGGACACTGCCCGCCAGCTGATCCTCAAGCTGGCCAACATTCTTCGCCGCCTGCTGAACAGCAGCGACGCTTTCGTACCGCTGCGCGAAGAGCTTGAATTCATCGACAACTATCTGGACATCGAAGTGGTCCGCTTCGGCCGCGACAAGTTGAGGGTGGTCAAGGAACTCGAAACTTCATCACTGGACACAATGGTCCCCAGCATGTTGCTGCAGCCGCTGGTGGAGAACTCCATCAAACACGGTTTATCGTCGAAGATCGACGGCGGCAGCATCTACTTGCGCAGCCGGCTGACCGAATCGCACCTTATCATCGAAGTCGAGGACGACGGCGTGGGCATGGGTTCGGCCAATCTGCTGGAGCGGCCCACCGGCTTAGGTGGAACCGGCATCGGAATGGCCAACGTGGCGGAACGGCTGAAAGTCCTGTATGGCGATACGGCGCGAATGACCATCGACAGCCACGAAGGGAAAGGAACTCTGGTCAGGCTGCGCTTGCCGGTGCTGCAAGGATCGGGCGCGATTCCGGAAGCTTTCTATGAAGCGCGCTCCAGCACGCGCCGGTAAAACTCTTCATATTGCGGAATGATCCGGCTGGCGCAGAAGCGCGATTGCGCCACCGCCCGGCTGGCCTTGCCCATGGTGCGCAATGCCTCTTCGCTGCTCAGCAGTTCGAGTGCATAACGCGCCATGGTGTCCACGTCGCCCACTTCAGCCAGGTATCCGCTCTTGCCGTGCTCGATCAACTCCGGGATACCGCCCACCTTGGTGGCGATAGGTACGACTTCGCACGCCATGCCTTCCAGCGCCGCCAATCCGAACGATTCCAGTTCGCTGGGCAACAGCAGGATATCGGCAATCGCCAGTTTCTCCTGCACCAGTTCCTGCTTGCCCAGAAAAATTACGTGGTTGTGAATTCCCTTCTGCACCGCCAGCCATTCCGCGCGCGAGCGGTCGGGGCCGTCGCCAATCATCAAGAGCTTGGAGGGGATTTGCTTGCGCACGCGATCGAAAATTTCAATGCAGTCGGTGACGCGCTTTACCGGACGAAAATTCGACAAATGCAACAGCACGCGCTCGCCGTTCGGGGCGTACTCTTCTTTCAAGGCTGATGCTTTCTCGCCGCGCACATATACATCACAATTGACGAAGTTGTAGATCACCTGAATGTTGTTCCGGATGTCGAATTCGCGCAGGGTGCGCTCCCGCAAATATTGCGAGATGGCGGTCACCCCGTCGCTCTGCTCGATGGAAAATCGGGTGATGGGAAGATAAGAGCGGTCGAGGCCCACCAGCGTGATGTCGGTTCCGTGCAACGTGGTTACAAAAGGAAGTTTGCGTCCGCGGGGCTTGGCCGCCATCATCTGGCGCGCCAGCAGCGCGCTCACCGAATGCGGGATGGCATAGTGCACGTGCAGCAGATCGAGGTCATAGAGTTCGGCCACTTCCGCCATCCGCGAAGCCAATGCCAGATCATACGGGGGGTACTCGAACAGCGGATACCGGGAGACCTCGACTTCGTGATAGTGAATGTTGGGATGGGGCCCGCTAAGCCGAATGGGCTGGGCGTAAGAAATGAAATGAACTTCGTGATCGCGCTCCGCCAGTTCGAGCCCCAGCTCGGTCGCAACCACGCCGCTGCCTCCGTAGGTCGGATAGCACGTGATACCGATTTTCATGCCCGCCCCTTCTGGATCAGCCGGTCTCGCCCTTCACATTCGATGGCAGGGGCGCGGCCGGGATTCAGATTTTGCTCCATCGGGAAGGCACCAAAGGGTGGAGGGCACGGAAACGCGAAAGGATGGAGCAGCGCTTTCGCACTGCATCTCAGACATCGCAGGTGACGGCTTCTGCCGCTGAGGTCCTACACAGCTCCCTGGACATTCTGGGAAGGCTCGGACTCGGCCGCCATTGCGTCGACCTGCTGCTGCAGCCGCTCCTGAGTTTTTTGGTCGAGGCCGGTGAATTCGATGCCCATGCCCACCCCGCCATCACAGGCCCTGACAATCGCCGGCGTATCGACTCTCTCTGAATCCAGCCAGAACGTGATGTCCAGAACTTTTCCCTTGGGGAGAGGCATCAGGGTCTCCACATAACAGCCGCGGCCGTTAATGTCTGCCGCGTTGGTCCTCATCTGCATGCCGGCCTCATCGCGTATTTCAATCGGAAGGCGCACCCGGCGCCGGGGAAACCGTCTCTTGTCCGGGGGGGGCAGTTCCTCGCCCGCAACATCGTTCGGAGCGGGCGCCTCGATCCTGGGCACCTGCATTTGCTGTTGCCAGGGGCTTTCCTGCCCCTCCACCATTTTCACTCCCACTTCGATTTTCTGCATCTGCCCGGCGTCGACCACCCATACCACCTTGCAGCGGGCTTTCTTGTCCCCGACTTGTACTCCGATGATGTCGCCGGGCTTGAGTTGTCTCTCCAGCCCGGAAAGCTTGGCCCCATGATCGCTGATATTTCGGGCATGGGCATTCTGGAAGAATGGTCGACCGTCCGTGTCCATCCCAAACACTCGGACCGCAAGGTCTACGTCGACTCGGGGCTCGGGCTCATTCGGCATGCGATTGCGAACCGCTACTGAAATAAATTCGTCAGCATTAGATCATAGTCCAATCGTTTCGGCTCTGCTGTCACGAACCTCGGTTACAAAGGCCGGCGCCGGTTCCCTGCCACAAAATCGCGGGGAAAATCACGAGGCCGTAAAATCACGATAGGACACGACCTCAACCCGGTTTGCCGCCAGCAATTCACGGGTTGCCGGCGAAGTCAGGATACGCAATTCCTGCTCGCGACTTTCCTGCAGCCGGGTGCGGGTGCCACGCAAATCGGCGTCGTTGTATCCCGGATGACAAACCAACTCCCAGGTTCCGTCCGGAAGATTCTGCACCATCTTGCGGAGCAATCGCTCATCAAGCGCGCCGGTAGCCACGATGGCGCAGGTTCCGTCTGGCGTAATCATTCCGGCTTGCCGCACCGCTTCGCGAAATTGTTTTGCCAGACTGCGCAACAGTCCGACCTCGGCCGATCGCCGCCACAGGCCCGGGCGGGCCGCCACTTGAGACCCGCGGATGCGCTCGAACGGATTCCTTACCGCCCGCACCCCACAAGCCCGGGCCGCGCGCAACAACGGCCTGAAGACTTGCGGAAACATGTGAGTGTGCTTGTGCGAATCCAGATGAGTCACCGCGATTCCGGACGATTGCAGCTTGCCGATTTGAGCCGTGGCCTCGGCTTCGATCTCATCCGCATGAAGACGGCCAAGCAAGGCGAGCACAGCAAATTTGCTGATCCCTTCGCGGAAGCGGGAATTGCCTGCGGACCGGCTGCCGCCGTCGCGATCCAGCAAACTGCGGACCTGCGTTGAGTCAAGCATGGGAGCGCCGTCCACCAGGACGATATGACAGCCCACACCGAGTCGAGGCCGGGACCGTGCCAGCGCTACCGCCTCGTCAAACGCCTGCCCGTTGGCCATTAACGTGGCCGAAGTCACGACCCCGCCTTCGTGCGCTTCCATGATGGCGCGATTCACTCCGGCCGTGAGACCGAAATCGTCGGCGTTGATAATCAGGCGGCGCACCGCCCAGTCTAACAAGGAAAGAATAGGTGAGGTTAGGCTCCGGGGAGCGAAGAGCGAGGCAAGGACGGAATTCCGACGAGTCGAGCGTGGCGATGCGATGCGACCCGGGTTTGACTGCAGTCCAGGTTTGACCGCAGTAAGTTTGACCGCAGTCCAGGTTTGACCGCGTTTTCCGCGCTCGCATATACTCGAAGATCGCTTGTTCCCGGATGTTCATGCCGCGCAACGTTCACGCAGACGCCAGTCCACCCTGGCGACGAGGGGGCGGTTAGCTCAGCTGGTTAGAGCGCCTGCCTTACAAGCAGGAGGTCGCAGGTTCGAGTCCTGCACTGCCCACCATATTTTCAATAACTTACGCTTGACACCATTTCTGAGGTCAGCAGTAATGAAGCTGCAACAGGGGTATCTCACCGAAAAACAAGGCAGTTGGATCGGGCACCAGTCAAGAACGGTTCGCTCAGCCGACATCACAGAGCATGAGGTTCGCCATGGACAGAAGCTGCTTGAGACTTAATGTGCTGCTCGTATTCGGCGTTATCGCGGGCACGCCAAGCCTGCTTATGAGCCAGCAGTCGCCGTCAGGCGGACCCCCCGCGCACATGGTAGTCACGGTAGAAGCTCGTCATGGCGCCGACGTTCCCGTCATCCAGAAGGAAGATGCGATGGTTTATCAGGGCCGGGATCGTGTCAAGACGACCGATTGGGTTCCCTTGCAAGGAGATCGTGCCG
>WNFE01004440.1_pt1 | contig 10473 bp, 9 predicted proteins | sample 5400451 | NCBI WGS metagenome assembly WNFE01 (sample SAMN13153344, study PRJNA577476) | soil metagenome | isolation source: 200 cm saprolite under Douglas fir tree site 2 hole 2 | place: USA:California | collected 2015-04-18 | reverse complement strand
ACGAGAATTCGATGCTCGGAAACAATGAGGTCGCTGGAATGCTGCCCTTTGTTTCCGACGATGCCGGAACACCATTTGCCGTCGGGATTATCGCGATGGACGACAAAATGGCCATAAAGGCACGGCCATAAGCCATTGGCCAGGCTGTACCTGGGACTCGTTCAGCAAATCCCCCGCCGAAATCAGATTCACGAATTGCGCTGCCTTTTCGACGGGATAGGTAGACGGCAGGGAAATCAACCATCCAAACATGGCGGTCTTCATGGCGTCCGACAAGGCGAGCGGGATGACGGGAACTACCGTCAACTTAACCCCTTCATGAGCCCACCGGGCCTTCAGAGCCGCTGCCCCTTGTGCCGCTTCGCCGAGGCCGCCGGACCGCCCTGATCCTCCCGCTCTTTCCTCCACCGCAGAAGAACCGATCGTGACCATCGGACTCAAGCCCGGAAATGCCGACCCCGCGCGGCATCTCGACACTCTCAAGAACCTCTCCAGTTCGAGGATCGATTCGCCTCAAATCACTGTCATCACCTTCCCAGCTCGCGTGCCAGAGCTCTCCATCGACCCAGGTGACTCCGGTGACGAAGCGGTTGGACTCGATGGTGCGAAGAATCGCGCCTGTATTGGGATCGATTTGATGGATCTTCCGATTCCGATACTGCCCGACCCAGAGCGTCCCTTCGGCCCACGCGAGCCCCGAGTCACCGCCACCGCCGGGCGCGGGGATGGTGGCGAGCACACGGCCAGTCTTTGGATCAATCTTCTGGATGCGATTCTCGGCAATCTGAAACAAGTGCTGGCCGTCGAATGCCGTTCCTGCGTGCGCGGCGACATCGATCGAGCGCACTGTCTTGCCGCTTCCAGGATCGAAGGCATTCAGCGTGTCTCCAGCGGCAAACCAGACGTGCAGACCGTCATACGTGACTCCATGTACGTGGTCGCAGCCTGGAAAAGGACCATATTCACGAACGATTTCGGCGTTTGATCGGTTCATGCCCCCATCCTAGTCGCCCGGCAGTGGAGCGGGGAGTAACAAAATCGTCGCGAATCCCGGTACGGGCGTGGTGATCCAGCGACGAGCGCGCGCGCGACCAAACGACTGCACCTTGCCTTCTGACGCAAGGGAGTAGAGTGCGCGCTGCACCGTGCGTTGGCTGGCGCCAAGCGCAAGCGCTAGGGCCGAACTCGACCACGACTCACCGTCCGCGAGGAACGCGAGCACGTCGCCATGGCCCTCTTCGATGGGCCGGGCCAGCACGACGACTTCACGTCCACGGCGCGGAATGAGTGCGAAGCCCCGTTTCGTCGCGTTGATCCCAGCTAGCGACCGAATCATCCTGCGGAGGCGAGCAATTTCGACGCGCAAGCGTACGCGATGAGATTCGTCTACAAACCTTGCTCCGAATGCGCGAGCCAAAAGCAAGTCCCTTGGCACGTCTCCGGGCCACGCTTCGCTTAGCACACGTACGAGCGCAAACAAGAGCGGGCGTGTTGCGAAGGAAACGATGGTGTTTGCGTAACGCACGGCATGGCGGCATGCATCCGCTACGAGTGCGTTCGACGCCACCAACGCTTCGATGTCTTCGAGCAAAACAAGTCGCTCCGTGCCACGCGAAATAAGGCGCGCGGCCGGAGTATTCAGAATTCGAGATGCGCTTTCTACCTCCGCTGTCAGTGCAGGGATACGTGCTTCGCGTGCGGCATGCTCGGCCCTTGCCAGCGCACCACGTGCCTCTTTGGTCCGGAGGCGCCGCATGGCGATCCCAGCAAGCACGAGTTCGTGGGCGGTCCTCGACGCCGGCGGGAAGAGACTTGGATCGAGGTCAGCGAGCTTAAGCTCCGCCTCGTCGAGGCGCCCGATCAGGAGCAGTCGCCGAATTTCAAGATAGCGCGCATGCGCGGCATTCAGACGGTCACCGTGCTGTTCGAGCGTCACCCGCGCCGCGTCGAGCGTCTTCGCAGGGAAGCTGAGGTCGCGCGAGGCCAGCGCGATCTCGGCCTCGGCCACGATACACCTTCCGCGGGCCACGGCTTCTTTCGGACCGAAGGCCCGCGCAGCGATCCGCAGCAGTTCCTTCGCTCGCGCGTATTCGCCGAGTTGCGCCATCGCGATGCCTCGAAGCGCGAGCGCTGGCGGATCGTCTCGCAAGGCGACTCGCTTCAATGCTCCGAGAGGATCACCCGCTGCGAGCGCACATGCTGCAGCAGTGATTAACGAGTCCATCGGAATCCCGCCACACTTGTCACTCCCACCCTTTCGACACCCCGCGGTAAATATAGCGCATGGTCACCGGGTCAAGTCGAGAACGGCAACGAGGACCAAAGACATTCGACGGGCATTTGAAACTAAGGGAGTTCAAAAATGAGAAAGGTTCAGACCATTTCGGTAGTCCTGGCTCTACTGTTCTCGCTCACAGTGAGCGCGCAAAACAACGAGACTGCCAAGGGCACAAATAAACTCGCGCCCTTGCCACGAGATTTGGAGATTCAGCTGGCGCTCAGCGCCCTCCCACCGCACCTACGGGATAATGCGACCGTATATGTCTTGAATCCGGACAAAGGCTTTGAAGTCGCCCGCCAGGGTACGAACGGATTCCATGCCCTTGTTGCTCGAACCGGTGACGACACGTTCAGGGGGACGTGGCCGCTGAAGGCATATCGAGATGACATTCTCTACCCGATTTCCTTTGATGAAGCCGGTGCCAAGGCGCAGATGCGGGTTTTCTTTGATGCTGCAGAAATGCAGGCTAAGGGGACTCCACCCGAAGAACTCAAGCGGATCCTCCAAGACCGTTACAGCACACACTACTACAAGGCGCCCGAGCGAGCCGGTGTGTCATATATGTTGTCTCCGATTCTTAGGACTTACGTGAATCCAGATGAAACGGAGAACGTAGCGACTGCCAACGTCCCTCACGTGATGTACTACGCCCCGAATGTATCTAACAGAGAGGTCGGTGCGGCAACCCCAACGTCCGAGCAACTGCTTTACTTCAGCGAGCATGGGCGCTGGCCGGATACGCCATATCCGTTTCTCATACTGCATGGCCCGCATGGATACATGGTCCAATTTCGCGGCGTAATGGAAAGGGATGCTATTACCAAGGAATACGAAGGAATGCTTGCACGGCTTTGCAAGATCAAGGACGAGTGGTGTTTGCCACAGTAAATGCCCCTCAGGTAAGGATTTGGTCGCGCCGGTCACGCACAGGCAGCGACGGAAAAGACAGAGGAACTAGTCATGAAAAATCAAAACTTCACTACCACCATTTCGGTGGATCAGTCTCCCGAAGAAGTTTTCAAAGCGATCACCAATGTCCGTGGGTGGTGGTCAGGAGAGATCGAGGGTGACACCGGCAGGCTTGGCGCCGAGTTCACCTACCGGTATAAAGATGTGCACCGTTCCAAACAAAAGGTCACAGAATTTGTTCCTGGCAAGAAAGTGGTCTGGCATGTGTTCGACAGCGAGCTGAGCTTTGCGAAAGACAAGAGTGAGTGGAACGATACCGATATTGTCTTTGATATCTCTGAAAAAGACGGCGAAACGGAAGTCCGTTTCACGCACGAAGGCCTGGTGCCCAGGTTTGAATGCTACGGTAGCTGTTCAAACGCCTGGGGAACGCTGATAAACGGGAATTTGCGCAAGCTGATCACGACCGGTAAGAGTCAGCCGGACGCGTTCGCATAGGCGCTCGGATCGCCGGCTCCTGCGACAGAGTCAACCATGTTGCTACAACATGAGCCGGCGCTGCTGAGGAACCAGCCCTGATAGTTCTTCGTTCCGGCCGGATGACGGGCAATCCGGAGGTTATCGGTTCGCCCGTCGGATTAGCACCGACAAACCCGCTCTCGCCGTAATCGTTCAGAGCTGGCGGCGAGTGGTGAAACTTCCTTTGCAATGCACTTGTTGTTTTCTGAGGGAGCGCTCCACGAAGGCGGCGCTGCACACCTACACACTGTCGCAACGGTACAAGTTGAGAGGTACTTCGGTCAGCGTTCTGGAGATCGTGCCACCCGTGGGTGCAGACTGACTTAATGAACAGCAACGAGGAACCCAGAGCAATGCCTTTGCGAGAGTTCATCGACGAGACGATCAGAGTGCTCGGTACGGATGCGGAAGAGATTCTTGTGGAACGGGCCAAACCGCTGCGCAATAACCCTGGCCCTAATGAGGGTGCGTTCGTGACGCAGTTCAACGATCTCATGCAGCAACCGCAGTAGCCAGACGTTTTGTGCCAACGATAAAGGAGATTCCAATGAGTCGGATCCAGAAGGAGAAGAAAAGGTACTCGTTCTTGAGGCCTTCAACACGCTGTTCAACAAGCGGGACTATCCAACCGCCGAGCGTTATTGGTCACCGGACTACATCCAGCACAGCGCTCATATCGAGCCAGGCCGTGAAGGCTTGTTCAATCTCATCAAAAGCCTTCCTTCCACCTTGAAGTATGAGCCAGGAGTCGTTATTGCTGACGGCGATTTCGTGATCGTCCATGGAAGATTTTCAGGCTTCGGCGCGCCTGTGAACTGGATTGCGGCAGACATTCTGGTCGTCAAGGACGGGATTCTCATGGAGCACTGGGATGTGATCCAAGACGAGGCGACCGAGGAGCAGTCCAAGAGCGGAAACCCGATGTTCGGCGCCTCATTTCCGAAATAAGCAAAACGGCGACATCGTTTGATCGATCTCTCTTTCTGTCTGGAGGTAACTGGCGTCTATGAACGACCTTGCTCAAACTCTCATTAGAAGCACACGGCGGACTCCAACGATGGCGCCAGCTCAAAGTCGTACGGGCCAGCGCCTCGATCACAGGGGACTTTGGCACCTCAAAGGCCAGCCGGATGTGCTCAAGAATATCCAGGTCGAGGCGCAGCTCAACCATCAACATCTGATCACTCACCTGATTGGGAAGGATCGGCGAACCATATTCACGCCTGACCGGGTCTCAATTGAATCGGAATCTGGTGTGCTTGAGGAATCGCGCGATGATCCACGGAGTGCGTATCGGGGCCAGAGCCTCGAATCCCCATGGGATGACTTGCATGTGGCCTACTTTGCCAGTTACGCACTGTGGAGCTATCTCACGATTCCGTTTCTGTATACCTATCCCGGCTTCGTGTGTGAAGAACTCGCGCCTTGGAAAGAAAATGGCGAAGCCGAAAAAAAGCCGGCGGGCGCCGACATTTGTGCAGCTTTTTCGACGATCAGGTCGATGATCTTTTTGGCGTCGGCGTAGTCGATGACGGGGAGATTCCTCATGTGGGTCGGAGGATATCCGGACAAGTGCGGAGGGAGATAAATTGTGAACCACTTGCCGTCTGGTGAAAGAGCGACTACGAAAGCATTAAAAAAACCGGACTGGGCAAGAAGCCCAGTCCGGTTTTGGTAGCACAACTCAGAAAACAAACTTCAGGGCGAACTGAATTAACCGAGGGTTAGTACTGGGCACGGTCGAGCTGATCGCGCCGAAGTCGGCACTACCGAGATTCTGCGAGGGGAACCCGAACTGCGGGTGGTTGAACAGATTGAAGAACTCCGTCCGGAACTCAAGACCGTACCTTTCGGCAAAATTTGTCCGCTTGAATATGGCGAAGTCAAAGTTGTTGATTCCGGCCGCCCGGAGCGTGGAATCCACGCGTGATTCGCTCCCAAACCCCCAGTCTGGAGGTGCAGTGAAACAAGCTGTGTTAAACCACTCTGTGGTCGTGCGGGGGCCTTCCTTGTGACATCCCGCAACCACGTCGGGTCGGACGTTGGAGACGCCCAAGTTCGCTCCCTCCAAGGGGGTCGAGCCGGCAAAGCCGATTTTCAGCGGGAAGCCGCGCTGGAAGGTGGTCACGCCGTCGATTCCCCAACCGGAAACCGCCTTGTCCGCTACGCCACTTAGGCCGGCCGCGAATCTCTTGCCATGGCCAAAGGGGAGGTCGAGGACGTAGCTGATCACCAGCCGTTGTGAAACATCCTGCGAGGAGAGAGACTTTTCTCCTTTCAGATTGTTCCAGTCCTGAACTTGTCCGACACCTCCAGTGGAGCTTTCCAACCAGCTCGTCAACGTATCGGTGTTGCTGAGGAGTTTAGCGTTGGTATAGGCCACCAGCAAGGTGCCGCCGCCTGCGAACCGCCGCGTCACCGTCGCCTGCAAAGAGTTGTAAGTGCTGCTGCAGCAACCATACCCCGCCAAATTCACGTCGTTGTATTGCGGATAGGGCCGATCAAGCTGCCCTTGGCTGATCGTGGCCCCGTTCAGGTTGGGATTGGGACTTCCAACCAGCGGGTTGGGAACTTGCGTGGTGAGGGCCGCGGCCTGCGATAGAAAACTATCCGGAATCTGATTGAGGTGGGTCGAGTATTGTTCCAGATGCACGCCATGCGAACCGGCATAGGCCACGTCAGCAAAGAAGCCAAGCGGCAACTGGCGTTGGATGTCGATGTTGTATTGCTCTACATACCCGTACTTCGGGTTGAAATAGGGTGCCAGAGTGGGCGCCCCGTTCGCGGCCACAAAAGACGAGACGTTGGGCTGCGGATTGCGTCCGGGCGGCAGAATGATTCCTCCTGCGCCGAACGGTCCGGGCTCCGCGCAATTGGGGGGCGTCGGGTTTCCTGTCAGCGTGCAATTGAATCCGTCCAGCGTGCTAAAGGGAGTCTTGAACCCATCTTTGGTGGCGATAAATGGAGTGCTGGCGAGATTCACCACGTCGTTATCTGGGTTTAGTCCAAATGAGACGTAGTTCGGGATGAAGAAGATACCGTAGCCCCCCCGGATCACCGTCTTCTGGTCTAGAGCGTAGGCGAACCCAATGCGTGGCGAGAACGCTTTCTTATCCATTGGGATGTTGTTGTCGCTGGAGTTCCGGCCAGTTCCCACAAGGAACGCGTCGCCGGGGCACGCCGAACCTGCGGTCCCGCTGCAGCCCGTGACGGTAGCATTGGTGGCTCTGGGATCCCAGTAGGTAAACCGGTTGAAGCGCTCCGACCAAGTTCCCTGCAACTCATAGCGAAGCCCCAGATTCAGGGTGAGCTTCGAGGACAGACGCCAGGTGTCGTCAAGGTAGAAGGCACGATAGACTTGCCTGCCCGCGGTTTGCGCTGGAACCTGCGCGACGCCTTCGGTCTGGTTTACGAAACTCCCCGAGTTTTGCGATAGACCCAGCAGAAAGTCTGCGAAAGCGAATTGCGGATTGGAAACCCCTGCAGCCGACGTTGTCCAGTTTCCGCCGAAGGCGAACGCGCCGCTGGCGATATTGGTTTGGAAGTAGTTGTCCAGCCCTATCTCGAACTGAGCTCCCGCCTGTAGCGTATGCTTTCCCCGGATCATAGTGAGCGCGGGGGTCAGATTGTACTGCGTGTTGTGATCTCCGATAGCACTGTTGCCCTGCGACTTCCCGACGTCATTGTTGAACGGGAACGCCGGGGTAGGAGGAGTGCGCATCGAACCCGGCGGACTGTTGTAGGTGGATGGCCAGCCGAGAGTTGTCAGATCAAAACCCGAAAGGAGGGGTGCCCGCGCGTAGACGAATCGGCTTCCCGCCAGATTTACGTCGAGAATGGTCGTCGGTGAGAAAACGTGGTTCAGACCCAGGGCGAGCAGCTTGCTGTGGTAGATCTCCGCGCAACGATCAAAGCAGAGACCGGTTCCTAACGGATTCGTGGGGAGATCGGTCAACCCCCAATAGGCAAATCTTCCAAATAAGCGCGTGTTACTCGAAATGCTCTGGTCTCCGCGCGCAACGAACTCGGTGGTATTACCCCCAGATGCGGCCGCGCTCGTGAAATTGTCCACTACTACGCCGGTCTGTGTAGGAGCCGGGAAGTACTTTTGCCACATGGTAGTTGTGGCTTTGCTGAACTCCGTACTCGGAATGCAGTTTCCCGGGCAACTTGGATTGCCTGAGTCCTTCCCGTAGGCTTTTCGACCCAAGAACGGGTCATAGATTTGTTGGGTTGCGTCATTGCATATACCGGCGGCGGTGAAGCCCGCCGTACACAGCGCCGAGAAATCTCCGTTCAACATTCCGTTCGCTGGAACGGTGGTGGTGAACGGCGATCCTGTCCGCTGCCGGTACTGCTCCCAGTTCACGTAGAAGAACGTCCTATTCTTGATCACCGGCCCGCCGAGTTGAAACCCATACTGGTTCTGCGACCACGGTGGCGGCTCGTTCTTCTGGCCATGAGTCAACTCGTCGCGCTTGTGGAAGAATTCGTTGGCGTTAAGCACCTTGTTACGGAAATATTCATATGCGGAACCATGCCAAGTGTTGGTGCCGGATTTCGTGCTAAGGTTCACGATGCCGCCGGAGAACTTGCCCCATTCGGCGCCCAGATTGTTGTATTGCACTTTGAACTCGCCAATCGAGTCCTGGGTTGGAATGATGATCGGCAGGTTGATGTAGCCAATATTCAGCGGCTGGCCATCGAGGTACTGCGCGCCCTGGTTGGCAAAGGAACCTCCGACTTGGTAATTGCCCCAACTGAACGGGTTCTGGGTCACCGGCGAACCACCGGACCCACCTTGTGCAACCGCTGCAGGAGAGACCGTAATCAAGTTAAAGATATTGCGTCCGTTCAGAGGCAGTTCGTCGGCCTTGCGCTCCTCGACCACCTGACCCAGGGACGAAGTCTCGGCCTGCAGCAGCGGAGTCTCAGAGGTCACTTCCACAGTCTCAGCGACTTGGCCAACCGGCAAGGTAGCGTCAACGTGAGTTTCCTGCTGCACCTGGACCACGACATTGGTTCGGGCGAAATGCTTGAAGCCGGACCTGGTGATGTCGAGGCGATATTCGCTGGGCATCACGTTCACAAACTTGTACCCACCCTCATTGCCTGTGGTCTGAGTATGCTTTTCCTGGGTTCCCGTGTTGGTGAGCGTGACTTGAGCGCCGGCTACGACCGCTCCGGAAGAATCCACCACCGTGCCGTCGACGGTGCCGTAAGTACTTTGGCCGTAGAGGGAAAGAGAAGTCGCGAGGACTAGAACCACAGCGAACAGAAGCGTCTGCAACTTGGAAGACGTCATACCTGCCCCACCTTCAGAAATTGGAATATATATCTTAGATTTTGGATTAACTGCACAGTACTAGTCGGATATCCACACCGATCCCGACTAGTCTTTAAGAGTTAGCCCTGTCAATAGTTACGGGAATGTGAAAGGAGTTGTACCAAGTTAAATGAAAGATGGCTCCAGAAGACAAACAAGACAGCGACCGTGCGATGCGGGCCCGCCTTACGGGTGATTCGCTTCTTTTCTCAGCAGCGCATAGAGAAAGGGTTTTCCGGTTGGCTTCTGGCTCCCGCCGCGCGGCTCAACGGTGACGAAGACCGCGTCGATCTCGGCGAGTTGCTTAGGATCATCCCAACGAAGCACCCAGCGTCGGTTTGATTCGCTGTCCATGTACAGAATGCCAAGATTCATTGGGTGCGATTTCACGGACAACTCGGCATCTCTCTGCCCCCATACCTGGAAGGCACTGGCGTTCTTGACTCCCGGTTGGCGATCGAGATCAAAGGCGTAGAAGATCAGCGATTTGTTCTGCGTGTAAAATACACGCCCAAAGGGTTTGCGGGTGCGGCTTCCGCTGTCGACATCGAAAACGTCGGCGATATACAACTTCCGCGCGCCCATGAGTTCACGAATGTCGCGATCGGAGGCCAAATATTGTTCGCTGTCCTTGAGCCTGCGGTCCTGATCGCGGGTAGCGGCCGAAAGTTCCTCGATTTTCGATTCCAGCGACGCCGTGCGCAGAAGAACACGATCGTGCTCGGCGTGAAGGCTGGTGAACTCCACTTGAAGGAGTTGGTACGCCCTTTCTGCCTCGCGAACTTGTGCGGCCAGTTTGTCACGCTCCTCGGAGACCTGGCGAAATTGCGCTTCCCCTTTGCTGTTGGCCGTCGAGAGTTCGCTGGAATGGTCCTCGGCCAGGCGCAGCGTGGCACGCAATCGAGCAAGATCGCGTTGCCCGGTGGAGATCTGCCTCTGCAAACGGGATATTTCCGCCGTCTGCAGGACGAGCAAATCGTCCGCCGTTTTCTTTTCTGAGGCCAGTTCCTGGAGGGCTGTAGGCGCTGGGGATAGGATGGCGACGCTGGCAGTTCGTCTTCGCCCGGCTGGCCGCCGACTGCCCAGTTGATAAGACCCTGCGCCCACCCCAACCAACAGACAAGCAGTCGCTGCGGCGGCAACCCATCGTGCACGCCAGTTCCAAGGCCAAAAAACACGGGCGGCACGGGGCTGGGCAGCCAGCTCAATCGCAGAAGTCTCGGATTCTTGAATCCGCGAGGCCAATTCGCTTTGTGCCGCACGGTAGTCCCAGGCTTCGGCTTCCGAAACGCGGCCCCTATCCGCCGCGAGAAAGGCCATCCCTTCCGAACTAAGGAGGGAGTACTCGCTATAAATTGCGCGACACCCTTCGCACAACTGCAGATGACGCTTCAGTTCGATTCGTTCGCTGACGGTGAGCGCACGCGCCTGCGCCAGA
>WNFE01004438.1_pt1 | contig 10475 bp, 10 predicted proteins | sample 5400451 | NCBI WGS metagenome assembly WNFE01 (sample SAMN13153344, study PRJNA577476) | soil metagenome | isolation source: 200 cm saprolite under Douglas fir tree site 2 hole 2 | place: USA:California | collected 2015-04-18 | reverse complement strand
AGGATGTTGTCTTGGGCAACAAGACCTTCTTCGGATCGGTCAACGCCAACATCAACTACTTCCGCATGGGCCTAAAGGATTTCGCGGAGATCCAGAAACGATTCCCGGGCGTCTTGAGGGATACGATTAGCATGAGAATAGCACCTGAGGATTTTCAGAAGGCGTACAATCCGAACAAGGATACCATCAAGACCGTTATCCGATTCAACAATTAGAGACAAAATGATGGAAATGGGGGCACCGGGCCCAGTGTCACGGGATCCCCAACAGGATTCATGGGTCAGTCAACACTTTTTGGTACCCGCATAGTGGTTGACAACCCTATACTGGAGCCGTTCTTTGCAGTGGGAACCCGCTGATTTTTCAAAGTTTCCAAGTCACGTAGAAATGAGCCACAATCGCGTAAGAACACCCTGATTAGGGGACCAGGTTACGGTTTTGGAATCGCCTACGAAGGCAGCTTTTTTCCGGGAGACAAAACCATGTTGAAATCGAAACATCAAAAGGAGTTTTTCAGTCGTCTGAGCGTTGGCGCTTGGAATATTATTCTCGGCTATGGCCGAGTCTTTCAGAGAGAATCATCATCACTTCCTCTACCGAATCTTGGATCGTCGCTTCACAAGGGCAGTAATAATTACCCACCAGCCAGGGGATGTGATCGCAACACCAAGATCTCGTAGGACCCATTCCAATCCAGGAAAGTCTATGCAATAACCACTGGGAGTTGTGCAGACACCATGAGTTCCGAAGATTACGAAGACTGCGAATCCCCCTATCACAATTGCTATCCCCAACGAGACCCTAGCAAGCCTGCCAATCATTCACCTGCAACCTCCAAGATCCCCTTCTCCGGGCGGTTCCTCTCACAATAGTGTTGAAGATTGCTTTTCCGCCAAGTGTTTTGGAGGGGGTTGTTTTCGCGGGCCTCAATTCGGCATCAGTATCCCGGAGGCCGGGGACTGGTCCGAGGAGTGCCTCCCGGTAGGCTCAGGAAGTTCAAGATATTCAATGGTGCAGAGGGGCCGACTCTAGTAACCAGGGGAATGTAACGCCAGCCGTTGAGTTGACGCATATTGCCGTTCCGAGTGATTTCGTTCGTGTAGACGCCAATTTCGTTCCAAATTGTTCCGGCAGCAAAGTCCTTACCAGTTTGAACTAAAACACGGACTTCGCCTTAACTCTCTGTGGAACTGAGTCCACTCTGAAAGGATGAGAAAAAAGGGGTAAGAGGAATGAGAAGTGTACCGGTTACTGTGTAACCGTGGCTGTGTAGATGTCCTGGTCTCTGTTACCGGTGTTGTTTGCCTCGACGTTCGGAGTGCTAAGGTTGGGGTCTGTGAACACCACGTTCCTGTTGTCTGTCCAGGCAATGTGAACAGTATTGCCGACTGAAGCTATCCCGATATAGTCGCCGTGGAATGGCAACGTCCCACTCACGAACATTGGCCAGTTCCCATTGCTAGGGACATCGGTTACCTTGACCGCGGTCCAGCTCGCCCCACCGTTTGTGGAGAAACTGTAGTATACGTCGATTATGGATTGTGGGCCCGGACCGCCGGCGTTGAGGGCTAGGGAGGGTTGGTTATTGTCTGCCGGGTTGGGGTCGTTAACATCCGTGTAGTAGGCCACGTCAATTCGCCCGGCTACTGTTGCGATGGCCGGGAAGACCTCGTCATGATCCATCCCACTTTGAACGTTGTTAGCGGTGATGTTGATTACCTTGAAGGTAGACCCGCCGTTGGTTGATTTAGCCACAAACACGTCTGAGTTGATATTCGCCAGAATTACATTGCCCGAGCTGTCAAAGTTTGGAGCGGGGTTAGTGTCCGCGAAATAGGTGACGTAAACGTTTCCGGAGGGGTCGACTGCTGGCTGTTGTGTTCGGGCTGTTCTGAAGCCGAAAACTCCGCAACAGTCTCGTTGACCATTGTTTCTGGGAACAGCGTTGAAGCTCGTGATCTGGACGGCTTTGCTGAAGTGTTGGCCACCATCGATCGATTTGACTAGGGAGACTCCGGTGGTCGTGGGCTGGAATTGGCCGCCGCTTGCGAATGTGACCCATGTTACATAGATTGTTCCATCGGGAGCGACCGCGATGCCGCAATCTTGGTTGAGAATACTGCCCTGCTGACCACGGTCAGAGACAATATGTGGCGAAGAGAAAGACTGTCCACCATTAGAGGAGAGGGAGAACATTATTCTGTCCCCGCCGAACAGGCTTGATGGCGCTGGGGCCGATCCGATGAACCCGGTCCAGCAAGTGTAGACCTGTCCTGCGAACGGTGAGCCAGATTGCGTGTCGACCGCGAGGAAATTCTTGTCATCAAAGACTCCGAAAGAATTCCCGTTGAAGTCAACCGTTGCAGTGGAGCTGTAAGTTGCGCCGTCTGACGTGTACTTAGCTACGAACACCCCATTCTCTTGTAGCGGTCCGGGAGTATCAGGGAAACCGCCCGCGTTGAAGGCAATGAAGGAGTAGTAGAGGTTGCCGTTCAGGTCGAAGGCCATGATGGGATCCGAGGCACCTGCCAATCCATGAGCCGGTGAAGCGAGACCTTGAGGAGTATTGTCGCCAGGGAAACCTGGCACCAAGTCATTCGTCCAAGCTCCTCCACCGTTTGTTGATCGGTAGTATCCCATCCAGACGGTTGTTGGAACACCAGGTGGGAGAAACCGAGAGCGCCGGTAATCGTTGGCGCCCGCGACCAAGACATTTGTGTTGGCAGGGTCTATCGTTATCCATGGCTCGTTCTGCTGCAGGTGGTTCTGGTCGCCACTGTTGAGGGTTCCTGGCTGTATTACGTTGACGTTCGTACCGACCGTGAGGGCTGAGGCGGGTAGGATGCCTGAGATCGTAAGAAGTACGAAGGAGAATGCGAGAGGAAGTGTCTTGATTCTATTAAGTTGCATAGAAATCTTCAAAACGTGCTACACAGGTAGAGAGTAGAAAAGCCTTCCGCCTGTATTACGCTCCCGCTAACCGTGGCCTGCTCAAGATATCGGGGACTAACGCCCGAGAACCGCAGGTCCATATTGACACCTTGGGGAACCACAACCCCGTCATATTTTGCGAAATCCAAAAGACAAGATAGGCCGAAAAACGGGTCGGAATGTTCTCTTTTCCGATAGTTGCGAGCCATCTCCAAGGCGTTTGAACTTGCATTGGTCCTTCCCCCAAAAAACTAGGAACGGAACAATCTTATGCATTGAAATCAACGAAACATCTTCGATTGAGCCATATTTGATTGCAGAGCTGTCTAGACAGCAAGAAAAAGGGGTTTTTGAGGGTAAGCCGTCGCTCACCCTCCACTCTTAGTGCGTTAGCTGCACTACTTGTATTATGAAGGTCACGCCTGGCGGGGGCGTGAAGCCCAGGATCATGGATGTGGAGAAGTGACCTGGAACAGCGGGAAAGCCCGTGTCGAGAGGAGTCGGCGATATGGGTACTGTTATCGGGGGTCCTCGCGGAACCGTACCTGTGAAGGTCATTGTTCCACTTGTTACGAAGAAGGTCAGTGGGCCGGCGCTTCCAGGCATGATCGTCCAGCCCGTAATTTCAACGTTGAAGTGGTCCGCTCCGGCTGATCCATGGCTTGTCGGACCCGTCAGATGGCCACAACCGGTAAGCGTTGCGTCCCCAAGGCCTCCGCTGTCGAACTCAACCCAGCCCCAGAAGCCACCCAGCATCGAATCGCAAAACGACGGGTTGTTGCAGTTGAAAGAGAGCCCGATCTGCCACAAGGCTGTGCTGCCATAGGCGTGAGCCGCAGGAACCGCCATTGGTACGAGAGGCAGAACTGCGAGAACGGCGCTTAGAGCTGCGAATTCCAAAATTGTCTTTGGTCTAATCAATTTTTTCTTCCTCGCAATCTATTCTTGATGTTTATTTAACATGTTTTGGATCTGTAGGATGCCGAGGATATCGATAGAATGATTGTTTTTCCAAGCCGAGGTTGGTACGAATCGTGTCGGTTCCTGAAACGCAAGCTCGTTCTTCTTTGAGGCATACTCCGGCAGCCCTCGTGGCAACACCAGTGGCCCGCAGACTCAGCTCCTATCCCTAAGGCTGCAAATATCGTAATCTGAACCGCGAGTAGCGCCATCTACTCATTGCAGACGGAAGAGCGGACGAGCTGCAGTTTCTTTCGTAAAGCAGGTGCCAGCATGTCTTCCCGGCCGTTTGAGAAACAGTTTTCTGGGAGTGTTATTCTCGGCTATGACCGAGTCTTACAGAGATAGTCTCCAGGATCGCTCTAGGATTTTGATGACCCAAACGACCCTGTAGGTCTCGACCTCCAATGAACAACCGAAGCGGCGTGCCCTGCTACCAGCTATTCAAGGGCGTGGGAGAGAGGCGGGTTTAACTCCCAAGCAGGGAACCACACTCGACAATGTGGGGTTGAGTTCAAGATTCTTCTCACGTAAACGGTGAAGATGACTATTCAGTAGGTTGGGGCAGTGGAGGAGAGCGCAATGGCACCGGCGTCGACTGCACGATTGAAGTTGTAGTTTGTCCATAAGGATGCAATTGATCTATAATCCGCTCAAGATCTCGTACCGAAGTCACATAAAGCCTCATGAGAAAACAGTCATCACCAGTAATCCTGTGACATTCCGTGATGTTGGGAATAGACTCCGCAAGTCGGGCCAAGGTGCTCAACTGCCCTTGCATGGGCCTAATCCGAACATAAGCGGACAGTGGTAGACCAAGGGTCGATGGATTTAGATCAACGTGCCAGCCCTTTATTATTCCAAGGCGCTCCATTCTACGGATCCTATCTGCAACAGTCTGTCGTGACATCTTTGATATCTTTGCGAGATCCGACAGGGAAACACGCGAATTACGTCCTAAGCTCTTAAGAAGCGCAATATCGGTCATGTCCAGCGGCACTGCTACTTCTTCGTCGGTAGAAAGCGATATTTTCTTGCGAGATGCTGGCTTTCGTGTCATGTGAGCGACATAATGCGGGCATGATATATATACTCTTGCATCTTTAGAGACCTGCGATGACCCCTCAGAAACCCCAAAGTACTTCGAGTCCCACCAACGTTCTTGCGAGAACTCCAACTCGGCTAATCTTCGTAATCAGTGCCTTCTTTCACTACCTTGGTCCGGCGTTTGCGGTAATTCTCTTCAACAGTGTGCCTGTTCTTGGAGTCGCTTGGATCAGGATCGCAAGTGCTGCAGGAATCTACTGCGTCTGGAGAAGACCCTGGCGCATGTTCAAATCACCTCGGACGAATGATGTGATACTGCTTGCCATGATGGGAGGCGTCTTCGCGAGCATGAACTCTGTCTTCTACATTGCAATCTCCAAGATTCCCCTTGCCACCGTAGGAGCCATCGAATTTCTTGCTCCTGTTGGACTTGCCGCCGTAGGCGTGCGAAATATGAGGAATCTTGGTGCCTTTGGGACAGCTATGACAGGTGCGTATCTTCTATCAGCAATACAGCTGCCTCAGCAACCCATAGCCCTGATCCTTGCGTTTGCCAATTGCGCTCTGTTCGGATGTTACATTGTTCTTGGACACAAATTAGCCCAAAGTGGTTCGTCCCCGGGTATCGACAGGATTGGTATCTCCATGCTGTTTGCGACTCTGTTTATTACGCCAATTGGATTCTCGGCTGGTCTTACATCTTTTCTCAACCCTACCCTTCTTGGTGCGGGAATAGGGGTTGGTTTGTGTTCGTCAGTCATAGCATACGCACTTGATCAGGTTGCAATGTCGCGTCTTCCACGAGCGAGCTTTGCCCTGCTTCTTTCTATTCTGCCAGCCACTGCCACAATAGTGGGGGTGATTGTGCTTGGTCAGATTCCGGATATTCAACAGCTTGTCGGAATAGGTTCAATTGCCATAGGGGTGGCACTTCATCAGCCCAGTAGAGAGTGAGGAAGTATGGAAAACCGGCCACAATGGGACTTGAATTTGATCACTCAAAACATGTTGAAGAAACCCCACGCCAATTCTCGTGTGCTTGAAAAGCATGGAGAGCTAAATACGAAGAAGATAGCGCCCTTACGAATATGTCCTCCAGCACAGCTGCAAAGTATCTCATGGGCCTAGAGAAGGCAGGAAAAATATCCTTAAGAGAGGAAAAGCCCTACAAGAAATGGAGAGTACTGTCGAAAGGCGCCAAAGACAGCGCAAGTTATGAGGAGACTTAGTTTTTGCCAACTGACCCAGGAGAACCATCGTTGGCCGACAGATTCTGGGCCGTTAGTCCGCTAGATTTCAGATATTACGGAGCAGACAAGCGACTTTTCGAGCGGCTGCACCAATATGTGTCAGAAGAAGCGTACATCAAGTATCAACTGAAAGTGGAAGCGACTCTCGCCCTAACGTTGGCAGATTGGCATGTGTGTACAAAGGAACAAGCCGATGAAATTGTCAAGGCGTGCGAACAGGTTACTGCATCAGAAGTGTATGAGGAAGAACATAGAGAACATCACGTCGTTAGGGCTTTGGTAAATTGCATTCAAAGAAAGGTAAACCACTCGGCGCAACCTTACGTCCATCTGTTTGCAACTTCAAATGACATCACGGACACTGCAAATGCCCTCCGATTGAAGGATCTGACTATCAATGTCATATTGCCAGACTTAGTGGAACTTGAGCAACTGCTGATTTCCTTGGTCAGACGCTATGCCGATGTTCCGCAAATTGGCCGAACCCATGGAAAGCACGCAGAACCAATAACCTTTGGATTTGCCCTTGCAACATATGTCAGTAGGCTGTTGGGAAGAGTTCAGAGCATATTCAACAGCGCGAATAATCTTCGAGGAAAGTTCTCCGGCTCGGTTGGTGCCTACAACGCACTTTCCTTGCTAGAGCCTAGTGACCCAACGCTCTTCGAGAAACAACTATTAGGAAAACTAGGGCTAAAGCCCAGTGACGGTAGTATCTCGACTCAAATCGTTGAACCAGAATACGTGGCTGACTTGGCCTACTCAGCTATTTCCTGCTTTTCAGTATTAGCTAATCTAGCGGATGACATCAGGCATTTGCATCGAACGGAGATTGCCGAGGTTCACCAAATTTACGAGGTCCATGACGTTGGCTCATCGACAATGCCGCACAAAATAAATCCAAGAAACTTTGAGCACGTCAAGAGCATGTGGAAGGCGATGATGCCAAGGATGATTACGGTGTTCATGGATCAAATATCAGAACACCAGCGCGACCTAACTAACTCAGCTTCGGGTAGATTCCTAATCGAACTTTTCGTGGCCTTTGACTACAGTGTTAGCAGGTTGATTTCGGCCTTCAATGAGATTAGCGTAGATGAGGCGAGGATGCGCAGAAATCTGGAGACAAGCAAGGACCAGATAATTGCTGAACCTCTTTACATTTTGCTGGCAATGAATGGAGTCTCTGAAGCATACTACCGCGCGAGAGATCTCTTTGCCGAGTCTGACACGACAAAGATTCCGTTGACTGAGTTAATATGGAAAAAGCCAGACATTCGGTCAATTCTTGACAGATTGAACTCGGCTCAATTGGAGGTTCTCAGAGATCCAGCAAAATACGTAGGAGCTTCCAAACAAAGAGCCCTTACAGTCGTTGCTCAAGCCGAGGAGACCATTGAGACTATACTCTTCCCCTATACCAGAGGGCAAACGAACGATGCTTCGCTTGCAAGGTTCAGGAGCGAGCGACGCCCAAGCTATCAGAATATGGAGGCTGCTGAACAGGAGCTAATGGCCGCAGGTCATTCAGGGCTGCACGAATGATTATCATGCGCAGGATTCGACCAGGGCTCACTGTCGTCGAGTGAATACGCGGTTGGTTAAGGTCTTCCTTTACGGATCCTTCATGTCGCTACAAGTCCTGCGAAATCACGGGTTGACTCGAGAAATAGCGCCGCTGGAGGTTGCCACGCTCGAAGGATTCGACATCGCTCTGTCGCCAAGCGCGACACTCGTGCCATCAACGAAGGACATGGTCTACGGAGTCATAGCTGAACTGACCCAGGAGGAGCTAGACCTCCTGTACACCCGAGACTGGCTCAAAGATTACAGAGCCAGACCCATCATAGTGAAGAGAAGAAACGGACAAGAAGTGGCCGCGACGTGCTACATTGCTCCCCCGCATCCGAATTCCCCAACAAAACCAGATTACGTTGCTCAACTGATCGAAACCTCTACGGCGTACGGCTTCCCTTCATGGTACGTCGAGCGGTTGCGCAAAGCAGGACGGAACTAAGGAGCGGGGGACGTGAATGCTCGGAAAAGTTCAATCTTTTCGTTTGACCTAGTATTATGGAATCGACCTCCAACGAGCTGAACGTGCAGAAACCTGCATCTTTCTCGTCATGGGTTTGAAATCCGACAAACATCAAGACAAAGGCACCTGAGGCTAGGGTGAGGCGCCGGTTAGCTGGAGTGGTCGTTGAACGGTGACTAGAGACATCCACGAAATGAGAAAATTGAGATTTCCGGTCTATGGTAAGGGAACCATCGAGCAGTCTGTGAGGGGCCGGTGTGCCTTCGGGAGATTGAACATCAAAGTGCATCTTGGAAGTGTCTCGGTTCGCCCGAGTGACCTGGTAATGGGAGATGTGAACGGAATAGTCGTCGTTCCCCAGAAGAAAACCTTCGAAATTCTTCAGCTTGCAAGACAGAGCGCTCAAACCGACAGGAGAATATTGAAGTCGATCGCGAGAGGAATGAACCCAGTTCGTGCTCATCATCGTGCAAACTATGAAAGAGACCCAGACAGTTCTGAGTCGACGCACAGAACTTAGAAGAACACATGAGTTCTTGACGACAATGGTCTCGTAAATCCTCGGTGCTGCCTTTTTCTACCTCCAAGGCGATTTGCAGCTCAAACGGTTTGCTTGGCCGTACTATCCAATTCGCCCTTAGCGATCGACACGAGGGGATGACGCTCAACCACTTGAGTCACGTTCTTCTGCGGGTCGGTCTAGTAAGACAATACAGGGCTTGTTTCATAGCCAAATTGATTTTGGCAAGCGGTGCACAAGAACTTAGAATTGTTAGCGCGAGATCCAAAGACGAAATCGGAGATATTCGCAGACTGTTTCTCGAATATGCCCAATCATTGAATATCGACTTAGCTTTCCAGCATTTTGAGGAAGAGGTAGCTACCCTTCCGGGAGATTACGCTCCTCCAAGCGGGATTCTATTGTTAGCGAAGGAGGGTTCGCATCCAGTTGGATGTGTTGCGGTCAGGAGAATCACGGATACCGTTTGTGAGATGAAGAGGCTCTATGTTCTACCGAAACATAGAGGAATAGGTTTAGGCAGAAAGATCGCATCGACTGCTATCGATGCGGCAAGAGACTTGGGCTATCATCGAATGAGATTGGATACTCTTCCTTCTATGAAGGAAGCTATTGGTCTTTACCAGTCACTTGGCTTCAAATCAATATCGCCTTATCGACACAACCCTATCCGGGGTACCCGGTATCTTGAACTCGCCCTGGATTGAGGTAGTTTCTCGTTCAAGAGCTCCACAAGAATTTCTTGATTCACTTGCTGGTCGGTTGCTTCCGAGAGCGGATTGTGGAGAGAGCCGGCATTTGCCGTTAGAAAGTTTATCCGGGCGGTGGACCGGATGGGATTTTGATCAATCCTGATCAATCAGAAAGACGGTAACGGGAGGTGGGCAGTTTTCGCAGAAGAGATTCCTCGGAAAGCAAAATGAGGAGACCTCGGGACTCGTGAAAGAGATCGAGGTTGTTCGTCGGGGCGCTCTGGAGGCGGGCTATTCTACGCCAGGAATTGTCCGGGACAAGGCGTTCGAGTCGCCGCATCAGTACGTCATTTTTTCACGGACACGGGCTTCTGGTGGGGCGATGTCGGGCTGGCATCACCATGGAACACGACACTTGTACGGCTTTCAAGTCGCTGGTCGTTTGCGATTGGAATATGGCCCAAGACGGGTCAATGCTGTCGTGGTGAGACAAGGGGACTTCTTCCATATTCCGCCCCGACTCGTTCATCGGGATGTCAATCCGGATAAGGACCAGGAGTTTGTTGTCGTGAATATTCTCGTTGGCAGAGGCACGCCTGTAATCAACGTCGAAAGGTTTCAGGCCGGAATCGACCCAGTGAATGGAAAAGGAAGTGGCAACTCTCGTCTCCGGAGACGAGGAGCTGGCAGAGAAAAACTGTGCGCTACTTGTCCAAGAAATAGGCGCCGCCGGCATCTGACGAAGAGGTAAACTCTGCCTTCTCCCTCTTGTCTTTGGACTCAAACTAACAACTTTGAAATGGAGAAGAGCAATTCTTCCATTCGCTCCCGCTCGTTATCACTGAGGCCTTCAGGATTCAGATAGCCTCGCCACGCGATTCTTGCCACTTCATCGTACGCTCCCGGCTTCAGAATGGCCAATAATGGCGACCGGTTGGCTGCCGCGCCCACCACCTTCGATACTGTTATGTTCAGTCTTCTAGCCGAGTCTTCGGCTCGCCCTCTCAACAACTCTTCAACTGGAGGAGTGGAAGTAG